>WNGE01000960.1_pt1 | contig 45961 bp, 48 predicted proteins | sample 5400651 | NCBI WGS metagenome assembly WNGE01 (sample SAMN13153370, study PRJNA577476) | soil metagenome | isolation source: 60 cm soil or saprolite under grassland replicate 2 | place: USA:California | collected 2016-06-15 | reverse complement strand
GGGGACAACTGAGCATCTGACCCTTACTCGTCTGGAGCAGGCTGCTGGAATACTTCAATCTCACGTCGTTTCGCTCTAATTACCTGAGCTGTACTACGTGGATCCCTCCCTCTGTCTCCCAACAAGTGCAACTGTAGTGTTCTACCCGCTTACGCACGATTTCCTCGGTGTTACGCTGTAAAAACCCCTTCTGCTGAAGCTTGACGATTTCCTCGCGGTGTATCTGTAAGAATGGCTCATATTTATACTTGGTGATCGTCCCGTTCCGGCGGTAGAAGTGGATAGTTTTAGGATTGACGCCGAGAGCACGGGCGGCGGCTTTGGCGCTGAACCATTCCTGGCCGCCATGCCCAATATCTACGGCATCATCCGACAGACCATGCATGTTGATTGAGTCATGTACGACCACGCGTACGCCTAAGACTTCGAGGGCATTGCGCTTTTCCAGGAAGGTGGCTTGCTCATAACGTCCGCGCATGGCGTTAAGAAACGTCCAGAAGTCCATAATCCGCTGCTGATAGGTGCTCATGATCCGCTCAACATTGGCGGAGCCCACCTCTTCTTGATAGCGGGCCAGCTGCTCCTGGTGCTTCAGGATGTCCTGCGTGATGAGGTTATGCATATAGCTGCCTTTCTCATGCTTTGCCAGCTCTTTTTCGGCTAGCGCAATCGTCGCTTCGATATCCTTGATCTGCCCCTGTCCGGTCGTATCTTCGAGCAGCGTATTGATGGCATCTTGCAGCTGCATTTCAAGGGCGGCTTGCACGGCTTCGGTGCGTTTAAATAGTTCGCAGCACGTCTGCCAGACAATCTCGTCCAGCGGCTCGGTGCGAATGACTGTCCGAGTAGCACAGGCCCCATACTTATTTTGCAGATTTGTGCACCGGTAATAGGGGTAGTCTTTCGGGGTGCCATCCTTGTTTTGCCGCCCCTTTTTCTGCGTCCGTGGTTTCATTGAGCGGCCGCACGTTGCGCACAAGATATATCCTCTGAGCAGGTAGTCTTGCTTATTGCGCGGCAGGTGGCTCTTATCTGCTTTATTCGTCTTTAACTTTGTCTGCGCCCGCTCATACATGCTCAAGCTGATGACCGCTGGGATGCCGTCTGGTACTTCCCGCCGGTTCGGATGCACCTCATGCTTGCGCTTGCCGTCCGCCCCAATCGTCTGCTTCTGCTTGCACACTACGAGGATACCGATGTTTTCCAGGTCCATCAGGAGTTCGCGCACTGTGGTATACCGCCAGAGGCAATATTCGAGCTTGATCTCACCATCGGGGAGCGGTTCATCCCGAAACTTCCAAGCATAGGTGGGCGTCATTACCCGGTCTTCCGTCAGTTTGTGCATGATGGCACGCAGACTCATATCCAATTCGACGAACATGTGGAAGATCGACACGCGCACGGCCGCCTGTTCCTCGTTAATGACGTAGGCGATTTTTCCCTTGTCCTTCCAATCCCAGCCGTAGGAAGGCCGGCCGACGCCGACCGGCAAGCCCGCCTCAACGCGGGTCTGCCACCGCCTATTGGCGTACTCGACGATCTTGTGGCGCTCGCTCTCGGCGCTCCACGCCAATATGGAGCGGATGAGCTTGCCAGTCAGGGAGTTGTCGATGTTCTCGCTGACACTGACGATCTCGCCGCCAGCGGCTTCAATTTCCTCGAAGATCATAGCTGAGTGGACGAAGTTGCGGCTGAAGCGGCGGAGGTCGAAGACAATAATAACGTCGGCCAAGCCATCACGGATAAACTGCCGGGCAATGGTCAGCTTTTCCCGTAAAGAATAGTGGATAAAACCGCTTTTAGCCTCAAGCAGCACGATAATCACATCCATGTCGTGGAGTTCGGCGTAGCTGCGGCATTTCGCCTCTTGGTACTCTAAGCTTTCACCATCAACTTCTTGTTTGTCTGTGGATACACGGCAGTAGATGACCGCGCGCTTACGCAACGGCCTTACGTCTTTTTCGAGTAACATGGTATACTCCTCACTTCACCCAACGCCTCGGCATCGGGCGTTCGGTATATAGAACGGATATGATTACATTCCTTCCGATGAGACGAGCGCCGGTGACATGCATATATAAGGGCACACTATATGTAACGAATATGCAGCGCCAGGTAACTGTCACCGCCCCATTAACCTCCTCAGAACAAGGGTAATGTAACCCTATTACTGATGAGGTCAATAGATCACGCGACTTGCTCAGTGCTAGCGAACGGTCTGCCGGAGTGATGAACTTCACTGCATAGCTATCACGTCCCCCGCTGAACGCCGACAAATTACGAACATAGATACTTGAGCCGATAACGCTATTAATTGAATACGGAGGCAAATTGCCACCACGTCCGGCAATTACAGCATGGGCTCTCACTTGCGCCCACCCGAAGCCGTTCGCACTGCCGCCAGGCACATAGACGGCATTATCAGTCGCCACACCCTGTACAGTGAATCCTGCCGGTATACTCTGTCCGATGATTGACCCGTTCGTGATCGTCAGCACTCCATGCGCGGTTGTGGCCGGATACACATTTACACCGGTTGGGATAACAGCCACGGACACCCTAAATGACCTGATCGGCAGGAGCACAGCCGGTACACGAATAACAGCTCGCGTGACCGGCTGCTGGTAGGGGATTAGAGCGCAGAAGGCGAAAAAGACAGCCAAAGAGAGAGCCGAGAGGATGATTGGGAAAACAGAGGGTGTAGGTTCCTTTTCCCGTACTACGTATAAATGAATAGTCTCCGGCTTTTCATCCACGGTCTGCATGGCTTTCTCCTACTGCTGTGGCTTGAACTGCGTCCCATCATTGAGATACACAATCTTCTGGTCGCCGACATGCACAATCATGTCCAGCTTGCCGTCGCCGGTCGTATCCTCGAACTCCAAGGTGATAGGTACTGTGTCGCCGCTGCCAGTAACCAATGCCGGGCCGGAATAAATACGGGCGTGTAAGCTGTTACCGCCTGGAAGCTCAATTATGGTTACTTTGCCCCGGAGATTGATAGCCAGGAAGTGCGTCGGGTGATCGGACGAGTCCATATGCCCTACGACCTGATCGTATTGTGCTGTCCGTGGCATACCGTAAGTACTGTCGAGCGTGTGTTCGTTCCACCAGGATAGCGCATAACTGCCGAGCACCCATAAGGCGAGCATCAGTATCATGCCGACGCCTAACATAAATGACCAATGCAGGTTCCGTCTTGGCGGCGGCTCGTTATGTATAACAATCCGTTTGTTTCCCCGCTGGATAACCTGCTGGCGAGGTTGTGTATAGCGGACAGAACTGGTACGGGGACGCTCTGTATAGTACGAGTCGTCTTCTTCAAGGTCGTATTCCTGGGTGCGACTACGCCGCTGCGGGATGGTGCTCATATCCCTTTTCCCTTCACAAAGTCCGTCGCCTCGTCCGGGGTCATCAGGCCGTCAGTAACATGCAGAGAGACTGCAAAGATAAGCACATCGTCTTCGTGGCACTCGCATGCAGCATCGTAGCAAAACTGTTTCTCAGGTGTGTGTAACTCATGATCTACAGGGACAAGGTACGTGAAGTTATCCGGCGGTTGCATGGTATCCCTCCAAGTGAAACAAGATCGGAAAACACCCAAAAACTCTCTTACATGCAAATGTACACTATGATTGGCAAAGTTGTCAAGGTTATGGCAAAGCAATTCCCTGTTTGGCAACATATTGCGTTCTCTCTAGATTGTGACGTATACTGCACCAAAACAGGGCAGGAGGGGAGCCATGCCTGATTACCTGCGCGTCCAGGATATTGTGGAGCGTATGCACGTCAGCGAGGAGACTGTGCGTATTTGGATACGGAAAAAACTATTGCCAGCCATACGGATAGGCCGTGATTATTTTATAGACCCGAATGATTTTGAGGATTTCTTAAAGCGGCACCGGACTGACCGGAAGGATGATAATAAGGGCTAATGCTTTTAAGCGTCCAAATAATCCACGACCCCTTGCAGCATCGCTATCACTTCGTCCTGCTCGCCGATATGCTCCCAGCCTCTCGGCAGATCGGTACGGCGTTTCGTAGCAAGGCGGCCGTTGATGCGGCCCATGAGGTCCAAAAGCAGTGCGTAGTTCTGCTCATAGGCATGTTCCGGGGTATCGCCGTGCGGTGCGGCTTCATAACGAGGGCGTTCCATGTCAGTACTCGCTTGCCAACAACACCGTTAAGACCCGCCTGCAATCGGGATCAAGTGGGTCGTGCCAATATTGTAGCGCCTGGTCGTAATAGTCGATCTTCCAGAATGTCTTTTCCTCATACCAGATAACTGAACCAAAATCGTGTTCACCGTACGGGTCGTTGTCTTGGGTGAACGTATCAAAATCCTGCACGGCTTTGACGAGGCCGGGGAAGTCAGACAGCGCCAAGGCACCGACGGTCGCTACCCAGTCTCCGTTCGAGCCGCGTCGACGGAACTCGTCATTTAATTGGGCGATGGTACGTTGTTCTGGGGACTTCTCAGCAGGCATCACCAACCTTTCTTAAATCTAACCTATATACCCGAACACCTAAATACTGCCCTCAATCCGGGGCGTTACGGTGCGGCCATTGCACCGTGGTTCGCGATCTGTCGCGCCGTAAGCAGCCGTTTGAGGGCAGTCTCCGTTTTCAGTGGTTGGTCGGCAGGGATGTACGGAAAACCGGTCTGTAGCCAATAGGGTACAACTGTAGCTAGTGTCGTGGTAGGAAAATATTTACTGACCTGCTACCAACTGTCATCAATGTATGAGCGAGTAGCTAGTCTGAGTTCAAGCTCAATCCTGTATATACCGATAGAAGGTATGACAGCCAGCAGTACTGTTGTGGTTTTCCAACTTGTGACGCCAGGTAACGGGGTTTACAATACCAGCTATGAGCAACTCGGACGATAACTACGTGGGTCTGTTACTTGAACAAATCCGCGACCAGAACAAGGCAGTGCTTGAGGCGGTCGGAGATATACAGCGAAAGGTGGCGGATTTGCCGACGCGGGCAGAATTTAACGAGCTGAAGCAGGATATGAAAGTTGTCAAGGCGGCGGTGACTGTTACGAACCGTGACCTGAAGGAGCATAAGAGTCTGCCAGCCCATGTGGCGCATGGGCATGCGTGATAGTAGCAAGTGTGCCGATTGCGGGTGTGATTTACTGGCGCTAGCTGAACATAATCCGGTGCCTGGCTTTGTGGCCGCCATTCAGTTTGTGCGCCGGATGACTGGCAAGCAGGTGTTTATATGCGGACGTTGTGCTGACAAGCGATATAAGGCTCGGCATTTGAAATGGGTTCACTAAAGCTCGACATTAAAACGCCGTATCATATTTTGCTGTTAATTATTACTCCAAGGTACGCTGCTCATAACCAGGCAAGGGCATCGTAAGAGCTAACGCAGCACCTCCCAGGTCGCGGTAGATTTTATCTGACGCTTCTTTGTCGTGCACGGTTTCGGGATCACCACCCGGCAGGGTAGTCGTGTGCACCATTCCGTCTACACGAATAATGCCAGTTTGTACTTCGTCTGAGGCCTGGCTATAGCGCCGGTATTGCAAGCCCTGTCCTTCTTCTGGCGAACTGAGGCCGCCGCGCGGTCCTAAATGAGCTGTAACCTCGGTCGTGATGTCATCCTCTTGCCAGTGTGCCGTGAGCGTTCGGCCGCCTTCGCTCCGGGGATAAATGGCGAACCATACAAGCATAGACGCAGCTTTCGAGAATGGCGGGCTGGTATGGCCGCTGTGCGTTCCCGCGTATTCTTGTAGATTGTACCCTTGGCTCCTGATAAAGCTCGGTGATACCCGCATCTATGCTGCCTCCTGCATACGATTCGACCATCATAGCAACTTATGGGGAATAAGCAATGATAATCAATGGTGTGGTCGGGCATGCCTGGAAACCGAGCGGTATGCGCGGTGGAGTGGTCTCATGTCGCTCAATACTCATTTTACGACGTGGTGGAACAGGGGTAGCGACTCTAAAACGGTTGATAAGCCCTTTGTCAAGAGTAGCCATAAACTACGGCCACCTCTGTTAAAGTGCATATTATGTCATGTCAGTCACTTTATGTTTTGGTTATACAAAATATTCAGCTCATCAGTCCATTATTAGTAATACGTGTCAGAGTAATGCCCTTATTCTGGGTACGTTTGTAAAGCTATATTTGTAAAAAGGCTCAAAGCAACGGAAGTTGTTGCAAACTGCGAAGTAGCTTGCTAGGGTGTTCACGCTCTCAGATGCCCTTGCGAACTGGACTAAGTGTTTTTCCTCACGTCGCAGCTAACTGTGGTATTCCATCGTCTCATGACTGTAAATTACCACCATCTTTTAAGCTTTTTAAGAGCCAGGTCTCTATTATAAGAGATACCTGAATCTTGTGGGTTAAGACGAAGGGCTATATCATATTCTTGGACCGCTTCTTTGTATTGTCCACGATCATAGAACAGATTACCCTTATTATAGTGTGGTGTGAAGTTTTGTGGATCAAGCCGTATAGCTTCATCGAAAGCTGACACAGCCTCTTGGTACCGTCTTAGATACTGTAGGGCATTACCCTTACCGTTATATGCTAATGCATCTTGAGGATCAAGCCGTAAGGCTTCATTGAAGGTTGACAGAGCCTCCTGGTACCGCTTCCAACTTAGAAAAATATTACCTTTATCAATTAGACTGATTACGATAACTCCTGTGTCACCGTACTGTATTGCTGAGTCATACGCCTTCATTGCTTCAGCCGGTTGTCCTAAGTTGTTAAGAGTATTACCCATGTTGTAATACGCCAACGCATATTGGGGTTCGAGTTCGATAGATTCCTCAAATACTGCAAGCGCTGCTTCCTCTTTTCCACTTCTTCCGAGACGCACGCCTATGTCGTTAAGAGCGTGACCAACCTCATGATCTCCCATAGTAGTTTATGCCTTTCTTATCAAGAACAACGGCTTCAAGACATCATTCGATGCCTTTGTGTCATCTCAAAAGGACTCACCACTAAATTTTTCGTATAAAAGCATAGAGCACATGAAAGCTATTGCCAACTGCAAAGTAGCTTCTGTGGGTGTTGACGCTTTCATACACCCTATCGAGCTGGTCTAAATCTCATTTGCGTTGCAGCTAACTGGGGGTTGCCATCGCTTCATTGATCATACGGGCAATATCCAGTAGCTGATCCTTCTTGCCATAAATAAGTAAGGTGCTTGTTGTGCCCATTTTTAGCTCAAGGTCTTTGTTAATAAGGCCTATACGCGGGTTGACGGAGGTGATATTACGGAGATTAATCTGTTGAGTTCTCCCACGAGAGTCCCTAATTGTCAGACGCTGATTTGTTAGGGTGCAGTTTGACTGAGTGATGGTATTACGCGATCCATCGTAGTAGTTGGCTCCACCAATGGAGAATTCATAAAGTACACGCTCCTCAGGCATGATATCCTCTCCTTCCGGTTTAGCTATTTTCGCTCTCATGAGCTAGATATTTGTTCTATTACAAATTTATATGTATAATCATAACATATAAATTTGTAATAGTAAAGTTAAATGCAATCAAAATAGAGACATTTAAAAGTCTTGAGAACGAGTGTGATTATTCTGTGATATTACCTGTCTCCTACTCTCACTCACCTCAACTTTTAAATGACACCACCTTCAAAAAATTCAGTCTGTTGAAGCGCGATTCGCTGCGAGTCTGACGAATCAATTGGTTAGTTTGGTTTAATCATGTATCGGACTGGTCTAAGATGAGGTGCATTAACTAGCCTTTTTTTAATGCCTCTTTAACGAGCTTAGTGATCTCCTGGTCGTGTTCTCTTAGTGCCTGGGCTTCGCGGGAGTTCCAGCGTAACCGCGCGGTGTAGGACGTTATTTTTGAGATGACTTTCGGTACTATACCCCACTCTGTCAGCTATATATGAAGCCAAGCAACTGTATTGTATTCTAAAAATGGTCGTTTTTGGGACGTTGACGGCAGAATGTCTAAAACCTGCTCACGGGAGCAAGGAGCTCACTCTATCAGCTAGGCATAAAACAGTAACAAGATTTCAAATACGTCGAAATCCGACACTATACAGATGTGCTATTCTGTTGATAAGCATCCTACTCTACAAGAAATGGATATTTGACTTTACACAAGTCCATCTCGTTCCTGTTCCTTTCGTGAATTTAACCTTTACGGATGTTTTATAAGGTGCAAAGAATGAATTTCGATGATTATGAGAAAACATATGTAAGTACCTACACGAAATTTGCCGATGTAGTCCGCTTCCTCTTGAAAGACGCAATTACGAAAACCGAAGGCCTTCCCCGTCTCCAATCAACTAAAGCGCGGGGAAAGGAAGTTACAAGCCTAAAGCTCAAGCTTGAAGAAAGAGGGCTTCTTGCCTCAGAGCACATTGAAAGTGAAATTAAAGACCTAGCCGGCGTAAGACTGATTTTTTATACGAATACTGACGTTGACCGGTTTCTTCGTTCGGAACTTATTCCAAACACCTTTGTCGTAGATTGGAAGGAAACACGGATTCATCATCCAACAGACGATAACAATCAGCAGCGCTATCAGGCGATTCACTATACGGTCTTGTTGAGCGAAAAATATACAGCATTATCTAAGTACAAAAGATTCAAAGATATGCGCTGCGAAATCCAGATTCAAACCATTTTGAATCATGCATGGGCAGAAACATACCACGACATGGTTTATAAGGCCAGGAGTACTCAAGGGTTCGGTACGCGAGCACGTCAGGCTCTTGATAAGCGCATGAAGAAAGTCATGGATGATTATTTGCTTCCAGCGGGCTACGAGTTTCAGAAAGTCCAGCATGACTATGAGCGGTTAATGCAAGGAAAAGCCTTGTTCGACCAGGGCGTACTTGAAACATTAGAAAGTTGCGACAACAATAATGAAAGGCATGAAATTTTATCGACAATCGCCGAGTATGTAATTCCCTACTACGATGACATTAGAGACATGTACCCGGAGGTACGTCGCGCTCTTGAAACTGCTGTACAAGCTGCGAGAAACACCAAGACAAAGCCTATCGAAATCGCTTTCGGCAATCTCTCTGGAAAAACATCCCAAGACGTTGCGATAGCGGCAATAGGTATTCTCGACATCCTTCGTTATGTTGATTTCGAAGCGACCTTCCGCTCACTGATTGATATGTATAAGGGAGAACAGGACACAAAAGTCCGCAAGCAGATCGTCGATGCCATAAGACATATTGCAAATTACGACTTGGACGTTTGGAAACGGGTTGGTCCTTCTGTGCAGCGTGTAGTGGCTGACATGATAGAGGGATTTTCTCAGGATGATTTTCATCTGCTACGGCAAATTGTTCTTACGGTATGGCATGAGTTGTTGAGATCAGAAATGGATAGCACCTCAACCTCAGCGGATTTGGTGACAATCAGCACCAGTGCTCTGCCTGTATTTGAGGGCATAAAAGATATTAGGAATAGGGCTATAAATGGCCTTATGACGCTATTTGATAGTTCATCTAACGAAGTGGAAAAACGTGAGGTTGTATCCGCTTTGCGCGAGGCAATGCAACCTCCTGGACGGGCAAGCTACTCGAATGAACTGCTCCAGTTAACACTTGAAAACACAAAGAAGATTACGGAGATGCTTACGCAGCGTGCTACAGGACAGCCTTACGAGGTTCTGGAGCATATAGAGAATGAAATGTTGTTCGATTACCGAAGGGCTCGGAAGATTGTCGCCGACGAACAAGACAAGTTCGGGTGTCAACAAATTGCTGAGAACGTAATGGAAGCAATAATTATCTTCCGTGATCTTATCAATGCCGATCAGCAATATCTTCGCTATAAGACGCTTGTCGGTTATAGCTCCGTTTTACCATTTCAGTGGGAAAATGAGGCATTTAATTACTCCGCAGCCAATGAATATCGTACGGAGCAGATTGCGCTGTATGTTGATGAGGTTTCGGATGAAACGGCAGATGACTGGTATCGCTTGATTCGCCTTTGTGCCACTAAATCAAATGATAGGTCTAACACATTCGTTTTTGGAGAATTTCTCCGCCAGTTATCAAAAGTAAAGCCAAAATTTGCATTCGCGCTTGCCAAGCGAGATGACGCGGACGTATTGACATATCTTCCAGCAATCTTTACCGGATTATTTGAGAGTGAAGCCCGCGATACATATGATGAGATATTAGAATATTACTTAGATCGAAGTGCACACCTCACTGCGATTACACGTCACTGTCACCTAGTCAAAAAAGCTGCTGCTGGTACTATCATGAAAGTTCTGGATAAGGCAATTGCAGTTAATGAGGTGATTGCAGTTTCTGAGTGCTTGATTTTTGCAATAGAGAATCATGACCCACAAGAGCTACCGCTTGTCGATAACGTCTTTGTCCCGGCCATCAAATACCTCATCAGCAAACGAGATGCACAGTGGGTAAGTAGAACAGTGTATCTTCCGGAAAGCGAGAAATTCTTTCACGAATTATCTTCCGAAAACACCGATTTGGTGCTTGAAAACCTGCTCAATCTAAACAGGATTGACCATGATGCCGAGTCCGTACTTACACCCATCGCCATGCAATGTCCTACATCCGTCTGGGCATTTTTTGAGCGTCGTGTCAGAGAAAAGAAAGATAGAAAAGATCATTACCAAGCCATCCCCTATCAATTGCATGAACTGGCGCAGCCTCTTGCAAGAGACGTTGATTTAGCGATTGCTACGCTTCGGAAATGGTATCGCCCCGGGGACCCCATGTTTCGGTACACTGGTGGCCTTTTGCTGCAAGCTGTTTTTCCAACGTTCACAGACGAATTGGCGAAAAACCTCAGACAGATTGTAGTTAGGGGATCAGATGAAGATTACGATTTTGCAATCCAACTTCTGGAGAACTATCACGGTGAACCCCCCACCCATGAGGTCATTAAGGAAATTATCGATAGTCTACCGGAAAATGACCCTAATCTGTTCAGGCTCGATATATGCCTTAATAATACCGGCGTTGTATCCGGTGTTTTCGGAATGGTAGAGGCTTATCGCAAAAAGAAAGAAGAAATAGCTTTGTGGCAGAATGATAGCCGACCAAAGGTCAGGGAATTCGCGGCATCTTATATGAGGAGAATGGAGCAAGAAATTGCGGGCGAGCAACGCTCTGCCGAAATGAGAAACGAGTTGAGGAAGCGCGATTATGAGGCCGAAGAGGTTAGTTGATTGTCTTTGCATACTGCATCTGTAGCTGCTTTTCCCTGCTTTCCCAGTCTGGTAGATAGGCATGCATGAAGCTTTTGAACACTTTGCCGTGATTGGGTATCAGGAGATGGACAAGCTCGTGAACAATCACAAACTCTCCAAGCTCTTTGGGAAGTGCCAACAAGCCAGCATCGAAGGTTATCCGGCCGGTCGTGCTAACCGATGCCCACTTGGTTTGCATTGGTCGTATCTGGATTCTTGCAGGCTTTACACCGATGCGTGTTGCCCAGTTACGGACAGCCCAGCGTAAATCATCTGCGTCACGCCACGTAGTCATAGTGAGAGCCTTTTTACCGATGTCAGGAGCTCGCTTCATACACGTTGTAATCTAAGAAGACTATTGGCTGTCGCGACCATTTTCTTTGCGCCAACAAGTGGTAGCAATACTTTATACAGTTCAGCGCGGAGCCTCTTCTGCTGCTGCTCGTTCCACCTGTAGTCTGGATATAGCAAAAACAGGCTGTTAAATGCTTTTGCCTGTTGGCTTGCCACGCCACTAACGGTTGGTTTGAGCGTTGCAAAGATGGCATATTCATTCGCGTCCAAGCCTAAGTCTTGCCGCTCTTTGTCTGACTCCACATATTCTTGGGCTAATCGCTCAAACTCAGCGAGTACTTCTTGTGTGGCTAGGTGACGGTCTTCATAGGCCAGTGCCAGCGCCTCCGCACGCTCACCTATTGATAAGAGAAACGGCTGCGACTGTGCCTTTTCATCAACTGTCGCAATGAGTATCTTGCGCAGGTTCAGGATTTTTGTCGTCTCATCGGTATCGCTCTGCTTGAGGAGCGCCAGTTCCTTGGTCCCGAGTTCATGAATTGCACCGGGCAGTGCTAAGTTAGTGCTGCTTGCATGCTGGCGCAGGAGTTCCTTCGTTTTTGCACTGAGTTCTCTATCAATATATACCCGGTCGCTGAAGGCTTCTCGAATAAACTCATATAACTCTGTCAGCCGTTGATAGTCTTTTATGTAGTCACGCAGGAACGCATCTGGCGATAGCACTTCGTACAGGTTTTGCAGCTGCCGGAAAAACGCGAAAAAATCCTCTCGTCGTTTTTTATCCTCAAAATGCATAATTGCCTGCTCTTTGGTCTTATCATCCCATCCCTTCGTGAATGGAAGGTATTTGGGCGCATCCTCCTCCATATATTTCTTAAAGAGAAGTTTCAGGGTATCAATATTCTGGATAACTGAGGCAACCATATCAGAGTCAAAGGCGAGTGCTTTTTCCAGCCGCTCAAAAATGCCGACAAAATCCAAGACAAAGCCATATGGCTTTTTAAGGCCGTCTTCATCTTCATAAGGGCGGTTCACCAGGGCAATGGCCTGTAGTAGGACGTGATCGCGCATCGGCTTATCTAGGTATAAGCAGTACAGAACTGGCGCGTCAAAGCCTGTTAAAAGCTTCTCGGTCACAATCAGGATTTTGGGAAACTTTTCTTTTTTCGTGAAGTCTTTTCTCACCTTTTTTTCTGCATCCGGCGTAAGATAATACTTCTTGAGGGTTGCATCATCGTTGTGTGCGGGTGAATATACAACCTCTGACCAGTCAGGAGGCAGGTACTTATCTAACGCCTGCTTGTAGAGAGCGCATGCCTGCCGGTCAACCGCCACTAGAAAGGCCTTAAAGCCCATCGGGTTTACGTTCTCGCGGAAGTGGTTTGCGACGTAGCGGGCAATGGTATCGATCCGATCAGGCGCTTTCATAATCTCTTTGAGCTCAACCGCCCGGTCAAGAATTGCATTTAACTCCTCGATATCGCTCACGCCTTCGGCTTGGGCAAGGTTCAAAAACTCACGTTCCAAGGTCTCTCGGTCTACCCGTAAGTCAGAGGGGGCAAGTGCATAATTGAGGCGTACTGTTGTCCCGTCCAGAATAGACTCAGCAATTGAATACTTATCGAGATACCCTTCCGGGTCATCAACGCCAAAAACTTTAAACGTCCCTTTGCCTTGAGAGAGCCGGTCTATTGGCGTTCCGGTAAAACCGATGTAGGTAGCGTTTGGCAATGCGCCCATGAGATAATTGCCAAGATCACCACCGGTGGTACGGTGGGCTTCATCAACAAGCACAATGACACTTCTGCGGGTATTGATTTTGGCTGGCACATCATCAAACTTATGGATCATAGAGAGCACGAGACCCCGATAATCAGAAGAAAGAATATCTTGCAACTCGCGCTTGCTTGACGCTAAACGAAACCCACTAATGCCGTAGCTGGTGACGTTTTGAAACAGCTGTGTCTCAAGCTCGTTTCGATCAATGAGCATGATGACAGTTGGCTTTTCCCTCTGCGGCGTCTCAAGAAGTCGTGAGGCAATGGTGAGCATCGTCAGGGTCTTACCACTGCCTTGGGTGTGCCAAATCAGTCCGTGCCGTTTGGTTCCCTCTGCAATGCGATCAACCACCTTCTCGACGGCGCGTATCTGGTGCTGTCGCAAGATCACCTTAGATAATTCATCATCACGAGTGAGGAAAACAACGTAATCACGAAGCACGCGCAAAAACTGCCGTGGATCAAAAAAGTTCTTTATCTTTTGCTCGTAGTCACCTGTGTCAACTTCGCGCCAATTGAAAATATTCTTACGGCTAGTGCTCCATGTCACGCCGTAGAAGAAATCGAGTAGCTGCGTCACCTCGAATACTTGCGGGGTCGTCATCATTTCGGGGGTTTCTCGATGGTAACGGCGGATTTGGTCTATGCCCTCGGCTAACCCATCATGCTTGCCTGCCTTTTTTGTCTCTGCAATTGCCACCGGAATACCGTTTATCAGAAAGACGACGTCAGCGCGGTTGGCAAAGACATTGCCCGCATACCGCCATTCATCCGTTACCTGAAAGACGTTATTATCAGGATTATCAAAATCAATGAGCTTAATATTGCGCTCCCGCTTCTCGCTTGGCACATAGACAGATTTTTCCCCACGCAGCCACAACAGCGCGTCCCGGTTTCCTTCAATCGTTGCCCTAAAGAGCGTCAACTGACGAATAATTTCTTCAACCTTGCTGCCATCAACAATGCCAGGGTTGAGTTTTATGAGTTGTTCCTCTAAGACTTGGGTAAAATACAGGCCTTTTTCTCCACCACGCAGTTGTAATGCTTCTTCCCGTTCCACATATTGCCAGCCTATTTCTGAAGCATACTTAATCATTGGCTGTTGGACTGCTGACCGCTCACTCATGAGCTTCCCCCTTCTCAATTAACAGCAGTGTTGATAATCGGCCTGCCACAAGCTCTTCGAGGAGAGTGCGGAATAACTCTTGTAGCAATGCTGACTCTTGTTCCAAGGAAGTGATTTTTGCATCACATGCATCTATGATAGCAACGATGTCCTTTTGCTCAGAAAAGGAGGGTATGAGAGTCGGAAATGCCTTGAGCTTAGTACTGTTTATAGAAGCTAGATGCGTAGTCCGATGAGCAACGCTCAGGAAGTAAGCTTTCCCATAATTACATTGGATGAGGTATGCAAAATACTCTGGCATGAGCATTTTTTGATTTACCCTAACTGCGAAAATATGGTTCTGATGAACACAGTTTTGGATTTGGCCTTTCCAGAGAACCCCTCGTCCTAGCTTGTCAAAATCTCCACCTTCTGTTACTACGACATCACCTGATTGCAACTTGTACCGTTCAACTTCTGTATTTCGTAGTTCAATATACTTGATATCAGATAAATCCAAATAACCATCCTGCACGTTTGCAACTCTAAGGTATGGTAAATTGAGCACATTGTTACCCGACAGCTTACGTCCTTTCGCAATTCCGGTCTGAACAAATGCACACTGTTCTAAAGGCATAAACTTCCATGATTGGGGCACCTTCCCAAACCTTGTCTTTCTAGTTGAAACGGTATTGCCACCTATCCCGTATGTGAAGAGGTATTCCATTAAAGCAGCTTTACGCTCACGCTCTAGACCTAACTCATCTCGTCGTGTTTGAATTGCTTCTTGCGCTGTCTGTAAAACATGAACAATAGCACGTTGCTGAGGATAAGGAGGAAGAGGGATTAATGAATTCTTATAATCCTCAAAGGCTAAATTTCTTATACCCGTGGTGCGGTTTTGTAGTCTTTCTGTCTGGCCTGAGTAATGAAAATAAAGTAAATACAAATGTAGATAGCGAGGATCAACAGTGGCTCTATCTACTACTCTCAAGCGGGTAGTGAAGTTGCTAAAGCAGTAATTCCCCTCAGTTAAATCGAAAAAGACAACCCTACCTACAGGTTGTTGTGGCCCTCCACCAGAGCGTTCTATAATTATATCTCCTGAAATTAATCGCTTTTTTTCAAGTTGCCGCTGTTCAATAGGTAAAATAGCAACGTCGGAAAGATTTAGTGAGCCGTCATTTGTGAAGTTAGTGTTCCTAATTACAGGGCAATCAATAAAAGGCTCTTTCTTACCAGTCCATAAGCCATTTTCAAACGCAAATAACTCTTGACTGCTTAACTTTACTGCTTTCCATTGATGAGGTAAATTATCGACGTTCATACCTGATAACTTTTCTTGCGGAACATCCTCCACCCTTTGAAGCTGCTGTAAATTCATTTCACTGCCTCCTCCAACCCCAGCTTAACTAGTACAGTTGTCAGCTCAATATCTGCTTGCTCACGCTCTTCCTTGGCAACCGCCAAGTCTGACAGAATATCGCTTAATGGCCGATGTTGAACTTTGCCGTTAATCTCAACAAATTGTGATGGACTCAGGTTATAATCGCTTTTCTGAACCTCTTCCAGTGTAACTACTCGACTCAGCTTCTCACGCGTCTCCCAATTGCGATAGACCTCTGCAATAGTGGCGATCCCTTCATCAGTCAATACGTTCTTTGGTTTTTCCTTCTGAAAGTAGGCTGAAGCGTTTATCAGTATAAATTGTCCTTTACGCTCATCGGGTTTATGCCGATTTAACAGCAGAATAATGCCAGGTGCATTCGTATTGTAAAAGAGGTTGTCAGGTAACAAGATTACTCCTTCAATGATATCTAATTCTACGAGCGCCTTTCGGATATCCCGCTCTTTATTCGAAGATTTACTCCCTGAACCTCTCGATACTGATCCTGAATCAAGAACGACGGCTGCACGGCCATTATCTTTTAAGGAAGCTAGCATCAGCTGCGTCCAGCCCCAGTCAGCAGATGATTGAGGGGGTGTACCATTACCGAAGCGTTTCCAGGTATCACTATCATAAAACTTCTCGTCATAGTTATCCTGGTTCCACATAGGATTAGCAACTACATAATCAAAGCGATGGAGCCCTGCCCCTTTTGCAGCAAATTTCGGACTGCGGAAGGTGTCGCCAATGGCAATCGAGGCATTGGTATAGTCATGCAAGAACACGTTCATTTTTGCCATGGCGTACGTCACTGGGTTGAGCTCCTGCCCGTATAATTTGGGTGCTTTGCTCCTCTCGTCTGAGTGCCTGTCTTCAAACAGAAGACGAGCCTTGATTAACAAGCCGCCCGATCCACAGGCTGGGTCATAGACAGTAGCATAAGGATCAGGATTAATCAGTTCGGCGATCAGCCAGCCAACTTCTTTGGGGGTATAGAACTCACCTGCGCTTTGTCCCTGCCCTTCAGCGAATTTGCGGAGTAGGTATTCATAGGCACGTCCAATAATATCCGGTTCTGTATTGCGTAGCCCTAGACGATGACGGCTAATCACCTCAACGAGCGTAGACAGACGATCGTCGTCAAGCATCCGCTCCCCGCTTTGCCGCTCGTTATAGTCTTTGACATCCAAAACACCCTGAAGATCAGGGTTCAAGCTCGCGATCTTACGCATCGCCTCAGTCACGAACTCACCTAATGTTCCATCTGTTGGATGATTGCGGATTGCTTGCCAGCGATACTCGCTGGGCACATAGAAGCGAACAATCGGGTTACGGCCATTCTTGAGTGCATCCTCATGATCTGCCTGAATAATTTCGTGCGCTACTTCTTCGTCGCCGTACTCTGTCACATATTCAGCAAACTCATCGTCAAAGACATCTGAAAGCCGTTTGTAGAAAATAAGGGGGAGAATAAAGTCTTTGAATTTCGGTGCGTCCGTAGCACCACGAATAGCACAAGCTGCATCCCAAAGCCACGTTTCAAGGGTTGGCACGTCGAGATGTTCTTTGTCTGAAGGCATGAATGGTAGCGAAGATTGCATTTTGTCCCCTTCCAACTATCTGAATAATATCCTAGTTGCTCAAGTGTTTTTTTGCAAAGCCGTACTTTTGTTTTGTTGTAAGTCTGTTTATTATAACGGATAGATCGAACAGAGAAAACAAGGCATATTGGTAGTGCTTATTACCAAACACTCTATAGCCTAAGATAGTGTATATCTATTTTGAGGTTTCGTTCGTAGGTTCTAGCGGCCAAGCCATTGCATGACTCTGGCTAGAAGTTTCTTACGAGGTAGTCTCTCGGTCTGCGCTTCAGTGTCTATTTGTCCATTAAAGTTGCTGGCCGCTCGCCTGCTTGCAAAATACCGTTCATAATCACGCGACTCACGCTGCCTTCCCGCGGCAACCTCTTCGGGAGTCCACGCTTTTGCCCAGCGAACCTTGTTCGACGTGATCCAGTAGTGCGAGCGGCAGGGAAACTGCCAGTTCCCTATGGACGGCCTCAGCGACACTGAGTCACCATCAAATAGTAGTTGCCAGTCAGCCGGACTGATCGGAGTCACTACCTTATTACCGCAGCTACAGGCACATTTATGCACTGCGGTCGCATACTGGACCGAAATATAAAGGACTCCCTCTTTTAGCTCAGACGGGATAAATTCGACAAACTCGTGGTCAAATGAGGTGCGCCTCATTCCGCCTGCTCCTGCTGATCCTCGTTGAGAAGATGATTGCCGTCAATCGTATACGTGCTCGAATACTCCTTGTCGAGGTCTGTGTAAAAGCCGAAGAGCTTTTTCCACTTGATAACTGCCATGGCGGCGTTGAGCATATTGAGATCGGCGGTCTGGATGTTCTGCTCATACTCGTCATCTGGTTCGTCAGCGAATGAAAGGCGCTCCCACAAATGCTGACTGTGTCCAGGTACACTGGTTGTCGTGCGAACGATGCCACCCAGCGAGTTGTTGGCCTGACCAACCCCCATGCCAGTGTCTATAAAAGGGACGCCGAATTCCTCAAGCTTTTTGATGATGTACTTTTTGCCCGCGCCGGTGTCCATTGCAAGGAACACGAACGCCATGCCCCGCAGCTCTTCAATGTTTGTCTTGTCCACATGAACGGGATGAGCGATGATGTTTCGGCGCAAGGGATCGTACTTGCGCTGAAAGTACTCGACTTTCCTGGGCGCGGCGTTAAGTTCGTCGAGTGTTGCTGCACCGGGCGCACGAAACGCGTTATGCGTATAGAGCGTGTCGCAGTCGTATAAATGAATCTGCTCAATTGGTGTCTTGGCGATGAGGTCCAAAATGTACGACCCGGTTCCTCCAAGGCCGACGATTGCAACTTTGCCGAGCTTGAGCTTCTCGGTAGTTGCGCTTATCTGCGCCCGGCTCGAAGCCGAATCTAAGTAGCGAAACACCGATTCATTTTCATCCGTCGGGGTCGGCGGAAACATCTTCGCCGTGACACTTGGGTCGATTGCCCGTGCATGTCCGAGCAACATGTCGACGTAGCTCGTCATTTTCTCGTAATAGTCAGGGTATCCTCCTGCCGGTTTGCTAGAGAACATGAAGCTAGCCGTAAGGGTCCCGTCGACCGGGAACGCACCGGGTTGGTTGATAATCGCATTGAGTTCGCAGCCGTGGTCATCACACGGAATCGAGCCAGCAAACGTTACGACGTGGGTATTCGGAGTGGCGGTTGTGCTGCCACTCGTGGATAACTCGGACACCAGGATACCGCGTGCTACCACTCTTTCTACTGTCACGTACGGAACTTGCTTCACGAGCAGGTAATTCGCCCGGATTTCAATATCATAGCCTTCGTCTCGGAGACGCCGTAGGTCGGGACTATGATTTACCAGTTGCTCGGACATTGAAGATGGTACCCTCCTCCCGAACCTCCACCGATTGGCCGTTGACGAGGCTACCTTCTTTATTTGGTCCCACAGCGTTCCGGTAGGTGACGGTGAATGTCGTATCCGGTGATGGCGGTGTCGGGTACGCTAGGGCGACAACTTCCGTATATGAGACGTCTCTTGATGGAACGGTTTTTTGCTCAGCGTTGACGATGATAGTGATTACTTTGTGGCGTGCCGCTTCCTCAGCGGCGGTAGCTATTTGGGTCATTGAAAACTCCCTATTGTAAAGTTATTGTGACATTGCAACTATATGCTCGTCACGTATATAATAATACCAGAGATGTTTCACAGATGACAATGTTTCACCTATGAGACATTACCTATGTACTATTAAGGAGAGCAAAGCGAGAGGAGATGAGCCCTTGAACGACGAGATTGATATCCACAAACTTGCCGCCTTGGTACGGACGAAACGAGGGAAGCGTGGGCTGCGAGAAACCGCGCAGGAAATTGGAGGAATCAGTATTTCCACGCTTTCCCGTATAGAGCAGGGGAAAATACCTGATATTGGTACATTTCTCCGTATTTGCCGCTGGCTTGGTGTGTCACCTGAACAGTTAGTGTCTGATGCAGTGCATGTTGACCCACAAGAACCAGCGCCGACTGTCAGCACGCCAGAAATGATCGTTGCTCACTTAAGAGCTGATCGTACACTTGACCCCCATACAGCAGAAGCGTTGAGTACCATGATTAGACTGGCATATGAAGCAGCAGACCAAGGGAAACTTGGATTGCGGCAACATGAACGGGAGTAGCCATGCGGCGCGGTTTCAAGGCATGGGCAGAACAGGAGGCAATAGAGCAGCGCCGCCTTCTTGGCTTGAGCGCAAATGCGCCGCTCCCTGCATCGCAATTAGCTGTATATCTCGGCATTCTCATACTCAGCCCAGAGCATATACCGGGAATGTCCCAAGAACACCTAGAGTGTCTCTTACAGCGTGATCTATCAAGTTGGTCTGCTATTACCGTGAGTGCCAACTCTGTTACTGCTATCATTCATAACACCGGTCATGCTCGAACTCGTCAAGAGAGCAATCTCATGCATGAGATGGCGCATATCATCTGTAAGCATGAACCGTCAGTGTTGACTAGTGTCGGCGGACTCTCGTTTCTCCTGCGTGAGTATAATGCTGACCAAGAAGAGGAAGCCAGTTGGCTCGGCGCTTGTCTCCAAATTCCCCGATCAGCGCTATGGTGGGCTGTCAAGCGACGCATGACTATAGATGAGATGGTGCAATATTTCCAAGCAAGTGAGGAGCTTATTCGATTTCGACGGCAGATGACCGGCATTGATAGACAACTCTCACGGCTCCCTGCCCGATAGAATTTGAGTGGTTATAGGTAGGTATCAGACGAGGGGTAGTTGTTTGCCTTTTAATGCCTGTGTGATGAGGTAAGTGATCTCCTGGGCCTTTTCCTTCGCTGCCTGGGCTTCACGTGGGTGCCAGCGTGACCGCGCGGCATGTCTGGCAAGTGCGCTGCGCTCCTCGGCGCTTTGACGCTCCGCGCGTTTCAGGCCGCCACGCCTGCCTGTTTCGGCGGTGAGTGCGTTATTGTACTGTTCTGGTTCCATATGCCCCCTTCCCTAGATGGCTAATTACCTCTACCATTGTATGCCAACCCCTTAGCACAGTCAACCCCTCCTAACCTCCTTAGCAGCGGGGCGCGTGCTAGGCGGGTTGGCAGGCGGGTGGTGTGCTAAGGGCTTAGCATAGCTATCTTAAAACCACCCTTGTTGTGTCTGACCAGTGCACATATTTGAGACATTCATATATTTATGATAAATACTCTATGCGTATTAAAATAAAAACATGGCCTCCAACGTAAAGAACCCCTGCCCCGTCAACGGATGAGGTAACACAATGAAATCCGCGTTGACAGGATGTATTACTTTTGCTGCCGGGGCTACAGCCGGTCTGCTGCTGTTCTCCTCAACCACGTCTGCGCTTACCTTTAATCACAACCGCATCATGGATGACCAGGTTTTTGATAATACCAGCCGGATGACCGCCAGCCAGATAGACACGTTCCTCGATCAATTTCCGAGTAGCTGCATCAGCACAAACAACCATTTTCAGGCAGTTGACCCAACCGGTTATGCTCCAAACGCTGGTTTTACATATGGTGCAAATGTATCAGCCGGTCGGGTTATCTATGATGCCGCTCAAGCGTACAGCCTAAACCCACAGGTAATTTTGGCGACACTTCAAAAAGAACAAAGTCTCGTAACAGGAGGCGGCGGCTGTAGCACCTTACAATACACCGGCGCTATGGGATACGGGTGCCTTGATGGTGGCACCACGCATAATTACAGCAGTCTGAACCTCTACACACTCAACGGCACCAAAGTGACATCAGTCAACGGTACGTGCGTCAACACAGCCGCCAAGGCGGGTTTCTCGCAGCAAGTAATTCATGCAGCGTGGTTGCTGAAGTTCGGCGAGCAACGCGCCGAAGGAAATATAAACTGGAACGTTCAAATGGATAACAGCCCCGTAGCTGGCGACCACTGGGACAATTCCGACGACCCGCAGAGCTGCTATGCCGGGCCGATGACCCAGGGCACGTGGCAAGTGTGCCCGAGCGGTTCCACGACCTATTACGACGGCTACACTACCATCGACAGCACCGCCGTCCACATCGACACCGGCGCTACCGCCGCACTGTATTGGTATACGCCGCACTTCTCCGGCAATCAAAACTTTGTAACCATATTTACAAATTGGTTTGGCAGCACGACGGTTGCTGGCTACGCCTGGAGCACTACCGGCTATGCCATCACGAGCCTGGATGGGAGTATTAAGTTCGACCCCGGCCGACTACAACCCGGCCAGGCATATTTGGCAACACTTGAGGCAAAAAACGAAGGCAGCGCCACTTGGACGAATAGCGGACCGACGCCGGTAACGCTCGGCACCATTAAATCCAGCAGCATGTTCTGTAATGCTACGTGGCTTGCCTGTAACCGCCCGGCTTACCTTCAGGAAGCCAGCGTCGCACCCGGTCAGGAAGGCCACTTTGTCTTTCAATTCCAAGCCCCCTACATCGTCGGGCAATATCGGGAGCGCTTCAAGCCGGTAGCAGAAGAGCTGACCTGGTTCAATGATTACGTGCCAAACGATACGTTCGGTATCCAGGTAGTGTCGCCAGGCACATACGCCTGGACTACTGGCGGATACCTAATTACGAGTCTCGATAAAAGCACTAAGTATGACCCCGGCCAATTACAACCCGGCCAGACGTACCTCGCTACGCTTGAGGCAAAGAATGTTGGCACGGCAACCTGGACGAATAACGGGCCGGAGCCAGTGACACTAGGTACCACCAAATCCAGCAGTATGTTCTGCAATAGCAGTTGGGTCGCCTGTAACCGGCCCGCCTACCTGCAAGAAGCCAGTATATCGCCGGGACAAACCGGGCACTTCGTCTTCCGTTTTCAAGCGCCGTACATCGTCGGTCAGCACGTTGAGGCTTTCAGGCCTGTGGCTGAATTTTTTACCTGGTTCAACGACTACCCGGCAGCTGATACATTCAGCATTTGGGTGGTGTCGCCGGGCAGCTTCAAGTGGGGCATGGGCGGGTATGCGCTGTATGACCAGACGGGCACAACCCGGGTCGACCCGGGACAGTTGCAACGGAACCAAACGTATTTGGCTACTGTAGATGCGACAAACACGGGCACGGCCACATGGTACAATAACGGCCCGGTCGTTATAAGGCTCGCGACCAGCGACCCTACCTCCAGAATGAGCTCCCGCTGTGACGCCACCTGGATTGCCTGTAACCGACCGGCGCTATTAACCGACGCCAGCGTCGCGCCGGGCCAAGTCGGGCACTTCCGCTTTTTGTTCAAGACTCCGGCTATGCCTGGTGTGTATCGAGAGTCGTTCAGGCCGGTAGCCGAACTCTTTACGTGGTTCAATGATGATATACACGATGTCTTCGGCATAGTAGTCAACTGATCTTCGCCGTACCAACGCCACGACCCCTACGTGAGGATACCGCCTGCTCCTCTTGGCGTCGCACACATAGCCTCTGCCTATTTACCTTGACTGAGTTTCAAGTCTGGCCGGACGCGTTCCTTGGCAACAAGAAAGTAGTGTGTGAGTGGACCAATGGTTACACTGACGAGGCCAACAAGCCCTAAAAACCCGAACGTGTAACCTTGAGTTACTATAGATTTTAGGCCGAGTCGCCACACTTTAATATAAATTTGGACTGTCGTGCCAGCGGCGGGCAGTCCCAGTATCCAGAACTGATACGTCAAAAACAGATTGGCAAAAATGCCTAGACCTGCAATTGCAAGTAGCGCGTACCTAGCAGTGGGTGATTTTGCGCGGCTGTACACTGTCGCGAGCGCTAAGGCTAGGAGCGGAAAAATATCAATAAAAGCTCGGTGTCCGTAGCTTTCGCCAAACTGCCAGCTCTCCCACGAGGCCATTAGCCATAGCCATACCGGCAAAAATACGTATATGGGGGTAGCCCACTCTTTCAGGTGGCGCCAGAGTAAACCTAAACCGATAAGTGATAAGAGCAGAACCGGTGCCCAGAAGAACACGCCGCGATCGGTAGAGAATAAAATGTCAATAATGTGTGGGTGAAGAATATTCGTAAATCCTGCGCTGCCGTATGAATAGAAGAGCCATTTACCAGTGATAAAGTGCCAGTACAGTAGTTGGGGGAAACAGACGATCAAGCCAATTCCAGCCATAAGTGCCAGTTTTATACGTTGCTGCCATAACAGCGCTAGGCGCTGCCGGAGCTGTGTGAGGTTGGTAACGTTCCAGAGGAACATTACGAGTAAGATCAATACATTGGTTGATCGCACCAAAACATTGAGGGCAAGCAGCACGGCAAGCAAAATGGAGATGCGGTAAGTCATGTTTTTGTACCACGCTGGCGTCAGGTATAAGATCGTGGCAATAAGAAATAGCGAGTAGACATGTGTGAATGAGCTGTCCTGCGTGGCGTATTCAAGCATGTTGGTACCAAGTAGTAGTGTGAGAACGCTAAGGTAGGAAACTTTAATCGAGAAGTACCGGCGCAGCAGCTTATAGATCATCACACACCCGAGGCTCGTGTAAAATGCGCCTGCGAAGCCGATTGCAACCTGATACCATATGGTGAACCCTGTGGCTGGGTGTCCGGTATGTATTGACATTATGTGGGCGGCGATGAAAAACGGGATCCAGAGTATAGCTAGGCCAATCGGGTATTTGTCGAGGTATGCCCCTTTCCTAAAGGGGCTTAACCCGTACCAATCGGCAGGTTGGTGTGGAAGTGAAGCTTGTTTATTGGGATCTGCTTGCTGTAGAGGCTGTGTCCATTCCATGGATAAGTCGTGATGTATAAATGCGGAAGGTAAATAGAGGTAGTAGCCCTCACCGTCAGAAACAATTATGGATCTAGACATTTTACTGGACATAAGCAATGCAGTAATGCTAAACAAGCAACAGAAAACAGCACAAAAAAATACCAAACTGCGTTTGTCGAATTTTGGAAATTTCCAACTCATTGAATGTTGTAATCTATTCTAGCATGCATGACGTAGGTGTTTGCTATCGATGGATTAATGGCTCACGTAATGCCAAGTATGCTGATAGTATGCCTGAGCAGTCCGTAACGTTATACTGATTGCCGGGTCCAAGCGAGCCTCTGGTGTCGCCGAGTAAGGTTAGGTTAGTCTCGTGGATTATGCCATTTTTTCGCAGGTCTTTCTCCGAAGTCCATACTTCGCCAGCAAGTTTTTCCTCATCTTCTTTACAGTATGGCTTCAGTCCGTCGAGCGCTATCTGGTACTGCTGTACCGTTGAGGCATCCGGCGCGTGGCCCAGGTCATACACTGCCAGTTTGTACGCTGGCGATTGTATGCTCAGGTTGCGGCTATTGTGTCTGACGGTATGAAGGACTTGGAGAAGTTCTAGTTCTGCGCAAATCCAGAAGACGGCAATGACAATACCGGCAGTGGCGGCAATTTTGCCAACCGTCTCCCAGTGCGTTTTTGACCAAACGAGCCAGGTTAGGAAGATCGGCCATAGCAAAATTGCTAAAATGATACCCCACCAGTGTTTGTACCAAGGTTTGCTAGGTGTGTGGTTCACTGCGTCTCTCCGTCTTGTCTTGAGCATAGTATGTGCTATTTGGCAAAAAGGTCAATAATCGCAAATCGAAACGGGTCGGTATCGGAGTGTACTGGGCTTGTCATGTCGGCGGGCAGTGCTTTAGCCGAACGAGTCAAGACAAGCCCATGCAGCGGACACAATGTTTTGAGCGCGTGGGTTACCAGCTCCAGTATGTCTGGTCCCAGCCGGTGCTAGAATTCCAGTACTCGTCGTCAAGGTTGCCGTTGTTGCCGTAAAAGATGTCCATATCGCTTGAGTCTCGGTCTATTGCTGATGGGTCGGTTGAGACGTGGCCGCTGCTGTCTAGGGTAGCAGTGTTCCATCCAGCCGATGAGCTCCAATAGCGGTCTACAAGATTGTTTCCGGTGTTGCGGAAGAAGATGTCCATACTGCTAGAAGTGCGAGAGATTGCCGACGGCGTGCCTGAGATGTTGTCTCCCCAATAGGTCGACGCCCAGCCGTTTGTCGAGTCCCAGTACTCATCAACAAGATTGTTGCTGTTGTCCTTATAGAAGGCGCTCATGTCGCTTGAGGTGCGGGTAAGTGCTCCTGGGTCGCCATAGTCGTGCCCGTTGGTGGTGAGTGCTGCGGCGTTCCAGCCAGTTGACGAGTTCCAATAGCGGACGGCAAGGTTATTGCCGGTGTTGCGGAAGAAAATATCCATGTCGCTTGCGTCGCGGACAATGGCGGATGGATCGCCTGCAAGATTGTCACCCCAATAGGTCGAGGCCCAGCCGTTTGTCGAGTTCCAGTTCTCATCAACAAGATTGTTGCTGTTGTCCCTGTAGAACACATCTATGTGGTTGGAGTCGCGGGTAATCACTGTCGGGTTTCCCCTCATAGTGCCGTTGGTGACGAGGGCGACTGAGTTCCAGCCAGTTGACGAGTTCCAGTAGCGGTCAACGAGGTTGTTGCCGGTGTTTCTAAAGAATACATCCATAGTGGTAGATGTTCGTGCGATGGCGCTTGGTGCGCTGGCGATGCTGTCACCCCAATAGGTCGAGGCCCAGCCGTTTGTCGAGTTCCAGTACAGATCAACTAAGTTATTGCCGCTGCTGCTTTGGTAGAACGTGTCCATGTCGGTTGAGCTGCGGGCGAGTGCGCCTGGTCGGTTGCTTGCAGTGGTTGTGGATGGATGGTGAATGATAGCTTGAACATCGTAGCCAGCCCAACCGGTCATATCCAAATCAGCGTTGCTAGCGCCGAGTGATGTGCCGCTGGCAATGTGGGCTGAGCTGTACTTGTTTGCGTCAGAGGTGTTCTGGTTTACGATCTGTATAGTGCTGCCTACTGTATTGATAATTCCTGCGTGTCCGTCAGTACTGTAGGTGAAAGTGATAACATCGCCAGGGTTAAGATATGAGACTGAGCCGTCGTCCTGTTTTGTAAGGCCAGGGTGGTTAGAAACGTCGTCTTTGATGCTGTTACCGTTGCCGATCCAGGTAGTTGTAGTCCATCCTTTGGTGAGGTAGAGCCGGTTCACCATTTCGACGCATTGCCATTCGGTTCCTGACCAGACGTAACCTCCCGAATGGCTATAAGCTGAGCAGTGGGTGCTGTCATAAGGAGCACCTGATACCGGCACACAAACGTTGGTGCTACCTTCGTCGGCGCCGCAAACATTGACACCACTACTGCTGAGCCAGCTTGAGCCGGAGAGATTAACGCTATCAGGGCTGCAACTTACATCGGCGTGAGCTGTGCCCGTGAGAGCGATTGTCGGGATGAATGAAGCGGAAATAATCAAGGTAGAAATGATTGATAGCTTAGTTAGAGCAACGGTGCGTTTTGTATATTTTGCAACTGAGCGTTTTACTATTTGCCAGCCTGAGTGGAATTGACCGTACATGTCCGAGACCTTCCTGGTTACATTAATTGATGAGTTTCAGGTGCGTGATGTTAGTTTGCGGTTGTCTTGACTGCGCTCTTTGCGGCGGCGTTGAACGATGCATCAGTGGATTGAAGTGTGGTTGCGGAGGCGCAAGAACTATTTTTGCGTGACCAGCTAGAGTATCCGTAGTAGTAGCCGTTTATTGTGGTACCATTCGGGTCAAGCTGGGTATACAGCTTTCCTGAAACTGGGTCAGTGTCTGTAGGAAGTACACGAACAATGGAACCAATTGGCTTGAAAGATGGTGAGTCGTCATTTGTAGCGTTGCAACCATGACTGTTGAGTGATGCAAGACCTAACCATGCTGTATTAGGTAAACCGTCCTTACCAACGTTGCCGCCTATGCTATAGTACGCATCCTTAATACTGTTAGATAATGGTAGCTTAACCCCCCACTCTTTGATGGTCAGATAGGCTACTGTCGGTGCTGCTTGCGTGGTTGCTGTGTTCTGTGACTGCGAAGTTGTTTGAGTGGGGCTCGTCGCCGCGCTATTCGTAGCGCTACTCGGCTTATGGTGCTGATAAACCACTAGGCCGGTCACAGCCAGCACTGCGACAACTAGTACGGCAAGTAAAATCACTGTAGTACCGAACCCTGATTGGTGCTCCCGTCGCCTCATACCACATCTCCCCCTCAATTGTTAATTATTCTCAGCTTATATACAGGTTGCTAGTTATGTCAAATCAATTTGCAATTTTGTCGCCTTCGCTCCCATTCCAGCAGCTCGAAGATAACCGGCAAGGCATTTTATAGACACACGTGAACGGCCTAACGGTCAGGGTCAATGTAGTGCGAGCGATCTAGCCCTTGCACCATCGGCAAGTCTGCTACGGACGAAACTCGGTGGTACCCCTATGCCGCCTTCTCTTCAACAATCTGCGTGTCGCTCTTATCCAAATCAAGCGAGCGGTTGATGTCTTCCTGACGAGCCAGGAGTTCCCGTAAGCGTTCCTCCTGTTCAAACGGGCGGCCAAGCTGCTCGGTATAGTCCACCAGGGCCTTTTCCTTGCGTTCGCACTCGTCCTGCGCTGCCTCTGCATAGCGGTCCAGCCGCCGCAGTTCAGTCTCTAGCCCTGCCAACATCCCCAGCGGGTTTTGCGGATTGATGTACAGCTCATAGGCATGGTTGCCGCGTAGATAAAACTTATTTGTTTCCCCTCCCCGCACGACGAGCTGAAAGCCTTTGTACGCACCGCAGATCCGGGCTTCCTCTCCCCCAGCTACCAGGCCCTTCAGCAAGGCCTCGGCTGCCGCTTCCCGGGACTTTTTGCCAGAATATGTCTGATGGCCGATTTGCATGGTGAAATCCTGGCTGTTGTGGGTGTTCCGGCGCCGGGTATCCTCCAGCAGGCCAGTATGATAGTATTTCGCACGCGCGATCTGCTCCGGCAACTGCCGTACTTGTTTGCCGATATCAAACTGCTGGTTCCGGTGCGTGGCCCGGAGCACATCCAGCTTCCGCACCTCGGTGTCGATCCTGATCTTTTCCATCACCAGCGGATTGCCTGACGCAATCGCCTTGATTTCCGCGTAGTTCAAGGCGCCGCCTGCTATATCCTCCGCTTCCCGCACCGTGACCGTGCCGCTCATGACCTGCGCGATGAACCGGGCCTTGGTTTCCAACGTCTGGTACAGGTAGGCATCAAACGAGCCTTCGGTGACGTAACGGAAGATGCTGACTACAGGGTTACGATTGCCCTGGCGGAGAATGCGGCCGTCCCGTTGCTCGATGTCACGCGGCCGCCACGGGGCATCCAAATGATGGAGGGCGACGAGCCGTTGCTGGATATTGGTGCCCGCGCCCATTTTTTCAGTTGAACCAAGCAAAATACGGATACGACCAGCATTCACGCTCTCAAACAGCGCCTGCTTCTTCTGGTCGGTATCCGCGTGGTGAATGTAGGCAATGTCTTTCTCAGGAATACCGACGTCAAGCAGTTTCGACCGGAGTTCATCGTAGACGTTAAACCGGTCAGCATTCGGGGTGGATAGATCACAGAACACCGCCTGGGTGAGCCGTTGCTCATGGCCGTCCGCCCAGATCCGGTGAATGTTCCGGGCAGCTTTGCTCACTTTCGTCTCTTCGTCTGGCTCAGCCATTGCGTCCACTAAGCGCATGTCCAGGGCGGCTTTCCGCCCATCATTGGTGATCGCCAGCATGTTATCAACGCGTGGATCCACCCCGCCGCTTCTGACCTTTTGCGCCCGCTCAACCAGCCCGGACACGTAGTCTTTCAACGGCGCTGAAGCAGGCGACACAATAACCTCCGGCTTGCCCCCGGCCAGTTCCGGCTTGGGCAGTTTGAGCATCTCCGCCGTCTGGATGTCCGCGAACGAGCGGAACATCGTCAAGAGTTCCGGCAGATTGACAAACTTGGCGAACCGGGTGTGCATGCGGTAACCCGACCCGTCCGGCGCCAGTTCCAGGGCGGTCACCGCTTCGCCAAAGTTGGCTGCCCAAGCGTCAAAATGGGACACGCCTGCTGCTTCCAACCGCTCTGGCGCCAGGTAGCGCTGCATAGTGTACTGCTCAGCCATGGTGTTACTGATCGGCGTGCCAGTAGCAAACACAATCCCGCCGCCGACACGCTCCGATACATAGCGGGTTTTCATGTACATATCCATGGCCCGGTTGCTGTCCGAGTTGGGCAGTCCGGCGATGCGGTTCATCTTAGTGACAAAACCCAAATTTTTAAACAGGTCTGCTTCATCGACAAACACCCGGTCAATCCCGAGTTGCTCAAACGTCACGCCGTCATCTTTCTGTTCCCGCGCGGCCCGGGCTTGGATTTTCTCCTCCAACCGTTTCTTGGCTTTTTCCAGTTGTTTGACAATCGAGCGGCTGTCGCCTTGTTCGCTGCTGACCTCCTGGATAGCCATAGCCAGGCTGGCAATCTCTTTGGACAGAAACCGCGTGAATGTCGCATCAGCGACCGGCAGGGACTCGAAAGACCTGTGGGAAATAATCACCGCGTCAAAACTGCCGGTGGCAATCCGGGCCATAGCTTGTTCCCGCTTGCCGCTCTGGAAGTGCTCCTTGCCCGCCACAAAAATATTGGACTGCGGGTACAGGGCCAGAAAGGCCGCGCCCCACTGCTCTACCAGATGGTTCGGCACCACAATCATCGGCTTTTTCGCCAGGCCCAAGCGCTTTAATTCCATGCACGCTGCGGTCAGCACATTCGTTTTGCCCGCGCCAACAACGTGCCCGATCAAGGTATTTTTAGTTTGCAAAATCCGCCACACCGCGCTTTTCTGGTGCGGGTCGAGGTCGCCCCGGCGCAATTCACTTCGGTTCATACCAGGCAAGGTCAAGTGTGACCCGTCATAGGTGCGCAACCGGATAGTATTGAACGTGTCATTGTAGAGCCGGGCCAGCCGCTCAGCGCGCTGCGGATCCTCCCATAGCCACGAGGCAAACAGGTCTTTGAGCTTCTGCTGCGCCTCCCGGGCTGCAATGGTTTCAGCCTGGTTGATGACGCGGGTCTTGTTCGCATCGTCAAGGGTATCGTAGACAGTCGGCACGCGCACGTTGAGCGCCTGCTCAATCAAACTCGACGCACTGACGCGCGTGGTGCCGTAGGTGGTGGTGTTGCTGACGGCGTGCCTAGCAGTGTAGTCCAGAGAGACGGTCCAGGTCGCGATCTCCCCCGCGTGAAGCACCGCGACATCCCCCTCCGGCACCTTCAAAAGCTGCGCGATGAACGCTTTGATATCCCCGGCTGGTATCCAGCCCGCGCCCAACCTGGCGTGAATATCCCCCGGCAGAATATCTTCCGGCTGCACAGCCACGAGCGCTTCCACGTTCGCCTGATACGCCGGGTCCACAGCCACCATGGTTTCAGCAGTTTTTAACTTGGCCCGGACATCGCCGCTCAAATACTCGTCGGCGGTTTCCCAGCGTTGACCTTCCGGGTTCTGGTACACCTGCCCGGCCAGCTCCGCCTGGATCGCTGGGATGCTGAGGCCCGTGAGTGCGGCCATGCGTTCCCACGCAATACCGCCCGTTTCATTCAAGGACACAGCCAGCGCCGCGGCAGCGGAGTCAACCTGCTCAACAGGTATGTAGCGTTCCAAGGTACGCCGTTCAAACACCGGCGCCTTGCTGGCAGAACGCGAGTCGCTATCATATATCTCCAGTGACAGCAGCAATGGCCGGTCCGGATCTCCAGCAAAGGCGCGGACGTTTTCGGCAGCGCTCAGATACCCGAACCGTTGCACAAACCGGTCGTAGAGGCTGTTTAACTGCTCGCGCGCGCTGATGATCTCCTCATCCGGCGCATCCTGAAGCTGGGTGGCAAAGACCGCCCTGACCGCATCGCGGATTGCCAGCATGCCACGTATGCGCAAGGTGTCCGTCATGGTGCATGAGGCAGGCTCAAACCGGTTGCCCTGCCGCACGACGACGCGGCCGTCAATGGAGGCAAAGCCGCCGTCTTTCACCCCGCTCAGTTCCTCCAGGTCTGCGCCGATTTCCACCTTCGGCACGGCGTTCCCTTTCCCGCGCGGCGTATAGAGGCCCTCTGGCAGTGCGGCGATGGCACGAGCGAGCAGTTCTTCGGTGAGTTCCCCGGCAAGGGTTGGCTCCTTGCCTTTGTACATCGTGCCAGTCAAGGCCAGGCGCCCCAGCATCATGTGGGGGTAACGCACGTAGTACTCATTTACGGGAATGGCCGTCTCATCGAGCACGATCACTTCCGTATCCGTCCAGCGCTCGCCCTGCGCCTCTGCACCTTTCGCTCGTTTTTGCAGGAAGAGAATATCCGTGGTGACTTCGGTTCCAGCATTGCCTTTGAATGCGGTATTCGGCAACCGGATGGCGCCTACCAAGTCCGCCTGCTCAGCCAGGTAGGTGCGGATCACGTCATTTTGCTTGTCCATGGTGTAGCGGCTGGTAATGAGGGCCATGATGCCGCCTGGCCGCACGTTGTCCAGAGACTTGGCAAAAAAATAGTCATGGATCGCCCTGGTGAGGACACGCCTCATAGACGGATCGTGCACCGGGTAGTCGCCAAAGGGCACGTTGCCCACCACGACATCAAAGAAGTTATCCGGGAAGTTCGTAGTTTCAAAGCCCTGCTGGAAGATCTTTGCATCAGGGTAAAGCGTTTTGGCAATCCGCGCGGTGAGGCCGTCCAGTTCCACACCCGTCCGGCGCCCGCCCTGCAAAGCATCTGGCATGAGGCCGAAAAAATGCCCGGCACCTACCGCCGGTTCCAGCACGTCAACGCCGCCGGTCACGCCGAGCCTGCCCAGCCCGTTCCAGATCGCATGTATAACCAGCGGCGAGGTAAAGTGCGCGTTGGGGGTGGTAGCCCGCGCTGACGCGTATTCCTGCTCAGTCAGCAGCTCCTTGAGTTCTGTGGCTGCGGCGTGCCATTCGGGCTTGAGCCGCCACTCCCGTTCAAAGACCTGTGCTAACGCGCCCCACCCGGCGTAGCGTACCAGGACGGCTTTTTCTGCATCGCTCGCGTCCCGGTGTTCGGCTTCAATGCCTTTGAGGAGCCGGATCGCGGCCAGATTAGCCCGCGCTTTTTCGTGCAAGCCCCCGGCGCCTATCTGATGGCCGTCGGTGATGCGAAAGTCCCGGGATGGTCTGCTAGGCTCTGGTTCTGGCTCGCTGAGCCCAGCACCGCGCTCAGCGTGTTCGCCTGTCCCATTTCCTGATATTTCATCGGCTGGCAGGTCTGCCAATGTGTCAAAAAGAGTCTGTGGAAGTACGGGCTTGGAGTGCCCATTTGGGTGTGGCCGTTCTGCCGGTAGGTTGGTTGCTGTTTCCTCGTCCTGGACGATACGACTGAACAGGGCATCCAAGGTGTACTGGATCCCTCCTGGGATGAGGGAGTATCTTCGCCCACTAAACTTCAGGGGCGCGTCCTGCCCCGGCCTATCCTGGTCTGTTGCTCCCTCTGCCTCCTGGACCGATGGGGCACTCAGCGCCGCATCGAGCGTGTATTGGACACCTCCGGCTTTCAGGACGAACGCGTGCCTCGTTCCGCTGAACGCCTGGATATCTGGTCGCTGCACTGCACTGCCGTGTTCAACCTGGGTATCATCGGCTACTGTGGCAAGAGAGTCGAAATCAAGTTGCGTAAACCGGCCTGGTCTGCCTTCCGCTCCTGACATCGCTACCTCGACGTGCGGTCAGGGTCAATAAACACCGGTTGCTGTCTGGCTGGTAGTACCGGCAGAGGTGCAAGCGTGGGCAGGGCTGGCGCTGGCACACTTCTTCGCTTCTGAAGCATCGGGTGGTCTCGCCAGTCCATGCGGCGCAGCTTGAACGGCGGGAGCGCCCGGTGAAAGCCGATTACCTCATGGTCTTGGTAGCGTGAGAAGTCGTAGGCACTCAAGAGCGGTACGGCCTGCTCTGAGCGGCCTTCACTGGTGTGGCCGTTGTGCTGGTCAGTGGTCTGATGGGCATAGGCGGACTGCCGGCCGCACCGCTCTTCAACGTATCTGGCAGTCGTTACATCAGTCGGGCGGTAGTACAGTTGGCTCTCCATGTTGTCTCTCAGCACCTGGGCGCGGGCTTTGCCGTAGACAACTTCAAGCTGGGACAGCGATTGCACGGCCAGCCATAAGCTGATACCTCGCCCTACCACCGTGGTGGCATGGTCAGCCAGCGAGGGTATGGCAGTTCGTCCGGCTTCGTCAATCAGGAGCATGACCGGTTGGCATCCGTTCCCGGCTCTCGCATCGTAGGTGGTGACGAGTTCGTCGATCAGGCTGCCCCAGAGGAGCCGGACGAGTGGCGACAGAGCGAGCAGGTCCTGCTCTTTCCAGCGCAGGTAGACGGTCACTGGCCGGGTGCTCGTGATGATCTCCTGCGGCGTGAAGTCTGAATGAGCCAGTGAACGCACTACCGTCTCAGTCAGCAGTGGGCGCATCCGGGCGGTGAGGGTGCCCCACGCTGACAGCAGAAACCGGTCGGATAGGTTCGCCTGCTCCAGACTCACATCTAAAAAGATGGTGGCTAGTTCAGGTGATACGGTGTGTAGGCGCTCTATGCAGCCAGTTAAGCCTGCATGGAGCATCATACGCGCGTATGGCAGGGCCGGTGTGTCTTGCCACTTCGCGGCCAGAAAAATACACGCCAGCATGGTGATGGCACGCTGCGTAAAGATGTCTTGTTCCTCAGCGTGGTGAAGCAGGTGCGCGGCGCTGGAGTACAAAGCGTCCTCAGTCGCCTTCCCTTGTAGCGGGTCGTAGGCATGCCCGACGCCGGTGGGGTCAAGTACATAGACTGGCCCCAGCAAACTCCGAAAACCGGCCGTCTGCGTGAACAGGTCGCCCTTGATGTCATTGATAATCACGCTGTGGTGCCAAGTGAGGAGCTGGCTGACAGCGAGCAGTCCCTTGCCGCTTCTCGTCGGGGCGACAATCAGGAGGTTGCCGAGTTCCGGGCGCTGCCGGGTCTGCCTGACCGTCACCAGGCGTCTACTGAGCAAAACGCGCCGGGTGCCGAGGAGCACGCCGTCAAAAGGAAACGATGCAGATAAGAGCGGCCACACTTCATCTATGTGGGCAAACCGCGCCCGGTGCAAGGCCTGCCCTACCACGAGGATACCTCCAACCCCAAGCCTTCACGTTGCGCCTGGCTCCGTTCTCTCTGTTCGCGGGCTAGAGCAAGCTGGCGGCGCTGTTCTAAGGCTTCCTCAGAGGCAGCGCCGCGCAGAAGCTGAAAGTCCTGCTTATTGAGGCGCTCCGGTACGATGACAATCGCATGGATATGCCGGTGTTCAGCATGGTCGGCATGGATGGTTGCAACCCATTGCAAGGGTTGCCGGAAACGAGCCTCTAGGCTCGCAAGCGTCTTTTCGGTCAGCTCCCTCAGCGACAGGTCTTTATCCCTGTCCTCGCTTTTCGGGTCAGGACTGATGACGAACCGGAAAAAGTAACTGCCCTTCGCTGCCTGGTCAATCATGGTGTATACCTCCTCCCTCTCAACTTTTCCATCGGCCTTAAACAGTGTCCGCACGACTCGCGCGCCGTCTTTGCCGGGGCGGTTCTGGGTATAGCGGGCTGAGGCCTTGGCTGCCCTGCCCTGCCGGGTGTAGTTGGCTTTGACAATTGCCATGGCTCAACGCTGCTTTAATCAGCATCAAACACCACCACCGCGCTCGGAAACGGTGCGCTATACTTTGCTTCGCCGAAACGGATACGCCCACGTAAGAAGCGGATGTCTTTTGCTTTGACGACATAGTCATGCCACCAAGTTGTATCAGTACGAGCAGGAAGCAGGGCAACGACGGTAGCACCCGTGAGAGCAGCGCGGTATGCCCTCGCTACCCATAAGCCGATAGCGCGGCCATAGGGCGGGTTCATCCAGCACACGCCTGTCCAGGGCTGTGACAGCCCGTCCTCGGTTGGGCTATAGAACTGCGGACACTTGGCATTTGCAGGTATGGCGCACACATCCAACGTAAACTGAAACTCGTGGTGTAACTCGTCAAACAGGCGTTGTGGCGTCGCCCATAGGTCGGTCGCGCTGCTGAAATGCACATTAGCTGTAACGTTTCCCGTTACGGATACGCGCAAACGCCGCCGGTATGATTTCTGCCGACAGGCACTTGCACAGGTGCGGGCATCGCTCCTCGGTGCCTTGAACCGGCGACGGCAAACGGCGCAGCGGAGTTGCCGCCATGTGAGGCGACGCGTGCTTAGACAGTCTGCGTTAGCCATTGCTCAATCGCTTGCATTACAGGGATCAGCTCCGGGGATACCTGCCCGATATTGCGCTTCGCGGTATTCTTCGAGCCGTCCATGATATCGTCGAGCTTCTCGTCGGTGATGCCCGGCTGCCTGCGGAGGATGTTGTAGGCGATAGCTCTGGTCTGCTCGCTGGTGTAGAGGCTGCGGACTAACAGCGCTGCAATCCGGCTGCTGTAGGCGCGCATCCCTTGGGCGAGCGCACGCTGGATGATTGGCTCGAGGAAACTGGCGTAGTGGATGTCGAGCCGTTTCGCGAGCCAGTCCTCCAGGCCAACAGCGCCAACCCGGGACAGGCTCAACTTCTCAGCCTCGGCAATACGCTGCAACTCCTGCTTCACACTGGGTTTGACCCAGGTGGTGAGCTTGACGGTCTGGCGTTTGGCTGGTGAGCGCATAGAACGCCATTGTATAAAAGGAGGGATAAGGCGGACTATAAAAGACTGTATCCAAAACATGTAATGGCGTACCGGTATGCGCGCGCATGGTTTTTCACAGCGCGCGCATCAGCAACGGGGATGGTTTGGGATGGTGGCGCGGCTGGGGAGCGGGGCTTATCTTGCCGTACACGCCGCAGCGTCGTACCTGACCCGTTGGCCATGCAGTAACGTCGATTTTTGCGTGTGATGTTTGACGGTCCACTAGCTACTGTTGCAAGCAACTTGGCAACTTGTACCAATGGATTGAAAAAATGAGTAGGTAAATTGTGGATCCACGCATTTTTAGTGCTAGTTTTTCAGTCGTCTGAAAAGGTAAGCAAACCGCAGCACTGTGAACGTTTATTCAAGTATGGTGTCACATCCTTACAGCATATACATCTGGCATCCGGCACGCATGCCGAGAGGTCAACCTTACTGGTACGAGGCTTTGCAGTCCTACACCGAAGATGACGCGCTCTATACAGCGAATTTAATTCATATGGACAGCAATGCCGTGATCAAGGTGGTGAGATTTGGCCTCAACCTGGCGTGCTTCCCTGATGCGCATACCGTCGAACTCTGTGAGCGACAACTAACCCAACAGCAGAAACGACTGCTTGAGCAAGGGGCACGCTGGAACGAAACACAACGCTAAACGGGTTGGCTGAGGAGGTTGAGGGATAGAGTGAGGCAAGACGTGGCGGTGCTGCAACGGGAGCGGAATGGGCTTCTCGCCGGAGCGATAGCGGAGGGTCTTGACCGTTCGGCTAGGCTCGGAGCAGAGAAACGACAAGCCGAGGGTTGGGCGGGCATCGGAGTGTATCGGGCTTTTTTTTAATCTCCCTAGTCTGTTTATTCTTAAAACTGTTTATTCTTAGTACTTCGTATTCTTTATGTAAACTATGGTTTACATCATGACCGGAACTATAGTTTACGTCTGGATGTAAACTATAGTTTACATCCTCTCTGTTAGAGAGTTTTCCCCAGTTTCTGTTTGTGCTTGTCCCAGCGCGCCTGAACACTCAGAATGGTGTACACGTTTGTCTTGTTCAGCCCCCGACGCTCGACACTGATATAGTTGCTCTCCTGCAACTCCTTGAGCGCCTTGCTTAAATACTGCCTCGATACGCCTAAATCAGTCGACATGCGCTCCTGCCCCGGAAAACAACTGTCCTTCTGCCAGGCATACGAGAGTAACAGCGCATAACTCAACTTGGCATAAGCTGACAGTTTCTTGTCAGTCAGAATAAAGTTCGGGAGCTGTATAAAACCAGTTTTGAGTGCCGTATCCTGTACGACAATGGTGTTTTTTTCTAGTATGCTGCCTATACTATCCATCGCCCTACCCTGTTATCCACGATTGTGTGGTATCACGGTGTCATGCCACCGTGGTATCACGCGTTCAACCTTTCCAACACTCTTGATAATATGCTTGCGTGCTTGCTTTGACGGTACTCCCACACCAAGTAGTTAATAGCAATCCGGGTAATTTCGTTTTCTGAAGTGTGGATGCCTTTCTTTTTCAGCGCATACACAATGTCTGCAATGGCGTCTTTTTCATCGGCAGTAAAACGATGCGTTGCTGCCTTTTCGCCAAGCAGTTTCACGGCCTTACGGACGATCTCTATATAATCGTCACTGTTATCAGAAGTGGGGTCGTGAGATCGTGGTACCACGGTATCACGGTTGCGTGGCATCGTGGCTGGTATATTCGTTTCATCGTTCACTTTTTGTGTTCGCGGCTGAGCATCAGGGGCAGTGGTAGCCGGTTGCTGCTTTTTTTCGGCAGTTTCGGCTAGCTTGCTATAGGTGCCCATCGAATAGTCTTCGCTCATGCCTTTGCCTTTGCCTTTTTCTCCGTCCTCTTTTTAGGCTTAGCCTCAGATGGGGCAGGGGGCGCGTCCATACGCAATTCACGCGCCGCAGCACGCACCATATCAGCGCTGACTTCGCTCTGCTCACTCACAAAGGCACGGATCAAGCTTTCGTTCGCCAGTTTATTGACCTCGCGCGGCCTGCCTCGTGAGAGATCGTAGAGCACGTCCAGGGCTTCAGCAGTGAACGGGTGTTGCGTACCACCGGCTGCTTTCCAGCGAAAATCAATCATGGCTTCCATATCGTGCCGGGTGAGGTTGGTGAGTGCCCCGAACATGGCAACCCGGCTTTTGATGGCAGGCATCTTATCAAGCGTGGTCGCCAGTTCGTTCTGGCCGAACAGCAGGATTTGAATAAACTTCTGCGTATCCGTCTCAAAATTCAGAAACACGCGTATCAATTCCATCATGCGCGGCGTCATCTGTTGGGCTTCGTCCACCATTAACACGAGGGTCTTATCTTGCTCAAACGCCTTGGCTGCAAAATCCTGAAACGCTGCCAAACTCAAGGCGTGCGAACGCCTGGGCGGAACCCCAAACTCTGCCATGACCCGCCGCAACAGGGCACTATCAGTCTTGAGGTCAGGGGTAATGAGCAGGGCAGTTTGATTATTCTGGTCTTCTTTGAACAGGTGATAGAGCCTACGCGCAACGGTGGTTTTACCGTGCCCCACGTCGCCATAAATGACTGCCAGGCCGCCCTTCTGGTTCACGATATATTGAGTTTTTGCCAGAGCTTCGCGGTGCTGAGGCGTTAAATAGAGGTAGCGCGGGTCTGGCGATATCGAAAAGGGCAGTTCGGCTAACCCAAAGTATTCAGTATACATGAACCCTCACTGCTTACGTCTACTCTTCAGCTTAGCTGTAAATGGCGCAAAAGTAAACAGAATGTTGATAAGTAGCGTAAGTTTTGTGGAAAAGTACAAAGTTAGGTTAACTTTTATCTCGCACGATAAGCCAGGGCAGGGAGAAACATTTTGCCTGGCTGTGCCTACATGAGCAGCGGCTTTAGCGTCCGAAGCCATCAATATGCACATAGTAAACGAGCGATATAGTCAGGTATATACCGAATAATAGTCAACAATCTATATCTCGCTCGCACATAGGAGTAATCCCCACGTACCAATCCTACCCCAGAACTACGCTCTATTATGGCGCGAACATCATCACGAACAAATTGAGCTCCCCGTGCCACCCTTGTTCGTCGTAAACGTTCCTCTATTCCTCATACATGATATGTATGAGGCTGTACGGGACCGACGGCGTGGCAGCAATCAGCGAGATAATGAGCCGCGTGGTCGGTGGCTGCGGGCCTGGCGGTACAAAATGCAATGAGCCATTGTATAGGACGCTCGGGCACTCGGATTGGCTTAGGCTTTGGCCTACGGGCGGCAGGGTGCTATAGGAGCAACCCTGCGGCTAGGCAGCAGATGAGAGCGGCCAGTTTCAGGAGCATGCTGCTGTCCTTCACGGGCGAAGTAGTCGCGAAGTACAGACCCATAAGCCAGATGCTGATGAAGAGAAGCATGCCGCCGGAGAGGTGCTTGAGGTAGAAAACGGTGGTTGTCATAGGTGCGATCCCTTGTTTACTATGCTTACTACTATAGGGGATATAGGGGATATATTCAAGTCTTGAAATATAAATAAACGGTGGTGTAACAGGGGTATTTATCCCCAGCCCCCTTAATTGGGACGAGTGGTTACGGTTGTTTGAAGGGTCAATTAAGGGGGCTGGGGATGTTGTTGCTGTCCATCAAGTGTCTGATGAACTTGAGCTGGCCGCCGTGTCCTTTCGCTGCTTCCCTGAATCGCGAAGCTGTTTGGTAATCTTCAGTCTTTGGGGCGTACTTCTTAATACTGATTAAGGTGAGTTGTTTAGACATACTTCCAGTATAGGGGATATAGGGTATACATACAACATGGCTTAATTAACCTTTCTTAGACAGCAGCAGACGTACTGCTTTCGTGAACGCTTCGCCATGGGTCAGCCCGTTTGAAACGGCGTAAATCTTAAATTGACGAATAAGCTCAGGTTCGATGCCGCGTATCTGTAGCAAGCCCTGGTTTGTTAATTTAATTTTTGCCATTTATATAAATCCTCCAAAAATGAAATAGTGAGCAGTTTAACGCCGTACTCGGGGCGTCGGGGCTATGTAGCTACGAAGTCAGCAAATGACTTAGTTTCGCCATGAACCGTGACTGTCTGATTTTTGCAGTCCACAGTTATAGGCTCATAGTCCAGATCGCCATGTGCTGATCTACCAATACCGTAGCCATATTCGCCGCCATGGTCGACGCCTTCCATAACGTCGAAGATTATGTGGGCTAGATATTCGGGGTCGCCCCAACGGTTACGCCCCGCTGGTGAGGCTAATGCTTGCCTTACGTCGTCTACCAGACTTCCACTGCCCCAATGCGTGTACAAATATACTCCTTCATCTTTCATGAACACTTGTGCTCGTGCTCCCATTGCTATAGTTCCTTGTTTACGTTGATTGAAGTGGCCGGATAACGCTCCGGCCGGGCGGTTACGTGAGGTGTATGTATGTCCTCCCGCCTTTGGGTTCTTCACGCCACCAGGCCTGTAAGCGTTTCCAGGCGTGACTGCGCTTTCTCCAGAGCGCTAGTTCAAGTAGGCTGTACATTTTGTACTCCTCATGTTAAAGTGCTTGATAGGTTCTTATATTTGCCTGCCAGCGTTCCCGCGCTGGCTTTTTAGTTTTCTTCCATGTGTTCGATGGGCGTCTCCTTGCTTACGTGATACCTTAAATTATAGGGAATATAGGTAATACATGCAAGACTTGTAATACATGTAACAGATGCTCTAGCTACATCTGTGGATATCTCAGAATAGGCGACAACGCCACGTCTTCCCCCTTAAACAGGCAGCCACAGCAATCCGGTTATTGGCACGGTACAACCGCGCAGGCGGCCGATAGCTTTTATTAATAGTGCACAAAAAACCCCAAGCGTAATTTGTGCAAAATACCTACATCATTTGAACACGTCGAAAACTATCTTATCGTATAACATGTTTTTTACTATAGTCACCGCATAAGGAGTATTAAAATGGGTTGTTCGTATCGCTTCAACCGTCTCTTCAATGTCACGAAAACGCGTGCCCTAGTGGTCGCTGTCCTGTTCTTCATCGCCGGCGTCTGTGTGATACCTATTGGTATTGCCCTGGCAGCCGATCCAGCCGGGGGATTGGCAAGTCTGTACCCATTCGCAGTCAGCCTGATCTATGGCTGCATCTGGTGCTACAAGTTCTGCCGCGACAAGAAAATTATTCAGCAAGCGCAGGCTCCGCGGCAGGTTGCTGCTGAACAGCCGGTACCGATCAATAATCCTGACAGTTACCAGCTGTTCATTCCCGGCCGCCGCCAGGAAATGTAAAAAATCATGTCGCTAGTTTCAGTGGCAGTAGGATAATGCCGTGCTTATGAGGTCTAAAATAACCACTCTTATACTGGCATTGGTAAGCGCCGGATTAAGCATACTGTTCGCCTCTCTGCATCAGTATGTTTGCTTGGTCGCGGCGCTCCTGCTCATGCTGATCTTTGATGGTATCTGGGCGGCCAAAGTCAGCCGGGACAAACGTCTCGCGGCGATGAACAGCCAGTCTGCGCCGTCCGCGCCAGCTGTCCCGAGAACCAGTACCGGCAGTCTGCACCTGACCCTTCCGAAATAGTTAGACATTTGTAGAAAGGATTTTAGCCATGACCTTTGTATCGCGGCCGTATTTGGCCAATGCTTCCTATGCTGAGCGGGAGGCGTTTTTGAAGAACCATATCAAGCTCGGCTACCATCCTGAAACGAAGGATGATCTCTACATCCACACCCTTGACCGTTACAGCGGCCTGTATATCTCCGGGATGCCCGGAAGTGGCAAAAGTGGCCTGATGGAAAATATGATACTCCAGGACGCCGAAGACAAAGCCGTGATCGTGCTCGACCCACATATGGACCTGGTGACGCGCTGCATCGGCGGTCTTTCCTCAATCCGCATGCCAGATACCTACATTTTGGATATGGCTGATGAAAGCCATCCGTTCGGTATTAATGTCTTTGCTACAGGCCAGTTAACTAGCGATATGGACAAAACCCAGGCCGTGGAACGCATCCTGCACATTTTTGAAGTGCTGTGGCCTGATGTGTTGAGCCAGCAGCATCTGCCGCGGTACTTACGCATGGCCACCCATGTGTTCCTATCTAATCCCGGCACGACACTGGTAGACATGTATACCTTCCTGCTCGATGATGCCTACCGGCGCAAGCTTATGCAAGGCGTAGCTGATGAAACGATCAAACAGTTTTGGCAGTTGCAGTACGACAGCTTGCCGCCTGCAACGAGACTGGGCCGCGTCCAGCCGTTATTAGGCAGGCTTGAGCAATTATTCGCCGGCCGAAGTTTAGTCAGGAACATCGTCGGCCAGAAGCAGAACAGTGTAGATTTCAGGAAAGCTATCGAGCGCAAAGAAATAATCTTTATCCGCCTGCCTCTGAAACTCGTACCCGAAGATGCGCGCTTAATCGGTACGCTGCTGGTGGCGCAAATCCACGCCGCACTGTTCTCGTTCGTCAATCTGCCGGAGCATCAGCGGCCGGGTGTCAGTTTAAATATTGATGAGTTCCAGAATTTCGTGAGCAAGGATATTGCTGAGTTGTTTACCGAAGGGCGCAAATATGGCATGCGGATCACCGTGGCTCATCAGTTCAGGGGACAATTACCGAAATACTTACAAGAAGCCACGATGACGGCGCGGACGAAGGTTGTCTTTCAAAGTACCCCTGAAGATGGCAGAGAATTAGCCCACCTGTTTCCGGCTCCCAGTGAAGGCGTGAAACCGGAACATGTTGACCCGCATCCCACCGAGGCGCTGGCCAACCACGTCAACCTATACCCTCCGGCTGTCCAGGAGTTTATTGAGTGGTATGTGTTGCCGATCGGATTTCAGGCGGTCGGCCCGCACGGCAACCAGATCGAACTGCGCGACTTAGGCGTCGGTGTGCTTGACCTGGCCTTAGGCATGATGAACGGCGGCCGTATCCATGAGGTCAGAGTCGAAAACCCGATACCCTACCTTGACTATGCCCTGCAAATGGCGATGGTCTACAAAGACCCGGCTGTGCCTATACCGGCGCTGGCAGTGCGCGGTTTCGCCAATTGCGGCCGTAGCTTCTGGCAGAAAGTCCGGGGCTTGCACGATAGTGACCGACGTTTACAGCAAGACATTCCTGAGTTGCACATTCCTGAATACTTAGCGGTCAGGACACCTGACGGCTGGCAGTGGACGAGGTCTCCCGAAAGCAGCCAAGAGCAGCTCCTGCATCTCTTATTCCATATCCGTGTCACCATGCACTATCTGGCAGAGCATCCGTTAGGCAAGGAGTCGGTGGCGTCAACGGCCGATGTCGGCAAGATGCTGAACCAACTGCCGAAACGGGCGGCCTTCGTCAGAAGCGGTAATACTGTGGGTATCATTTACACGCACGATACACCGCCTCAGAACGGTAGCCTGCCTGACGATATGGCCTATATCCGCGACCATACACGGCAGGTTTACTGCCATCCCAGAGCTGAGGTTGAACAGCGGTTTAGGGGCAACGCGCAATCAATACCGTCAACACCAAAGCCAGTCAGGCAGTTTGTATCGCCGCCAACAGCCACCGCACCTGTTAAGCAGCAACAACCGCCGCAGTTGTCCGGGTGGGAAGAGGCAGAATAAGGCATTTCAGTGCCATAGAGGGGCTAATATCTATGGCACTGGAGTGATATAACAAAACCCGCCGAGGCGCAATATGGCATGAAGCCAACTTAATCCAAGGCGGGTGCTGCAAGCTTAGTATAGCAAAAGCTATAACGCGGCCGCAGTTTGAGAGTCTAATTTGTAGTATTTACCATTCCACCGGTAGGTAATTCCATTACAGATTATTGTGTCACCGATATAGGACATGGTAATTGAAGTTTCTGAGTACATAACAGTTCTAATCATATCAGGAAACAATTATGAGTAAAGCGTTCACGATCACCCCTATCCTCGACAAGCTCATGCGCGGTGACGAACAGACGCCCGTGGGCCTCTACCACCTGCATTTACTGACAGCCGCGCAACTCACCCGGCTGCACTACAGCCCTGGTTCATATAAAGCCATCCGCCAGCGCCTCAGAGTCTTGGCAGACGAGGGCTACGTCATGATTGACGCTATACCGGAGAAGTTTACCAGAGGCCCGAATATCTACTCTCTAGGAACAAAAGGCATCCAATATCTCAGAGATATGGGACTGGAAGTAGATAAGTCAATGCGGGCTTCTAAAGAAACGAGTAAGGGCTATATGCACATCAGGCATTTACTAGAGCTGAATGATGTGTTCATCGCCGCCCTGCGCATATCTACGCTTGACCCGCGCCTATTCATCGCTGAGTATATCCACGAGCGCGAACTGAAACGCACGCCATATAAGACAATGGTGCACGGTGCCACCTACGGATTGGTGCCTGACGGCTTCCTCAAGTTCAATGTCCGCCGCGAGGGACAAGCTGATCTGAGCTTGCCAGTGCTATTGGAACATGACCGAGGCTGGGAGCGCGAGAAACAGTTCAAACAGAAGCTTGCAGCTTACCGCGCCTTCATAGCGGGCGGCGCGTACAAGGAGCAGTTTCATGTCGGAACCATTACCGTCATCTTTACCACTTTCAAGGATATACAACGGGTGGCTGATATGCGGCGATGGACCTGGGATGAGACGAACAGCGACTCGGAGCTGGTGACCCGGTTCCGCTTTGCCCTGTTGCCGCAGCCGCCGGAGCCGCAGCACTTATTATTCGACAAGCGCTGGTATACGCTTGCTAGCGACCAACCTATTGCCTTATTGGAGGGATAATATGACACACAATCTTGAACAGTGCGGGCCATTGATCGCCGTGAAACTGTACGAAAATGTGCTCGAGGAAGTGGCACTACTCTTACCGCCAATGGATACTCTGGCGGTCATCGACACTGCTGCACCGTATACCTTCATCCAGGAAGGGGTTGCTACCAGTCTCGGCTATACGCCCGACGAGACAGTGCAGATTACCACAGCATCACTTCGCTCATTCAGCAGTTATCAGTACCGCATATGGCTGGGGCTGCCGGAATGGTACGTGCTTGAGACGAACGTTATTGAAGTACCCTTTAAGCTGCATTCAGATACACGCGTCAAATGCAAGATTGGTCGCGATATACTTCAGTATGGCGTACTGACTTATAACGGACCGACTAATACATTTTCGCTGGCCTTCTCTGAATCACAGATATAAAGTTGATACCGATATGAAAGACATAGAAACACCGGAACTATCCGAACCAAAGGCTGACTGCGAACAGCTGTACCTCTTATTACATGCCTACCGCTTCGGAGCCATCAGCTTCTTAGAGCTACTTGACGCATACGAGGAAGCCTTGGGAATACAACCCCAGGCTTCCGAAAAGAACGACGCCGCCTGATTTATACCAGGCCGAACTCCCGTATTGTAACAACTGCTTCGGTCGAAAAGGAGAACGTGATGCGCGCAGGTGTACAGTTCTGCAAGCAGAATAACTGGGCTTTTCTCTCTCAGGCTCGAGTATCTCCGGCGATTCCACAGATGCAACCTCTTTCAAACACCGATTAGGCATGCACCTACTACATGACAGACCGACAATATCTGGTGTATAATGCCTGCGAAG
>WNGE01000629.1_pt1 | contig 45962 bp, 46 predicted proteins | sample 5400651 | NCBI WGS metagenome assembly WNGE01 (sample SAMN13153370, study PRJNA577476) | soil metagenome | isolation source: 60 cm soil or saprolite under grassland replicate 2 | place: USA:California | collected 2016-06-15 | reverse complement strand
GTGGGGTGCCGCAGATCATGCAGAACCGCGCCCGTTCCGAGTTCACCTCGCCGCAACTGGGGCAGATGGCCATTGGAGCGAAGTGTAGGGGCGGCGGATCCGAACGCCGCCCCGGCCTCGCTTCGGCGCCGAGGTGCTCGAGGCCCGGTGGGAGCCGGAACACTGCCGGTGGCGGCTGCGGACCACCCTCGGCGACCTGACCGCCGAGGTCGTCGTCGCCGGCACCGGCGGGCTGTCGGAACCGAGCGTTCCGGCCCTCCCCGGGCTGGACCGGTTCGAGGGCACGACCTTCCACTCCGCCCGGTGGCGGCACGACCACGACCTCGCCGGCGAGCGAGTCGCGGTGGTCGGGACCGGCGCGTCGGCGATCCAGTTCATCCCCCGGATCCAGCCCCTGGCGCGGCACCTGATGGTGTTCCAGCGCACCCCTCCCTGGGTCGTGCCCCGCCGGGACCGGGACTACGGCCGCGCGGAGCGGTGGCTGTACCGGCGGCTGCCCGCCACCCGGCGGCTGCTCCGTTCGGCGATCTACTGGGGGCGGGAGAGCTGGATCCTGGGGTTCGCCAAGCGGCCGGGGATCATGGCCCTCGGGGAGTGGCAGGCCCGTCGGCTGCTGCGGAAGCAGATCCCCGACCCGGAGCTGCGCCGGAAGCTCACCCCCCGCTACCGCCTCGGGTGCAAGCGCGTCCTGCTCGGCAGCGACTACTACCCCGCGCTGGTCGAGCCCAACGTCGAGGTCCACACCGACCGCATCGCCGAGGTCCTGCCGCGAGCGATCGTCACCGAGGGCCGCGACGGGCGGAGGACCGAGCATCCCGTCGACACGATCATCTTCGGGACGGCTTCCACGCGACGGACCCGCCGATCGCCGGGCGGGTGTTCGACGGCGACGGGCGCTCGCTGGGGGAACACTGGAGCGAGGGCGGCATGTCCGCCCTCCACGGGATCACCGTGGCGGGCTTCCCCAACCTGTTCATGCTGGTGGGGCCCAACACGGGGCTCGGCCACACCTCGATCGTGATCATGATCGAGGCCCAGGTGCGCTACCTGATGGACGCGCTGCGCCAGATGCGCGTGCGGGGCATCGCGGCCATCGAGCCCCGCCGCGAGGTCCAGGAGTCGTACACGAGACGGATGCAGCGGGAGCTGGCCGGCACCGTGTGGAACACCGGCGGATGCCGGAGCTGGTACCTCGACGAACGGGGCCGGAACACCACACTGTGGCCGACGTTCACGATCACGTTCCGCCGGGAGCTGGAGCGCTGCGACCTGTCGATGTACGTGGCCCACCCGAGGGTCGGCCCACGCAGGACGGTGGCCGCGTGACGAGGGGGGATCCGGTCGCCGGGCGGGTCGTCCTGGTGCGGGGGCGGCCAGGGGGATCGGCCCCGCGACGGCCCGGGCCCTGGCCCGCCGCGGGGCCCGGCTCTCCCTGGTGGGGCTGGAGCCGGACCTGCTGGCCGAGGTGTGCGAGTGGCTCGGCGAGGGCCACGACTGGTTCGAGGCCGACGTCACCGACCAGGACGCGCTGAACGCGGCCGTGGAGGCGACGGCGGCGCCTGGACGGCATCGACGCGATCGTGGCCAACGCCGGCGTCACGAACTACGGCACCGTCCGCACGGCCGACCCGGAGGAGTTCGCCCGAACCGTCGCCGTCAACCTGGTGGGGGCGTACCGCACGGTCGGGGGCGACGGTCCCCCACCTGGTCCGGCGGCGCGGGTACGCGCTGCTGGTCGCCTCGGTGGCCTCGTTCGTGCCGATTCCCGGCGCCGCCGCGTACTCGGCCAGCAAGTCCGGCGTGGAGCCCCTGGCGGGCGCGCTCCGGTGGGAGCTGGCCCACCACGGCGTGGCCGTGGGCAGCGCGCATCCCTCGTGGACGGACACGGACATGGTCCGGGGCGCGATGCAGCTTCCCGTGGTCCGGCAACGGCGAGCCGATCCCGTCCACCTCACCGGGGTGAGGTCTCACTCCCAGAGGATCGTCCGATCGACGCCGGGTTCCAGGAACCCGACGACGTCGGCGGCGTCGGTCTCGGCCGCCCGGCGGACTCGCGCGGCGATCCGGTCGAACGCCCGGATGGTGACGGTCCGCGGATCGCCCCGCCGGACCACCGACCAGGTCCCCGCGGCGACGCCGTCCGCCAACACCGCAGGACGGAACATGCCTCCCCCCGCGAACACCTTCCGCTCGTACCGCTTCGGCAACGAGAGCTCCCGGGTACGCCACCCGAGGAGGAACGGATCGAACGCGGGGACGAGCCGGACCACCCGTCCCCGCGCGGGCCGGGGTCCGGAGCGGAGGGTCCACAACGCCCCCTGGGGTGTGGCCACCTCGACCAGCCGGTTCCCGATCCCGGCCCAGGCGCGCCGCACGTCGGGCGCGCGCAGCCCTGACCACGCCGCGAGGGCTCGAGGTCCGGCGGGCGCATGTGCCGCCAAATACCGCACCGCAAGCTCCGACGGCGCCGCATCCGGATCCGGACCCGGGTCGCCGGGCCCGAGCCAGTCGCCGACGAGCACGAACGTCTGATCCCCGCCGCGGTCCGCAGCGCTGCAGACGAACCCCCGAAGCGCCGCCAGCCGGATCAGGTGGATCACCGCCTGCCCCTGTTGGGGAACCTTCATCCGCCGAAGGCTCCCGGCGATCTCAGCTCGAGTCTGGGGACCGTGCCGGCCCAGCGTCCGCCGGATGGCTACCACGGCCCGGTTGGCCCGGTCCGACGGGATGCCGAGCTGAGCCAGCCGGCGGACGGAACCGGCGAGCTGCGCCGAAGCGACCAACGGAAGGACCCATGCCAGGTCCTCCGCCGCGAGGAGATGCAGGGTGCCGCGCATGGCCCAGGTCCGCACGATGGAGCGGTCGTCGTCGATTGCGGCCCGCACGCCCGCGGCCGTCTCGCCTCGCGTCCGGGCCCGGATGGCGAGCGGCGCCGCGAACATGTCCTGGGCCTGGACGCCCACCAGCCGACGGACGACGTCGGCCGGGCTCAACCGACGGGGACGGTGGAGCAGCTGGGCGGCCACCCGGACCCCGAGGACCTGCCCGGTCGACAGGCGGCGGGCCGGCCCCGTCACGCCGGGTTCCAGCGGTCGCCGGCCACCACGGCGGCGAACGGCGGCGCGGTCGCGGAGACGTACTCGAGCGGCCCGTCACTGGTGTTTCGGATGGCGTGCGTCTGGCCGGGACGGACGAGCACGGCCGCCCCCTCCGCCACCTCCCGCTCCTCGCCGTCGACGATCATCACGCCGTGGCCTCGGACGACGACATACACCTGGTCGCTCTCCGGGTGCGCGTGCAGCGCCTGCTGGCTCCCCGGCTCCCCCACCACCCACGTGACGCTCAGCCGGCCCGACCCGGACTCTGGCGATGCAATCAGGAACGAGACCTGGCCGCCCCGCTCGTCCCGAGGGCACTCGTTGCGTTCGCGGACGTCCATCAGGGAAATGCTACGCGCGGGCTCGCCTCAGCCGGCGCACAGGTTCCTCTCGTTAGGCGCGGCCGAAGTTCAGGGCGAACTCGAGCACGCCGTTGTCGTCGGTCGAGACCGGGCCGAAGCTTGGATTCGCGATGTTCCAGTCGGCGAAGGTGATGGGAATCGACCCCGCCACCTGGAGCCGCTAGCCCGTAATATCGGCCGGTCGCCTCGAACGTCACCGACTTCGTGACCCCGTGCATGGTCAGGTCACCCGTGACCCGGAACGTCTTCTCCGTGTTCTGTCCCGGGATCGCACCGAAGTCGATGGGCCCGGTCAGGGTGAACGTCGCGGCCGGGTAGGTGGCCGTGTCCATGATGCGCCCGTGGAACTGGTCGTCCCGCCGGCTCTCGTCGCTCGTCACCGTGGTCATGTCGACGGTGAACCGGGCCCCGGCGATGGAGGTCCCCGCCACGGTGATCGACCCGGTGACGTGGCTCGTCCGTCCGACCGCGACGTTGCTCTGTCCGAAGAGGGTCTCCTTGACCCGGTAGCCGACGACGGAACCACCGGCGACCTTCCACGCACCGTCCGTGCCCCCCGGCGGATCCTTCGCTGACCCGGTCGACGGAGAGGCCGAGCTCAGCGCGAGGGGCGCCGGAGCCGAGCCCTCGACGAAGTGGATGTAGACGAAGGGGCCGGCCACGACGGCGATCGTGGCGGCCGCGACTCCCACGACCACCCACCGCTTCCAGTTCCGGACCGCCATCACTTTCCTCCCGCCGCCTTCCTCGTCCGCCACCAGTGCAACAGCCGAACCTGGCGGAAGGCTGAACCCGGGCTGTGAGGAACCTGGGACGGCATCGCCTGCCGCGGATCAGCCCGCGTCGGCGGAGGATGTTCCCGCCTCGGATGGCGAAGGCGTTGCCGCGCGGGCGGTCGCCACGATCGTGGCGCCCAGGGTCGCCGCGACGGCCACCAGCACGAACCCGGGCGTCACGGAGGTCGCCCCGTGCAGCAGCAGGCCCGCCGCCACGAACCCCAGCGGCCCCGTCGCCGAGATCGTGGTGTTCACCGCGGTCATGACCCTCGCTCTGAGCGCCGGCGGGGTGCGGACGGTCAGCGACGCGAAGAACCGAACGTAGAACAGGCCCGTGCACAGGCCGTTGGCCGCGACCGCCACCCCGACGCCCCACGCCGGCAGGGCGAAGACCAGTGGCCACGTCGCCGCCGCGACACCCAGGAGCGCGAACGAGGCCGTGCGGTCGCCCGCCGACCGGGCCCGCGACGACAGCAGCCCGGCGACCACCTGTCCCCCGCCGAAGGCTGCGAGCAACCACCCGGCCAGACCGGCTCCCGCCCCGTACCGTCGGAGGGCGGCGACGGGGAGCGTGGCGACCATCGCCGTGAACCCGACCTGCACGATCGCGGCGCCGGCCACGCGCCGCCGGAGCGGACCGTTCCGCACCACGTAGCGCAGCCCGTCGAGCACCCGTCCCCGCTCTTCGGCCTCCCGTCGCCGCACCACCGGCACGAACAGGGCAACCAGGCCGAACGCCACGACGAAGGATGCGGCATCCACGACCAGCACTTGGACCGGACCGATCAGCGCCACCAGCACCCCCCCGAATGCGGGTCCCACGAAGCTCGCCGTCTCGTTCACGGAACCGAGCAGCCCGCCCACCCGGGTCATCCGGGTCTCGTCGTCGCCGACCAGGTCCGCCACCACCATGAGCTGGGACGAGGAGTAGGCGGGGAAGAAGGCACCCACGGATAGCCCGACGGCCAGGAGGACCGGGAACGTGAGGAGCCCGTCCAGTGCAGGGCCGGGATCAGCGCCACGAGCGGCGCCCGGAGGAGATCCGACGCGAGCATGGTCCGCCGAGGGCCCAGCGCCGTGGCGACGTGTCCGCTGGGCACCCCGAACACGGCCATGCCGACGAACTCGGCCGCCATGACCAGCCCCATGCGAGCGGGCGACCCGGTGGTGACCAGCACGAACCACGGCAGTGCGACGGCGGCCATCTCGGAGCCGGTGGTCGAGACGACCTCGGCGACGAACAGGGCGGTGAGTGGCCGGGCCACCTTCGGCGGATCGCTCACGGCGGCCCGGAGTGTAGGCCGTGACGCCCGATTGACGGCCTCGGCTACCAGCCGGCGTAGGGGGCCACGGCCTCGTCGGGGACCAGGCCAGCCTCCACGTCGCCGACGGCCCGGTCGATGATCTCGACCGCCCGGTCGACCTCCGGCGCCGAGAGCGTGAGGGGCGGCGTGAGCTCGAGGACGTTCGAGTGGAGCCCCACGTAGAACATCACCACACCCAACTCGAACGCCCGATACACGACCTTGGCTGCCTCGGCCGCTGCCGGCTCCCTGGAGCGACGGTCCTTCACCAGGTCCACGCCGATCGCGAGCCCTCTCCCCCGGACGTCGCCGACGAGCGGATGGCGCTCCGCCAACCCCTTCAGACCGGACGCGAGGGCCGCACCGGTCACGCCGGCACGGCCGGGAAGGTCCTCCTCGATGATGGTCCGGAGCACCGCCCGGCCGGCGCTCGCCGAAACCGGGTTGCCCGCGGTGGTCTGTATGGCGAAGGCGGGCGCAACGTCCATGACGGCGGCGGGCCCCACGACGGCCGACAGCGGGAGTCCTCCGCCGAGGCCCTTGCCGAACGCCAAGACGTCGGGGACGATCCCCTCCGCCTGGAACGCGTGGAGCAGGCCGGTCCGCCCCAGCCCCACCTTCACCTCGTCGCACGCCAGCAGGATCCCGTGGCGCCGGCACCGCTCCCCCAGGCCCCGCAGGAACCCGTCCGGCGGCACGATCATCCCGCCGTCGGACTGGATCGGCTCGACGAACACGGCCGCGACCTCGCCCGGCGGGACCGTGGTGGCGAGCAGCTCGTCCAGGTGCTCGAGCACCGCGGCCCCCGGATCCGGGGATTCGGGCCGGTAGGGGTCGGGATACGGCACCAGGACCAGGCCGGCGTGGGCCGGCGCGTTCGTCGCCGAGTGCCCGGAGACCGCCATCGAGCCGGTCGTCCCGCCGTGGTAGGCGCCGACGAACGAGACGAACCGGTGCCGGCCGGTGGCGGCCTCGATGGCCCGGACCGCCGTCTCGTTCGCGTCGGATCCCGAATGTCCGAGCCACACCTTCCGGTCGTTCGGTCCGGGGATGACGGCGAGGAGCTCCTCGGCCAGCGCCACCGCGGGCTCGTTGATCGAGGACAGGATGCTCGCCGACGCCATGCCGGAGACGGCGCGGGTGACCGCATCCACGACGGCCGGGTGGCCGTACCCGAGGCTCGCGGCGCCCCACGACGCCGAGAGGTCGAGCAGTCGGCGCCCGTCCTCGGCGACCAGCCACGAGCCGTCGCCCCCGACCACCTCCAGGGGAAAGAACCGCAGCTTCTCGATCCCGGCGACGACCCGCCCGTCGCGCTCGGCCAGGCTCATCGTGGCGCAGGTGCCTCCGGCAGCCGGTAGATCCGCAGGGAGTTCTCGCGGCCGATCCCCTCGGCGATCCGCTCGGCCGTTTCCGCATCGCAGTCGTCCGCGGCGATCCAGCCGTCCAGGACGTCGCGGAGCGCCCGCCGGAACAGCATGGCCCCCAGGTGGTACTGCTCCGCCAGCCCGAACGCGTCCGAGGAGAACAACAGCTTGGAGAACGGGGCCACCTCCATCGCCTCCGCCAGCAGCGTGCGGGCGCTGGGCCCGTGGTAGTGCAGGGCCGAGCCGACGTCGAAGTACACGTTCGGGAACATCGACGCGAGGTACCCGGCGTCGCGGTGGAACGGGTAGCAGTGCAGCAGGGTCACGTTCACGCCCAGCGGGACGAACTCGCGCAGCAGCCCCGTGAGGAGCGTGGGATTCGTCAGGTGCAGCTCGAGGTCCGGGTCGCCCCACCCGACGTGGAACTGGATCGGCAGCCCCCGCTCCCCGGCGAGCAGCGCACCGGTCCAGATGCCGAACCGGAGCATGACCGGGTCGGTGAGGCGCGGCCGTCCGCCGCGAGCGGACTCGAGGAACGGACCGGCCGCCCGGACCACTTCTTCGTCGCCGGGCGGGGCCGGGTCGAACGCGAACCCGCCACGGTACGCCACGACCGTCTTCAGGCCGACGGCGTCCCGGCACGCCACGGCCAGTGCGTCCCGGTAGGCGTCGGGGTACGCGCCCGCCTCGATGCCGCTGCCCGCGACGGCCTCCGCGACGGCCTCCAACCGGACGATCTCGTGGGCGGGGACGCCGGCCAGCTCGCGCATCTCCTCGACGGCGTCCAGCTCCTCCGCCCGGTACCCCGTGTCGACCAGCAGCGCGCCGAGGCCGGCCTCGGCGATGAGCCTGCGGGCAACCTCCTCGGCGCCAAGCTCCGATCGCCGGGCGACGTAGTCGTCGGGAGCGGCGAAGGGCTCGAGCCCGAGGACCGGCGCGCACCACCGGCGGACCGCGAGGCCCAGCGGGGAGTCGAAGTTGCTCGTCCCGGCGGGCAGGGGGTCGAAGCTCTCGCTGATGAGACGCTCGAACGCGGGCCGGTCGAGATCCCCCTTCACCACCCCGTGGCAGTGGTGGTCGATGAGCTTGAGGTCCTCGATGCTCGCCACCGATCACCCTCCATCGCCGGGGACGCGACGGAGCTTAGTGCCCTCGGGCTACCATCGCCGCCGTGGACACCAGAGCCGTCGCCACCGCCGTCGAGCAGCGAACCGACTCGTTCGTCGAGACGCTCGGCGAGCTCGTCGCGATCGACAGCGGGTCGTACTCGCCGGACGGCGTGAATAGCGTCGCCGACGCGCTCGAGTCCCGGTTCCGCGACGGAGGGTGGGAGGTCGATCGCCGCCGGCACCGGCCCGAGGCCGGAGCACAGCGCCTCGGGGATCTCCTGATCGCCCGGGTCGCGGGGTCCGGGTCGCATCGCGTGTTGTTGCTGTGCCACATGGACACCGTGTTCCCGGACGGGACGGCAGGAGCCCGGCCATTTCGCATCGATGGGGATCGCGGCCTTGGCCCCGGCGTGTCCGACGCCAAGGCCGGGCTCCTGGCCGGGATCGAGGCCGTGGACCTCCTGCGTCAGCTGGGCCTCGACCGGTTCGGCTCGGTGACCTTCGTGTGCAATCCCGACGAGGAGGTTGGCTCGACGTTCTCCGGCCCGGCGATCCGGGAGCTGGCGGAGGCGAGCGACGTGGCGTACGTCCTCGAGGCCGGGCGCGAGAACGGCGACATCGTGTCCGCGCGCAAGGGCGTGACCACGATCCGCGTCGAGCTCACGGGGCGGTCGGCGCACGCGGGCGTGGAACCGGAACGAGGTCGCCACGCGGTCCTCGACGCGGCGTTGAAGACGGCCGAGCTGCAGGCGCTCAACGGGGAGCTTCCCGGCGCGACCGTCAACGTGGGCGTGCTGGCGGGGGGCATCCGGCCCAACGTCGTCCCCGAAGCCTGCGCCATGGAGATCGACGTCCGGGCCTTCGAGGAATCGGTTTTGGCCGAGATCCGCGAGCGGGTCATGGCCATCGTGACCGCCCCGAAGGTCGCCGGGGTCACGGCGACGGTCCACGTCGACATGGAGCACGCGCCGATGGAACGCCTGCCCTCGACCGAGCGGCTGGTGGCGCTTGCCCGGGAGATCGCCGGCGAGCTGGGATTCCCGCTGCGGGACGCCTCGACCGGCGGCGCCTCGGACGCCAACGCCATCGCGGCGACGGGAACCCCGGTGCTCGACGGCCTGGGCCCGGTGGGCGGCGACGACCACGGCCCCGACGAATGGGTGGACCTGTCGAGCGTGGCCCCGAGGGTGGCGCTGCTGGCCGGCATGGTCGCACGGGTGGACGAGGCGCTCCGCCCGTCCTGACCCGTCGCCGCGAGGGGTGGCATGATCTGGCCTCGCAGAGCGCAGAACGCGGAACACTCTCGCGCACGGGAGGTGCGGCGATGCAGAACGAGGAATCGACGGCATCTCCGGAGCTCGCCCGGGAACTCGAGCTTCGAGCAGTTCGGGCCAGGGAGCTGATGGACTCGCTGTCCGCGCTCGGGGTCCGCGCCGTCGCCTGCAGCCAGGTCGACAACGCCGGGGTCACGCGGGTGAAGACCGTCCCGCTGTCCCTCCTTGAGCGGGCGGCGCGCTACGGGATCGGGATGTCCCCGGTATTCGAGGTCTTCGTGGTCGACGACACGATCACGTCGAGCGACGAGGTGGGCGGCCCGGTCGGCGACCTCCGCCTGATGCCCGACCCCGCGGCGCTGAAGGTGCTGGCGGCGCAACCGGGGTGGGCGTGGGCGCCCGTCGACAAGCACACGCAGGAGGGCCAGGTGTACCCGGGCTGCCAGCGGACGTTCGCGAAGCGCATGGTCCGCGCCGCCGCCGAGCGGGGCCTCCAGGTCCGGATGGCGTTCGAGCTGGAGTGGTTCCAGGCGCGCGCAGACACGGAGGTGGAGGGGCCCGTCCACTCCGGCCCGGCTTACGGGCTCCCGGTCCTCGCGACGATCTCCGACTACGCGCGGGACCTCATCGTGGCGCTCGAGGACGAGGGCGTCGGGGTCGAACAGTTCCATCCCGAGTACGCCATGGGCCAGCTGGAGATCTCGGTCCCCCCCGCCGATCCGGTGGGCGCCGCGGACACGACCGTGCTCGTGCGGCAGACCATCCGGGGCGTCGCCGCGCGGCATGGGATGCGCGCGTCCTTCTCGCCGGTGGCGATCGCCGGCCACGTGGGGAACGGGGGGCACGTGCACTTCAGCCTGTGGCGCGACGGGAGGAATCTGTTCGCCGACGGCACGGGCCCCTATGGGATGACCGAGGAGGGGGAGGCGTTCGTGGCCGGGATCCTGGCCGAGCTGCCGGCCCTCGTGGCCATCGGTTCCCCCAGCGTGCCCAGCTACCTCCGGCTCGTCCCGCAGCACTGGGCCGGGGCGTTCGCCTGCTGGGGCCGGGAGAACCGCGAGGCCGCGGTGCGGTTCGTCACCGGGATGGTCGGGACGCGGCAGTCCGCGGCGAACACCGAGGTGAAGTGCTTCGACAGCAGCGCGAACCCCTACCTGCTCTCCGGGGCGGTGCTCGCGGCCGGGATGTTTGGCGTGGAGCGCAACCTCCGGCTCCCCGAGGAGGTCACCGTCGACCCGGGCGCCCTGTCCGACGACGACCGCGCCGAGCAAGGTATCCAGCGGCTGCCCCAGTCCCTGGAGGAGGCGCTCGCCAACCTGGAGAAATCCGAGGTCCTGCGGGACGCCATGGGACCCATGCTGTTCGGTCCGTTCACGGCCGTCCGGCGGGCCGAGGTCGCCGCCTTCGCCGGCCATGAGCCCGAGAAGATCGTGGCGGCCCACCGGTGGCGGTACTGAGGTCCAGCCGGATGGCCGACCGGCGAAACCGGCCGGTCAGCCGCCGGCCTTCCCCTCCGCTTCACCGCTCTGCACGGCCTGCTCGATCTGCTTCGCGTGGTCCTGGGCGTGCGACGCGTGGACCTCGAGCCAGGTCTCGACCGAGTACGGACCGCGCTCCGTGTGCTGTCCGGTCCGGCGCCAGTCCTCCTCGGTCAGCCGGTCGAGGATCGTGGCGGTGCTCTCCGTGCTCCCCGGAACGCGGCGAGCGACGGCCCCACCGGGCGCGACTCGTACCCCAGCCCGCGCGCCAGCTCCATCTCGTCGTATCCCTGGATCGTCGGTGAGTCCTGGGCGACCAACATCCCCAGGCGGACTGCGGCGATCATCTCGGTGTCCGCGAGGTGGTGGATGACCTGCCGGGCCGACCACTCCCCCTCCCCCGGCGTGCGGTCGACGTCCTCGTCCGTGAGGCCGGCCACCGCCGCGTCCACGGCGGCCGGGCGCTCCCTGTAGCGGGCGACGAGCTGCCGGCGGCGTTCGGGATCCATCACGGCGTCATCAGAAGAGCTCGACGTATTCCTGGCGCTCCCAGTCCGTGACCCAGTCGTCGAACCGGGAGAGCTCGTGGCGTCGCATGGCCGTGTACGCCGCGAGGAACTCGTCGCCGAAGAACTCCTTGGTGGCCGCCTCGCCCTCCAGCTCGGACAGCGCCTCGGCCACCGACGACGGGAGGGGGTCCAGCGAGGGATCCTCCTCGGCGGGGGCCCCCTTCGACGGTGCCTGCGGCGTCAGCCCCTGCTCGATCCCCGCGAGGCCGGCCGAGAGCAGCGCCGCCCCGACCAGGTAGGGGTTCGACAGCGCCGTGGGCCCGCGGTTCTCTGTGTGCGTCGACTCCGGGGCACCCCCCTTGACCCGCACCAGCGCCGAGCGGTCCTCCAGCCCCCAGGAGATGTTGGTCGGGCTGAACGTGTGCTTCCGGCGGCGGCGGTGGCAGTTCACGGTGGGCGCGATCAGCGCGTCGATGGCCCGCGCGTAGCGCAGCTGGCCGGCGATGAAGGATCGGCAGGTGTCGTTGATGCCCTGGGGGTCGCCGGGATCCGCGAACGCATTCCGCCCGTTCTCGGCGTCCACCAGCGAGATGTGCGTGTGGCAGCCGCTGCCGGCGGAGTCGGGGAAGGGCTTGGTCATGAACGTCGCGAGGTAGCCATCCCTGCGGGCGATCTCCTTCACGCCGTTCTTGAACGTGAACGCGTTGTCCGGGCCGGCCAGCCAATGCCCCGGTGCGAAGTTGATCTCCCATTGGGAGCCCGCGTACTCGCAGTTCGAGGTGATGATGTCGACGCCGATCGCGGGCATCAGCTCGATGATCCGGCCGATCGTCGGGACGTACTCGTTCCGGACGGTGTTGAAGATGTGGTAGCCGCCGAACAGCGGCTCACGGGTCTCGCCGTCCAGCAGGTAGAACTCGTATTCGAAGCCGGTGATCGGCTCGTACCCCATCGCCCGGCACCGGTCGAGCACCCGCCGGTACACCTGGCGCGGGGTGGCCTCCAGCGGCGTCCCGTCGTACCACCGAGCGTCGCAGACGAACCGGGCCGTCCGGTCGGCCCACGGGACGACCGCCCCCGTGTCCGGGTCGGGGAACAGCAGCTGGTCGCCGTACTGGCGCTCCTCGTTGTACAGCGTGCCGCCGACCACGTCGGAGCGGCTGTCCAGGACGCTCGCCCCGCCGTACATGTTGAGTCCCCGCTCCGCGTAGGCGAATGCGTGCCGGAGCGGGATCGTCTTCGACCGCGAGGTTCCGTGCATGTCGGGCAGCTCGAACCGGACCCACTCGATGCCGTCCGACTGCCATCCCTCGAGCGTCTCGTCGACGGTCGCCACGCGGATCGACCTCCCCGTTTCCTCGCCGGGAGGCTCCGCCCGCGGGTGACGCCTCCCGTGCGCTCCGAAGACAGGACCACGGCGGGTGCAGGATAGTCCCTCCGGCGGAGCGTCCGAAAACTGGGAGTTCATGGCCCCGCCGGCCGCGATGTAGTCTGCCGTTCGCCGGCGAACGCGCCCGCCCCGCCGGAGCCCGCCCGGCGGGGGAAGGAGCGGTGAGTGACCCAGGGACCCGTGGACAGCAGCCGAACGCACGTGCTCCCCCTCGAGCTCGATCGCCGCTACCCCGTGGTGGTCAGGGGCGAGGGGGTGTGGGTGGAGGACTCCGCGGGGCGCCGGTATCTCGACGCGATGAGCGGGGGGTCGATGGCCGCGACCCTCGGCCACGGCCGCACCGACATCGTCGCCGCGGCGCGGGCCCAGGCCGAGCGCCTGGCCTACGTGCACAACGAGCGGCTGACCAACCCGGCCCAGGAACGCCTGGCGAGCGAGCTCGTCGCGGTCGCGCCCGACGGATTCACCCGCGCCCGATTCGTGACGAGCGGGTCCGACGCCAACGAGATGGCGATCCAGCTGGCCCGGAGCTACCACGTCGAGCGCGGCGAGCCGGACCGGTGGCAGGTGATCTCGCCGGCCCAGGCCTACCACGGCCCGACCATGGAGACGCTGGCGCTGACCGGCCGGCCGGGGCTCCACGGACCGTTCGGACCGTACCTCCCGCGCCACCTGCACATCCCGCCGAGCACGTGGCGCTTCGACCCGTCGGGCGAGGAGGCGCTCGAGGCGCTCGATCGGGCGCTCGAGGAGGCCGGCCCGTCGAACGTGTCGGCGTACTTCTGCGAGCCGATCAGCGCCGCCGCGCTCCCCGCCTACACGCCGCCCCAGCGGTTCTGGGAGGGCCTGGCCGAGCGGCGCGAGCGGCACGGCTTCCTCGTGCTGTTCGACGAGGTGGTCACCGGGGTGGGGCGGACCGGGGAGTGGTTCGCGGGCGCCGCCACCGCCTGCGCGCCGGACGTCATCGCGACGGCGAAGGGGCTGGGCGCCGGCTACGCGGCGATCGGGGCGGTGCTCGTTCGCGACCACGTGTACGAGACGGTCGCCCGGGGCTCGCGGCGATTCCCGCTCGGGCACACGTGGGACGGCGCCCCGCTCTCGTGTGCCGTCGGCCTCGCCGTCCTCGAGGCTATGCGCTCCGAGGGGCTCGTCGAGCGGGTCCGCGACCGGGGCGCGACGTTGCTCGAGGAGCTGCGAGGGGCGCTGGCGGGCATCCCCATGGTGCGCGAGGTCCGGGGGCACGGATATCTCCTCGGGGTGTCCTTCGTGGACCCCCGGGACGGGGAATCCTTCCTCCCCAGGGAGCTCCGGGCCGGCGCGATGATCGACGACGCCGCCTTCGAACTGGGGATGATCGTCCTGTCCACCCAGCCGACCCGGGACGGCTACGCGGGCGACCAGACGCTGTTCGCCCCGCCGTTCACGACGACCGACGACGAGCTGGCGGAGATGGTGTCCCGGTTCGCCGACACGGTTCGCCACGTCGCCGGGGAAGTCGAACGAACGCTGGCCGCCGCCCCGGCACCGACGGGAGCCGGGCGATGAGCTCCGAGGGCGGTCGAGCGCTGCGCGCGCTGGTCCTGCAGCACGAGGAGCCCACGCCGCCCGGCCACGTCACCGAGTGGCTCCAGGGACACGGCGCACGGATCGAGGTGTTCCGCCTCGACCTGGACGACCGGGAGATCGACCCCCGCGACCACGACCTGATCGTGTCGCTCGGCTCGGAGTTCGCCGCCTACGACGACTCGCACGAGTTCGTCCCGCGTGAGGCCCGGCTGATGCGTCGGGCGGTCGACGCCGGCGTGCCGGTGCTGGGCCTGTGCTTCGGCGGCCAGATGCTGGCGCGCGTGCTGGGCGGGGAGGTGTTCCGTGGCCCGGACGCCGAGATCGGCTGGCTGCCGGTGCGGACGACCGACCCCCAGCTGGTACCCGAGGGGCCGTGGTTCCAGTGGCACTTCGACGTCATTACGGCGCCGCCGGGATCCACCGTCGTCGCCGAGACCGACCTGGGGACCCAGGCCTTCGTCGCAGGGAGGAGCCTCGGGCTGCAGTTCCATCCGGAGGTGACGCCCGAGATCATGGACGAGTGGGTCCGGGCCTACCGCCACGAGCTCGACGCCGAGGGCGTCGACCCGGACGCCCTGCTCGAGGAGACGAACCGCGGGGCCCGGGATCACAAGCGGACCTCGTGGAAGCTGCTCGAGCGATTCTTCGACCGGATCGCCGGACTCGGTCCGCGGGCCGCCGCGAGCGAGGGCCGGCGGGGAGCGCTTCGCTGAGCGGCGAGGGGGGTGCGTGAGCAGGCAGGGGACGATCGGCTCGGACGAGACCAGCGTGTTCCCCCGGTTCCTCGACCTGGAGTACCCGAACGTCGAGAGCGGCGGGGGCGTCTGGCTCACGACGACCGACGGCCGCCGCATCCTCGACGCGTGCTCGGGTGGGGCCATGGTCACCTGCCTCGGGCACTCGGTCCCGGAGCTCGCGGCCGCGGCCGCGGAACAGGCCCAGCGGATCGGGTACTTCTACAACCACCACTTCACGAGCGAGCCGCAGGAACGGCTGGCTGACCGACTGCTCGAGGTGGTCGCCCCCGAGATGGCGCGGGTGCGGTTCGTGTCGGGTGGATCCGAGGCGAACGAGACCGCCCTGCAGGTGGCCCGCATCTACCACGTGGACCGCGGCGAGACGGACCGGTGGCGCGCGATCTCCCCCGCGCAGGCGTATCACGGCTCGACGATGGGGACCCTCGCCCTCACCGGTCGGCGGGGTCTGCAGGAACCGCAGACGCCGTACCTGGCCGACCACCTGCACATCCCGCCGAGCACCGCGGGGTTCGACGCGACCGGCGAGGCCGCGCTGCAGGAGCTCGACCGGCTGATCGACCAGGCCGGTCCGGAGACGATCGCGGCGTTCTTCTGCGAGCCGGTCAGCGCCGCCGCCCTCCCCGGCTACTCGCCGCCGGACCGGTTCTGGGAGGGGCTGGCGGAACGCCGCGAGCGGCACGGGTTCCTGGTCTGCTTCGACGAGGTCGTCACCGGGATCGGCCGGACCGGAACATGGCTAGCCGCGCACCAGCTGCCCATCGAGCCCGACATCGTCGCCGCGGGCAAGGGGCTCGGCGCCGGCCACGCGCCGCTCGGGGCCGTGCTGTGCCGGCCGCAAATCTACGAAGCGATCGACCGGGGGTCGCGGGAGTTCGACCTGGGGCATACGTGGGATGGCGCGCCGCTGCCGTGCGCGGTGGGCCTGGCCGTGCTCGACCTGCTGGTCGAGCGGGGCCTGGTCGAGCGGGTGCGCGAGCGGGGGCCGGCCCTCCGGGACGAGCTGGAAGCGGCCCTCGGCGGCTCGCGCATCGTCGGCGAGGTGCGCGGTCGGGGGTTCCTGCTCGGCGTGGAGCTCGTGGACCCGCGCGACGGGACGTCGTTCCTCCCCGAGGACCTGGACGCGGCGACGCTGGTGGACGACACGGCCTTCGAGCAAGGGCTGCTGGTCACCTCGAGCCACCCGCAGGGCGACGGCTTCGCCGGGGACCAGGTGATCCTGGCTCCCGCCTATACCAGCACGGACGAGGAGCTCGCCCAGATGGTCGAGCGCTTCGCGGCCACGATCGAGGACGTGGAGCGCGCGATCGCCGGCGCGCTGTCCGGGCGATGAGCGACGTCCCGGAGCTCGTGCTCCTGGGAATCCCCGACCTCAACGGCTCGATCCGGGGCAAGGCGCTCCGCCCCTCGGCATTCGACGCCGCGCTGAGCCACGGGACCGTGATGACCGACCTGATCCTCGGTCTCGACCCGGTGGACGCCCCGATCACCGACTACGAGCGGTTCGGGATCCGCACCGGTGCCGCCGACCTGGTGGTCCACCCGGACCCCGACACCCTCCACGACCTCAGCTGGCGCCCCGGCTGGCGGGTCTGCCTGGCCACCCCCAGCTGGCCGGACGGCAGCAACTGCGAGCTCTCCTCCCGGGAGGCGTTCCGCCACGTGCTCGACGGGATGGCGGAGCTCGGCTACGAGGTCGTGGCGGCACTCGAGTACGAGATCCGGCTGTGGGACGCCGACGGCCGTCCCCTGTCGAGCGGCATCAGCTACAGCCTCACCGAGATCGGCCGCTACGACCGGTTCGTCGACGCCCTCGTCCCGGCCCTCGAGGGGCTGGGGATCGAGCTGACCGCCGTCCACACGGAGGCCGGCCCCGGGCTCCTCGAGCTGAACCTGCAACCCGGCCGAGGAGTGCGCGCCGCCGACGACGCCGCGCTGGTGAAGTTCGCGGTCAAGGAGCTGGCGTCGATGCTGGGCCTGCGCGCCAGCTTCCTCGCGAAGACCGCGCCCGGCGAAGAGGGGTCGAGCGGGCACATCCACATGTCGTGCTGGACCGGGGACACGAACGCCTTCGCCGCCGCGGAGTCCACGGACCCCCTCCCGGACACGTTCGCCTCGGCCATCGCCGGCGTGGTCGACCACCTGCCGGCGGCCTCGCTCCTGCTGAACCCGACGGTGAACTCCTACAAGCGCCTGGTCCCCGGATGGTTCGCGCCGGTCAACGCCACGTGGGGGTACGAGAACCGCTCGTGCGCGGTCCGGGCGATCCGATCGGCCCGCCCCGAGCTGTGGCGGTTCGAGTGCCGCCGGCCCGGTGCCGACGCCAACCCCTACCTGGCCCTCTCGGCGGTGGCGGCCTCGGCCGCCGACGGCATCCGGCGGGAGACCAAGCCCCCGCCGCCGGTCGAGGGCGACGCCTACGACCGGCCGGATCTCCCGGCGCTGCCCGGCTCGCTGGAGGCGGCCCTTCACGCGTTCGCGGAGGACGACGTGCTGCGGAAGGCCCTCGGGGAACGCTTCAGCGACTACTACGCCACGTCCCGGGCCTGGGAGCTCAAGGCCTGGCGCGAGACCGTCACCGACTGGGAGCGCGACCGCTACGAACGCTCCGTGTAGCTGAAGTCGTGGTCGCGCCGGCCGGACGGGCCGACCTGGACAGCGAGTGGGCGACCCAGCAGGGGCACTGTGGCATTTGGAGGTTTGCTAACCATTCACGGCGAGCAGTAGGCTCCAGCCAGCCTAGGAGGCGAGCCAGCCAACCCCAGGAGGAGGGTGGGAGATGCGGAGAGTTTTACTGACATTCCTCGCGGTGGCGACCCTCATGATGGTCGCTTCCCCGGCCGACGCCGATGAGCCGCCAGTCACGCGCCACCTTCACTTGCTTACCACCCCCAACGGCGATACCCATGCGATCGCCGGTGGCGTGACCTTCCACGCCCCGTGCACAGCCTTTCTCAATCTTCACGAGATCGTGCACGAGACGGTCTTCGGAACCCCCGGGACGGGAGCTCTGAAGAACCCGAATGGGCCACTTGTCGCTGAGCCCCACCCCGAGCTGGGAACGTGCACGCCCGATCCCTAGGGGAGTAGCCCCACTCGCACCCGACGCAGGCCGATTCCGGCGCGGGCCGAATAGCGATCTCATAGCGATCTCCTGGCCTAGCGTCCGACGCTGGCGGACGTGAACACCAATGACACTACCGACCACCGGCCCGACCTTGAGCCGGGAGCCGCGCATCCGTGAGAGAGGACCTGCTCAGACCCTACGAATCTGAGAAGTAGACGTTCTGGCGAGCAAGGTTCAGCGCGGTTCGCCTGGGTCCGTCTGGGTGCATCGCCGCTGGTCAGAGGCCTGTCGCTGAGACGGGCCGGAACGCATGTTGACGCTGTCGCGTAGAGGTGGCTTAGCAACGGCTTAGCACCGAGCTAGGCGAACACCGCGTCGAGCCGCTCCGCCGCCGCCTGGTCGGCCGAGGGGATGTGGTGGGCGTAGGTGCGCAGGAGAACGGCCGGATTGTGGCCGAGGCGGTCCGCGGCCGTCTTGACGTCGACGCCTTGCGTGAGCAGCGCCACCGCGTTCGAATGCCTGAGCGCGTGGAACGTCACCGAGTACCCATGCTCCGAGCAGAACGCCGCGAAGGCCGTGGCGAGCTGACGCGGGTTCATGGGTGAACCCAGGCCGGTGGCGTGAACGGTTCGTGGCATCGTCGGCCCGGACCCCGATGGCGAGCAGATCCTCCGCCTGACGCATCTTGACGCGCCGCAGCGCCGCCACCGCGGACGCTGGCAGGATGAACGACCGGACCTTGCCGGATTTCGTCTGCCCCCACCACGACCGAGCGACCGTGAGTCGGCCGGTGGCGAGATTGAGGTCCGACCATCGCACCGTGACTGTCTCGGCGATTCGCAATCCCCCGGCCAGCCCGAGCAGGACAGCGCCCTCGATGCGCTCGCCACGAGCCAGGGAGAACATCTTCGCGGCCCGGGCCGGGTCGAGGAAGGCAGGCTCGTCCCGTTCCACCCTCGGCGGGTCCACGGCGGCGCACGGATGGACTGGAATCAGACGCCGTCTCACGGCACAGTTCAGCGCCGCCCGAAGGACGGTGAAGGTGTAGGCGGCCACGGACCGGGACTCGATGCCGGCGAGCAGCGTGACCACGTGGTCGTCCTGGAGGTCACGGAGCGCCACGTCGCCGATCACCGGGACGATGTGCCCATCGACGACCGAGCGGTATTTCCGAAGGGTGAGGGGGCGTCGTCCGGCCACGTCGAGCTCGACTGCCGCGGCTCTTGCGGCCGGGCGGCTACGGGATCAGATTGAAGGTGATCTTCGACTGGTTGGTCTGTTGCTCGATGGTCGCCTGCCCGCGAGCATTGCGGAACACCCCTGTGCCTCCGTTGACCGCGATGTCGAACGTTGAAGTGCGGAATGTGAACAGGGTCTGGGCCGTGATCTTGCCACCAGGCAGCTTGTACGTGGCTTCGCACTCTCCCCGAGCAGGATGCTGGTGCACGATGATGCAGTGGACTCCGTCATGCCCAACGACCTTGCCTGCATGGCGCAGGATCCCGCTGAAAACGAACTGATCGCCGAGACTGGGACCGCTCGCTCCTACATCGACGAAGTGGAACTGCGATTGCTTCTCGATGACCGTGATGGTCCGGGGGCTACTGATGCTTGGGGCTGCGGTGGCGGTGACTACCGCCCCGAGTGCTAGGGCCACTGCGATTGAACATGCGGCAAACGCGGTCTTCCACGCGGTCTTCCTCATCGCGCTCTCCCCTCACTGCCGTGAGTCTCGTTGATTCAGTTCGCCGGACACAACCTCCTTTCACCGACCCTGTCGGCGCTTGGGGCCTGATTTGGAGAGTCAGCACGCTCACTCTACGGTGTGGGAGTCGCCAGCTGACGGCCAGGTCAGCGGCCCCTTCCGGCATGGCACCGGCGCGAAATAGCCTGGACGCAAGATGGGGGGATGTTCCGTCGGAATGACAACTGACTCGGAGCCAGCCCCTCGCCCAAGCCGGCGAGCGGCGTCTACATCGACTGGTAGGGCGTGAAGAGAACCGGGACCTCGCTACCGGCCAACTTCGCTCTCAACTCTGCGCTCGGCTCACCAAGGAGTTCGCCATGTACGACGGTGACCGTGGCAAGGACTGCCCCGAAGAGCTCGCCAAGGTTCGAAGCATGCTAGATGGCCGCCTCGGAGTCCCTGTACCGCTCCAGGACGATGCACTCGGACTGATCGTCGTTGAAGTAGATGTCGTACTGCAGCGTTCCGGTGTCCTTGGTCCGCACGATCTCCATGGCTTGAGCGGACAGGCGCTTGAACTCCTCGAGCTTGCCCTCGTGAAACTTGAACCGAGCGATACCCAGGAGTTCACTCACGGCTCGGCTCGGCATCTTGGCGCTCGCTCATGGTCAGAGTATCGGCCATGTCGGCACAGCCTGCCGAGGGGGGATATTGGGGAGGAACGACAAACGGTGGGACGACACGCCTTTACGCTCCCGACCATGGACGCCGAGACTCTGCAAGCCCTCGTGGACGAGCTCGAGGCCATCGCCCCGAGGCCGAGGCTGCCGGGCGAGCCGTGTCTGAGGGCGACCTCCCTCGGGAGGCAGAATTCCTCGCGGCGCTCGAGCGCCTCGACGCCGTCACGGCCGAGATTCGGGCCCGGCTGGGGGGCTAGGTCCCTCTGTCGATTGGAACGGAGGTGCGGACTCCGCCTGGTCGGTCGTCCATCCGCCTTAAGACTCAAACGGGTCCTCCGCCCGATGAATCTCCCCGTCCCTTGGGATTAGCTGTACCCAGAGCACGGTAAGACAAATGTGCCCAGAGACACTGGCAGGCGGTGGCCCCTGGCCGGCGAGACATTCCACCTGAACCGACGGCAACCAGGACTCCGGGGGCAGCGAGAAGGAGAAGGGCTGAGGTGACAGAGCACGAGTCAGACATCCTCGTTATCCCACCGGATGACAGCGAGGCGTGGCGACAGGAGTACCTGGACGCACTCCCTCGGACGTGCAAGACGTGCGGCACGGTCCTCAGTCGGTACAACACGTCCCAGCGCTACTGCTTCGTTCACCAGCCTCCCGATCTTCACTCGCGCGATCACTGGTAAACCGCATTCGCCTGGCCGCAGCCATGACGCTGCTGACCGCTCGGTGATGGCGGACAGAGCTTCGCCAGTTGGCGGGCCGTACGCAGGAGCGTGCCCAGGTCGCCGTGTGAAGGCATGGGCGGGAGTCTCGCAGCAGGCCCGGGCGGCGGCTTAGCAGATGCTTTGCGCCTGTTTGCGCTGCTCAGACGCTAGGAATCCGAGAAGTAGACGTTTTTCACCTCGGTGTACAGGTTCACCGCGTGCATGCCCATCTCCCGGCCGATGCCGCTGCGCTTGTAGCCGCCGAACGGGGCCTCGGTGTGGACGCTGTGCGAGGAGTTCACGCTGATGACCCCGGTGCGGATGCCCTTCGACACCCGGATGGCCCGCCCCAGGTCGCGCGTCCAGATGGAGCCGGAGAGCCCGTACTCCGACTGGTTGGCCAGGCGGACGGCCTCCTCCTCGGTGTCGAACGGGATCACGGAGGCCACCGGCCCGAAGATCTCCTCCTGGGCCACCCTCATGTCGTTGCGGACGTCCGCCAGCACGGCCGGCCGGAGGTAGTAGCCGCCGTCGCCGCCGGGCACGTCGGGGACGGCGCCGCCGGTTACCAGGCGGGCCCCCTCCTTCTGGCCGATCTCCAGGTAGTCGAGCGAGGTCTGGCGCTGACCGGCCGAGATCAGCGGGCCGATCTCCGTGTCCCCGTCGAGGGGCGGTCCCACCCGGAGCTCGTCAGTCCGCTTGGCCATCGCCGCCACGAAGTCGTCGTACGAGGACCGCTCCACGAACACCCGGCTCCGGGCGCAGCAGTCCTGGCCGCAGTTCCCGAACACCCCCCACACCGAGCGCTCGACCGCCCGGTCCATGTCGGCGTCGGCGAACACGACGTTCGCGGACTTCCCGCCGAGCTCCAGTGAGACCCGGGTGATGTTCCGGGCCGCGAGGGCCATGACCTGGGACCCCACCTCGCTGGACCCGGTGAACCCGACCTTGGCCACCCGAGGGTCGCCGACCAGCGCGTTGCCCACCGTCGAGCCCGGGCCGGGCAACACCGAGATCGCCTCGGGGGGAAGGCCCGCCTCGACGAGGATCCCGGCCAGCCGGAGCACCGACAGCGGGGTGAACGAGGCCGGCTTGACGACGATGGTGTTGCCGCAGGCCAGGGCGGGGGCGATCTTCCACGTCGAGATCACCAGCGGGAAGTTCCACGGCGTGATCAGGGCGCACACCCCGACTGGCTCGCGGAGGGTGACGTCGAGGCCGGGGTCCTGGATCGGGACGGTCTCGCCGAAGATCTTGTTCGCCGCGCCGCCCCAGTACTCGAGCGTGTCGGCCACGATGCCGATCTCCTCGCGGGCGTCCCCGATGGGCTTGCCGGCGTTGCGGGCCTCCAGCTCGGCCAGCTCGTCGAGGCGCTCCCGGACGTGAGTCGAGGCCCGAAGCAGCACCCGGCCCCTGGCGGTGGCGGAGGTCCGCGGCCACGGCCCCTCCTCGAACGCCCGGACGGCGACGTCGACGGCCAGCCGGGCGTCCTCCGGCCCGGCCGCGGCCACCTCGGCCATGGGCGCGCCGGTCCCGGGTTCCACCACCTCGGTGGTCGCGCCCTCGGCCGCGGCGCGGCGCTCTCCCCCGACGACCAGCAGCTCGGCGCTCATGGTCCCTCCCTCCACCCCAGGAAAATCGGCTCCGCCGGGCGATCTCGATCACAGCCGTCAGCCCTGGGCCGCCCGTTTTACAGGGCGTCCTGGTGAGTCTACACTTCCCTTGGTTCTCGATCGGGTGTGGGGTGGCGGTACCCCTCCTGGTCCGCGCGAGGGGCTTCACCCCTGGACGGAAAGGGGTTGGAGCATGGCGGTTCGCGACGAACGGGCCATGACCTCGGAAGAGGTCGCGCCGGTCCTGTTGACCAGGACGCTCACCTCGTTCGACCTCGTGGTCATCTTCATCGGGATCGTCCTGTTCATCGTCAACTCGGCGGGGTTCCAGTTCGCCGGGCCGAGCGCCTTCATCTACCTGCTCCTCGCGTATGCGACCTTCCTGATCCCGGGGGCCTTCGTCACGGCCCAGCTGGGGCGGATGTTCCCCCAGGAAGGTTCGATCTACGTCTGGACCCAGAAGGCCCTGGGTCCCTTCTGGGGGTTCTTCGCGGGGTTCGTGGCCTGGTGGCCGGGGCTCGCGGCGATCGTGTTCGCGCCGATCCTGGTGGTCGCCTTGGCCCAGGGCATCTGGTCGGGGGCGTTCAGCGAGACCTGGCAGCAGGGGCTGCTGATCCTGGCCGTCCTGTGGTTCTCGGCGGCGATGGCGGTCCTCCGGCAGCGCATCTCGCAGAACTACGTGAACTTCCAGTTCTTCTTCTACGCCAGTGCCCTGTTCGTGATGAGCATCGCCGGGCTCGTGTGGCTCTTCCGGGGCAACTCCGCCGCGAACAGCTTCTCGACCGGGTGGAACCCGTTCAAGTCCGCGAACGTGACGGTGTTCGCGTTCGCGTTCCTGGCGCTCCTCGGGATCGAGGTGCCGCTCAACATGGGCGCCGAGATCAAGGACGACAAGTCCATCAGGCACTACCTGCTCTGGGGATCGATCATCGTCATGGTGGCCTACCTCGCCACGACCTGGTCGACGATGGTGGTCGTCCCGCTCGACAACGTGAACGGGACCAACGACGGCATCCAGACCGTCGCGAACGGGTTCGGAGCGAAGTGGCTCGGCGACATCGTCGGGTTGATCCTGATCTGGTTCTTCGTGTCGAATACAGCGATCTACAACTACACGTTCGCGCGATTGCTGTTCGTCTCCGGTCTGGAGAGGCGGCTGCCTCCGGCGATCGGCAAGGTCAACAGGAACAAGGTCCCCGCCAACGCGGTGCTGCTCCAGACGATCGTGGCGTCGATCCCCGTGATCATGATCTGGTTCGTGTTCGGGTCCACTTCGAAGAACTTCGACGTAAACGTTCCCTACTTCGCGATGCTGGCCTCGGCGAACGTCATATGGGCGATCTCCATGGTCATCCTGTTCTCCGATGTCTTCTTCGTGAAGCGGTGGTTCCCGGAGCGGTTCGAGCAGGTCCGCCGGATACCGGAGGGCGCCCTGAAGCTCTGCGGCGTGCTCGGTGTGCTTTCTTCCACGCTGGCGATCGTGCTGACGTTCTGGAGCCCCTGGTACCCGCCTGGGTTCACCACGGGCCAGTGGCAGTTCTGGCTGGCGGTGATCTCCGTGATCGCCATCTGCGTCGGGCTGACCATCTGGTTCGTGTCGAGGCGTTCCGAGCGGCAGCATGCCCAGGCGCCGACGGAGGCCGTCGCGGCGCCCCCGGTCGTCACGGGCGGGGCCGAGTAGCGAACGTCATCACGCCCGGGCGCTCGGCATGGGCGCCCCGGTTTGGTGTTCCTGGGCGGCGTTGAGGGCCGAAGTCGCCACCGTCAGCACGCCGAACGCGACGGCCAGCGTCGGCTGACCGGCCGCCGCCACCACTGAGGTAAGCCCGAAGAGGGCCAGTTCGATCAGCACCCGCAGCGGGAGCGGCACCGGCCATCTCGCCTTCGGGGCAACGAACGCTCCCCAGATGGCGGCCGTCAGGACGGGCGCGCCGATCCCCGGAGGACGGCGGTCGTGCCGTGGCCGACGGTGAAACCCCAGAAGGCCAGCGCCGCGAGCGGGCCGAGCTCCAGCAGGAACCGGACTGTGAGCGTCGTCGCCCGGATCGCGCTCATGCCGCAGCCCTCCGCTCGGCCTCAGCCTTGAGCCGTTCCAGCCCGTTCGTCAGGGCGCGGTCGAGCGACCGCTACATGGACCCCCGGAACAGCCGGGCGGGCAGGCCGTCCCACGACTCCTCGGTACGGACCAGCGTCCCCCGTCCTTCGGGGAGGGCGGTAGATGTGCACTGCTCGCATCCCGATGGTCACGCCGGTCCAGGTGAGCTCCCTCGGCCGGTCCACGACCTGCAGCTTCGAGCGCAGCGACGTCCCAGCCCTCCAGCGGAACCCCGACCCCGGAGCGAGCGGTCCATCGAACGTCATGGACCGGACGTCGGGGTTCCAGGACGGGCAGTCGGCGATCCCGGCCAGCGTCTGCCAGACCGTGTCCGGGTCCGCCTGCACCTGGATCTCGTGCTCGCCGACGGCTGGCGCACTACGGTTGATCTCCATCACATGCTCCACTTCCTGAGCGGGCGTTCGCGCCGAAGTACCTCTCATCTAAACTCGACCATTCGTTGCGTTAGGAGCCTACCACTGGTGATCGCACAAATGCAACTCGTCGGTGCGTTAGACTGAAGGGCACAATGGCGCAGCACCTGGCTGAGGAGCGACGGCGACGGCCCGGAGGGCGGAGCGCCCGGGTCAGAGCCGCGGTGCTCCGGGCGACGTTCGAGGAGCTTGCCTCGGTGGGCTACCCCGCACTGAGCTTCGAGGCACTCGCCCGGCGGGCGGGCGTGCACAAGACCACGCTGTACCGGCGGTGGGAAGGCAAGGAGGACCTCCTGCTCGACGCCCTGCTCGAGCACGCGGGGCAGGCAGTTCCAGTCCCGGACACGGGCTCACTCCGCGGCGATCTCCGATCCCTCGCTCGGGAGATCGTGGGGAACATCACCTCCCCGGAAGGCGAAGCCATCGTCCGGGCGATCAGTTCACTCCAGCACCCCGAGCCAGCTCTGCGCGAAGCGATCGACCGCTTCTGGAACGCCCGCTTCGCGCTCACCGGTCAGATCGTTTCGCGCGCCGCCGACCGTGGCGAGGTGCCCAGAGGGACCGACGCGAACGACGTGATCGAGTCGCTGATCGCACCGGTGTACCTCCGGCTCGCAGTCACCCGCCGGCCACTGGACGACGACGCCGTGACCGCAATCGCCGATCAGGCGTGGGCCGCGGCGACGTGCCCCGGAAAGGCCAGCCGGTGACCGCCGACGCCGACGTCGTCGTCGTGGGGGCCGGGCTGGCCGGGCTGGTGGCGACGGCGGAACTGGCGGACACCGGGCGCCGGGTAATCGTGGTGGATCAGGAGCCGGAGGCTTCGCTCGGCGGGCAGGGTTCTGGTCGCTCGGCGGCCTGTTCCTGGTTGACTCGCCGGAACAGCGGCGCTTCGGCATCCACGACTCACACGAGCTGGCGCTGCAGGACTGGATGGGCACCGCCGCGTTCGACCGGAAGGAGGACCTGTGGCCGCGGCGGTGGGCGGAGGCGTACGTGGCGTTCGCGGCGGGCGAGAAGCGGGCGTGGCTCCGCGCCCTGGGGCTCCGGCTGTTCCCGATCGTCGGGTGGGCCGAGCGGGGCGGCTACGGGGGCGATCGGCCACGGGAACTCGGTGCCACGGTTCCACATCACGTGGGGAACGGGCCCGGGGGCGGTGGTGCCGTTCGAGCGGCGCGTGCGCGACGCCGTCGACCGCGGCCTGGTCACGCTGAGGTTCCGCCACCGCGTCGACGAGCTGACGGCGACCGGCGGCGTCATCGACGGCGTCCGCGGCCGGGTCCTCGAGCCGAGCGGCGCGCGGGCGTGGCACCGCCAGCTCGCGCGTCGAGATCGGCGAGTTCGAGTTGAAGGCCCAGGCCGTCGTCGTCACGTCGGGCGGCATCGGCGGGAACCACGACCTGGTCCGTGAGAACTGGCCCGAGCGCCTGGGCAAGCCTCCCGGGCACATGCTCAGCGGGGTCCCGGAGCACGTCGACGGACGCATGCTGGGCATCACTGAGGCGGCCGGCGGCGCGGTGATCAACCGGGACCGCATGTGGCACTACACCGAGGGCATCGAGAACTGGGATCCGATCTGGAAGGGCCACGGGATCCGGATCCTGCCCGGCCCTTCGTCGATGTGGTTCGACGCGGTCGGGAACCGCCTGCCGGTGCCGCTGTTCCCCGGGTTCGACACGCTCGGAACGCTGGCCCACATCATGAGGACCGGACACGACCACACGTGGTTCGTCCTGAACCAGCGGGTCATCAAGCGGGAATTCGCGCTGTCCGGCTCGGAGCAGAACCCCGACCTGACGAACAAGGACCTCCGGCAGCTCGCGGAGCGGGCGCTGTCGAAGAGCGCACCGGGGCCGGTCGAGGCGTTCAAGGAACACGGCGCCGACTTCGTGGTGGAGCGCCGGCTGCGCGACCTCGTCCGTGGGATGAACGAGCCGACCGGCGACGAGCTCATCGACGCCGACCACCTGGAGCGCGAGATGGTCGCTCGCGACCGGGAGATCGCCAACCCCTTCAGCAAGGACATGCAGGTCGTGGCCATCCACGGCGCGCGGCGCTACCGCGGCGACCGGCTATCCGCGTAGCGAAACCCCACAGGATGCTCGACCCCGCGGCCGGTCCATTGATCGCGGTCCGGCTGCACATCCTCACCCGCAAGACGCTGGGCGGACTGCAGACCGACCTGTCCGCCCGAGTGCTTCGCGCCGAGGGCGAGCCGCTCCCCGGCCTGTACGCGGCCGGCGAGGTCGCCGGCTTCGGCGGGGGCGGCATGCATGGGTACCGGGCCCTGGAGGGGACGTTCCTGGGCGGCTGCCTCTTCTCGGGCCGGATCGCAGGACGCGCCGCCGCCGAGGCGACGCGCTGAGCGCCGATCGCTTGCCGGTCGGGTGGCCGGCTCATCGCGCCTGTGGTGTCCCCGTCTCCCGGCGCCCGTCGGCCGCCGGTGGGATGTTCTGGTTGAGCCGAAAGAGGTTGGTCGGGTCGTAGCGAGCCTTGATGGCCGTGAGACGGTCCCAGGTCGGCCCCGGATAGGCCTCGCGGACCCGGGCCTCGCCCTCGTCGCCCAGGAAGTTGACGTACGCGCCGGTGTTGCCACGGCGCAGCGCCGCAGCGAATCGTTCGACCCAGGCCCCGTTCACCTCCGTCTCGTCGGGATGCTCGTACACCGCGGCGACGTTCACGATGATTCGGCGGCCGCGGTGGGCGAATGCGGTGGCATCGGCGGGCACCCGGGCCATGGCCCCTCCGAGCACCCGGATCTGGGCCACACGCATCTGCGCCGTGCCGGCCTGCAGGTGATCGACGATCGTCTCCGCGTCGGAGCGACCGAGAGCGTCGACGAACATCGTGCGCCCGGTGGCGATCGGGTGGTAGCCCTCCTCCTCCGGCACGTAGATCTCCGGGTACGGCATCGGCCGGACCACGTCGGCGACCGGTTCGGCGAGCGCCCGAAACGGCGCGATGGCCCGCTCGCCGGCGTCGGTGGCGCCGGCGTAAGCCATCAGGGCCATGATGACGAGACGGCCGTGATGCTCGGCTGGGATGAACGGCATCGGCGGCGCCGGCATGACGTTGGCGATCGTCGACAGCTCCTCGGGCGCGGCATCGGCCTCGGCGACGAACGACTCGATGACCGCGGGCGTCGCCGGCAGGAACAGCATCCCGCCCACGATCGAGTCGAGCTCATGGAGCCGGAACTGGAGACGGGTCGCGACGCCGAAGTTGCCCCCGCCGCCGCGGATCGCCCAGAAGAGGTCGGGATGCGTCTCTGCGTCCGCGCGGAGGAGCCGGCAGTCCGCGGTCACGACGTCGGCGGCCAGCAGGTCGTCGATCGTGAGGCCGTGCTTGCGGATCAGGAACCCGACGCCGCCCCCCACCGTGATGCCGCCGATCCCAACCGAGCCGGAGTCGCCGAATCCGGTCGCCAGGCCGTGGGCCGCCGCGGCGGTCGAGTATTCGCCCGCGGTCAAGCCCGGCTCGGCCCACGCGGTGCGTCGGTCGGCATCGATGTCCAGCGCCCGCATGTCCGAGAGGTCGAGCACGATTCCGCCCTCGGAGACGCCGTGGCCGGCGATGCTGTGGCCGCCGCTGCGGACGGCGAGCTCGGACCCGGTCTCGCGGGCGAGCGCGACGACGTGCGCGACGTCGGTCGCGTCCGCGGCGCGGACGATGACAGCGGGCCGACGGTCGATTCCGCCGTAGAAGACGGTGCGGGCCTCGTCGTACTCGGCGTCGTCCGGCTCGATCACCCGTCCGTTCAGGGCCGCGCGGAGCTGCGGGATCGAGATGGCGGTCGGGTGGGACGTCGAGGATTCCATGTGCGCTCCTTCCGAGAACTCGATGGGCGTCGATTCAGACCGCTCTGGAGTTGACAACTCATCGGTCCACCGACGAATTCCTTCATCTTGACAGGGAAACCTGTCGGTAGGAAGATGGCCTCATGTTGGACGTGGCGGTGATCGAGGATGCGGCGGCGGCCGAGAGCTCCCTGGACCCGGTGCGGGCCCGGCTGCTGGCCGAGCTGGCCAAGCCCGGCTCGGCGACCATGCTGGCGGGCCGCCTTGGCCTGCCGAGGCAGCGGGTGAACTACCACGTCAGGGAGCTGGAGCGGCACGGGCTGGTCGAGCTGGTGGAGGAGCGCCGGAAGGGCAACGTCACCGAGCGGGTGCTGCGCGCCACGGCGTCGTCGTACGTGATCTCGCCGGCAGCCCTGGCCGCCGTGCAGCCCGATCCGGCTCGTTCGCCGGACCGGCTGTCGGCGCGGTGGCTGCTTGCGGTCGCCGCCCGTCTGGTGCGGGACGTGGGCGAGCTCATCGTCGGAGCCACGAGCGCCCACAAGCGCCTCGCCACGTTCGCAATGGACGGCGAGGTCCGGTTCGCCTCCGCCGCCGACCGCGCCGCGTTCGCGGAGGAGCTGGCGAGCGCCGTGACCGGGCTGGTCTCCAAGTATCACGACGAGACGGCGGAGCGCGGCCGCGACCACCGCGTGATCGTCGCCATACACCCGAGCGTCAAGACCGGGACGGAGCGGAAGGAGCCCTGAGGTGGCACATCCATTCGAGGTGCGCAAGGAGATCGAGATCGAGGCGACCCCGGAGGAGGTCTGGGAGGCCATCGCCACCGGCCCCGGGATCGACTCGTGGTTCATGGGCAGCAACGCGGTGGAGCCCGGCGAGGGCGGAGTGGTGCGGATGACGCTCCCCGGCTGGACTCTCGAGGCCACCATCACCGCATGGGACCCGCCCAGCCGGCTGGAGACGAGGACCGCGGAGGACGAGGACGGGCGGGTCATGGCGTTCGAGTACCTCATCGAGGGGCGCGGCGGTGGCAGCACGGTGGTCCGGTTCGTCCACAGCGGCTTCCTGGCCGGCGACGGCTGGGAGGAGGAGTACGAGGCGCTGCGGGAGGGCGACCCCGCGTACGTATTCAAGCTCGCCGAGTACCTGAAGCACTTCCTGGGGCGAACCGGGACACCCGTCTCGGCGTACGGACCGCAGGTCGACCGGGACCGCGCGTGGACGATATTCCGGGACGCGCTCGGGCTCACCGGCGAGGTCCAGGAGGGCGACCCGGTGCGGTTCACTCCCGAGGGGCTCCCTCCGATCGACGGCGTCGTCGACTACGTCTCGCCGAGCTTCCTCGGGGTGCGCACGAGCGACGGGATGTACCGGTTCATCCACGGGCTCGGGGGGACGGTGGTCCTCGGGCACCACATCTTCTCCGACGTGGACCAGCAGGCCACCGAGCGGGCCTGGCAGGCCTGGGTGGAGCGCGCGTTCGCCTGAGCGAGAATGGCCGTGCATCCCGCCCGGGATGCCGGGAGATCGACGACCAGGGAGGACCTGATGGACAGCGTCAATTCGAAGGACGGCACCCCCATCGCGTTCGACCGCCTGGGCGAGGGGCCGCCGGTGGTCCTGGTGTGCGGCGCCTCGACCGATCGCATGGCGAACGCGGGGCTGGCCGCGTTCCTGGCGAAGGCCCTCACCGTGCTCAACTACGACCGACGGGGCCGGGGCGACAGCGGCGACACCCCTCCCTACGCGGTCGGGCGCGAGATCGAGGACATCGACGCCGTGATCGGCGCCGCGGGCGGCTCCGCGTTCCTGTACGGGACCTCCTCCGGCGCGTGCCTCGGGTTCGACGCGGCGGCGAGGGGGGTCCCCGTCACGAAGCTCGCGATGTGGGAGCCGCCGTACATCCAGGACGAGAACGCTCGTCCACCGGCCGACCTGGTCGAGCAGTACGACCGGATGATCGCGGAGGGCCGCCGGGCCGACGCGGTCGAGCTCTTCATGTCGAAGGTGGTGGGGATGCCCGACGAGTTCGTTGCCTTCGCGCGCACGCAGCCGTTCTGGGCCGCGCAGGAGGCGATCGCCCACACGCTCGCCTACGACGCGACCATCATGCGTGACTACTCACTGCCGGTCGATCGCGCCGCCGCCGTCACGGCCCCCACGCTGGTGATGGCCGGCGGGGCGAGCCCCCCGTTCATGCGCGAGACGGCGCGGGCGCTCGCGGAGGCCCTCCCGCAGGGGCAAGCCCGGATCCTCGAAGGCCAGGAGCACAACGTCGCCCCCGAGGCGATGGCTCCCGCGGTGGTCGAGTTCTTCAAGGACTAGCGACAGGCGGGAGTCTCGGGGCGATTTCGATCCAAGAGCAGGCTCGGCGGCACGACCGCCAGTCGATGCGCTCGCTACGAGGCCAGCACCAGCGCCTCCCAGGGTTCCAGGACTGTCTTCGGCCCCACCCGCTCTCCCCGCCGGCCCGGGGCGCTGCCGATCAGCACTCGCCGGCCGGGCAGAGCGACCTCCGTGCGCTCCCCCGAGAGGTTGGCGGCGATGGTCAGGTCTCCCCTGCTCCACACCCATAGGCCACGTTCACGGAGCTCGGTCCGGTAGGGGCCGATCCCCATGGCGGTCGAGGAACGGAGGCGAACGAGGTCCCGGACTAGGTGCAGGACCGAATCCGGGTCGCGTTCCTGCGCCTCGACGTTGCACGCCTCCGCGTCGCCGAGCGGCAGCCAGGGATCTGCCTCCGGGGCGGTGAACCCCGCCCCCGGGCCGGCGGTCCACTGCATGGGGGTTCGGGAGGGGTCCCGCCCCCGCCCCTCCGGCCACCGCCTGATGCCGACGGGATCGCGGAGGCGCTCGCGAGGCACCGGCACCTCGGGCATCCCGATCTCGTCTCCGTAGTACAGGAACGCCGTCCCTCGCAGGGACATCAGCAGGACCAGTGCGCACCGGATGCGGGCCTCGTCGTCCGCGCACCACCGCGTGGGGAACCGCCCGACGTCGTGGTTAGACCCGAACCACACCGGCCACGCGCCGCGGGGAAGCCTGGCCTCCGTCGCCTCGACCACGGCCCAGAGCTCGTCCGCGTCCAGCGCCGCGAACGCGAACGGGAAGTTGAACCCGAGATCCAGCTCGTCCGAGCCCGTCCCGTAGAACGCGACCAGCTGGTCGAGGCCGAAGACCCACGTCTCCCCCACCAGCATCCTGCCCGGACCGTAGGAATCCACTACGCGTCGCCACCGCCGGAGGACGTCGTGCACCTCCGGCTGGTTCATGTTGTGGACCTCGCGGAGCTTCAGCCGGCGGACGACGGGGTGGTCGTCCTCGGTCGTGGGCGGGTTGTCCCGTAGGGCGCGGTCCTTGACCATCGCGTGGGCCACGTCGATCCGGAACCCAGCGACCCCCCGGTCCAGCCAGAACCGCAGGATGCCGTCGAACTCGTCCCGGACCCGTTCGTCCCACCAGTTGAGGTCCGGCTGTTCGGTCAGGAAGTTGTGCAGGTACCACTGGCCGGTGGGCTCGTCGAAGGTCCAGGCCGGCCCCCCGAAGCTCGACAGCCAGTTGTTGGGAGGCGCGCCGTCCCCCCGCGGATCGACCCAGACGTAGAAGTCGCGGTGCGCCGCGTCGGGGGAGGACCGGGCGTCGACGAACCACGGATGCCGGTCGCTGGTGTGGTTCGGCACGAGGTCGACCAGGATCCTGATCCCCCGTCTCGCGGACTCGAGCACGAGCCGGTCGAACGTCTCGAGGTCCCCCAACTCCGGGTGCACCGACCGGTAGTCCGACACGTCGTACCCCCAGTCCCGGTCCGGCGACGCCGTGATCGGGCTCAGCCAAAGCCCCCGGACGCCCAGCCACTCCAGGTGGTCGAGGCGGTCGATCAGGCCGTGGAGATCCCCGATGCCGTCGCCGTCGGAGTCGGCGAAGGACCGGACGTACACCTGGTACAGGACGCCGCCGTGCCACCAGTCGGTGGTCCAGGGGTCGGACGCCATGGGTGGTTCGCCCGACTGCCTCAGGGAGCCAAGCGCGCCTTGCGACGAGCCCTTGCTCGCGCCTTGACCATCCCGCGCAGAGCCAGGATCCCGACGAGGACGACGACCTCCCCGACGAGCGCCACCTTGGTCGCGTCGTACGCGGGCCGCCAAGTGACCTCTCCCTCCCGCAGGACGAACGCCCCGACCGGGCGCGCGGACAGGCCGAACCCGCTGCCGGAACCCGTCTGGCCGTTCGGGTCCTGGCCTCCGCCGCCACCGGCACCACCGCGAACCACGGCGGCAGGGATCACCGTCGTCCCGTCTCGTTCGTAGGCCTCTCCGAACACGCGTTTGACGGTCATCACGTCCCGAGCCTGGCCGATCACGTCTTCGATGCCCACCACGACACCTCCTTCCAGCCCGCCTCAGCATCCAAGCCTCGCACACGTCGTCAGGGGGGATCAGCGGGCCCTCGGCACCTCTGGGTGGATCGCCGGACCTTCGCCGCGATCTCGCCGGAGGGCCGATCAACGCACCGCCCTGACCTGGACGGTCCCGCGGCGAGGTTTTCTCCGTGCGCGGCGGTGGGAATGGCCGTAATCCGGGGTCGTCGGGAAGTCCGACCCCGAGCATCCGGTCGTGGCGACTTTCAGAAGTCCGAGGCCCCGGCCATGCAGCGGCTCCCACCTCGCCATCGCCATCTCAAAGAATAGGATGTGCCTCGGTTTCCCCGCGGGACACGAAACCCATTCCTCATGCTCCCTTATACGTCGCTCACCTCCAGCGTCGGGCATCCGGTCTTCGAATGACATGTGGTCACGCTGGAGAATGCGACGACTTGATCTTCTGTACCTTTGTTCTGGGTCGTCACTCGTTCCGTGAGACCTCGGGCCCGGTGATCCGTTCGATCAGTGGGAGCGTCGAGGCGATGATCCCGAGGGAGGCGACGAGCCCGGCGACGACGATGACGTAGTAGTCGAGTCCCGGCGATCGAAGCGACTCGCCGAGCTGGGATCTGAGGAACAGCCCGGCGGCCAGGAATCCCGTCCCCGCCGATACGAGGGCGATGAGCAGGAGCGGGACCGCAGCCTCCAGGGCGACCACCCGGCGCAGCACGCCGAGCGGGGCGCCCGTGAGCCGCAACAGGCTGAACGGGCGCTTGCGGTCACTCACCCCGCCGGTCACGCTCACCGCCAGGCCACAACCGGCGATGACCAGGCTGACGACGATGACCACGTCGATCATCCGCTGCAGCTCCCCGATCAGGCGTGAGTTGTTCGCACTGATCTCGCCCAGCGTCGCGGGCTGGCCTTCGGAGGGCAGGGCGAGCTCGAGGGTGGTCCGTGCTCGCTCGATCGCCGAGCTCGACCCGTTCGTGCCGACGACGATCGCTGCAACGGGGAGACTCCGTAGGCGTTCGGGAGTGACGGCAGCGGCGGGCCATGTGGTCGCGGCCATGGTCGACTTGCTGGTCACATCGCTGGCCCCGGCGAAGTCAGGCCTGATCGTCGCCACGTCGGCCCCGGCCGCGCATCGACCGAGAGCCGGGGTGCGGACGAGCTGGGCACACGAAACCAGGCCCGTCAACGCGACCCCGCCCCCGGACTGGCTCGCGTCGGGATCGGAATGGATCACCGTGACACCCCGGACGCCTCGGATCGATCCCAGCTCGGTCAGCACCGCGTCGGGGACCGAGGCGATCGACGTCTTCGATGAGGGTTTGATCGTGATCTTTCGGCTCGACTGGTGGCGCGGGATCGGGCGGCTACCGATCTGCTCGACCAGGGTGTCGCTGGCAGCCGGGCCTCCGCTGAGAGCGGGGTGGTCGGCGAGGATCGTCGTGATGATCCCTGCCCCCGCGCTGGTCACGAAGAGGGCGAGGATGAGCCCGCTGATCGAGCGGAAGGCGCCTCGCGGGTTGTCCGAGAGCCGCCGCCCTGCGATGAGCACGGCCAGCCGACTGGCGCGCCGGGCCATGACCCGGGAGCCGACCATGGTCAGCCACGGACCGGCGATCACCAGGCCGGCCATGATCAGGAAGCCCCCCAGGAGGTACGCCTCGACCAGGCCGCCGGACGTCGCGGGGCGCCCGACGCCGACGAAGTAGGCCAGCTCGCCGATGCCCGCGACCAGTGGGACCAGTCGGTAGGCCCGGGGCGCGGGCGGAGTGACGCGTCGACTGACGCCGAGCGGGGAGATCTGCACGCGTCGAATGGCGACCCGCGCCCCCGCTGCTGCTGCGACGGGGACGCCGACCGCGACGAACAAGACATCGACCAGCCCGAGCGATAGGTCGCCCGGGGCGAACGGCGCGCCGGTGATGGGGACGTTCGTCAGGACCGGGCGGATCAGGAAGAACAGACCGAAGCCGAGAGCAACACCGCCGAGGGCGGAGACCGACGCCTCGACCGCGGCGATCACCGAGACCTGCCAGGGTGTCGCGCCCACAAGGCGGATAGCGGCGAATCGCTGCTCCCGACGTGCCGCCGCGAGACGGGTCGCGGTGCCGATGACGACTACCACGGGGAAGAGCACCGCGAGCACCCCGACGGCGAGGATGACCTGGAGCTTCCTGGCGTCGAACCCGGCGGGTCCGCCGAAACGAGGATCGGTGTTGATGCTCGCGATCTGCTCGGCGCCCGCAACCTTCGAGAGCTGCCGAGCGGTGTGGCCGACGACGATGATCAGCGAGTTCGGAGCCGGCAGCGCCGAAGGACCGATCGTCCCGACCTGTGTGCCCGTGAAGCGGTCGCCGAGCACCGCCGCAGGGGTGGTACGAAGGAGCCGGCCGAGCGCCGGCGAGGCGTAGAACTCCCCGGGCCCGGGCAGATGCGAGATCCCGGGCGGCACCGGCGACTGGGGCCCGGTGGCCGCGAGATCGACCCGATCGATCGTCTGGTTCCCGAAGTGGTCGGTGCCGAACAACCACCACAACGGATCCGAGGTCGAGCCGTTGACGCCGGCAGCCGAGCTTCCCGGTCCCGGCGGAGCGTTGGACTGGCCAGGCAGGCTCTGTTCAGGACCGGGTCCGAACGTCGGTGTCAGCCAAGCGGTGCGGGCATTCTGCGCATTGATGGCGTTCATTCCTGCCAGCCCGAACAACAGCAAGCCGACACCGAGCGCGACGGCTGCCGTGGTGATGACGAGGCGGGCTGCAGCCTCTCTCCCGCCGCCCAGGGTGAGCCGGAAGCCGAGGCGGATCACGAGATTGCGCCATCCGGCGACAGCGAGCTCGCCTTGCCGTCGCGGACGACGACCTCGCGATCTGCGTACGCAGCCACGCGGGGCTCGTGGGTGACGAGGACCACGGTGGTGCCCTGGTCACGGGCGGCGGCGACCAGGAGCTCCATGACGAGCTCGCCGGCGAGCGAGTCGAGCGACCCGGTCGGCTCGTCGGCGAACAGGACGTCCGGCCGAGCCACCAAGCCCCGGGCGAGGGCGACACGTTGGGCCTGTCCACCGGACAGCTCCCCTGACCGGCGCCGCTCGAGCCCGTCGAGACCGAGTTGAGCGAACCACGCTCGGGCGTCGTCCAGCGCTTGGGCTCGACGGACACCGCCGAGCAGCAACGGCAGCGCGACGTTCTCCTCGGCGGACAGCTCGGGGACGAGCTGGCCGAACTGGAACACGAACCCGAAGTGGTCCCGCCCGCAGCTTGCTCCGCTCCTCCTCGCCCAGGGAATCGATGCGATGCCCCTCGAAGAGGACCTCGCCGCCGGCGGGCGTCAGGATCCCGGCCAGACAGTGCAGGAGCGTCGACTTGCCCGACCCACTCGGGCCCATGACGGCGAGGATCTCGCCGGGAGCCACCGCCAGGCTGGCACCCCGCAGCGCCGGCGTCGCGCCGAACGAGAGATGGACGTCGCGGGCCTCGACGATGCATCGCTCGCGACGCTCCACGGCAGGAAGGCGCGCGGTATTCACGACGACCGCACCACGTCCGCCAGGGCGGAGAGCCGGGCGGTCGTCATGTCGATCCACCGAAGATCGGCTTCGAGATGGAACAGGCCGTGGTCGGCGAGGAGTGCATCGACCACGCCGCCCGTCCGTCGCTGCTCGGTCAGCTCCCGCATGCGCCGCAGGTGGGCGGCACGCTGGATGTCCAGATAGGGCTCGGAGGAGCGCCCCAGCATCAGGGCCAGCACGACCTTGACGAACAGGACCGTCTGCAGGTGCGGCTCGGGGTCCACGGGCTCGGTGAGCCACGCCTCGACGTCGTGCTTCCCCATCTCGGTGATGGCGTAGCGCTTGCGATCGGGCCCGGCGCCCGGCTCGATCTGACCGGGTTCCACCTTGCCGTCGCGAGCCAGACGGGCGAGGGTGGCGTACACCTGCCCGAAGGGGAGCGGCTTCCCCCGGCCGAAGTATGTGTCGTACTCGCGCTTGAGGTCGTACCCGTGACTCGGCTCTCGTTCGAGGAGGCCGAGCAGCGCCATGGGAACGATCATGGCACCGAACAATGCACTGCGCGTATACTCGGCGTCAATACCCCGAGGTGGAAGATCGCCGCGCTTTCGTTTGGGCGGCATGGGCGGTAAGTTGGCGACTTCCGATCTGGGGGGTTTTCGGTGGAAAGGAATCTCGCGCTTGCCGTCGTGTCCGCGCTCGTCGTCGCCGGGTTGCTCGCCGGGCGCGCGCCCAGTGCCGCGGCCGCGACCGACCCCAACGTCGGCTATGACATCTCCTATCCTCAGTGCAACGGCACCTTCCCGAGCGGAGGCGGGTTCGGGATCGTCGGAGTGAACGGCGGCCGGGTCTACAGCCCGAACCCGTGCCTGGGGGCCGGTGACGGGGCGAGCGAGCTGTCCTGGGCGGGCATGGACGCCGGTCTGTACGCGAACACCGGAGACCCCGGCCCCGCGCTCTCGACGCACTGGCCCAACGGGCAGACCTCGCCGCAGGAGTGCAACACGGCGACGAACCCGGGGTCGGACACGCCGCAGTGTCATTACGACTACGGATGGAACGCCGCCGCCGACAGCTATCAGGACGCGGTGAACGCGTACGTCTCCTTGGGATGGGCCCAGCCCGGAGCCACGAGGACGCCGGTCGCGAACGGTGGTGGCTCGACGTCGAGTCCGCGAACAGTTGGACGACGACCACGGGCCTGAACGTCGACGCCCTGCAGGGAGAGGCCGACTATCTCGGGTCGGTCGGCGTGGCCGGCGTGGGGTTCTATGCAGGCTCCTCCAACTGGCAGTCGATCACGGGCGGGACGACGGTGTTCTCCGGGTACCCGAGCTGGGTTCCCGGCGCGGGGACGCTCACGGACGCCCAGTCGAAGTGCGGAGGGACGGGCGCCTCCGGGGGACCGGTCGCCCTCGCGCAGTACCTGTCGAGCGGGTTCGACGGTGACTACCAATGCGTTGCCCAGCCGGGACTCACGTTCGTCGGCTCGCCGCAGATGCTCACCGCGGGGACCGCTTCCGGTTCCATCTCCTTGCAGCTGTCCCAGGCGCCGAGCGGATCGCTCGCTGTCACCGTGACGTCGAACTCGACGACGGGCCTCTTCTCCACGACCGCCGCGGGTCCGTGGAGCGCCACGATGACGTTGTCCGTGCCGGCCGGAGCCACCTCGACCGGCACCTTCTATTCCGTGGACACCAAGGCCGGGACGCCGACGCTCACCGCGATCGCATCCGGGTACACCTCGGCTTCGCAGACCGAGACCGTCGTCGCGGGCCCGGTGGCCGCGGTCTCCGTCTCCCCCGCGACCGCGACGGTTCCGGTCGGCGGGACGCAGGTCTTCTCGGCAAGCGCGGCCGATGCCTACGGGAACCCGATCGACGCAACCGGAGCGGCGTGGTCGACCACGGCCCCGGGAACGGTTGCTCCGGCCACAGGGAACCAGACCGCATTCACGGCCGCGTCGACGGCGGGAAGCGGATCGGTGACGGCCTCGGTCGGGAGCGTGTCCGGGAGCGCGTCGGTCAGCGTCGTCGCGTCACAACAGATGAACGTGGTGGTGACGAGGGGGAGCACCTTCAGGTCCGGAGGTCGCTACCACGTCCCGCTGACGTCGACGGCGACCGACGCCGGCACCGGCGCGCCGATCGCGGGCGCCGGCGCGACGCTCGAGGTGGCATCGGGGACCTGCTCAGGTCTGATCGTGGCCAGTGCATCGGGGAGCACCGACTCGAACGGCAAGTTCGGCTTCGCGTTCAAGACGAAGGCCAGGGGCTCGTATTGCGCGCTCGCCACGGTGAACACGGCGGGGTATGCAACAGGGAGCGGCTCACTTTCGTTCGCCGTCTGAGGTGGGCCCATGCGTCTTCGGGCAGTGGTGCTACGGCTGTTCTCGGTCGTCGGTCCGGGATGCCGTGCTCCACAGGGGGCCGGCAGTGCCCTGGGCGACGCGGTCTTCGTACACTTTGACCTTCCAGCTGATGAGGTCGAGGCACTTGCTGAGCTCGCCGATCTGCGCGGTCACGCGTTCCCGGTGCTCGCGCAGGAGATCGAGCCGTTCCTGCTCGTTGCCGGGTCCCTGGCGGACGAGCTCGGCGTACCGACGGATCCCGACGAGCGGCATGCCTGAGGCGCGGAGGCTGGTGCAGATCTCCAACCACTCGATGTCCTCCTCGCCGTAGACGCGGTGCCCGTTGGGGCCCCGGCGCACGGGACTGGCCAGGACGCCGGCGCGCTCGTAGAAGCGCAGCGCGTGGACGCTGAGACCGGTGCGCTCGGCAACCTCCCCGATGCTCAGGCGCGGCGCGATCTCACGCCTCGATCCCTGCGGGCTTGACATAGAGCGCACTCTAGCCCCTAGCCTCGGGAAACATGAACGACACACCCGTCACGCTCATCACCGGCGGTGGCAGCGGCATCGGAGCGGCGACAGCTCGCCAACTGCTGGAGCAAGGCCACCGAGTCACGGTCACCAGTCGCGGCCCGGACCGCCTCCGCGCGTTCGCGGAGGAGCTCGGACAACCGGCGGGCCTGTTGACGCTGACCGGGGACGCGGCCGACTGGGACTCAGTGCGATCAGCCGTCGAAGCTACGGTCGAGGCGTTCGGGCGGCTCGACAACGCCGTGGCCAACGCCGGCTACACGAACTTCGACGACGTCGCTGACGGCGACCCTGCCGCCTGGCGCCACATGGTGCTGACCAACGTGCTCGGCCCCGCCCTGCTCATCCGGGCCGCCCTGCCTCACCTGAAGGAGACCCGCGGCCGGATCGTCCTCGTCGGCAGCACCGCGGGCATCGTCTACTCGCCGGGCAACATCTACGGGGCGACCAAGTGGGCGGTGACCGGCCTCGCCGAGAACACCAGACGCAGGGTCACCGCCGACGGTGTCGGTGTGACCCTGATCAACCCGGGAGCCACGCTCACGAACTTCTTCGATGCCGACGGTGGCCCGCCCGACCGGGCGATGCTGACCGCCGAGCAACTCGCCAGGTGCATCGTGTGGGCGATCAATCAGCCGAGCGGCGTCGACGTCAACGCGATGACCGTCCGGCCCATCGGTTCGCCGTTCTGAACCCGCAAACGGACATCGGATGGGGCCCGGGCGCGACCGCGTAGGCTGGCGATTCGATGTCCGAGCGGCGCCTCCACACGTTGGCGGAACGACCTGACCGCATCGACCGCCTCACCGGGCTCGTCCATAGCTCGTGGGCGGAGTTCATGCTGCACAGCAACGTGGCGAAGGAGCTCTGGCGCGAGCTGCGGGCGCGATTCTTCGACCTGCAGTGGGTGCTCCACGACGAGGAGGCGGACGAGGTCGTCGGCTTGGGAAACAGCACCCCGCTGTTCTGGGATGGGGATGGCGAACACCTGCCCGGTGGGTTCGACGCGGTGCTGCAGGCCAGCGTTCGGGACCACGCCGAGGGCGTTCGGCCGAACACGCTCTCCGCCCTGCAGGCGACGGTGGCCCCGAACCGCCGCGGCCAGGGCTTGAGCGGCCTCCAGGCGATGCGCACGGTGGCCGGCGCCCACGGCTTCGAGCACCTCATCGCGCCCGTGCGACCGACATGGAAGGAGCGGTACCCGCTGGTGCCCATCCACCGGTACATGACCTGGCGGCGAGACGACGGTCTGCCGTTCGAACTGGCTGCGGCTCCACGAGCGACTGGGCGGACGGATGCTCGCGCCCTGTCCGGAGTCGGCTCGCATCACCGCGTCGGTGGCCGAATGGGAATCGTGGACCGGCATGGCCTTTCCGGAAAGCGGCGACTACGTCGTGCCGGGCGCGCAGGCGCTTGTTCGGATCGACCTCGAGCGCGGCGTCGGCGAGCACGTCGAGCCGAACGTGTGGGTCCGTCACGACCCGCTGCGAGCCTGAGCGGATCCGACCGGGTCGCGGGTGGCTTTCAACGAGACTCTAATTGCTATAGTCCCGGCCACGGCGCGATGAGGCCCGCTCCTCGAATTGCCCCGATCCGCGGGCTGATGGCCTCTACCAGGAACGATCGCTGGTAGGGGCACTCCGCCCCCACCAGCCCTGGAGGTGGGAGCGGTGAACATCTACTGGGTTGCCTTCGTGTGGATCGCGATGGCGCTTGCGGCCTCGATGATCAGCATCCGGATCGGCATCTCCGTCGCGCTCGTGGAGATCCTCGTCGGCGCCGTCGTCGGAAATCTTCCGCACTCCTCAGCGTACGTGCAGCAGACGGAATTCACGAATTTCCTCGCGAGTCTCGGCTCCGTGATGCTGACGTTTCTCGCAGGTGCCGAGATCGACCCGGTATCGCTGCGCAGGCATTGGAGGGCGAGCGTCGGCATCGGCGTCGTGTCGTTCATCCTGCCCTTCCTCGGCGCGTTCGCGGTCGGCTACTGGGCGCTGGGGTGGGATGTGAACGCGGCCCTGATCGGCGGGATCGCGCTCAGCACGACATCCGTCGCCGTCGTCTATGCGGTGATGGTCGAGACGGGCCTCATCGACAGGAGATCGGGAAGCTGATCCTGGCAGCTTGCTTCGTGACGGACCTCGGGACCGTCCTCGCGCTGGGTGGGTTCTTCGCGGACTTCGGCGCCCTGCTGGTCGTCTACGTGGCGGTGAGCGTTGCCGTTCTCGCTCTACTCCCGGTCACGATGCGATTCGTGATCAGGACGTTCGGCCACCGCGTGAGCGAGCCCGAGATCAAGTTCCTGCTCGCGGTGCTCCTCGGGTTGGGTGCCTTGGCCACCGCGGCAGGGAGCGAGGCGGTTCTGCCCGCGTACGTGGGTGGACTCGTCGTGGCCGGCTTGTTCCATACGGACCGGGTCCTGATCGATCGAATCCGGTCGATCTCCTTCGCGTTGCTGACGCCCTTCTTCTTCCTCCGAGCCGGCGTGCTCATCTCCGCACCCGAGCTGGTTTCCGGCGCTGGGATCATTGCGCTGCTGCTGGGAGTGAAGCTGATCTCGAAGGCCGTTGGGGTCTGGCCGACCGCGAAGCTCTTCAAGATCCCGCAGCGGGAACGGACCTACCTCACGCTCCTCATGTCAACGGGATTGACGTTCGGCTCCATCGCCGCGCTTTCGGTCTGACCCACGATCGGCCAGCGGCAGTACTCGGAGCTCGTGACGGTGGTTCTCCTCTCGGCGTTCCTTCCGACCCTCATCGCACAGCGGTTCTTCCAGCCGACGGCAGTGGACGAGGAGGAGGAAGAGGCCCTGGGTGCCGAGGATGCGACGGTATTCGGCCGGAGGTCGCCCTTGGGCTCTTGACACCGGACGATGTCAGGCAGCCCGCCGGCGGTGACCGACTCGGTGTGGGCGGCGCTGGGCTCAGCCGACCCCCGGCTGGGCGTGTGAGGTCACCTGCACACCCTCGGCGAAGCTGGCCAGCTGCTCGTTGGTCCACCCCAGCGCGGTTTGCAAGGCCTGGATCTGGACGAGGTGGCCGGCGTCGTCTTCGTACGTGAGGGTGTCGTCCGTGACGACGCCGTCGAACTCACCGACCTTGACCGGCTCTCCCTTCGGCAGCTCCTGCGGCGCGCTCGAGGACACCAGCATGACCACCAGCTTGCCGACGAAGTCGTCGGGCGAGGTGGTGTCGCCCTGAGGCGCGACGGTCAGCCGGAAGGTGTTCGAGCCCTGGAGGTACCACCCCTGCGGGACCTGGTCGACGATGAACCCGTCGAGCTGCTCGCCGTGGTAGGCCACCAAGCGGACCGGCGTGCCACGGTCCGGTCCAGAGCTGTGGTTGGCACCGGTCGTCGGGCTGGGCGCCGGCCCGGTGGTCTCGTCGGTCCCGCCCAGGTTGCCGGCAACGATGGTCGTGCCGACCAGGGCGGCGGCGACCGTGACGGCGACGGAGAACCGGATCGCCCGGCCACGGCGCCGTCGGGCCAACGCGGCTCGGCCCCGACGCAGGTCAGCCTCGACCGTCTCCGCCGATGGTGTCACCTCGACGGAGCGCGCCGTCCGGTCGAGCAGCTCTTTGATGTCACTCATGTGCGGCTCCTTTCCGTGCCATCGACGGCGCGGTCACCGGTCTCCGTGGAAAGCTCGGCCAGCGACGCCCGGAGCTGTGCCAGGCCACGGGCTGTCTGGCTCTTGACGGTGCCCTCGCTGCAGCCCAGGGCATCGGCGGTCTCGGCGACGCTGGCGTCGTGGAGATGGCGCAGGATGACGGCGGCCCGCATCCGTGGCGGCAGCTCGGCCAGTGCGCGGAAGACCGCCGCCTCGGTGTCGGACGGCGGGGCTGCTTCGACCGCGACGTCGGGTACCTCGGCGTGGTTCTGCTCGTGGCGGGCATACGGTCGGCGCCGCTCGTCGAGGTGGGCGTTGACCAGCATCTTGCGGGCGTACGCGTCCCGTGTGTCCGAGCGGATTCGGGGCCACGACACGTACATGCGGAGCAGCACGGTCTGAACCAGGTCCTCGGCCTGGTGCGCGTTGCCGGAGGCGAGCAGCGTCGCGGTACGAAGCAGGCTTCCCCGGCTCTGGAGGACGTAGGCGCGGAACTGGTCTTCCCGGGCCCGGTCGGCCTGTCTCATACCCCTTGTACGCGAGGGCCAGCTCACCGGTTGCATGCGTCGTGGTCCCGGCCTGCAGGATCACGATGTCCTTGTCACGAGATTGACGAGACGGTTCTCGTCAGTGATGCACCTCGAGGGTCCGGTCACCGGCAAGATTCTTGGCTGCTTGAACCTGTTGTGGTGTCAGATCGGCGAGGAGGGTCTCCCAATGCCGTGGGGGTGTGATCGGCTCCCCGGCAAAGACGAAACCATCGGAGGTGAGCTTGACCTGCGCGTCGTCAAGTCCGGACAAGCCGCCTCGGACGCGCTCCTCAAGCATCATCTGGGCATGTTGCATGTCGCGCCCCGCAAAGCCGCGCTTGGCTCCAACCCACTCCGGATGAAGGTTCTCCAGCACCTCTTGGGCCATGTAGTGGACATAGAAGACGCGCCGGAGCGTATTGGAGTCATTGGCCATTGACCCGTGCGGTCCGCTGATGGCGTGAAAGAGGACATCGCCCGGCGCCATCTCGAGCGAGATGGCATCACCCCGACTGAACAGGTCCTCGTCCGGGAAGCGCTCCACGTCCACGTGCCCGGCGAGGTGGTAACCGGCCAGACCGTACAGACAGCCGTTCTCGGTGATCGCGTCGTCGAGGTAGATGTCACAGTCGAAGTTGGGGATCCCAAATGTGTGGGCCAGCCCGTCCGGCCCTTCGTAGGGAGGGTCCTGATGCCAGGGGATGGCCACCCCCGAGTCGGGCAGCTTCACCACCAGGGAGTCGTTGATCGGCATGAACGGGTGGCCCAGGCACTGCCCGACTGCCGCCAACAGGTCGGGGTTGACCGTGGCCATCCGGAAGGCCGCGTGGCGCTCCCATAGCACGCCGTCCGTGCGGTAGTACTGCCGCTGGCCATCGACCTCGCGGTAGCCGTGGCCGCTGCCAGCGCCGGCAAGCGCCTCCTGCGTAACCTCGTCGGCCGCCTGCTGGAGCGCCCGGATCTCCTGGTCGCTGAAGACGCCACGCAGGACGAGCAGGCCGTCGCGGTGGAACTGGCCGAGTTGCTGGGCTGTGAGCACCATTCATCCCTCCCTTGTTCGGGACCCGATTCCGACCTTCGCACGGAATGTACCGCCCAGTTCACCGGGTGCCAGGGGCGTCCTCCGACCAGATTCGGTACGATTCCGACCTTCGACCGATTGGGCGGATGCGGGAGCACTCAGGCAGCCGGTCACCAGAGGCCTCAGTCGTGGAGGCGGGCGTACACACCCCTGGGCTGACGCGTCGGCACGTGGACCGGGTGCTTCCGGTGCACGAGTTGATCGTCGTGCAATCTGGGGTGTTACCGATCGCTGAGGACGATCGACGATTCGCCGTGCGCCGTGACGAATGGGTGCTGCTTCAGGCCGGCCGTCGCCACTACGGGTACGACGACCTGGACCCGGACACCTGGTTCTACTGGATTTGCTTCGGGGACGGTCGGCCGGACGATGGCATCGAGTCCGCGGTCCTCCGAGGAGGCCAGACAGGACTGGTCGCACGCCCCGACCGGCCCGGAATGCTCTTCGAGGGCCTGCTCGAAGACCAGCAAGCAGCGATCCTCACGCCGCCAACTGCCCACAGCTACCTGCAACTCATACTGGCCGAGATCCTGCTCCAGCCACCGGCCACCCGACAGGCGGCCCCGACCCAGGCTGCACGACGAGCAGCAGCATTCATCGGCGACCACCTGACCGAACCGGACCTGAGCACCGTTCGGATCGCTGACGCGCTTGCGTTCAATCCTGATTACCTTGGGCGCGCCCTTCGGGAGGCCTTCAACGAGACACCCACCGAACATATCCATCGGCTTCGCATCTCCCGAGCACGAATGCTGTTCCGCTCCACCAACCGATCAATCGCGTCGGTCGCCGCCGAGGTCGGGTTCAGCGACGATCGCTACTTCCGGCGCATCTTCAAACGCACAGTCGGCCTGACCCCCGGGCAGTTCCAGCGGCTCCGCCCATCTGCGGAAGATCGCGTGCCGGAGG
>WNGE01003258.1_pt1 | contig 45966 bp, 48 predicted proteins | sample 5400651 | NCBI WGS metagenome assembly WNGE01 (sample SAMN13153370, study PRJNA577476) | soil metagenome | isolation source: 60 cm soil or saprolite under grassland replicate 2 | place: USA:California | collected 2016-06-15 | reverse complement strand
CAGTGCTCAGGGCCGACACATTGCGCAATACGACATGCCGGTATAAAACGGGGCCAAAAAGTTTGGGGCTCCCGAGAAATTCCAATAGCCTTTTCGTAATTTGGCATCCAAGCCAATCCGTTAATTGTACTGGATACGTAAATCCTATATGAATCGACGTTACTTTCTTTCATCCGCTATCGTGTTGGGAGGCTTTGCTGCGTGCGCGAAGTTACCGCTGTCGGCCGGGTTTGGGCAGGAGAGCAACAGCAAGCGTGGCGATCTTAGTGATCCCAATTCGCTGAAGTCCAGGGGAGTTAAAAAAGTGATTAAGACAAACCAAGAATGGAAAAGCATTCTGACGCCGGATCAGTATGCAGTAACGCGCCAAAAGGGAACCGAAGCGCCCTTCTCAAGTCCGATAAATGAAATTCATGAGCAAGGTATTTTCGAATGCGTTGCTTGCGCGCTGCCGTTGTTCAGTTCCCGGGCTAAGTTTGACTCAGGCACAGGCTGGCCGAGTTTCTATCAGCCAATTGCCAGAGAGAACGTGCGTGAAGAAGTGGACAATAGTCTCCCGGAAACGCGCACCGAGGTTTTGTGCGCAAGATGCGATTCCCACTTGGGCCACGTATTCAACGATGGACCCAGACCGACAGGCTTACGTTATTGCATGAACGGTGTCGCCCTGAAGTTTGTGAAGGACGCGAAGGCTTAGCTGGAGCCAGGCTGGCAGCCATCCGGGCGCGATCCGCGAATTGTTTGCTGGTCTCCCAATTGATCTGCGGAGGTCTCTCGCGTCTGCTCGATGAGGGACTGTCAAAACAGCCTAAGACTGCCGTTCTGACATACTCTCGTACGTAACTGCCTTCTAAGAATACGCACGTCCAGGGCCAATAGTCGTTGAAAAGGCGCATGTTTGTCTCATTTCTAAACGGGCACGGGTCTTGCCCAACAGACAAACAACTAGCGATATGAAAGGGGAAACGAATGGATACGACTATCGCAATACGCAAGACCGCACTACAGAAGGTGAAGCGGTTTGTGGCTCTGGTCTTAATTTTGTTGACGCTTGTTTTCACGGTTGGGCCAGTGAGCTCAGACACCTCAGCGCAAACCAGGCGTTATCGGCGTCATCGTACTTTTTGGCAAAAGCATCGCGACAAACTAACGGTTGCTGGAACGACGGTAGGTGGCGCTGCCATAGGGGGATTGGCAGGCGGTAAGAAGGGTGCGGCTATTGGCTCTCTCGTAGGTGCAGGCAGTGGAGCTCTGTACACTTACAAGATTCGCAAGCGCCATCGGCATCGTAGATATTAGCAACGCCAGGCCAAGCCTCCGTCGAATTATTTCGCCGGAGGCTTTTGCTTGATAGCCGGTTGTGCGCGTAGTCTACCCGCATCTCAAATCGTTTGTGGGTGAACGCCTGGGCTGCGAAATTATGATATTTGTGTGTCACGCGGTATTCTTACGATCCCTCGTAGGCAGAACTTCTCGCTAGTACAACGGAAATTTTACGTAACTATTACCTACGCACTTCAAATTCGGTATTAGGATTTACTCTAAACGCCCCGTTAGTTGTCCTTTGATTCAGTCGCCCTCGATTGCAAGTCTTACTATCAGCGAAGGAGCATGCGATGAAGGTTTTGTTAGTCAACCCTGAATTTCCCAATACGTATTGGAGTTTTCGTCACGCCTTGCCCTTTGAGCACAAGCGATGCGCTTTCCCACCGCTCGGCCTCTTAACTGTTTCGGCACTATTGCCAAAGTCCTGGGAGCGGCGATTGGTTGATCTAAATGTGTGTACGTTGAAGAGAGACGCTATCGATTGGGCGGACATTGTTTTTGTGACTGGTATGTTGGTGCAGAAAGAGTCAGTCCATGAAGTCGTCAGGCGATGTAAGGCCCGCGGTAAACGCGTCGTCCTCGGCGGCCCATACGTGACCACGACAATCGAAGACTTGCCGGCAGTGGATCATATCTTCCTGGGCGAAGCGGAAACGACCGTGCCGCAGTTTGTTCAAGATCTGCAATGCGGCGAGGCAAAGCGAACGTATCAGGCTGCAGAGCGGCCCCCACTGGCAACGACTCCGGTGGCTGATTTCCATCTCGCGGACATGAAGCGCTACAGCGCGATGTCGGTGCAGTATTCGCGTGGCTGTCCTTTCAACTGCGAATTCTGCGATATCATCGAAATCTACGGGCGCGTGCCACGGACAAAAAGCAACCAACAGATGTTGGCGGAACTCGACGTGCTGCTACGTCTCGGATGGCGCGGCACGGTTTTCATCGTCGACGATAATTTCATCGGGAACAAAAAGAATGTCAGGCGACTACTACCTGAGCTGGCCGCGTGGCAAGAGAGAAACGGCCATCCATTTTCGCTTTTGACTGAGGCCAGCGTAAATCTCGCTGACGACGATGAGCTGCTCAGCGAGATGCAGCGCGCCGGCTTTCGTCGCGTCTTTCTGGGTATCGAAACTCCGGTTGAAGAGAGTCTTAAAGAAGCGCAGAAGTCACAAAACCGCGGCGATCTGCTGCAATCAGTTAGGAAGATTCAGAGTTATGGGATGGAAGTGATGGCAGGCTTCATTGTCGGCTTTGATAACGATCCTGACGACATCTTTGAGCGGCAGATCAACTTCATTCGCGAGAGCGCGATACCGCTGGCGATGGTTGGTTTGCTCACTGCTTTGCCGGACACGCAGTTATGGCGTCGGCTGGAGAAGGAGGGACGATTGCTTGGCGAAAGTTCGGGTAACAACACCAACTGCGCCCTCAACTTTGTGCCCAGGATGGACGCCGCGCGTCTGATCGCGGGCTACCAATCAATCATGCGTACCATTTACAATCCCAGGGAATACTATCAACGGGCACTCGATTCACTTAAGCGGACAGCCCAGGAAGTGCCGGAGCCGGTACGAATGAAGATCACCAGCGGGGTCGCGGCATTCATTCGTTTGACACTCAAGTTGGGTGTGCTCGATCGCGAGCGCAAAGAATTCTGGCGCTTTCTCGCACTCACCATCCGCCGGCATCACGATCAGTTCCCACAGTCGATGCGCCTCGCGGCTATGGGTTACCATTTTCGGAAGTTGAATGAAGCGTATGGGGAATGAGCGGAGGAATTGTTTGGGTAGCCCCCAGACCCTTGGACGTGAAGTCGATCAGGGCAGCGTGTCTACATCCTTAAGTAGTATCGGCTTCATCTTTGATTATTTCGTAACATCCGCATGAGGTTGCTTCGAGCCCGGCGCGATCAATCACTCTGAGCCGGCCGCGGCTGTACGAAATTAAATTGCGTTTCTGTAAATCTGCGGCTGCCCGGCTGACGCCCTCGCGCCGCACGCCCAACATGTTAGACAGAAATTCCTGCGTGAGCTGAAACTCATCGTTGCCCATGCGGTCATGTGTCATCAGCAGCCAGCGTGCCAGCCGGGCGTCGACTGAATGAAACTGATTGCAAAGTGCGGACTGCGTTATCTGCGTTGTCAATGAGTGGGAGTAGCGACGCAGTAGGCGCGGCAATACGCCTCCATCGTTACAATGCTTGCGAAAAGCAGTTGCTTTTATCCTCATTGCGGAACCGGCACCTTGAACCACCACGCGATTCTGCGAAGTGTTAACTCCCATGAACACAGACATGCCAAGCATGCCCTCCTTACCCACTAGCCCGACTTCCAGCGTGGCGCGGCCGTTGACACCGGCCAGCAGAGAGAGAACTCCACTGTTAGGAAAATAGACATCGCTAATCAATACGTAGGGTTGGTAGAGAATCTCCTCGAATACCAGGGGCACTTCTTCCAGTTGATGGTGCAGTGCCTGGTAGTCTTTCTTTGGTAGTGCAGCAAGCAGCCGGTTTGCAATGGCTGGACTTTTTGTGTTCGACATCGGTTACTCCTTATCTTGGTCGCGTCGCGAAGGACAGCAAACGGCATAAGGAGGAGTTTGCGGAAACGGGTCCCGATGTCGGATGGGAAATTGGTTAGATCATAAAATGCTGGCAGAATTACATCACAGCATGACGAGGTGATTCTCCCGTGATTAATCAAACACGGTACGCTTGGCGTAACGCAAGCTGCCAGCCTGCGCGCGCAAACCGACAGTTTGCGTTACGAAATGCGACACTAGGAGATTACGTGTTTGACGGTCTTCTTCGTCCCGCGCCCGAAGTGTTTACCGGCACGTCCCATGTGCTTTCCAAAGTGTTTGCCGCCTCGCAGTACCCGGCCGTGCTTAACGTTTTGGCCCATGCTTTTGCCAGCCCTGCCGACCTCTGTGCCGCTTTGCTTCACCTGCCCTTTGGCAGTGTTGTTATTCTCTTGGGCAACTCCATACAGAGGAGTTAAAGCTAAAGCCAGGCTGAGTATCGCCATCGGCAAAAGTCTCATTACTTGTCGTTTCATATTCATCCTTTCATTGCGCATTGCCAAGTGTAAGGAAGTCATTTGGGGAACGAATCAAAGAGTACAATTTCTCTGCGATACTATAACTCTACGGTGAGTGCGTCAACGCACAGACAACCAAGTCTGACGCTGTGCCTCCTCAAGCAGGTTCCCAGGCGATAGGCAGGTGTGCGGGCGTCCGGTAATTCGGTCAATGACAACAGATTATGCCAGAGGCATATTAGTTGCAGAATCACCAACCAAGGGGTGAAATTATGAAATCAAATCGTACGAAATTGAGTGTTAGTGCACTGATAGCGGTACTGTCGTTCCTTTTTGTCGTTGGAGCCGTTTCTCGGCCGGTAAGGGCGCAGTATCAGACCTATCCATACGGTCAGGATCGCAATGACCGTGATCGCTATGATCGTGACCGCAATCGCCGTGGACGAAACTGGGATAACTACGGTAACTACGGCGGCTCTTTCGACCTGCGCCAGACGGCTCTGAACGCCGGCTACAACGAAGGCTTGAAGGACGGCACTACCGCGCGTCAGAGGGGCAGGAGCACCGACTACCGCAACCAAAGCGCCTACCGCAAAGCCACCAAAGACTACAGCTCACGTCTCGGTGACCGCGAGTTGTATCGCCGGTATTTTCGTGAGGGTTATGAAACTGGATTCAACGACGGCTTCAATCCGCAAGACAATAGCTACGATAACAATCGCAACCGCGATTGGAATCGCAACGACAACCGCGACTGGAATCGCAACGACAACCGCGACTGGAACCGCAACAACGGTCAGAATCGCCGTGGCCGCAACTGGGATCGTTACAATAACTACGGCGGTTCTTTCGAACTTCGTCAAACGGCTCTGAACGCCGGCTACAACGAAGGCATAAAGGAAGGCCGCAACGATCGCAACAACAGGCGTTCCGACTTCCGCAATAAGAGCGCGTATCAGAAAGCCACCACGGACTACAGCTCAAAGCTCGGCGACCGTGGCTTGTATCAACGCTACTACCGGGAGGGCTTTGAGAATGGTTATTACGACGGCCTTAATGGTAACTAGAACAGCTCTTATCGTTGCTTAGTAAATGAGGAACGGTCAGGCTCCGGCTTGACCGTTTCCGGCACCTTTCAACTCTGTTCCCGGGAGTTCAACGTACCTCCCACGGATCGCCAAGACGCAAACATGAAAGCGAAAGTCAAGCTCATTAAGAAAGAGGATCGCGACGGTCCAGCATCTCCCGTCGAAGCAGAAGCGAGCGCCGATCCGAAAGAATGGTCTACGGCAGTCAAGTCGTGGGTCAAAGAATTTCAAAAGCGGCGGCGTGACGGATTGCTCGAGGCCTTCGACAACCTGTTTAGCGACTCAACGCCATAACCTTGCCCGCGGAGCGGGAGATCATCAAGCTGGCCTACTTTTCCCGGCTGAGTCCACTCGCAATTGCAATGAAACTGGATTACCCGATAACGTAAAATACGGCCCGCAAGATGGAATCTCGCGGCTCTACAATTGTTCAAGAATCAGGGATTTTCTCAACGAGGCGGAGATCGCGAACGATGAGCGGAAACACAATAGCGAGGCGATTACAGCCGGAAGCTCTCTTCTCTTGCAGCCATCGCCTTGATTTTTTTTAGCTCCGGCCCTTTGACTCCGAAGTAAATTGCCATCTGCACGATTTGCTTTGGATCTACAAAATCTTTGGCGTCGGAGCAGAATTTTTCCAAGGTTGGACCAAACTCACGGCAAGTCATGCTCTTCGGAATCTTGAGACCGAGTTGGCACTCACCATTTTGCTGGTATTGCAAACAGAATTCACAAATCTTCATTACTCACTTCTTTCACACTGACCCCTGTTCCCTGACCTCTGCTCTTCGTTAATGTCCAACCGGTATTCGTTGAAAACGAGTCTTGCCTTCCGGATCCAGCCACGAAATATCGAGCACATATGGTTTGACTTCGCCTGCTATTACTTTCAGGCGTGCCAACAGATCAGTGTTCGCGTCGGCAACCTTTCCATTAATCCAGGTCTTGTGAGAGAGGACCACATTTTCTTTTGGGCGAATGGAGTCTATGGCGTCAAATCTAATATGTGCTTGTGAAGGCCCCCCGCCCGGAGTTTCAAGATCCTTAAGGAAGACCGTCAGAATCTCCACGCATTTGAGCGCGTGGTCGGCGTCGTTACTTAGTTCCAGGCGAACATCGGCTTCGTCCCCAATGAATTTTAATGTTAAAGGCTTTGCTGTATTGGTACTCATCGCTGCTTCTTTCCTAATCGTTCGCGAGCGGCGCCTTTCTTCCCGTTTTTCTTCGCGAGCGCCAACGCGAGGACGTCACCCGGTTGGCATTTGAGTGCCTGACACATCTTCTCCAGGGTTTCGAAGTTGATGCCAAGTGCTTTGCCCTTTTTCAAACGCCAAAGCGTAGTGTGGCTGATACCAGTCTCTTTAGCCAACCAGTAGAAGGTTCGGCCGTGCTCTGCCAGTAAGTGATCTACCCGAATCTCAATCATAAATGTTTCCACGCTCACTACACTATTTACCACATACGATAAATATTGTCCATCTGCAATATATACTGTAATTGACATACACGCCTCATTACAGTAATGTGTAGTCAGTGATTAACCTTTACATCAATGAGCGTCGGGTCGGAGATGTCGCAATTCTGGACTTGAAGGGCCGGCTGAGGGTAGGTGGGAGCACGTTAGAGCTACACAAGTCGATACGCTGCCTGCTTTTGGAAAAGAAGATTCTCATTCTCTTGAATCTGGCAGACGTTACATTTATCGACTCTTGTGGTTTGGGCGAGCTGGTTGCCAGCCAGGTCTCGGTAGAGAACAAGGGAGGGGAAATCAAGCTGGTCGGTCTCACGGAGGCGCTTCGTGAATTACTGAGAACAGCCAGGCTTCTGTCGGTCTTCGATACCTACGAAAGCGAAGCTGAGGCAATACCAAGCTTTGCTGATTACGTCTCAAACGTAAAAAAACCCCAGCTCTCTTTCGTCTAGAGCGGTTACAGCAGAGGAAACCTTTTGCGGTGAAGGCATCTGAGATGTTCGGTATTTTCTTATTTCTAGCATCGGGGTTTCAAGTCCGCTGATTCGTGGTCATGTGTGGTACATTGAGCGTGTAGTTGTTCTTCGAAAATCTACTCTCGACATCAGGATTTGCGCGTAGCTTCCTTCTCCTTGTGCCGTCTGATTTGTTTTTCAAACTCGACCAGTACCAGGAATTCTGATGTCTATCTCCACGATAAAATCCAATAGAAAACCGTTAACACTTGCACGTGTAAATGGCGATGTGTGTGTTCAGGGAATAGGCAACCCCCTCCAGCCTCAATCGTAAGACATCGGGGTTGGATCTGAGACTAGTTAAGAATTGAGGAGTTAGACAAATGAGTTACGCGAAAAAGAACATAAAGAACGTGACAGGAGCGATCGCTGCTGTGATTGTAGTTGCCGCGATGGCTATCTGGCAATTTTACCTGTTCGTAACATTTAAGAACGTCGAGGGAGGGGCAGCCCATTTGTGGTGGGCCATTGCCATGGCTGTCCTGGCTTGTGGCGCGGCGTTCCTGGTGTTTTCAGTTTTTGTGCGCCATGACACTGACGATGATCTGCACATCACTTCAACGCGGCGTGCGTGATTCTTATTAAATCGATAGATCCTACTTCAATGAAAACCTTGTATGCGATGAGACGCGCCAATGGTGATTGGTTTGCGCTCGATGATCAGGGAAGTTTCCGCGTCCCGATATTTCACAGCAGCGGCGAGGCAATGCTGGCGCGATCGCGTGACAGTGGAATGGAATGCTTTAGGCCCGTCGTGCTCGACGCAGCGGCTTTTAAGAACCTTACGACTACGGATGAAGGCAAAGCCTCCTTCTGGTTAGTCGCGGATCCGCTAATGAAGTTGAGCCTTGGTCGCCCGCTCGAGCGCGCACAGCTTGAGCAAGTCCTCAGGAACGGCGAAGGAAAACAAGCGAAGAGTGGAGTAACCCGATGATTTCTTCATGCGATCACTGTGGCAGGATATTGCCGCTTTGGAGAATACATTGCCCGAACTGCAAAAAGTCGGCGATGAATTGGCTGCAACTGCTGGTCATCGCGGTCATAGCATTGCCGGCGTTATTCCTCCTCGCAAAGTTTCTATAGCTTGTTCATAGGGCGCGTCTGAAAGTTCCAGAGCCCGCAGCAAATTCGAAAGGCTTAAAAAGCACCAATGATTAGCACAGAAAAATTACATGGCAATAGCTTAACTGGAGTGGCGAATGAGGGTACCTGGCCGGGGATAGATTCCCGGTTTCGCCTAATCATCGTTGCTGGTTTAAGAACGAAACAACTGCTGCATGGGTCCAAGCCGCGCATCGAGGACGACAAGGGAAGACGCCGGAATACAAGCATAGCGCTTGAAGAGGTGAAGCGCGGGCTGGTGCACTTCACAAAAGTTGAAAGTGAAGAGGTGCAACGCGGTCATGGCGGCGGGCTTGACTGAATAAACTAAAATGACAACAACAATGAGTGGACTGCGGCTATACGTTAATTCCTCGAGCACAATGCTGGCGGGCAGTATTGCTGTTGCTGAGAACGACATTGAGGTCGACAAGGTTTTTTACAGCCGCCGTGGCAATGGACCGATTTATCGCTGGCTATACGAAGAGAAGCTGCCTCACTGGCGCGCCTTGCGCATGCACACATCGGATTTTGATACTCAAAAGCTCCACAACGCGAGCTGGAAGTCAGTGCCGGAGACCTTGCAGGAGCAACTCGGCGCACACTATTCCGACTAAATTTGAGTTTATAACGACCAACAGATAGCGTATTCTTTCGGATCCCTAACGGGAGCTCAACGTGAGAAACTGGACACCGAAAGATACAACCACCCATCAGGATCACGTCATTGCCCACGTTCTGGGCGCATCCCTTCTCGGCTATTTTGTTTTCGATGAAGCGTTGTATATTTTTCTCGACATAGGATTCGTTTGGACGATCTTTCTGGACGGTGAAATGAGCCTGCTACCTCACTCGGTAACCGTAAGTGAACTCGAGGTGGATGGGGAAATTAAAGAAGAGATCAAGTCTGATATAGATGTTCTGCTGGGCAATGATAGGTCTCCTGACGAGCTGTTACGACTTAAGCTGCCGCCGGCTGATTGTCAGATCACGGATGTCAGCTTTTTTGCAGATGGCGACCGAAGACGTCTGACAATTGTGGGAGAGGAGAGTAGTCTGGCAATCGAAACATCGTTAGCCACCCGTGAGGTTCTGGTCATGACGCTTGATGATGAAGTAAATAGAGACGCTGACGATGCCGGCTCAGACGCCAAACTTGCGGGCGTTGCCAGGACGGAACACGAGTATCTGCACCAACGTTTGCGAGAAGAGCTTGGGCGGGAGCCCACTGAAGAGGAATTGGATGAGTGGCTTCGGCAACATACCGAAGGCTACTGAGAACAGTGAAGAGTGAACAGTGAAAAGTGAACAGTGAAAAGTGAAGAGTGATGCTTGGGGCGGACACACAGGTCCGCCCCTACAACTCTTCACTTTTCACTGTTCACTCTTTACTGTTTTCAGCTCATTACCACAATCTGGTTGTCAACCTGCTTCACTCCTTTGATGGATCCGATCATTCGTTCGACGTGCGACTTGAGCGCTTCACTCTTGACGGTTCCCGTTAAAGTCACCTTGCCATCCAAAACAATCGCGGTCACTCCCAGACTTGAGAGAGTGGGATCGTCGCTAATCTTCTTGTCGATGGCGGTCTGAACCGCGACGTCATCCGAATTGCTTGTTATTGATCCACCGCTCGGCGCCGGATTAATGATAACCGGAGGTGGCTGAGCGCCCGGTTGTTGAATAATTATCGGCGGCTGTTGCTGTGGGACTGGCTGCTGCACAATAACTGGCGGCTGCTGCGCCGGTTGTTGTTGCGCCGCAAGATTGGCGTTCGTTGTGTCTGGCGGTTGGCCGTTCATCAAAAACAATACGACTATCGTTATGAGCGCAATTGCTACCACGACGATCACGCCAACCGTAGCGCCCGAAATGCCACCGCGATCGTTGCGAACAGCCTCCGTGTGCGTGACCTCACGTCTTGCTGTCGGAGTTTCCACCACGACTCTGCTTCTCCTCGCCTGCTCGTCATCGTATGCCATCTGCTTCCTCCCTGATAGTTAGATGAATATGGCTTTGGAAAGTGAGAGTTCCAAGTCTCATTCTTATCGAACAGCAATCCTCATTCCCGGTTGCGTAAGGGACGAGATGTCAATTGGCCTCCAAAAACCCTAACGAAATCTAAGGCTTTTTGTTGTTCGCTCCCGATATATACGATTTGCGCGTACGCTTTTGATTCTTGCCTTCGGTCGGAGTGTTGAGATCAAGACACGAGAAACGGATGGAAAGAGTAAACAGCAAACAGCAAACAGCAAACAGTCAATAGCAGGGGGCAAATAGCAGTCAGCGCTGGCGGCTTTGTCGCCGTGGTTCTGATCTACCGACTGACAACTGCCGGCTAACGGTTGCCGACTGCCGAATTGATTGACTGTTTGCTGTCTGCAATTTACTGTTTGATCTTAAATGACAACTGCAATCATTCATCACCCCATCTTCAAAGAGCACGATACGGGTGCGCACCATCCGGAGTCGCCGTCCCGTTATAGCGTAGTGATGAAAGCGCTGCGGGAGGACTCGGAGCTGTGGCCGAAGTTATTGGAAGTTAAGGCGAGGGAGGCACCGCGAGGTGACGTACAAGCTTGTCACACTCCGCAACTTTACAAGCAGATCGAACGAGTAGTGAGCGCAGGGACCGGCTATCTTGATGCTGATACGGTTGTTTCAATGAAGTCGATGGATGCTGCTTTACATGGCGCCGGCGCGGCTTGTGAGGCGATTGATTTGATAATGCGCAGGGAAGTTTCCAATGCTTTCGTGCCGGTGCGGCCGCCTGGTCATCACGCCACCGCGGAGCGAGCTATGGGATTTTGTCTTATCCGGGAACTGGCGCCCGGGAGGAAAGCGGAGTGGGTCGAGGCTTGGGCACCACCTTTAACGTGCCGTTACGGGCGCTTACGCCGGCAGGTGAGCAGAAGAGAATGTTTGATGCGGCGCTCGACGACATAAGCGGGAAGTTCAAACCCGATCTGATAATTATTTCGGCGGGCTTTGATTCTCACAACGGCGACCCGCTCGGCCAGTTACTACTCGAGGATGGAGACTTTGTTTCAATGACTCGCGCGGTCAAAGAGTGGGCCAGGGATGTGTGTCACGGGCGCGTCGTGTCATGTCTTGAGGGTGGCTACGATTTGCAAACCCTGGGTCAAACGGTTCGAACACATGTGGCTGAATTGCAAGGTTGAAACTTTCAGATAAATATTTGAAGCTTCGCTTACTGTAGAGTAAACTCAGCCCACTTAAACCCGGTTCGGTCCGCGAGCACCGTAGGCGAAAGGCTTGGGCGCCAGCGCTCTTGCCAATCCCCTTGGGGATTAACAGCCGTTAGAAACGGAACCATGATTCGCTTGCGTCCCGAAGAGCAACGAGAGTGGCGAGACCTCAGTCCCACTCATGGAGGCAGCCATGCCAGACATCGAGATCACTTGCGCGGAGTGTGGGAACACTTTTCCTTTCACCGAACGCGAACAGGAATACTATCAAGAACGCAACCTGACTCATCCAAAACGCTGCAAGCCTTGCAGGGATGCGCGCCGCTCAAACTTTGGCGGACCAAAAGGATCTGGTGGCGAACGTCAGAGATTTGAGATTACCTGCGATCAGTGTGGAAAGACCGACACTGTGCCCTTCAAGCCTTCGACTGGCAGGCCCGTGCTGTGTGGTGATTGTTTCGGCGCAAGTCGAGCAGCACAGCCGAGAACCTGATTATCAAGTCAAGCTGAAGGCGAAGTTGACCAGGCGGTCACTGCGGAAACGAAATCGAGATTACGAGTACGCCTGGATGTGCGCTTTGTACGTTCGAGAAGTGCGCCCGAGACTCAATATGAGTTACGAAACTATTCAAGTCGAAATGCGTGGAGCGGTTGGACTAATCACGCTTAATCGTCCGAATTCGTTGAATGCATTAACCACGGAAGTTGGCCGGGAATTTCAGACGGCTGTTAGCGACGCTCGTGAAAGCGGCGTGCGAGCCGTAGTTTTGACGGGAGCAGGTCGAGCTTTTTGTGCCGGGGGCGACTTGCGCGAAATGCAGAGAATTGCCGAGCGCGAAGGAAAAGTAGAAGCTTTCTTCGATGAGCCTTTACGGCTGCTAAATGAGTGCATACTCCTTATTCGCCGTACGCCTTTGCCGTTTATTGCCGCAGTTAACGGCGCGGCTTCGGGCGGCGGCTGTAATCTGGCGCTAGCTTGTGACCTGGTCGTGGCTGGTGAGAGCGCGCGATTCAACCAGGCTTTCATAAAGATAGGACTCGTTCCCGATTGTGGTGGGACTTTCATTTTGCCGCGGCTGGTGGGTTGGAAGCGCGCCACTGAACTAATGATGACAGGCGAAGTAATGACGGCATCGCGGGCTCTGGAAATGGGGATGATTAATGCGGTGGTTCCGGATGAAGAGTTGCTGGCGCGAGCATTGGCAATGGCCGAACAACTGGCCCACGCTCCAACCGCAGCCATCGGCCGAACTAAGGAATTGTTGGAAGCAAGCGCGACGAATGACTATGGCGGACAATTGGAACTTGAAAGAAAAGCGCAAATTCAATCCGGACTGACAAAAGATTTCAGAGAAGGCGTCGCAGCCTTTATTGAGAAGAGGCCACCGAAGTTTGTCGGCGGATAAATCTCAAGGTAGTTTCTGAGGGCTGCGAGCCGCTGGTTTGAACTGGCGGCTCTTTCATTTAGCTTTCGAGTTCCTTGTTCCCAGTTCGTAGTTCCGAGTTTCGGGTTTCGAGTTTCAAGTTCCAAGTTTCGAGTTCCAGGTTGCGAGTTGGGACTTTCGAGTTTTGGGCCTCGGACCTCAGGCCTTAGGTTCTAGATAGGCGAACAATAGAGCTCAGATCAACTTGAAACTCGGAACTCGAAACTCGAAACCAGTTTTGGTTATGGACTCACTAACCTACATTCAGCTCCTGCGCCGCAATCGTTCTTTCCGACGTCTGTGGTGGGGACAGGTTATTTCAGAACTCGGCAACTGGTTTAATTTCATCGCCGGATTGGGATTGGTGCGCATGGTGTCGCATGGTGACCCGGAAGTCACTACCATCATCCTGCTCGCGCGATTGGTCCCATTCACCTTATTTGCACCTTTGGCCGGTGCATTTGTGGATCGCTGGTCGCGGCGAGCGGTGATGATCGTTAGTGACGTCGCGCGCGTTGCAGTCGCTCTTGGCTTCTTACTTGTTCACCGGCCCGAAGATCTCTGGATTGCATATCTGTGCACCGCCCTGTTGTCCTTCTTTGGTTCGTTTTTCGAGGCTGCCAAGAATGCTGCTGTGCCCAACATTAGCGGCGAGCGCGACTTGCTGGCGGCAAATGCATTGATGTTTTCTTCGCGTTTCCTGCTCATGTCCCTGGGCGCCGCGCTTGGCGGTTGGACCGCCGCGAACGTCGGGTATCGCGCCGCTTTCATTGTTAATGCCGTGTCGTTTGTCGGTTCAGCGCTTTCTGTTTGGCTGATTCCCGAGCGAGAAACAAAGCAACTTGCTTTGGAGAATGACTTGGGCGCGACAAAAAGGAAGGTGAGTTACTGGTCAGACATACGCGAAGGTTGGTCGTACATAATCCGGCATGCGCCGGTCGCGGCTATTTTGCTGATCAATGTACTTTGGGCCAGCGGCGGCGGCGCGGTTAACCTGATTCTGGACCGGCTCGGCGGTATTGTCTTCATGGGCCAACGCGGAATCAGCGGAGACTCCGCGGTCGCAGCACTCTACTTCGCCGGCGGTCTCGGGCTCTTCATCGGGATGATGATCGCCCGACGAGTCGGCTACTACTTTGCGTTTCTTGGTAAGACGACAGGATTCATCGGTTATAGCTTGGTAGTTCAAGGTTTCCTCTTCGCACTAATTGGGTTCATGCCAAATTTGTGGTTGGCCTGCCTGTTTTTTTTCCTCGGCCGCATATTGCTGGGCGCCGAGTTTGCCGTTCAGGAAACCCTGCTGATGCGTCTGGTACCCGACAATCTGCGCGGTCGCGTCTCGACTACAGATCGGGCAACAGAACTTCTCATCTGGAGTCTGTCGACTTCGATTGCCGGCTGGTCGCTGCGTTCGATCACCCCGCAAACGTTAACTATCATTTCCGGTTTGTTGTCGGCAATCTCGGGTGTGGTGTGGCTCGGATTATTTAGTTCCGGGAAGGTAAGGCTGCCGCGTAAGCTGAGAGCGGCGGAATTTGTTACTGAAGATTCTGGGGAATAAAACCGATTATGAGCTGAACGGGATTAGTTACGCGGAGTTGTAAGGGCGGACCGATGCGTCCGCCCCGGAGACAAGAAGCGCTTCATTGCGGTTAGGCGTCTGCTCGTGAATGAATCAACCTACGAATGCGATCGGCGAAGAGTACGTCGATTTTACGTGGCTCGATCAGGGCCGTCACTTCTCCAGCACCCCAGATTGGGTGGCTCATCGTTTGACCGGCACGATAAGTACGCGTCCTGTCATAGGGTTCGCTATTAACTGACTTTGAGCGCCCCCTGGTGAGTTTGGCACCATTTGAGAAAGAACCGCGGGTTCCGCATTTTGGACACGTCACGCGTGAGATCAGTCCTCGCTTGGTAATCGAAGCGACAACATGACCGCGTTCTTCCTGGCACACGGCGCACAGCTTTTCAACTCGGTCACCAATTGCGTAAGTCTGCTTTTCAATAACCTCTTTTTGTATAGTCTGCTTTTCCATAAAAACCTTTCCGGAAAGTGAATCGAAAAATCGTAAATAGTGAATAGAAGGGTTGCTCGCAAAATTGATTGTTTGTTTAGGTGATCAGTAAAACCCATAGTTCCTGGTGAATAGCAATTAGTTTGGTTCTAAACTATTTACTATTCACCATTTACTATTTACGCGTCTGTTACCAGCGAGGCGAATTATCGCGTCCGCCGCCGCCCCCGCCATAACCACCGCGACCACCGCCGCGGTTCCCACCGCCGCCATAACCACCACGACCGCCGCCACGATTGCCACGATCTTCGCGCGGTCTGGCTTCGTTGACGGTCAGGTTACGACCGTTCATATCGGTCCCATTAAACTGTTCGATTGCTTTTTCGCCTTCTTCCTTCGAAGCCATTTCGACGAAACCAAAGCCACGTGAACGCCCCGTATCGCGGTCTTCGACAACCGTTGCCGACTCCACCGTTCCGGCCTGCGCGAATAGTTGCTGCAGGTCTTCGCTCGTAGTCTGAAATGAGAGATTCCCTACATAGAGTTTCATAGCCATATCTGTAAATTTTTCCTTTGCTCCGCGGAGCATTAAGAGGAAGCTTCGAATCAAAGGTGGCTTCGGAGTACGGTAGCAGCGAAGGCCCGCGTTCGGGCGCTCAGTTGAGCAGCTTCTTCAGATTTTCATTGCCCACTCTCGTACCATCTAAAACGCCTAAGCCATTACATCAGGCGTGGCGCATCACCGTTGATGCAGGAGAGAAGGAGTAACACTGTAATAATGCACTATCTTGCTTGCCCAAGCAAGTTGAGGACCCCTCGCTGGGCCACTACCGGGAGTCGAAACAGGTTGCAAAGGCGCGGATTACATAACTATTACAACTGCATCTGCTGCCACTTGTTAGGATAGTTCGCCAGTCAGCATCAAACGTCTGACTGAATACTTTTCTCGGAGTTTTAATGGACAACAAAACGAGCAATATTAATAAGCGAGGCGCGATAGCGTGGAACACCACGATTTTCATGATCATTTTTCACGCCGGCGCGCTGGCTTCTCTTTTCATGCTTAGTTGGAAGGTGGTCCCGATCACTCTTCTGCTGTGGTGGATATCCGGAAGCCTGGGTATCGGCATGGGCTTTCACCGGCTGTTGACGCATCGCGGTTATAAGACACCGAAAGTCGTCGAATATTTTCTTACGTTTTGCGGATTGCTTGCCCTGGAAGGCGGCGCCATCAACTGGGTTGTGACTCATCGCATTCATCATGCGAACACCGATGAGTCAGGCGACCCACACACACCGCGAGACGGACGCTGGTGGGCGCACATGGGATGGATTCTGCGTGGCACCGCGCAGCAACACGAAGAGAGCGTAATGCAGCGATACGCGCCTGACTTGATGAAGGATCCCGTTCACGCGTGGCTAAACCGGCTCTATTACGTTCCCTTGATTCTCAGTGGTATTGCTTTGTTTGCAATGGGCGGTTGGTCCTTTCTTTTTGTGGGTGTTTTCCTGCGGGTCACCGTCGGATTGCACTTCACCTGGCTGGTCAATTCGGCAACCCACTTGTGGGGAACGCGACGCTTCGAAACCAGGGACGACTCAACAAATAGCTGGTGGGTGGCTCTATTATCATTTGGCGAAGGTTGGCATAACAACCATCACGCGCATCCGCGTGCGGCAAGACACGGCCTGACGTGGTATGAAATCGACATCAATTGGTGGGGCATCCGCACGCTACAAATGCTTGGTCTCGCCAAGGGAATCAGACTCATCAGCAAAGAGCAGATAGAGAGGGCTGCGAGCCCGCAAATTGCCGAGTTGCAAGAAGCAGCCTAAGCGGGAGCAGTGGGCAGTAGGCAGTAGGCAGTGGGCAGTAGGCAGTAGGCAGTAGGCAGTAGGCAGTAGGCAGTAGGCAGTGGGTTACTGGCCTGCTGCTTTTGCTTTTCGTGGTCTGCTTACTGCTTTCAGCCTTCTGCCTTCTGGCATTACAATCGCGCTTATGGCAGTAAGTGGTCGTCGTAAATCGATAGCCTTCTTCAGCACGCTGGGCGCTTGTCTCGTAGCACTCGCTATTGCGCTCAACGTTGGCTGGATTCTGCTTAACCCCCGCGAAGTCGCTCTGCTGGTTTTTGGCATTGTCTTTTTCCTGTTGATAATTACCGGGCTTGTTCTCAACACCACGTTCCTGATTCGCGAGATACGCCGCAATGAGCAACACGATGCTTTTATTAACGCGGTTACCCATGAGTTGAAAACGCCGCTTACCTCAATCCGGCTTTACCTCGAGACGCTGAAGAAGCGCGATCTTACTGACAACCAGCGGCAGGAGTTTTACGATGTGATGCTTGCCGACAGCGATCGGCTGTTGCAGACAGTTGAACAGGTATTACGCGCGGGACGATCTGGTCAGCGCCGCCGAAACATCAATCTAAGAAAGATAGACATTGGCGAGTTAGTGCATGAATGCGTGGACCTGGCCCGCCTGCGTTACAACCTTAGTCCCGATGCTGTGAGTTTTGCCGAGTCACTAAACGGCGAGCGGCCGCAAGTAAAAGCTGATGCCGACGAGCTTCGCGCAGCCATTTCAAACCTGCTGGACAATGCCGTCAAATATTCCGTCAAGGAGGTCGAGGTGGCGGTCGAGGTGGCGTTGCTTGACGATAAAAAGGTGGCCGTGCGGATTCAGGATCACGGCATCGGAATTCCAGCGGCGCAGTTAAAACGCATCTTCAAGCGATTCTATCGCGTGCCGGGACGAGTCATGGGTCGGATAAAAGGCACGGGCCTCGGTCTCTTCATTGTGCGTTCGGTAATTGAGAAACACGGTGGCCGCGTGTTTGCCGAAAGCGAAGGTCTGGGACGCGGCAGCAGATTTACAATTCAACTGCCGCGGGTGTAGCTGGTGCCGGGAGTACTGGTTCATTTTAAACTTTTAGGTCTGAAGGACCGGCAGTTAGTAGCCCCGCCCGTGAGGACGGGGTGGATTCGACATTGAGGTTTCTTGAGCGCCGAAGCTGCGCCAGGATTTGGTCCGGCCCTTCGGGCCTCTGGCTATCGAGAGGATAAAGTCCCCCGCCCTAACGGACGGGACTACTAACTAACCGGTCCTTCGGACCTGAAACATGCTGGCGTGGAACTGAACCACCCTACCGGGAGTTGACTTGACGAGCAACATGAATGGAGAAGGCTGCAATCTATGAGTGCTGTTTTGGTAGTAGAAGACGAGCAACATCTGGCAGATGGATTGCGATTTAATCTAGAGGCGGAAGGCTACACCGTCAGCACGGTTAGCGATGGCGAGACCGCCTTGTCTTTATTTTTAGACGAGCATCAAAACTACGATGCGCTTGTGCTCGATGTGATGCTTCCTGGCAAGGATGGCTTCACCGTCGCCTCCGAACTTCGCGCGGCAGGTTACTTTGTGCCGGTGTTGATGTTGACTGCGCGTGGACGCCCGGAAGATGTGCTGCGCGGTTTCGAATCTGGCGCCGACGACTATCTGCCGAAGCCTTTTGAGTTGTCGGTACTGTTGGCTCGGCTGAATGCATTGCTTCGCCGGCGCCAGTGGTTTCATCTGGATAAAACGCAGGAGCAATCGAGCCGAGCCGCTGTCGAAGGCAGCGACTCTGATCAAAAAGATACGGCGAGTGCAGAGCAGAAACGGGAAGAGTTTAGCTTCAACAACCGGGTCATCGATTTCGGCAATCTCGAGCTGCGCACGCCACAACAAACGATCAGATTAACGTTGATGGAAGCGCAGTTGCTGCGTTACCTGGTGAAGCACGAAGGCAATGTGGTCTCGCGCAAGGCAATTCTGGAAAAGGTCTGGGGTCTGAACGAGGACACCGACACGCGAGCGATTGATAACTTTATTGTACGCTTACGAAAATATATCGAAGACGACCCCACCAAACCAGAGCATCTCCTGACCGTGAGGGGTGTAGGCTACCGGTTCGTTGCGGTTAACCACTCGCCGTAACGATTGCAGCGCGCACACCCAGCAGATCCGAAAAATCCTTTGAATAAACTTCGTCCACGTTCCGCACACGGCTGACAGTGTCGACCAGTTCGTCAGTTGAGATAAAACCGTTTTCCGTATGCGCAATGGCCCAAGCCGGCAGGTGGGCCGCGGTATGGAGCAAGTCCTCAACCAGGGCGAGATATTGCTGTTTGCTCTGAACGCGCGAGCCGAGTTTTCCCGCACGCGTCTGCTCGAAGTCGATCCAAAACTCGTCGCCTCCCTGGAGCCACTCTTCGCGCCAGGCAAGCGGATGTTGTCGTGCCGGCTGAGGCTGAACGGGCACGGGCAGTCGCAGAAACAGAAGGTCAGTGTGGCGGCGCTCGGCAACGAAAACACGTACGTCCTGGTTGGTTGCTTTGCTGCGCATCGAGTTGTCGTAAGGAAAAGGAATGGTCTCCGCAAACTTCCTGAAGATGCGCGACAGCGACAACGGCTCGCGTAGGTGTCGGCTGTCCGCGGTGAAGGAAAGCACGTAGTCGCCGACCAGTAGGCCCAGCGTGAGCGCGAGCGCGCGCTTGTAATCCGTCTCCAGCCGTTCGGAGTTGAAGCGTACGTTGTCAAACCACCAGGCGTCGGTCTCATTGAACCAATGCAAGAGGGATGAGTTATCCAAACGTTCCCGCGGCACGTAGGCATCGTCAACTATCGATTCGATCTCCTCGGCAGTCAGTCGCTCGGAATCATTCTCAATCAAGGCAGTAGCCTTCGTGAACGACCAGTTCATCGGATCATTTGCCGCCACGCGCACTTTCCAGCGCTTCAGCTGGGCGCCCAAATTTGGCTCGCCGGTGAAGGGAAGCGCGATAGAAGAAAACTTCATATGTCGCAGGACGCTGAGTTCGAAGTTTAACCAGCCATTCGGAAAAGTTGCGGATGCAATGTAAGCCATATGTTTGATCTTAACGATCCTTGCAAACTCTGATCTGTCAGTACCACCTGCGGTAGCGGGTGGGTACTTAGAACTAACGCGCCCGCTATGGCAGGCGATACTGACAAGACTTGCTCAAGCTCCTTCACTTCGTGAATGAAGAAAAAATAGTCCAGTTGTCATCAGTCGTAGTCGCGGGCGTTAAAGGCTCCGAGGTTCCAGCAAACGATTTCAGCGCTTCCAGGTCCCGAAGCGAAAGAAGTACAGATATGACGGCTGGATCAAATTCAATCGCCGCCTGCGCGATAATCTGCGCCCGAGCGTCTTCCTCAGTCAGGGCCGGCCGAAAAGGTCGTGCATCAGTCAGCGCGGCATACGAATCCGCGACCCGAAGAATTCGCGCGGCCAGTGGAATCTCGTTCTGTCTCAGTGCATCTGGATAACCAGAGCCATTCCACCATTCGTGATGCCAGCGAACCAGCAGTTGCACGGCGCGATCCGCACTCGCACGAGCGGCCTCCTGTTCACCAATCACCGGATGCCGAGCGAGGTCGATCCATTCTTCATCCGTCAGCGAGCCGGCTCGTTGAACATATTCGCGCTCCATTGCGACTTCACCGAGATCGTGCATGTAAGCGGCGGTGCGGAGAGATTTCCGATCGTGTGGCGCGAGGTGAAACGCTTCCGCCAGTGCATCTGCAATCGCAGCAATGCGAACAGCGTGAGGGTTTTCATACTGTTCGAAACGGTCGGCCGCCCCAGCTAATTGCAGGTAGGCCTCGCGCGCGACGCGATCCTTTTCACTTTCGAGCTGACGTAGAGGCATGATTTCTTTGCTTAACGGCGCTGACGTTTTGAACTGCAGGGGAAGATGCCTGCGTTACGACGACTAATCTTGTCAACCCACTTTGCGAGACTTTTCCAGTTTGCGCAACAGCGCGTGCGCCGGCGCATTGTTCGGATCGAGCGCTAACGCTCGATCGACTTCTGTTTGCGCGCGCCGCTGAAACTTCAAGTCGAAATACAGTTCAGCCAGCATTGTACGGAAGTTGGCATTCGCCGGATCAAGTTTTACGGCTGCCTGGATTTCGTTCTCGGCTAGTCTGCGGGTCTTCTCCCCGGCGGCAAGCGCCCGGCCGTAGTAGGCGCGATACCGAGCCTCCTGTGGTGCCAGTTGTGCCGCGGCGGCGAGATGACTAACAGCGGCGTTGATTCGACCTTGCTGCAATGCACCAAATCCTTCCCGAAAACTGTATTCCGCGTGTCCAAGCTCTTTTTCGGCAGCACTTATCTCAAACTCAAGTTCTTCGCGCGGGCTATCAATGGGCTCAATCTTATCGGGCTTTGGCGCGGACTCCGCGAACCGTCTGGACCTTTCGATGGACTGGTCGTATGCGGCGCGCGCGTTAGGATTGATCAAGGTTTCGTAGGCTTGGGTGATCCGTGCGAACGCTGAGCTTAGTTCTCCGTGAAGCCGTGTGCCGGACCTCAGATGAAATCGATCGGGGTGGTAATTACGCGCCAGCGCATAGTAAGCGTCTTTAATTTCATTCGCCCCGGCCGTCGCGGGCAACGCCATGATCTCGTAATAATTCGTCGCCTGACTAAGCCGCCGCAAAAATTCTTTCAGCTCCGCGTCTTCGTCCCTGATTGACGCCCAGCCCTTATCGACTTGAACCGGCTCACCGGGAGAGGTTTCGACCTCACTGCGAACGTTGGGTTCCTCGTTTGTTTTCGCAGGTGCGGTCCGAAAAGCATTTAGCCAGTACTCGCGTTTGATGAGACCGCCAAGAGCAAGGCCGTAAATCACGCGATGTGCATCGAGCTCTCGTAATCCACTGAGCACAACCAGCTGTTCCAGCCTGGTTGGCTCATCGAGTCGAGACAACATGAAACTCTCGATCGGCAGTAGATTGGTCGTTGGGGAAACATCCGAAGAGCGCGAGATCATCTCTCCCGGGTTGAGAAGACGCTGGGAAACAAACTTCAAAGGCATTCTCTGAGCGGTTTCCCGTAGCAGTGTGGCAATGTCTATCTTTACGCGAACCGGATCATCCAAACGCGCACGTTCATTAAACTCCCAAGCTCCTTCTGTCCAAAGCAGCGCGACGCGCAAAATATCGCCGACGAGAGTGGCAAGCAAGCCATCTACGTCCGTCTGCTTTCCGGCTGCGCTCAAGGCAGCGGCGAGTTCGAGGTCCGGAAGATTGTTTTGCAGGCTCGCGCTTTCTTTGTCTGAGAGAAGACCGCGCGTGCTCAGATACTCACGCAAGCGAAGCGTACGCAGATTTGACGCCGCATAGACGAGGTTACCGTCTTCGAAATAAACGGCTGTTTTGGCTCGTTTGTGCTCGAGCCGCAACGTACCGGACAGACCCTTGGATGAAATCTCGCGAATGAGTTCGGCGAGCGGTTGAGCGCTAAGTGTCCCTTTCATGTGATTCTGGTCATAGCAGAAGCTCGCAGGTTAGGCAGGGGCTCCTCTTTCCTTAGCCTTCCCTCACGGTCGGGCTTGTTGCCTTCGCGCGACTCGTTACCGCGGCAGCGACAGACCTGGGATCTATCGCACAGCATGATAACCACGATTTAGTTAAAAAAGAAGCACGGCTTTGACACCCATCCGGTACAGTCTTATATTGAAGTTACCGAAACAATTTAAGTCGTGCGTGGCATTTGCGTGCCCAGCTCAGGCAGCTAACCAGCGATGATTTTCAGGGCTGAGAGAACAGTGGCTGATAATCCCACAAGTAATGACCAATCTGAAGCAGAGCAAATAAACGCCGAACGCGTTGCTCATCTGATTGAGCAGCTAAAGCTTCGCACAATCGAACTGGAGGAGGCGAATCGCGAACTGCGCCACGTCTCGCACTATCGTTCACTCTTTCTAGCGCGAATGTCTCATGAGTTGCGGACCCCTCTGACGTCTATACTTGGTTTCACCGAAATTATGCTCGACCAGGAACAGTTGACCGAAGCGCAGCAGCGCTTCTGTCAAAAGATTCAAAACTCCGGGATACAACTACTCACCAGCCTCAATCAGCTAGTCGACCTGTCTCGTCTGGAGGTTGGTCCGGCAGAGCTTTTTCTTCAGGAGTTTTCATTACCAGAAACTTTGCGAGAAGCATGTGCCGCCGTTGCCCGGCTGGCGCAGAAACGCGAAGTAAGAGTCGAATGTAATCAGACGCCGGAGGTAACTATCGTTTCTGACCGGGGGCGCCTGCGGCAGGCTCTTTATACGTTTTTCGCCTGGGCGGTGAGCCGCAGCCACGAAGGACAATGTGTGAACGTTCACGCGGAGCTACGCGAGGGCTCTTTTCTTCGCGTGCAGATAGATGATGAGGGCGAACCGATAAAAGATATGTTGCGAGTATTCGATCCGGAAGAAACACCACGGGCCGGAAAAACCGATCTTAACGAGCTGGGCATAATTGTTGGCCGGCGTTTGCTCGAAGTGATGAAGGGAACCGTAACTCTTGAGAATCGCGAATGCGCCGGCCTCCGAACATTAATCGAGCTGCCGGCCGGACCACCCAAAGCGTGACCAGGACGGCCACAGATATTACACTGTTCAGTTAGATAAGACCCAGAGACATAGAAACCCGCTACCGGTCGCAATTTCTATCCGCGATTATCCGTGAAAGTCTGCGGCGAACAATTCAGAACCCCCGAAGATGGAAGACATTGTGATCCATGAATGCACAACCATTGATGAGCTGGACAACTGCGTCCAGCTGCAGCGGGAAGTTTTTGGCCTCCCTGACCTGGAAATCTCTCCGCGACGGCACCTGATCGTTTCCCGGCAAGCAGGTGGCTGGACCCTGGGCGCCTTCGCGCCTGACGATCGCGGACGGCAGCTGGTGGGATTCGTCCATCATCTCGCGGCTGTCCGCGGCAGTGAGATCTTTGGCTACTCACACATGATGGCAGTTGATCCGAATTACCAAAACAAGGGCGTGGGTGGCCGGCTAAAATGGAGCCAGCGCGAGCGTGCTCTTCAGGAAGGACGAAGTTTTATCAAGTGGACCTGGGATCCGATGCAGGCACGCAATGCCCACTTCAATCTAAATCGTCTTGGGGTGACGGTGTCGAGCTACGCGGAAAATTTCTACGGAACGGATTATGTAACCAGCCCGGCCTTGACAGGCGCATCACCAGCGGGAATCGATAGTGATCGCTTGTTTGCCGATTGGCAGCTTCAGTCGCCCCGCGTGATGGAATTGGCGAGCGGGCTTCGTGGGGCCGGTCAGACTCTTCCTAACAAACCGAAAGCGAAAATTAACATTCCGCCTAACTGGACAAAACTATGCAAAGAGGATCCCCAGCAGGCAAAACAAGAACAGTTACGTGTGCGACATGAATTTCAGAAGGCCTTTGCGGCAGGGTTGATAGCCGCGGGATTCGAGCGTTCGACAGACGAGCCGTGCTACCTGCTTTATGAGACTGAAATCCTGCAGTTCGTTTAGAGATCACACTTGAGCCGCCGATCGCACCGGGGGCAAGTCGCAGTCTAAGCAGAAATCCTGTGCGGAAGCGTTCCGAATGAATCAGCTATGAGCTTCGCTCGCTTTGATCGATATGTTGACCGGCACGCGCGTAACTTTGCCGAGAGGCTGCAGGGCCTTTGCCGCATGCCTTCAGTCGCCGCGCGGGGCACGGGTATGCGCGCCATGGCCGAAACCGTCGAACAGATGATGCAGCGAGTCGGTATCGGCACGCGGTCGTTTCGCATCGGTACCGGCTACCCGATTATCTATGGCGAATGTGGCGCAGAACCGCAGAGCTTTGTTATCTATGGTCACTACGACGTGCAGCCCGTGGGACATTTGACTGAATGGTCATTTGGCCCGTTCGCGGCGACCATTATCGATGGCAAGCTCTACGCTCGTGGCGCAGCAAATAGCAAAGGTGATCTGGCTGCGCGTCTCGCGGCGGTTGAAAAAGGTTGTATCTGGGACGAGGGTTACAAGGACACTAAGGAACGGCCCGTGATCAGTCTCGGCTTCAAGGGCATCCAATTCCTGGAGTTGAGAGCGCACGGCGCACGCGCGGATCTTCATTCCAAGTGGGGCGCGATTGTTCCCAATCCGGCTTGGCGGTTGGTGCAGGCCCTGGCGACGATCACTTCACCCAAAGGCGTCATCACTATCGATGGATTTTCGTCGTGCATTGCACCGATTAGTGAGGAGGACGCCGAAGCCCTAAAAGCAATTGAGCTGGATGAAGCGGGGTTGAAGCGGGAATTTCGTATTGGCGGTTGGGTGCGTTCGATGAAAGGTCCGGCGCTCGTGAAGGAGCACATTTTTGGTCCGACTTGCACGATCTGTGGAATTCAAACGGGCCACACTGAAGCAGGGATAAAAACTGTGTTCCCGAGCACAGCAATGGCTCGCCTTGATTTCCGTCTCGTGCCAGACCTGACGCCCGAACTCGTTCTGCAGCTACTGAGGGACCATCTCGACGTGCGTGGCTTTAAAGACATCGAGATCGTTGAACTCGGTAACGCCCCGCTCGCGAAGTCGTCCGCAAGTTCTTCAGTTGCGCGCGCCGTGATCAGTTCCGCCGCGGAAGTTTATGGCATTCCGCCACTAGTGTATCCAATGGATCCTTCGAGTGGACCGGTAGGCGCCGTTTGCGGGGTTTCTACTCCACCCACGCCCGTTGCTTCTTTCGGCATTAGCTATGCCGGATCGAATCCCCACGGACCGGATGAAAACATTAGGCTTGATGATTTTCTGCAGAGTATCAAGTTTATCGGGCGGGTAATCCATAATCTGACGGAAAGTAAAACTAAGACGAGCGGAATAACCAAAGTCAGTGGGATCCGCGAAGGGCGCGCTACCGTTTCGCATAGTTGAATTCTCTGGCCGAACAGCGGGGGCAAGCCCTTCCCGAGCGCGAGCTTGTCGGAGCTCAGTTTTCTGATTATGGAGTGAAGGGCGTTCGACGCGGATTAAGCGAGCCAACTACAGCAGCTCTTAGGTTCGGAAGGTTGGCTTGCCTCCGCTGGTTGGCAAGCAAAGCATCAGGAGATTAAAGCTTGGCCAGAGTAGTGTCAGTTGGAGAGGAAATCGAGAAACTGCGGGAAGAGATTCGGCGTCATGAAGAACTGTATTACGTTCTCGACAATCCCGAAATTTCGGACCTCGAATACGACACCCTGCTTGAGCAGCTTAAGAAGCTTGAGCAACAGCATCCGGATCAAATAACACCCGACAGTCCCACCCAACGCGTTGGCGGGAGACCGGCTGAAGGCTTTCCTGAAGTCGTGCACCGCCGTCCGATGCTGTCTCTTGATAATAGCTACAACATTGACGAGTTGCGCGCCTTTGATCAGCGCTGCCGGCGGCTGGCAGATGGACGGCGTCTCGATTACGTAGCAGAACTCAAGATAGATGGGCTATCGCTGGCGCTCCACTACGAGAATCAAATACTTGTACGCGGCGTGACGCGTGGCGACGGACGCATCGGTGAGGACGTAACGCAAAATGCGCGAACAATACGCAGCGTTCCTCTTAAATTGCGCGAAAAGGGAACGGCCTCTAAACGCGCGGATCTCAAATCTGAGATCTCAAATCTAAAAGCGACGCTGGAGGTGCGTGGAGAGGTGTTCATTCCACGAAAGGTGTTCGAGCGAATTAACGCCGAGCGCGAAGCGCAGGATCAGCCGCGCTTTGCAAACCCGCGTAACGCCGCAGCGGGAGCTATCAGGCAGCTTGATCCGCGAATCGTTCGTAGCCGCAAGCTCGACATGTTTGCCTATGATCTGTTGGCTGGCGAACGAAAGCCTTTTGCCACGCATTGGGAAGCGTTGAACTGGCTCGAGAGTGCTGGGTTCAGAGTTAGTCCTGAGCGGAAGGTTTGCCACTCGATTGAGGAAGTGATCGATTTCGCCGGCCGGATTGAAGCGCAGAGAGACGAGCTGGACTACGAAATCGATGGACTGGTCGTAAAGGTAAACTCAACTGCCTTACAGGATGAATTCGGCACGACAAATAAGGCGCCGCGTTGGGCCATCGCTTACAAGTATGCGGCGCGACAGGCCCCGACCCGAGTGGTTTCAATCGTGGTCCAGGTGGGCAGGACGGGGGCGTTAACGCCGGTTGCGAACCTGGAGCCCGTTAGTCTTGCCGGCACTACCGTCTCACGAGCTACGTTGCACAACCCGGACGAGGTGAAGCGCCTGGGAGTTCGCATTGGCGATTGGGTGCTGATAGAAAAGGGTGGCGATGTCATTCCCAAGGTACTTAAAGTTATCGAGTCGAAGCGCACGGGAGATGAGAAACCGTTTCGCATGCCGAAGCATTGTCCGGTGTGCGGTGGCGAAATATCGAAGCCTGAAGGCGAGGTAGTTTCACGCTGCATCGCTGCCGACTGTCCGGCGCAGCTCAAAGGGCGCTTGCTCCACTTTGCTTCTCGGCGCGCCATGCGCATTGAAGGACTGGGAGAGTCGCTGGTTGATCAGTTAGTCAAAAGCGGTAAGGTTCGCGATGCCGGCGATCTCTACAGCCTAACACTTGACGATATCGCAAGCCTTGAGCGGATGGCGAAAAAGTCTGGTTCGAATCTGCTGGCTCAGATTGAAGCAAGCAAGCAGCGCGATCTGTCAAATCTGATTTATGCATTGGGACTGCGCCACGTAGGCGACCGTACCGCAACAACTCTGGCCCGGCAGTTTGGTTCGCTTGACGCGCTCAGCAAAGCGACGGTTGAGGAGCTTGACGATGTTCCGGAGATTGGATTAACCGTGGCAGAGAGCGTGCGCGATTGGTTTGACGATGAGGGCAATGTGGAGCTATGCAAACGCCTGGAAGCGGCCGGCGTGCGCACGAGTTTGGAGAAGAGCAGCGAACCCACCAACGAAACGCTGGCCGGCAAATTGTTTGTCTTAACCGGTGCGCTTGCCGGCTTCACGCGAGATGAAGCGCGCGCGGCGATTGAGCGTCGCGGCGGTAGGGCTACCTCTTCGGTTAGCAAAAAGACTGACTATGTGGTTGCGGGCGAAGAAGCAGGGTCTAAACTCGATAAAGCCACAGAACTCGGCGTTAAAGTGATCGACGAAGCGGCGTTTAAGAAAATGCTGGAGTAGCACAGGCATTCCTGGCTGTCTTCTTTTCTGAGCGTTCTGTATATTTGATTGAACGATGAAAAGATAACGGCCGGAACTTCGCACCTTCGGATGTTTTTGGGGAACGAATGACAGACAGGAATGTCTGCGCTACTTAGGAGACCAACATGGCTGCGGCTAACAAAGACGAGAGACTCGAATTGCTTTATACGCTCTTCTGTGACGACGTTCGCCTTGAAGTTGGTAACAAGCTTTCGCTCATGGGGGTGTTTCAGAACATCATGGTGCAGCAATTGCCCGTTTCCCTGATCAAGTTTGCCGTGGTCAATCATTGGCGTGGCCAGGGCACACATCTCTCAGAAGTTAGGATCCTGACGCCGGATCGTCAGCATCCCGTCGTTGTTTCGCAGCCGACGAGCTTCCAGATCACACCCGGCGGCTTTGCTGACAACATCAGTTTCTTTGTGAATGTGACTTTCCCGGCGGCCGGACAATATTGGGTTCAGACTCTGGTTAACTCAAATCTTTTCGATGAGCAGCAACTCACAGTATCCGACGGAAGTGAACCGCATGCGGATGATTCTTCCGAGGCTGTTAATTAGGGAGGACAGACATTCTTGTCTGTCACTTGCTCGCAAAACCAACTCACACAGGCAAGAATATCTCTCCTGGTTCACCACTATCGGCGCTTAGGTAATGGGCGAAGCGTAGGAACGACAAGTAGGTCTGCCCGCAGCACAAGACCTGCGATCAGTAGTCAATTCCGTAAAGCTTAATCTTTGAGTTAAGAGTGGTGGGTTTGATGTGCAGCAGGCGCGCGGCCCGGGCCTGATGTCCCCCGGTTTGATCGAGCGCCAGTCTGATCAGACCCATCTCAAACCGTTCAACCTCGCTATAAAAATCGATGCCTTCAGCGACGTTCAAAGTACGTATGCGGTTCGATTCATCGGTAAACGCCTTATCGCGAGCGAGCGTTTCCGTTTCTCGGAGTAACGCATCCGTGAGGTCAAGCAGGTGCTGCACGCGGTTTCGAGAAAGTCGTTCAGCTATTTTTAGTTGCGAAGTTGGGACGGTCGCAAGCGCTTCTTGCCTGCGGTGATCGCGACTTAGCACGCGATCTCGACGCGGCTCGCCTGTGAGTGGAATGGCGTTTGCTCGTTCAGCCCTCATTTGAAACCCCCTTCAATGCTTCTCATGACGGATTTCCAGGAGAATTCCCAGCGCAATGCTCCGGGTGCGAAGTGCGTAACGACTCCTTTTATACGCTGCCGCAAGGCGGGGGTTCCAAAATTAGACAAAAGAAAAGCGAGCCTATTAATTAGGCTCGCTCTGGTTACATGAAAAACTGGTGCGGATGAGAGGACTTGAACCTCCACGATGTCGCCATCACAGGCTTCTGAGACCTGCGCGTCTGCCAGTTCCGCCACATCCGCATGCGTGGGTTTTCATTATGCGAACGGGCTTGGAGAGTGTCAAGAAAGGTCAACTTGCGGGCATCTCGTCGCTGGCTGACGCCGAACCAGGCGACTCTACCCGCCGCAGCTATTGATACCGGCCTCTTCGATGACGCAGGAAATGATCGTCATCGAAGCTGACGATATCGGTTGCGTCTGACGCTTCGCAAAACCAGGCCATCGTCAGAGAACCGACGATTGCGGTTGCGGATTCGGTTGCGCAATAGGATATTGCCGACGCGATTACCACGTGGTCCGCGACCGTCCCAGCGGCCATTTCTGGCGTCGTGGCAGTTTACAAACTTGCCGCATTTATTATGCGAGCTGCCAAAAATCCCGCCACGCCCGTAGCCTCGCCCGCGGCCTTGTGCCGAGGCGGCTGCCGGCATTACCAGCGCCAGCAACAAAGCCATGATGGTGACTGCAAAAAAGTTGTGCCCGTGCCTCAAATGCTTCATAAAAACTCCTCCTTAAATTCGACCTGTTAGTCTACTTTCGTGTTTGATTTCAACGGTCAGTGGAGAGAGCACTGTAGATCTTGGTGCAACAATCATCGTGCCACGTTTAGCGCGATTCCGCCACAACTTTCTTGCAGTCGGCCATAAAATGGGGCCATTTGCGCTGACAGTCGATGCAACACCTGATTCAATCTGATAATGTAATTGTCCTGGCACCACTAGTCGATATATTGCAGTTATCTTTCGATTCGATTGCGTGTGAATATGGCGGAGGACGTACTCGATTTTCAGGCTTTGAGCGAACGATTCACGAACGTTCGCAAGCGGATCGAGTCAGCGGCGATCCACTGTAATCGCTCGTCTGATCAGATAACCCTGATCGCCATCAGCAAGACACATCCCGTGGAAGTAATAAGAGCCGGGCTCGACCTGGGCATCAAAGACCTCGGCGAGAATAGAGTGCAGGAAGCAGAGGGAAAGATAAACGAAGTGGGACACACCGCCGCGCGCTGGCATTTGGTGGGCCACCTTCAGGCTAACAAAGCACGCCGTGCAGTCAAACTTTTCGATTTGATTCATTCCCTTGACTCAGTAGCCTTAGCCGAGCGGCTGAATCACCTCTGTGGGACTGAGGGAAGAGAAGAGCTACCAGTGTTGATTCAAATTGATCTCGGCGGGGAAGAAACCAAGACTGGCATCGATCCCCGACAGTTACCGCGACTGTTGGATGCGCTTAACGATTGTCAACACCTTCGGCTGCTCGGACTGATGACGCTGCCACCCTATTTTGAAAACCCTGACTGCGCCCGTCCCTATTTCAAAACGCTCCGCGAGTTGCGCGATGAACTGCAGCTTCAGGGACGCTTTGGCGAACGCGTGGGCGATTTGTCGATGGGGATGAGCCACGATTTCGAAATTGCAATTGAAGAGGGAGCGACAATGGTGCGCGTCGGAACGGCGATATTTGGTGAACGAAAAAATCTCTGAGCGAAGTTTCTGAATAACAAACCATGATCATCCTCGGTAGGGTTTACTGGTTCATTAATTCGGCGGTCGTCGCGGTCATTGTCGGGGTTATTGCGTTAGTGCTGCTGCGGTTGATTGCCAACCAGGCTGATCTAAATCCGTTCAGCTGGAGTTCACGGACGATTCGGCGTCTCACGGATCCATTTATTGTGCCAATGCGCCGCGCACTGGTTGGGTTCGGTGTGGATCCAAAATATGCGCCGCTCGTCGCTATTCTGACAACGATTCTATTGGGATGGTTTTCATTGCAGCTGGTGGCCAGCATAGCTAATACAATCGCTGGCGTGTTGATGAGCCTAAGCCGGCATGCTGTTGTCCCGATCATTGGCTATGTGCTGTATGGGCTGCTCAGTTTTTACAGTTTGCTGATTTTCCTCCGCATAGTTTTTTCCTGGGTAATGGTGAGCTATTCCAACCGTTTGATGCGTTTCCTTGTAAATGCTACTGAACCACTGCTCGGGCCGTTGCGCCGCATGGTGCCGTTAGTCGGCACCTTCGATATTTCGCCAATCGTGGCCTTTATTATTGTGTGGCTGGTGCAGGCGGCGATTGCTGGGACCCTTTTGCATGGCTGGCCAACCGTGTTTTTTGCTTAGTCGTCTAAGGCCTAATGTCCGCCGTTGGATTAACGTCATGATCAACTATTCCGACAAAGACGGAATGCTAATCTTCAAGGTGCGTGTCGTTCCCCGTGCCTCGCGCAGTGAAATCGTTGGTGAACATGATGGCGCCTTGCGCGTGCGAATCGCTGCGCCTCCGGTTGATGGCGCCGCGAATGAAGAACTCGTGCGGTTGCTGGCGCGAGCTTTCAAGGTCTCTCGCAGCGCCGTCGAGATTAGCGCCGGTCAAACCTCCAAGCTTAAACAGGTCGGCGTAGGCGGTATTACGCCAGAAAGGTTGGCGGCGCTGGGGCTCGTAAAGTAAAAGTTAGTTTGACAGCAGGATTAAGGCAGTAGAATATTTGCAGTAATTCAACAAACCGGATTTATTTACTCATTCTTGCAACGCTGTTGGCGCTCGACGGATAAGGCACCCTGGCAAAGGGAATGGAAACCAAAAAAATCTCCCACTACAAGATCCTGGAGAAGCTTGGCGCGGGCGGAATGGGCCAGGTCTATCTTGCCGAGGACATAAAGCTGGGGAGGAAGGTTGCTCTAAAAATTCTCAGCCAGGAGTTCACTACAAACAGAGATCGGCTGAACCGTTTCGAACAGGAAGCCTGTGCAGCTTCGGCTCTCAACCATCCAAACATTCTCACGATTCATGAGGTAGGCGAGGACCATGGCTCCCATTTTATCGCCACCGAATACATCGACGGCAAGTCTCTGCGCAGATATATGGCTGATTCCCCGCTCGAGGCGCGTGAAATTCTCGATATCGCAGTCCAGGTCGCCAGCGCCCTCGAAGAAGCGCACGCAGCCGGCATTATTCACCGGGACATCAAACCCGACAACGTAATGATACGTCGCAATGGTTACGTCAAGGTCCTCGATTTCGGGCTTGCCAAACTTACCGAGTCTTCAACCGACAGAAGTTCCACTGACGCAGAAGCTTCGACGAGAGTATTAGTGCAAACCGACGCGGGCGTAGTGATGGGCACCTCCCACTACATGTCGCCGGAGCAAACTCGCGGCAAGCCGGTTGACGCTCGCAGCGATATTTGGAGCCTGGGCGTGATGTTGTATGAAATGGTTGCGGGCAGAGTTCCGTTTGATGGAGAAACCTCAACCGACGTCATCGTCACAATTAATCAAAAAGAGGCGCCGCCGCTGGCGCGCTTCGCTCCCAACGTCCCCGCGGAACTCGACTGGATCATTACAAAAGCCCTCCGTAAAGATCGGGATGAGCGCTATCAGACAACAAAAGAACTACTGACTGACTTGCGTCGGCTGAAGCAAAAGCTTGAGTTTGAGGCCGAGCTGGAGCGTTCAGTCTCACCTGACAGTGTGACCCGGTCGACAGTTAGCGCGGCTGAGGTCGTACCGACCATCTCAGATCGAATTCCTCCCACCACCGAAACTAGAGCATACCCATCGAGCGCCGAGTATATCGTCAGTGAGATTAAGCGCCATAAAAAGGGAGCTGGTGTAATTGCCGCACTCGTTATCATCGCGCTTGCTACTGGACTGTTTTTTTATTTCAAACGTGGCCAGGCATTAACCGACCGCGATACGATTTTGTTGACCGACTTCGCTAACACGACTGGCGATCAGGTCTTTGATGGAACGCTGAAGCAGGCGCTGGCGGTCCAACTCGGGCAGTCACCGTTTCTGAATATCTATCCGGACGAGAGAGTTCGTCAGGCGTTACGTTTTATGGGCCGCTCGCCGGACGAACGAATTACCAGAGACATCGGTCGCGAGATTTGTGAGCGCCAGGGCCTGAAGGCTTTGTTGACTGGAAGCATCGCGAGCCTGGGAAATCATTATGTAATTAATCTCGAAGCTCTCAACGCCCACAGCGGCGACGCGATTGCGCGTGAGCAGGCTGAAGCGGAAAGCAAGGAAAAGGTATTGTCAGTTCTCGGCACCGCAGCTTCACGACTGCGCGAGAAACTCGGCGAATCGCTCAGCTCGATACAAAAATATGACGTCCCCATAGAGCAGGCAACCACGTTGTCGCTCGAGGCCTTAAATGCCTACGCTGCGGGAAATGAGCTACGAGCCAAGGGAAAAGGCGATGAGTCAGTCGGTTTTTACAAACGAGCGATCGAGCTCGATCCTAATTTTGCAATGGCTTACGCTCGTCTCGCGGTTTACCATGGCAACAACACCGAGCTTGATTTGGCCCAGCAATTTGCGCAAAAGGCTTATGAGCTGCGCGACCGCGTCAGCGATCGGGAACGCTTTTACATCAGCGAGAAGTATCATAATTACATAACTGGAGACGTCAACAAGGCGATCGAACTTTTGCAAACGTGGTCGCGCTCATATCCTCACGATTACATTCCCCACAATAATCTGGCGACTAATTATAGTTTTTTGGGATTGTATGAAGACGCATTAAAGGAAGCCTTGGAAGCGGTCCGGCTCGATCCCAACAATTCCACGGCTCGCGGCAACCTGGTTGAAACGTTCATCCGATTGAATCGCATTGACGAGGCAAAGCAAGCACTATCTGATTGGAAAACGATTAATCCCGATTCTCGCTCCGTGCGTGGATTCACCTTCACTATCGCGTTTTTGCAAGGGGATATTGGGCCACTGGAACGCGAGCTGCAGCAGGTGCAGGGCAAGCCTGAGGAAGCGGATCGATTGGGTGCAATGTCCGGAGCTATGGCTTACGCTGGAAAGCTGAAAAAGTCTGAAGAGTATGCAAAACGCTCGGTTGAGATTCTCAAAGTGCAGGACCGAAAAGAAAATGTGGCTCAGAATTTGATATTTCTCGGATTTGTTCAAGCAATAGTCGGAAACTGCCAAAAAGCCAAAGCGAATGCAGAATCTGGATTAGGAATATCGCGCGGTCGAGTTGAGCTTCCTTTTGCCGGGATGGTTTTTGCTGCCTGTAAGGATGCTAACCGTGCTGATGCTACCGCGGGCGAAATGGTCAAACTCTATCCGCAGGATACGGCGAACGTTGCGATAGTCCAGCCTCTGATTAGGGCAGAGATTGAGAGGACGCGTGGCAATAGTGCTGCTGCTATTCAGTTGCTTGAACCAACTCGCCGCTACGATTTGGGCCTGGTCGCCAATTTCTGGAACAACCATTTTCGCGGGTTGGCTTACTTGCAGGAGCGAAAGGGCTCTGAGGCAGCCGCCGAGTTCCAAAAAATCCTCGACAACCGCGGCGTAGATCCTTACTCACTGCTGCACCCGCTCGCGCATCTTGGGCTCGCTCGCGCGGCCGCTATGAACGGCGACACAGCGAAGAGCCGTAAGGAATATCAGGACTTTTTTGCCGTGTGGAAAGATGCCGACTCGGATCTGCCGATACTGGTCCAGGCGAAGAAAGAGTATGAGCAGTTGAAGTGATCCAGGCGAATTAGCCGCGGATTAGCGCCGATTCACGCGGATCAGAGAGACAAAAGTGTTCGGCTCATGAGGATAAGAAAATAGAAATCATTGTGCCTTTTGTCTTGATCCGCGGTTATCCGCGTTAATCCGCGGCAGCAAGTATTTTGTGATATATTTTCCGGCCTGCAAATCTGCACAAGTTAATTCCATAAGGATCGAAGCAAATGTCAGGACACTCGAAGTGGCATAGTATCAAGCACAAGAAGGGCGCGCTCGATGCCAAGCGCGGCAAGCTGTTTACAAAGTTCATCAAGGAAATAACTGTCGCTGCTCGTTCCGGCGGCGGTGATCCGGAAGGCAACGCTCGCTTACGCAAGGCCATTCTCGACGCTAAAGCCGGCAACATGCCCAACGACACGATCGAACGTGCAATTCGTCGCGGCACCGGGGAAGAAGAAGGCGTGAACTATGAGGAAATAACTTACGAAGGATACGGGCCAGGCGGCGTGGCCCTGTTGATTGAGTCGATGACCGACAACCGCAATCGCACGGTAGCGGAGATCCGACATATCTTTTCGAAGAATGGTGGCAATCTGGCTGCGGCCGGCGCTGTGGCCTGGATGTTTGAGAAGAAGGGTTACGTCGTTATCCCCAAGAGTGCTAAGTCGGAGGAGGAGTTATTTGAAATTGTCACTGACGCCGGCGCCGAAGACTTGCGTGATGACGAGGACAATTTCGAAATCATAACGGCTCCGGCCGACTTCGATACTGTGCTTGATGCGGTTAAGAAAGCAGGCGTTGAGCCACAGGTTGCCGAAGTTGAAATGGTTCCCAAAGAGTACAAAAAACTCGAGGGAACAGACGCTAAACAAATGTTGAAATTAATGGAAGCTCTCGAAGACCACGACGACGTGCAGAAAGTTTCCGCCAATTTCGACATCAGCGAAGCCGACATGGCGGCAGCGTAGGGGATGCAGTGAGGGCAGAACAGCAAACAGTAAACAGCAAACAGTAAACAGCAGACAGCCGGTCAGGTAGAGTCGATGCTTTCGCGGTAGCGAATTTGCAGACTACTGTGTACTGTCCGACTGTCTACTGTCTACCGCTTGCTGTCTGCCGTCTGCTGTTTGCCGTTTGCTCTCCTGTCGATTCCGCTTCTGACAGATCGCTATTAGCCGGCCCCTGGATTACTTTGCCGAGGGCGTCGTAACGCGATCCGTGACACGGGCAATCCCAGGTATTCTCAAGCAAGTTCCACTTAACAATGCACCCCAGGTGTTTGCAAACTGCTGAAAGCTCATGAATCTGCCCTTGCGGATCTTTATAGACGGCAACTTTGCTTAAACCCCGCGAAATGATGGCTCCTCGGCCCGGTTTGACTTCGTCTGCGGATTCAACATCGCCGGCAACGACCAGATCGGTATATTGAACGGCCACATTCAAATTCTCTTTTGCAAACTCCGGCAAAGCTTTCAACGTGATTCGCGACGGATCGTAGATCGACTCCCACGGGTTCTTGCGGCCGAGGACTAGATCAGTCAACAGAATGCCGGCGATCGTTCCATGCGTCATGCCGTTGCCGGAATCGCCCGTGGCGATAAAAACGTTTTTCTCGTCCAATGGATTCCTTCCGATGAAGGCCAGGCCGTCCACAGGCTCCATCACTTCACCCGACCAGCGATACTCGATGCCATCAATCTTCGGAAAGCGATAACGCGTCCAGCGTTCGAGTGCAGCGAAGCGCTTATTGGCATCGTTCTGTTGACCGGTTTTGTGATCTTCGCCACCCACGATCAATACGTCATAGGCCTCAGCGCCTTTGCCTACAGTCTCTATGCGCAGGTAGTGATAAGGATCCGGAGTGTCCCAGTAGAGTCCGCGCGTGACTGACCCATGCGGGATGCGTGCGCCAATCACATAAGTCTGATAAGGAGCTTGCTTGGTATGTATGGCTATCAGATCGTTGACCGGTGTGTTGGTGGCAACGACAACCGCATCGGCAGTTACAACGCCCCCGCCCGTTGTCTCGATACGCGCTTGCTTTCCTCCCTCGATTTCCGTCGCATGAGTCTCGGTGTAGATACGACCGCCTCGCGCTTTTATCGCCTTAGCCAGCCCGGCCAGGTATTTGAGTGGATGAAATTGAGCTTGCATTGGAAAGCGCAATGCTGCTCCGGTGTCGTAGGATTCCCACGGAACTCGCTCCACTCTTTCAACTTCGCTCAGTCCTGCTCTGTGCACAGCTTCCAACTCGTCCTCGAGAATGTTTTTAGAGTCGCGCGGGGGCACAAAAAGATAACCATCAAGCCTTTCGAATTCACATTCGATCGATTCCTCTTTGACGATTGCTTCAACTTGGTCAATAGCTGCCGTGTGACTTTGAGCAGCGAGGCGCGACCCCTCTTCGCCGTGTAGGCGTTCGAGCTCGAAGTAACGATCGTCGAGCGCGTTGACGAGATGCGCGGTGGTTCTTCCGGTCATGCCTCCGCCAATTGCCCCATCGTCCAACACGACGACTGACTGACCCGAAAGCGCCAGCAAATAAGCGGTCGACATCCCGGCAATGCCCGCGCCGATTATGCACACGTCCGCACTCACTCTTTCCGCAAGCGATGATTCCAACGGCACCTTAGCTGTGTCCATCCAAACCGACCTGCTTTGTTCGTAACTTTTTCTCATTCGAAGCTCCTCGCCCTTTATGTAGCCTTACGGTACGAATCGGGCGTTCCATGTCTTTTTACGGACCGCCCAAACATTGCCATTGTGGGCAATACATACTCACGAGAGTGGAACAGCAAGGAAAGTGCCGTGGGCTCTTTTGGAATGCGGTGACCTGTCACGCTTTAGTCGGTTGCGAACTGTCGCAGCCTTTTGTAGATTAGGTTCATTGCGGAAAGTGGCGTCGGGCCCCTGGGCAAAAGCGGTGATAGGTCACCGCACTCCAAAAAAAGAGGTAGGCTTTTGAAAGCAAACCAGTAACGGACGCATCCAAAGGTTGACAAGAGGAAAGTTGCGAGCTACCTTGCTGCTCGGATAGTCGTTTCGGATTAATGAATATGAAAGACCGAACCAACAGCTTCCTGTACGCCTATTATTATTGGTGGCTCTCCGAGGAGGAGAGGCAGGGTAAAAGCTGTTCCATGAGAAGGACGTGAGATGATTTAAACGACCTACAAGTTTTGGAACAGAGTTTTTGAACCGGCCACTTCCTCCGATGAAGGAGAGGTGGCCGGTTCTTTTTTCGTCTGCTGCTTCCGTGTAGCGGGAGCAGATTAGACGGGCTGGCAAACTGATGGTTTGCTTGATGAGGAAACGAGGTCTTCAATGCTCGTGGAACAACAAAATGGGTTATTGGCCGATCACACTGACATGCGGGTTATTCCGCTGGACGCCGATGAAACTCCAGCAGACCGGAATCGAATTGTTCAACTCAGTCCCGACCATCCTGGCTTTCGCGATCTCGAGTATCGTGCACGCCGCAACCGCATAGCCCAGCTCGCACTTAACTATCAGCCAGGGCAGCCGATTCCGGAAGCGCCTTATTCCAAAGAGGAGCACCAGGTTTGGCGCACGGTTTGGGAGGCGCTTCAGCCGGCACATCAGGCTCATGCCTGTGCCGAATACCTTCGATGCGTGCAGCAGTTGGCTTTCGCGCCTGATCGCATTCCGCAGTTACGAGAAGTAAACAAAAAGGTCCAGGCGATTAGCGGCTTCCGTCTCGAGCCCGTCGCTGGTCTGGTTGAGCCACGCGTCTTTCTGGAGTCTCTCGCTTCCGGCACATTTCTCTGCACGCAATATATTCGTCATCATTCGACTCCGCTTTACACACCGGAGCCGGACGTCGTTCATGAAATCGTTGGCCACGCGGTGACCCTCGCCAGTAAGCGACTTGCCGAGTTGAATCGTCTGTTTGGCAAAGCAGTAAAGCGCACTTCATCGCTCGAGGCGCTAAACCGGCTGTCGCGCGTTTACTGGTATACGATTGAGTTTGGTGTGCTGCGCGAAGATGGAGCGCTGAAGGCCTATGGTACCGGACTCCTGTCGTCAGCCGGAGAATTGGAGGCAATGCACCAGGCGGAACTTCGACCACTTGATTTCGAGAAGGCGTCACGACATGAGTATGACCCGACACATTATCAGCCGGTCTTGTTCTGCGCAGATTCGTTTGCAACGATGTACGACTCGCTTCGTAAGTTTCTCGTCGCCTGGTAATTTGTAATCGGTAGGGTAGTGAATCAAATGGAGCGGAGCTTTCAACTTCATCCGGCAAACTTCGCGGAGTTTGCGCAGGAAGCCAGACGCGCGAACGTCGTCGCCGTGGCCAGGACCATCGCAGCCGATTCGCTCGACCCGCTTGACGCATTTGTGAAGGTTGCTGGTCCAGCCAGTTACGCTTTTCTTTTGGAATCCGTCGAGGGTGGCGAAGTCGTTGCTAAGTATTCCTTTCTCAGCGCGAATCCGCACATGATTGTACGCGGTCGGGGAGACGAGACGACGATTGAGAAGCGGGGCGTGATCGAAACGCGTGCCGAATGCGTAATGGACTACCTCAGACGCCATTTTGAACAATACAAACTGGCAAACCTCGGCGACCTTGGCCCTCTGGCAGGAGGCGCCGTGGGATACCTTGGTTATGGAGCTGCAAACGGGTTTGAGCCGGGGCTGAATAGGGAGGGCGAATCCGATACTCAGGCTGAGAGGGATCATCAGCGGGAAGATGCTCTCTTCATGTTCTACCGAACCCTGGTTGTATTTGACCGCGTGCAACAGCAAATGAGGATCGTTTCTGTAGTTTTCACTGAAGAAGCAGAAACGAGCGAGGTTGGTTTGCGAACCCTCTACGAAACAGCGGTCGAGGACACGGATCGCATCGAGAGACTGTTAACTTCTCCGGCGCAACCTCCGGTTCTGACTACTGGCGAACGCCGAAGCACGGTTTCCTCGGATGAAAGGAAAGATCAGCAGGCCAATGACGCCGGGAAAACATTCGTTCATTCAAACTGGACTCGAGAAGATTTTCAGAAAGCAGTAGGCGATGTGAAGGAGCACATCATGGCGGGCGATTGTTATCAGGTAGTTATCTCACAGCGCTTCGCGAGGGATGTAACGGTCGGGCCTATCCCGATTTACCGGGCGCTTCGTCAGAGCAACCCTGCGCCTTACACCTATCTGCTTAAGATCGGCGATGACGCAATCATCGGCGCCTCTCCTGAAATGTTAGTGCGCTGCCGTGGCCAACATTTGGACTACCGGCCCATAGCGGGCACGCGCAGGCGCGGCGCGACGGAAGCGGAAGATGACATGCTTGGTCAAGAAATGCGCGCCGATGAGAAGGAGGTAGCCGAGCATGTGATGCTTGTGGACCTGGGACGCAACGACCTCGGACGCGTGGCGCAGTTTGGTTCAGTGAAAGTTGAAGACCTTATGTCGGTCGAGCGTTACTCCAAAGTGCAACACCTCGTTTCCAGTTTAAGTGCTCGTCTGAGGGCCGGCGCTGATCGCTTTGATGCGCTTGCCGCCTGTTTTCCCGCCGGCACTGTGACTGGGGCGCCCAAAGTGAGAGCGATGGAAATCATCCGGGAACTCGAACCCGACGATCGCGGTGTGTATGCGGGCGCAGTGCTCTACCTGGACTACGCCGGTAACCTGGATTCGTGCATCGCGATTCGCACAATCGTCTTGAGAAAAGGAGAAGCGTCAGTGCAGGCGGGCGCAGGTATCGTCGCGGATTCCGTGCCCGAGCGAGAATATGACGAGACTGTTCACAAAGCACAGGCCTTGCTGCGCGCCATTGAAATGGCTGAAGAGAGTTTAGCCGCTGATTAACGAGGATTACACCGACAGATTTCATCCGCGACTATTCGCGTAAATCCGCGGCCTAGCAAAACAATGATTCTAGTCATCGATAACTACGATTCGTTTACTTACAACCTGGTCCAATACCTGGGCGAGCTTGGTGAGAACGTCGTCGTGCGTCGCAACGATCAGATAACACTGGATGAGATTGAGGCAATTGTCCCGAATAGAATCTTGATCTCGCCGGGCCCTGGCTGCCCGGCTGATGCGGGAATATCTCTCGCGTTGATAGCGCGTTTTGCCGGACGCATTCCGATCCTGGGCGTTTGCCTGGGCCATCAAGCCATTGGCGAGGCTTTTGGCGGACTCGTCGTACGCGCCTCCAGGGTTGTCCACGGTAAGGCCACTGAAATTCTTCATGACCGCAAGTCGATCTTTAGTGGCCTCGACTCTCCATTCAAGGCGGGCCGTTATCATTCACTGGTTGTCGAACGGGAAAGCTTGCCGGCATGCCTGGAGGTTTCTGCCGAGACGCGTGACGGCGTAATCATGGGACTGCGTCATCGGGACAGGAAAATAGAGGGGGTGCAGTTTCATCCGGAATCCATTCTGACGCCACCGGGAAAAACATTGCTGAGCAACTTCCTGCGGTTATGACGTAGAGTCCAATGTCCAAAGTCCAAAGTCCAACGACCGGAAGAGGTACTGAGCCGCTAACCGCGCTTGGTTGGTGATCGGACTTTGGACTTTGGACATTGGACTTTGGACTGACTTGTCGTGTTACCGTTACCCACATTATGACGCTGCCAATCAAACCGGGCTTTCCGCCGATGGAAGCTTTGCTCGTGAGTGAAATTCCGGAGGGCGACAATTGGGAGTATGAGCCAAAGTGGGATGGCTTTCGCTGCCTGGCTTTTCGCGACGGGAAGAAGGTTGAGCTGCAATCGAAGTCTGGTCAAACGCTCGGACGCTACTTCCCGGAAATTGTCGCTGCCCTGCTACAGCTGAAGGCTTCGAAGTTTGTGCTTGACGGTGAACTGGTGATACCCGTCAAGGGCGGCCTCTCATTTGATGATCTGCTGCAGCGAATTCATCCCGCCGCGAGCCGCGTTGCAAAGTTGTCGCAGGAAACTCCGGCCCATTTCATTGTCTTTGATCTACTCGTCGACGATGCCGGTAAGCCAATCCACGACTTGCCGCTCAGCAAGCGCCGCGAAAAACTCGAGAGCTTCGCAAAGAAGTACCTCACAAAAAACCAGCAGCTAGAACTATCACCGAAAACAAGGAGCGTCACACTCGCGCGCAAGTGGCTTTCGACTTCGGGGATGAAACTCGATGGTGTAATCGCCAAACGGTTGGATCTCCCGTATCGATCCGGCGAGCGCGACGGCATGCAAAAGGTGAAGCGAATGCGCACGGCCGATTGTGTCGTCGGAGGCTTCAGGTACGCGACCAAAGGCAAAGTCGTTGGCTCTCTGTTGCTGGGTTTGTATGACGAGAGCGGGTTACTGCATCACGTGGGTTACACCTCGAGCTTCAATGAAGCGCAAAAGAAGGAGCTGACTAAAAAGCTCGAACCGTTGATTGCACCCCCGGGATTTACGGGTAACAAGCCCGGTGGACCAAGCCGCTGGAGCACGAAGAAGACAAGCGAATGGGAGCCACTCCAAACGAAGCTTGTAGTTGAAGTTCAGTACGATCATTTCACCGGCGGTCGGTTTCGTCACGGCACAAAGTTCCTGCGCTGGCGCCTGGACAAGAAGCCGAAGCAGTGCACCTTTGAGCAACTGTGAACCAGTCACAGCTTGTGAGCTTGGCGCATTGGTTTGTTGTCAGCGGAGAAAACAACCTGATTACAGTGCCACCCGCCCAGCCTTGATCCTTAGGGCATCCACGTTTCCCGGATTTTCCTCCGGCTTCATAACCGCAGATCGCCGGACTGGCTCGCTGTGGTATGAGGGTTGTCTAGACAAAGCAGTGCAAGGCTTTAAAAGTTGAGGGGCAAAGCCCGAAAAGCTTCGTTTTTATTTATGCCCGCGCTTTCCTGGGCCACTTGTTCGCCTTCTTTTTGGGCTGGAGCCGCGCTGCGATTCGTACCGGAGATAAACACGCATGTCTTGATTTCATGCGAGACAAGCCCTGGCTGAAGGGCAGTAGCCGCTCACAAATCGGGGATTGGAACCAGGTGGCCGGTGATGACTCAGCCTATTCAACCAGCGCGGAAAAAGAGAGTTCGGTCAGCTCATGCCAGGCTTTTTGGGACGGGCGATCTCACACGACGGATGCGGTGCTCGGTAATAATTGCCCACCCCGCCGATGAAGTTGTGGGCGCGGGCTGTCTCATCGCCAAACTCGTCGATGTTACCATCCTTCATATTACCGACGGAGCGCCCTGTGACATGCACGATGCCATTGCCGCCGGATTCGAGAACCGTTCTGATTATGCGGAGGCGCGCCGAGTGGAATGCCTCGCGGCGTTGGCCCTCGCACACGTCCCCGAAGACCGCGTAGTTGATTTTGCAATCACTGATCATTGTGCCGCGCAGTGTTTGCCGAGACTGACAAAAGAAATAACTACTTTCCTGCAGCAGTCGGAAGCCGACATCGTCGTGACCCACCCGTATGAGGGCGGTCACCCGGACCACGATGCGACGGCCTTTGCCACTCATGCCGCTCTCCGATTGATCAAGCAAAACGGTTTCAGGCCGCCAGCGGTGTTTGAGATGGCGCTTCACCCGAGCAAGGACTTCAAAGCGAAGTTGCCTGAGTTTCTGCCGGGCGCCGGGCGAGAGACGACGACTTTGTTGCTGGACCAAAGAGCTCAGGAGTTGAAGCAGCGAATGTTTGCCTGCTTCGAGACGCAGCGCGAGAGCCTGGAAGTTTCTCCTGTCGGCCCGGAGAAGTTTCGCCAGCCGTTGGTTTACGACTTCAGCGTGCCACCACAGAATGGCAAATTGCATTACGAAAATTTTGAGTGGGCACCAAGACGAAACGAGTGGGAGTCGCTGGCCTGCGCAGCCTTAGCCGATCTGTTTCCGGCATCGCGGGCGATGGAAAGAAGTACTTGCAGACCATAGAAATTGTGCTGACGATCGACCGCTATCCGCGGGAGCGGACGGATGAATCGAACAAGGGGAAGTTGTTACAAACTGATTCTGCTTCTGGTAGGCACCAGCGTGTCGGTGTTTCTTTACTCGGCCTGACCAGCTTTGGGTTGCGAGGTCTCCGAGCTTGAACCGCTAACGGAAAGCAGACTATTCTGCAAAGCCGACTGACGGATCTCTGCTGACAGATTCTAATCACAAGCTCTACACAGCTAACCGACTCTCCAACGACGTCTCTATAATCGATACGGCTCGCAACAAGATAATCGGAACGATCAAATCCGGTGACGGTCAGTGGGGAATTGTCATTGCCTTTGGCGAGCGTTGTCTGAGATGTGTGAATCTTTTGGATCGCAGGTCTGTGCGCCTTCAGGCGCGAGAAGTGCCATATCTAAGCGGAATCGCGGATTGCCTGGTCAGATCGCTGAGCGTTTTAGTTCTGATGTTAGTAATCCTCACTCTATCAATGAGCGTTGCTCCTCAGGCTGCGCAGCAAGGAGACCGGCTGGAGGGCGTGGTGCTGGATCAATTTCGGAAGCCAGTGCCGAATGCGCGCGTCGTGCTGCGCTTTGCACACCACTCCAATCTTCAGACTCTTACCGGTGCCGATGGACGATTTCTATTTGAATCAGTGCCGGACAAAAGGGGAGCGGTCATCGTTGATGCGCCAGGGTTTGCCAAATTCGACCGGCAATGGAGTGGTGGAGACGCCGCCGTAATTCAAATCGAGGTCATTCTGGTTCCGGTGCCAATCAGCGAACAGGTCACGATAATCGCAACGAGGATGGAGATTCCTGTGACCGACACCGCAACGAGCGTACGCCTGCTTTCGTCCGCCGATCTTGCGAGCACAGGGGCACTCGCGCTTGATGACGCACTTCGTCAAGTGCCGGGCTTCCAATTGTTTCGCCGTTCGGGAAGCCGTACAGCAAATCCGACTTCGCAAGGAATCAGTTTGCGTGGCGTGGGCGCCAGCGGGGCCAGCCGCGCATTGGTGTTGGCGGATGGTATTCCACTAAATGATCCTTTCGGCGGCTGGGTCTATTGGGGAAGAATTCCGCGCGAGTCGTTGAGCCGGGTCGAAGTCCTGCGCGGCGGCGCCTCTGATCTCTACGGTAGCGGTGCAATGGGTGGAGTGATCGGACTCGTTACGAAAAGAGTTAGCGCGCCTGTCCTCGAGCTTGAAGCCTCCTACGGTAATCAGAGAACGCCCGATGCTTCGCTCTTCATGGGCGGCCGTCGTGGCAAATGGGGAGTGACCCTTGCGGCCGAGCAATTTAAGACTAACGGCTACATCACTGTCGCCGACGACGAGCGTGGGCCGATTGACACGCGCGCGACATCGCGGCGAGCCGGGTTCGATTTCAAACTTCAATACGAGCAAACAAAAAATACTCGGTTCTTTCTGAGCGCCGCTTACTTTGGTGAGTCTCGCGGAAATGGCACACCGCTGCAAATCAACCGGACTCATATTCGTCAGGTGAGCGCAGGTGTTGACTGGCAGCCCGAACGAGTCGGCGCCATCGTGATGAGACTCTACGGCAGCGGGCAGGTTTTTGATCAAACCTTCTCTTCCGTCGCCGCCAATCGAAACAGCGAGACACTGACGCGAGTGCAACGTGTACCGGCACAGGTGACAGGTTTAACATTTCAGTGGTCGCGCGCGATCGGTAGTAAACACACTCTGCTGTCGGGTGTCGACGCGCGTGAAGTGCGCGGAGCGAGCGACGAGATTGTTTTCGTTCAGAACCGAACTTCGTCTCTGGTCGGCTCTGGCGGTCGAGAACGCGATCTCGGTGTGTTTCTCAAAGACATTTTTCGGCTGACGGCGCGGCTGTCTATCGTCGGCGGCGCACGCCTGGATCACTCAAGAAACTACGCTGCGCATTCAGACACGAAGCCGCTCACATTAGGCGCAGCTGCAACGGTAAAGTCATTTTCAGATCGCGCTGAAACGGCCGTGAGCCCGCAGGTTTCCATCCTTTACAAACCTCGTGAAGTGTTCTCGATCTTTGCTTCCGCGTATCG
>WNGE01001832.1_pt1 | contig 46014 bp, 47 predicted proteins | sample 5400651 | NCBI WGS metagenome assembly WNGE01 (sample SAMN13153370, study PRJNA577476) | soil metagenome | isolation source: 60 cm soil or saprolite under grassland replicate 2 | place: USA:California | collected 2016-06-15 | reverse complement strand
CCATATCCGTTCCAACAGTCAGGAATTTCAGGCAAAGATCGCTTATTTGCGGAGCCTGGCCTTAGAGGCACACTTGCATGGGGGCGCTGGGCATGTTCCGCCGCATCCTGCCATTGAATACAAGCACGCCCGCGCCGCCAACAACCCAGAGCCGGCCGAGGAACTGAATCCGTGAGCAACACCGATCGGCAGGTTCACCCGCGGACCTTGGCCGGCGCCACCGTCCTGCAGATCGTGCCGGCTTTGCGCGAGGAGCCGGTCGCCCGCACTGCCCTCATTGTGGCCGCCGCCCTGCGTCAAGCCGGCGCGCGCGCGCTTGTTGCAAGCGAGGATGGCCCGCTGGTTGCGGAGCTCACGGCATCCGGTGGCGAATGGATTCCGCTCATCAATGCGACCGTCAATCCGTTCCAGCTCAGGAGAAACGCCCGCGCTTTGGAGCGCCTGATTGCCTCCGAGCGGATCGATATCGTGCACGCGCAAAGCGCCGGCGGAGCCTGGATCGCCAACATGGCGGCGGCGCGGATCGCCGTATGGATTGTCGCCACACTGCCCGACGTGCCGCCGGTCTCTAGACTGCGTGCTTATTGGGCCGCCGCTCTCACGCGCGGCGATTGGGTGATCACGCCTTCAAACTTCGCTGCCGGTCCGGTCCTAGCGCGCCACAATGTTCCACGCGAGCACCTCACCATCATTCCGCGCAGCATCGACATCGCCGCATTCGATCCGGCGGCCGTGGATCCCGCGCGAGTCGAAGCCTTGCACGTGGCGTGGCGAATTCCGCCGGCGGCGCGCATTTTGCTCGTTCCCGGCCGCGTCGCCCCTTGGAACGGCCAACTTATTGTGCCCGATGTCGCTCGCATCATGCTCGACAGCGGTATGCGCGGCTTTGTGTTCGTGCTGGTTGGCGAACATCGCAGCCATCGCAAATATGCGCGCGCCATCGTGGAAGAGGCGAAGGTCAAAGGCGTGCAGGCGCTGGTGCGGCTGACCGGACACTACCGTGACATGCCGGCGGCGCTTGCCGCCGCCGATACCGTCGTGGTGCCCGCAACCGAGCCGCCGGTCCTCGGCCGCGTGGTTGCGCAAGCACAAGCCATGGGGCGGCCGGTCGTCACGTCGGATGTCGGCATCCTGCCGGAACACGTGGTCGCGCCGCCGGAAATGCCGGAGGACGTGCGCACGGGATGGGTGGTCAAGGCCGGCGACGCAAAAGAATTTGCCAGCGCGGTGATCGAGGCGTGGGCTCTTGATGATGACGCCTACCGTATGATGGCCGCGCGCGCACGCCACTTCGCCGAATACATGTTTTCTCCGCACAGCGCGGCGGCCGCGACCCATGCCGTCTATACCGCGCTGCTGGAACGCGACCGCTAGAAGTCGCAGCGGCGCGCGCGGCGGCCGCGAACCGATGGAAAGCCGTTGACTTATGCGCGGTTTGTCCTGATCCTTCCTGGGCCTGCGGCAGCAGGACCGTTGTAACAACATGAGGAGAGCACAGCCATTCGTCGCCCAATGAGACCTGCGCAGCCCGCCCCGAAGGACGGCCCGCGCATCAACGAGGAGATCCGTGTTCGCGAAGTCCAACTGATCGACCACAACGGCCACAATCATGGGCCCGTTGAAATCCAGATCGCTTTGGACAAGGCCCAGGAGGCCGGGCTAGACCTCGTCGAGATCGCCCCCAATTCGTCCCCGCCGGTCTGCAAAATTCTCGATTACGGCAAATACAAATACCAGGCGCAGAAGAAAGCGGCGGAAGCCCGCAAGAAGCAGAAGGTCGTCGAGGTCAAAGAGATCAAGCTTCGGCCGATGATCGACGACCACGACTACGACGTGAAGATGCGCTCGATGCAGCGCTTTTTCGAAGAAGGCGACAAGGTGAAAGTCACGCTGCGCTTCCGCGGGCGCGAGATGGCGCACCAGGAACTCGGCTACCAGCTCCTCAATCGCGTGAAGGACGACACCTCCAAAGTCGCCAAGGTCGAGCAGGAACCCCGCTTCGAAGGCCGCCAGGTGGTGATGGTGCTGGCTCCGAGGTGAGAGCTCGGCGGTGCGCTGCGAGGACGGTGCCGTGCGCCTGCACACCCCCTGATCGCTCCGCGGGCTAACACCCGGATCCCACGCCTCGATCCGCGCGGCCGCCGTATCCGAGTTTGGTTGTATTTCGCGGCGGGCTCTGCCATAACGCGGCCCTTCCGCCGCCCGGCCGAAAGGGCTGCCGTGGCGACGGTGTATCAGCACGCTCGAACGAGCAGACGCTGGCCGGCCGGGGCGTTTTCCACGCCTGCCGCCGCAAAGGAGAGCCAAATGCCCAAGCTCAAGACCAAATCCGGCGCAAAAAAGCGCTTCAAAGTGACCGCGGGCGGGAAGGTGCTCTACCAGCAATCTCGCAAGCGTCACGGCATGATCAAGCGCACTAACAAGCAGATCCGCCAACTGCGCGGCACCGCCGTGCTGTTCAAGACCGACGGCGAGAAGATCAAAAAATTCTTTTTGCCCAACGGGTGACACCTGTGGGCCGCCGCAGCGGCCAGCCGCAACCAATCGTCGCACGCAACTCAGGAGGTCAGCCATGGCACGCGTCAAGCGCGGCGTCACCGGGCACGCCAAGCACAAGAAAGTCTTGAAGGCAGCCAAGGGCTATTATGGCCGACGCAAGAACACCATTCGCATCGCAAAGCAGGCGGTCGAGAAGGCGAACCAATATGCGTACCGTGACCGCAAGCGCCGCAAACGCACTTTCCGGGCACTCTGGATCCAGCGCCTCAATGCGGCAGTGCGTCCCTTTGGGCTCACTTACAGCCGGTTCATCGGCGGCCTCGGCAAAGCCGGGCTGGTGGTTGACCGCAAGGTGTTGTCGGATCTTGCGATCCGCGAACCCGCAGCCTTTGCGGCGATCGTCGAGAAGGCCAAATCCGCGATCGCAGTGTGAGAATCAGAGGACGCAGGACGCACACGGCAGACAAAATGTCCGTCCTTCGAACGCGACGATGATCGATCTGGGCTATGTGCAATGCATGGCGCGCTACAACCGCTGGCAGAACGACAACGTCTATGGCGTCGCCGATACGCTCCCCGACACCGAGCGGCGACGCGATCGCGGGGCGTTTTTCGGTTCCATCCATGCAACGCTGAGCCATCTGCTCTGGGCTGATCGTATCTGGATGAACCGGCTTGCCGGCACGCCGCGTCCCGAGGGCGGTATCCCTCAATCTGTATCGCTTTATGACGACTGGGACGAGTTGAAGCGCGAGCGCAAAACCTTCGATGCGGTCGTGATCGACTGGGCGGCCCGGCTCGACGCGGCATCACTTGCCGGCGACCTCGCCTATTACTCCGGCGCGATGAAGGCGCACTTGCGCAAGCCGAAATGGGTCTTGGTCACGCATATGTTCAATCACCAAACGCATCATCGCGGCCAGGTGCATTGCATGCTGACGCAGGCGGGCGGCAAGCCCGGCGATACCGACCTACCGTTCATGTCGATGTAACAACCGGGCGGGCTCCCGGGGACGAGACCATGCACGATCTGAAAGCCCAACTTCTGCGCGGCTTGTGGTACGTCGCGCTCGTGGGCGCGGACGTGCGACCGGGCCGGCTCGTGCACAAGACGCTGCTCGGCGAGCCGCTGCTCATCGGTCGCGGCCGCGACGGGCGGGTGTTTGCGTTGCGCGACATCTGCCCGCACCGCGGCATCCCCCTGCATTACGGCCGCTTCGACGGCGAGACGATCAGGTGCTGCTATCACGGCTGGCGCTTCGACATGAGCGGCACCTGCGTCGAGATCCCCTCGCTGCGGGAAGGCCAGGAGATGGATCTGGGCAAGATCCGCTGCGGTGCCTATGCCTGCATCGAGCGGCAGGGCCTGGTGTGGGTCTATTTCCCGGCGGCGAACGAAGCGATGCCGCCGGCAGAGCCACCGCGCATGCCAATCTTTTCCGACGACAGGGCGCCTGCGGCCGCGATCATGCTGCCATTCCCCTGCTCGACCGACCACGCCGCATTCGGTCTCATGGATCCGACGCATGCCGGATTCGTGCACACGTCGTGGTGGTTCAAGCATCAGCCGACGAAGCTGCGCCCCAAGGAAAAGCGCTTCGAGCCGATCGAGCTCGGCTGGCGGATGGTGCGCCATCCGCTGCCGCCGCAGAACCTGGTTTACAAGCTGCTCGGGCGTCATGTCGAAACCGAGATCTCCTACAAGCTTCCCGGGCTGCGCGTCGAGGAGGTGCACGGCGACCGCCACGCCGTCGTCGGGTTGACCGCGATTACGCCGATCACCGACGAGGCGACCGAAGTGCACCAGATATTCTGGGCTTCGCCCGGCTGGGTGGCGCCGCTCGCGCTGTTGCTCAAACCGTTCATGCACACCTTTCTCGATCAGGATCGCCAAGTGGTGGTCAAGCAACGCGAGGGCCTCTTGCACCGACCCAGGCTGATGCTCATCAACGATGCCGATACCCAAGCGCGCTGGTGGATGCGCGTGAAGGATGAATGGATCGCGGCGCAGGGAGAAGGGCGCGCCTTCGTCAATCCGCTCGAACCCAAGACATTACGCTGGCGCAGTTGAGGAGACCGATGACCGACCTTCGCGCGCTCGAGAGCGAACTGCTCGCCGCCGTCGCAAGTGCAAGCGATGAGGCGGCGTTGGAAGCGGTGCGGGTTGCGGCGCTGGGCCGCAACGGCTCGATCACCGCGCTCTTGAGGGCGCTCGGCACGATGGCGGCGGAAGAGCGCAAGCAGCAGGGGCCGCTCATCAACGGCCTCAAGGACCGCATTGTTGCCTCGATCGCCGCGCGCAGGGACGCACTGAGGGAACTCGCGCTCGATCAGCGGCTCAATACCGAGACGGTGGACGTCACACTGCCGGTGCGCGAACCGCCGGCTGAGGTCGGGCGCATCCATCCCATCAGCCAGGTCGTGGACGAACTGACCGCGATCTTTGCCGACATGGGTTTCGCTATTGCCGAAGGACCCGATATCGAGACCGACGATTACAACTTCACCAAGCTCAACTTCCCGGAAGGCCACCCGGCGCGGGAGATGCAAGACACGTTCTTTTTCAATCCGAAGCCGGACGGCTCCCAGCTCCTGCTGCGCACGCACACCTCGCCGGTGCAGATCAGGACGATGCTGGCACAGAAGCCGCCGATTCGCGTCATTATCCCCGGCCGCACCTATCGCAGCGACAGCGATCAGACCCACACACCGATGTTCCACCAGGTCGAGGGGCTCGTCATCGACAAGAGCTCACACCTCGGCCATCTGAAATGGATACTGCAGGAGTTCTGCAAGGCGTTCTTCGAGGTGGATCAGGTCAAGATGCGCTTCCGCCCGTCGTTCTTTCCGTTCACCGAGCCCTCGCTCGAGGTCGACATTCAATGCCGGCGCGACAAGGGCGAGGTCAGGTTCGGCGAGGGCGACGACTGGATGGAGATTCTCGGCTGCGGCATGGTGCATCCGAATGTGCTGCGCAATTGCGGACTCAATCCCGACGAGTATCAGGGTTTCGCCTGGGGACTGGGGATCGATCGCATCGCAATGCTCAAATACGGCATGCCGGATCTTCGTCCGTTCTTCGAGGCGGACGTGCGCTGGCTCTCCCATTACGGCTTTCGCCCGCTCGACTTTCCCACGCTGGCCGGAGGATTGAGCGGCTGATCGCGCCCGCTGCAGATGATTGTTATACGTCAATCGCTCTCGATTGCCGTTCGAAACAACAGTTCTTCATTCATGCTTGCTAGGCTTCCCCGGCGAACGGGGGACGAGATAGGTCCCGGGTCCGCACAATGATGAAATTGACCGTCGCTTGGCTGAAGGAGCATCTCGACACCGAGGCGCCGCTGGCAGCCATTGTGGACCGGCTCACCATGATCGGACTTGAAGTCGAGAGCGTCGTCGAGCGGGGCAAGATGCTCGCGCCGTTCACCATCGCCCGCGTGACCTCGGCCGAACAGCATCCGAACGCCGACCGCCTGCGCGTGTGCATGGTCGATACCGGATCGGGCGACCCGGTGCAGGTCGTCTGCGGCGCGCCCAACGCGCGCGCCGGCATGAAAGGAGTGTTCGTGCCGCCCGGGGCCTTCATACCGGGCAAGAACATGACACTGGGCATTGGCAAGATCCGCGGCGTCGAGAGCCGCGGCATGCTGGTGTCGGAGTTCGAGCTTCAGATCTCCGACGACCACGAAGGCATCATCGAGCTTCCCGCCGATGCGCCGGTCGGAGCGGCTTATGCCGAGTGGGCCGGACTCGACGATCCCGTGATCGAGATCAATCTCACCCCCAACCGCGGCGACTGCGCCGGCGTCAATGGCATCGCGCGCGATCTCGCCGCCGCTGACATGGGCAAGCTGCGGGACAAAAGCGTTCGGCCGGTGAGAGGGGATTTCCCATGCCCGGTGAAGGTGACGCTCGACTTCGGCTCGACGCCATCGCTGTGTCCGGCTTTTGCCCTGCGGCTCGTGCGCGGGGTGAAGAACGGCCCGTCCCCGCCATGGCTGCAGCGCCGGCTGGCCGGGATCGGTCTGCGCCCCATCAATGCGCTGGTCGATATCACCAATTTCATCACTTACGATCGCGGCCGGCCGCTGCACGTCTTCGACGCCGCGAAAGTGCACGGCAATCTGACGGTTCGGCGCGCGCGCGAGGGCGAGAGCCTGCTCGCGCTCGACGGCAAGCGCTACGACCTCGATCCGAGCATGTGCGTCATCGCCGACGATCGCGGCGTCGAATCGCTGGCGGGCATCATGGGGGGCGAGAGCACCGGCTGTTCGGAAGCCACGACCGACGTGCTGATCGAGTCCGCGCTGTGGGATCCCAGGAACGTCGCGCAGACCGGCCGCAAGCTCGGTGTCCAATCGGATGCACGCTACCGTTTCGAGCGCGGAGTTGATCCCGCCTTCATGCTGCCGGGGCTCGAGATTGCGACCGGGATGGTGCTCGACCTGTGCGGCGGCAAACCGTCGGAAGTCACGGTCGCGGGGACGCCGGACGTACCGGAGCGCATCATCGATTTTCTGCCCGGCGAACTGCCGCGACTCACCGGCCTCCACGTTGAGACGCGCGAGATCGAGCGCGTGCTCGGCCGTCTCGGATTCGCGGTCGCCGGCAGCGGCAAGAGCCTGAAAGTCACCGTCCCGTCGTGGCGGGGCGATGTCGAGGGCAAGGCCGATCTGGTCGAGGAGGTCGTGCGCATTCTCGGCGTCGACCGCATCCCGGCGACGCCATTCGGCCGCGGCGAGGTTCCGCGCAAGCCGGTGCTTACGCCGATCCAGCTGCGCACCCGCAAAGCCAAGCGCGCGCTCGCTGCGCGCGGCATGCTCGAAGCCGTCATCTGGTCCTTCGTGGCAAAGCGACAGGCCGAGTTGTTCGGCGGCGGAAAGCCCGAGCTGGCGCTCGCCAATCCCATCGCCTCGGACCTCTCCGACATGCGGCCGAGCCTGATTCCGGGGCTCGTTGCTGCCGCACAAAACAACGCCGACCGCGGTTTCCCCAACGCGGCGCTGTTCGAGGTCGGACAGGTCTTCCGTGGCGATCGCCCGCAGGATCAGCTCACCGCCGCCAGCGGCGTGCGCCGCGCGCTTGCCAAAGCAAACGGCATCGGCCGCCATTGGTCGGCCTCGACCGCGGAGGTCGACGCGTTCGACGCCAAAGCCGACGCGCTCGCGGTGCTCGCCGCCGCAGGCGCGCCGGCGCAGGCGCTGCAGGTCGTGCCGGGTGGGCCGCCGTGGTTTCATCCGGGACGCTCCGGGACGATCCAAATCGGCCCGCAGAACGTGCTCGGGCACTTCGGCGAGCTGCACCCACGCGCACTCGAAGCGCTCGACGCCGAAGGCCCACTGGTCGCCTTCGAGGTGATCCTGGACAAAATCTCGGAGCCGAGGGCGAAGGCAACCCGCGCGCGGCCGGTTTTGGAGCTTTCCCCGTTCCAACCGGTGGAGCGCGATTTTGCCTTCGTGATCGATCGCTCGGTCAACGCGGCCGACGTGTTACGCGCGGCGCAAAGCGTCGATCGCAAGCTCATCACCAATGTCGCGGTGTTCGACGTTTATGAGGGGGCGGGCATAGAGCCAGGCAAGAAGTCGATTGCCATTGCGGTGACGTTGCAGCCGCGGGAAAAGACCATGACCGACGCCGAGATCGACGCCGTCGCCGCGAAGATCGTCGCCGAAGTCGCCAAGCGGACGGGCGGCGTGTTGCGGGCGTAAGCGCACTCAGCCGCGCTTGCTCGGGCCGCCGAGTAGCTTCACCACGGTGTCCGCGGCTCGCTCACCCGATTCCCAGGCGCCATTGACCGTGCCCCAGAGCGTCTCGTGCGTGGCTTCGCCAGCCAGGAAGATGCGGTTGCTGAGCGGCTCGGCCAGTATCCTGCGCGAGGATTGGGCGCCCGGCGCCGCGGCAGAGACGGCGCCGAGCACCCACGGTTCACTATTCCAGCGCGTGGCGTGGCGGCGCTTGACGGCGCCCTTCATGTCCGTGCCGTAAAGCCCGCCCAGCCAGTTGATCGCAAAATCGATCATCGCCGCCTCGCCCTTGGCGGAGAGGTCGCGCCCGAAATTGCCTCCTATGTCGATCACGCAAATCGTCGAACCCGACATGTTGCCGAAGATTGCCGCGGTCTGCCTGCCGCCGGCTTTCTCCAATACCAACTCATCGGAACGCAACCCGAGCGGATTGCCCGTCAACTCCAGTGCTACGTGATCGCGGCTGCCGAGCTTGAGCTTTGTGGCGGCCTCGAGATGCCGTTTCGGGAGGTCGGGCGCAAGTTTGAGCTTTCCGCTGGTGAGCACATTGGTCGAGACGGTGAGGATGACCAAGCCCGTCTTGAACTGGCCCTTCGTCGTTTCGACCTCGATACGCGCGCGACTCCACCATTCGATCGTTTTGACCGGGGTCGACAGAAGAAGGGGAAGGGGAGCCGCGAGCCTCGCCAGCAGCGTACCGTAGCCCTGACGACAGAACGCGTTGTTGTCGCGCTCGCCCGAGCGCGCCAGATCGGCGGTCGATACTTCCGAGAGGTCCTTGCTGCAGCCATAAGGGCCCAGCACGAATTCGATCGTCGGCCGCCATTCGCCAAGTTCCTTGGGCAGCGCCTGGACGCAGGAGACATCGCTCTTGCGGGCGGCATCGGCAATGGCGCTGTTGGCGCGCACGAGACTGGAGAGAAAATCCTCCATCTCGCCTTCGCGGGCGTAGCGCCGTCCGATGCGCATGCGCTGGCCGGGTGGCGCCGGATAGACGTCGAGCCCGACCTGCATGGCCAGCTTCGCCAATGGATTGATATCGGCGGCAAAGATCCAGTGGGCGCCGCGATCGTAGGGCATCCCGAATGTCTTGCTATCGGTGATGCAGCGCCCGCCGACCTCGTCCGCGGCCTCGAGCACGACAAATCGTTTGCCCGCCGCGGCAAGTCGCCGCCCGGCCGCAATGCCGGCCGCCCCGGCGCCGACGACGACGGCATCGACCCAGCCGGAGCGCGGCACCTCCGGGACGGGCACCGGGCGCGGCGCCCCAAACGCGGGCCCGGCCGCCACCGCCAGGGCGGAGGATGCGAGGAACGATCGGCGGGTCAAACGTCGCATGGGGCGCGGCTACGTGTTGCGCGTTACTATCATGGAACACATGCCACGCACGTCTAAAATTTTCTTCATCGTCGTCGCGTTTGCGGTATCGCAATAGCGATGCCGCATTCAAGCGGCGTTCCTATGGACCGCGCGGTTCTTGGTTCGCCATGCCGCGCTGCCGAAAGAAAGAGGATGGGAACGATGATCGATGCGGGTATCAGAGCGCTCGTTCAGATGTTCTCGCCGCCGTTCCGCTGGATGCTGCTGAAATCCGCGGGCCTCGCGCTCGCCGGCATCGTGCTTCTGGCGATCGGGCTTCACCGACTGCTGGTATGGCTTGCAAGCGCCGGCGCGCATTGGGCCGAGACGATGTTCGGCATCAGCGCCCCCGCGCCGATCTCGATCTTCCTCTGGGTCCTGTCCATTGCCGCCGGGATTGGGATCATCGTCGGCTTGGTGTTCTTGATGCCGGCCGTCACGGCACTGGTCGGCAGCTTCTTCGTCGATGAGATCGCGCTCGAAGTGGAACGCGAGCACTACCCCGCCGAGCCCGTCGGCACGCCGCTGCCGCTGCCGCTCGCGCTCGTCGAAGGAATGAAGACGGCTTTGCTCGCGGTCTTGGTCTACATCATCGCGGTGCCGTTCCTGCTGTTCGCCGGCGCCGGCGTGATCATTTTTTTCCTGGCCAGCGCCTATTTGCTCGGCCGCGAATATTTCGAGCTGGCCGCCATGCGCCATCAACCGGTCGCCCAAGCTAAACGACTGCGTCGGGAGCACCAGAACACGGTCTTTCTCGCCGGCATTTTGATTGCGGCATTCGTATCGATCCCCATCGTCAATCTGGCCACGCCATTATTCGCGATGGCTCTCATGGTGCACGTCTATCACCGCATAACGAACGCCAAACCCGGGACCTAGCTCAAGATAGACGCGCGCATCGATTCTTTATTCAGCGCGGTCCTGCGTGGCCAGGAAGGGGTTTTATTCGCCCAGCTTCGTCACAGCGACCCGTACCGTGCCGTCGATTTCCGCAACGACGCGCAACGTTTTAGCGTCGAACTCGATGCCGACGAGACGCAGATCAGTCACCGCGGGATCGACGCGAACGGCGTCGGTGCTCTTGCGGAAATCCGAGATTGCAGCATCGATGCTCTTACGAGCATTCGTCGCGAGCGGCACCAGATCGACAACCGCGTTTTCCGCCAACGCCTGTTCCAAATATGGCACCGTGGCCCGCGCCGCCGCGCCCAGCAAGCCGAAGGCGGCTTCGGATTCGACGTCGAGCGCGATGTCGGTGAGGCGCAGCATCTGATGTGCACGATCGAGCATCGGCCGACCCCATACGTGGACCGTCGCCTCGGCGCCGAGACCAAACCAGCTCTTGTTTTCATTGGCTTTCACACGCAGCGACAGCAGCAACCGGTCACCCGACGCCGCCAAACTGACGCCATGGATAGTGGCGGTGAAGGCGCTGCTCTTGTCCTCGGGAAAGCTCTTTCCCTTGAGGCGTGCTTCGAGCAGCCGATTCACCTCGGTGAACGGAATATCGATCGGCACCGCGATATTGACGCGGCCCTGCTCGATCTGCGGAACAAGCTCCAGTTGCGCCGGAAATGGGCAATCAGGCTTGGTCTCGGTGGACACGATCCGCGTCTGCGCCTCGACGCCGATCGTCAGCGTGAGCGCGGCGCTGTCAATGCGCGGCTGCGCGGCGAAGGCTCGCGTCGGGCGAAGTTCCAACCATAGATTGGGCATGCCAGCCGCCTCAGCGCCGAGCGAGATCGAGCGGCACATCTTGCTCCACTCGCGTCGGGCCGCGAGCTCAAGGAAGGGATCCTCGCGCAGGCGCGCCTGTAGCGCAGCCACCTGTTCATTGACCGCGCGATCGATGAACGGCTTGAGCTCGTTCGATACGCTCAGCCTCGCGCTCATAATCGCCAGTGAGGCGTCGGCGAGTGCGACCTGCGAGGTGAGATTGGGTTCCACGCGCCACGCCGGCAACAGGGTCGGGCGCGCCGTGAGCGTAACGTTGCCGCGGATGTCCGCACGCTGATCCAGCGTTTTTCCCTGCAGGTTCTGGAGCCCTTGTCCAAGACGGCCACCCAGCAGACCTCCGATCGCACCAGCGAGATTCCCTGCTTCGCCCGAGATTTGCCCGGTTGCGTGGAATGTTCCGGACAGTGCGGTCGACACCACCAGGGCATCTGGCTGGCCAGTGACGCCCAGTGGGCCGCGCGCGACAGTCCAGTCGAACTCGGCGTTGGAGAGCATTTGCGGGAGCGGGTTCTCGCGTTTGCCCTCGAGATTGCGCGGCGCCGCGGACTCCAGTGCGGCGTGGATCGCGGAGAGCGCTATGGCTGCGGGTGTCACGACGATCGAGTTGCGAACGATCGGCCTCAGCGGCGGCACTTCGACCAGCGCCGGCCGCTGGTTCGTTGAGCCCGGCCAAAACCAATTGAACGCCCAGAGTGCAGCGGCGAACGAGACGATGGCGATCAGGACGCCGATGGCAATTTTGCCCCACGGCAAATGCATGCCCGCGGTTTCCTCCGAATTGAGGCCGAATCCTACTTGGGCCTCGATCGTGGTGCGAGCAAGGCGGGACCCGACGGATCAATGGTCAATGCTGCGATGAAAGCTGATTGACTGCTATTTTCCCGGGCCACTTGCACAAATCGGCGATCAGACACTTCTCGCAGAGCGGGCGACGCGCCAGGCAGACATAGCGCCCGTGCAGGATCAGCCAGTGATGGGCATGGCGTTTGTATTTCGCCGGCACGACGCGGTCGAGCTTGGTCTCAACCTCGAACGGCGTCTTGCCGGTCGCCATGCCGGTCCGATTGCCGACGCGAAAGATGTGAGTGTCGACGGCAATGGTCGACTCACCGAAGGCGACGTTGAGCACCACATTGGCCGTCTTGCGGCCGACGCCGGGCAACGCCTCCAGCGCCTCGCGCGTGCGCGGCACCTCGCCGCCATGATCCTGCACGATCTTCTTGGATAGCGCGACGAGATTTTTTGCCTTGGTGCGGAAGAGACCAATCGTCTTGATCAGCCCCTGCACCCGCTTTTCGCCAAGCGCGGCCATTTTTTCCGGCGTGTCGGCAGCGGCGAACAAGGCCGGCGTCGCCTTGTTGACGCCGGCGTCGGTCGCTTGCGCCGAGAGCACGACCGCAACCAGCAGCGTGAACGGATTGATGTGCTCGAGTTCGCCCTTGGGCTCGGGGCGAGCGGCCTTGAAGCGGCGGAACGCTTCCTCGATCTCGGCGCTTGTCCATTGCGGCAGCGCGCCAGCCGCGGCCGCGTGGTCGGCCGCCGAGCGCCGGGCTGGGCTTTTGACTTCAGCCGCTGTGCGCGTGCGGGCTTGGCGCAGGCTCTGCGCCGTTCTTCGCGGTGCCTTGCGGGCGCTTCTGCGGGCCACCCTGCGAGATGTCTTGCGAGCCATAGTTCCGGTATAGTGGCCTCGATGACACCCGACAACGACTTGACCCCAGAACCCACGATCTTTTCGGCAGTGCTCACGCCCCATCGCTCGCTGAGTCGCAAGGGATTTTTGGCGCTGATGTTGGTGGCCGGAGGGATCAGCCTGGCGACCGGAACGACGTTCCTCCTCGCCGGCGCTTGGCCGGTGTTCGGTTTTTGCGGGCTCGACGTTCTGCTCCTCTATTGCGCGCTTCAGGTCAGCTACCGCCGCGCGAAGGCCTACGAGCAGGTTACCGTCACTCCCTCGGAGCTCACGGTGCGCCAGGTGAGTCACCGCGGCCGGGTCAGCGAATGGACGCTCAATCCGCTCTGGGTTAGGCTCGATCGAGTCGTGCACGCCGAGTTCGGCATTGAACGATTGTTCCTCGTCTCGCGAGGACGGCGGCTTGCAATCGCAGGTTTCCTGGGCCCGCGGGAGAAAGAAAGCTTCGCGCTTGCGCTCTCGGCAGCACTCGGCGAGGCCAAGCGAGGGCCGACCCGAACAGTCTTTGATTAGGTACCTGCAGAAATCGGGTGGGCGACCGTCGGCCTCCGTTTTAGAGAGGGAGCAGACGATGACCGCCATGCTCTCGCCCGATCGTATTGACGATTTCGACCCGCTCAGCCGCGCCGCCGCCGACTACGCCGTCGTGCGCCGCGCCATCGCGTTCGTTTCCGAGCACTGGCGCGCGCAACCAGAGATCGATGCGATCGCGGCGGCGGCCGGAGTAAGCGCGAACGAGTTGCATCACCTGTTCCGCCGCTGGGCCGCAATCACCCCCAAGGCTTTCCTGCAGGCGCTCACGCTCGAGCACGCGCGCCGGCTGTTGCGGGACTCCGCGAGTGTGCTCGACGCCGCGTTCGAGGTTGGCCTGTCCGGGCCGGGCCGGCTGCACGACCTCTTCGTCACGCACCAAGCAATGTCGCCCGGCGAATGGAAATCGGGCGGCGCTGGGCTCACCATGTCATACGGCTTTCATGCATCCCCATTCGGCACAGCGCTCGTGATGACGACCCAACGCGGCCTTGCCGGCCTCGCATTTGCCGACGCTGGGGAGGAGCAGGCCGTGCTTGCCGATATGAAAAGCCGCTGGCCAAGGGCGGATATGATCGAGGATCGCGCGCACACCGCGCTGCTTGCGCGCCGAATCTTCGACGCCGCCCTGTGGCGAGCCGATCGGCCGCTGCGCGTGGTGCTCATCGGCACCGATTTCGAGGTGCGCGTTTGGGAAACGCTGCTCAAAATTCCGATGGGCCGAGCGATAAGCTACTCGGATATCGCTACCAAGGTCGGCGCGACCAAAGCCGCGCGCGCGGTGGGCGCCGCAGTCGGCAAGAATCCGCTCTCGTTCGTGGTGCCATGCCATCGCGTGCTGGGCAAGCGTGGCGAGCTCACCGGCTATCACTGGGGGCTCACGCGCAAGCGGGCGATGCTGGGCTGGGAGGCCGCAAGAACGGCAAGTTGAGGGCCGGCATCGCAGCAGCGACGCGCGGGTTGCGAGGCGGCGGTCACATGCCTTTGCTGCTTAGGCTATCGCAACGCTTGCGCCACGTTCAACGCTGGTGTCGCTAGGTGCGCAAAATCTCCTCTGCGATAAGCCGCGAGCGTCTCCGCGTTCTGCTGATCCATGAACTCGGCGAGCTTGCCATAGGTCACGCAGCGCACTTCCGGTAAGCCGCAGACCGCGCGCGCGAACGACTTGAGTGCCTCGTTGTAGGCGCCGCCTGCGTAATTCATGAAATGATGCCCGATATGGAGCGGCGCTCGGTTTCCGGCGTAGTTGCTCTTGAAATAATGGAGATAGGTTTGCAGCGTTTGCTCGCGCGCCATCTCGTAACGACGCGGATCGTAGGCGGCACGCGACTGGGCCACGAAGAAGTTGTAATCCATCGACAAGGTGCCCCTGCCCGAACCTTGGATTCTCAGCATGGCCAAATTGAACCGCCACAATCCGTCAATCTTTTCCGGCCAGGCGGCCGCATGGCTCACATCGCTGGTGTCGTAACGGAATCCGAGTGCCTTGAGCGCGCGGTACAATCCCGGACCCTTGGCGAGATAGGGCGCGCGGAAGCCGATCACGTCGCTGACGGCAAACGCCAATTTCGAGCCGGCGAGCCCATTGTTCGGTCCAACGTTCTTTAGGATCTCGCCGAACGCGCGAAATTCTTTCTCCCAATCGCCGACGGACCACGCTGCGCCATTGAAATGCCCGACCGCGTGCGAGGCGATCTCGTGGCCGTCGCGGTAAAGCGCGTTCACGTATTCGATGCGTTTGCGAACCTGCTCGCTCGTGCCGCCGAAGTTGATGCGCGAATAGCCCCGGCGCTGGTGTGGGCCTTCATAGATGTTTCGACTGGCGTCGGCGATGAAATTGCTGCCGCTGACAAAAAAGGTAAAGTGAACGCGGTCACCACCCTTGTTCAGTTCTGCAGCAAAGTCGGTGAGCTCCTGCCAGCGCTCGAGTTCGGTGCAGTTGTCGAAGCCCATTACGATGAATTGAGGTGGCCGATCAACGCTCGCCTGCGCCGGCGCAAGAGCGCCGAGCGTCACGAGCGTCGCCAATGCGGCGACGATCCTTCTAGCGGTCAATTCAGCCCCCCGACCGAACCTGACAGCGGTGCGACGCCAGTATATCCGATTCCCGGGGTCGAATTGATCGTCGGCGACACGATCAGCTGCGGCGCAGAGCAAAAATTGCGCCGGTGTGACACAGAAAGCACGGCGTGAGTCGCCACGTCCGATCGCGAGCAAGGCGCTGGTTGACGATGGCGCCGCAATCCCACACAACAATCCGCAGTACCGTCCTCGACGGCGACCGTAATATCAGTGACGCTGGCGAGATGCAGAGGACGTCAGGAGATGCAGAAGCGTCGTCCAGTCATGCTGGTCGTGCTTGACGGCTGGGGCTGGCGCGAGGAGGCCGCTGACAACGCCGTTCGACAAGCTCGCACTCCCACTTTCGACCGTCTGTGGGCGAGCTGTCCGCACGCCTTCTTGCGCACTTCGGGCAAAGACGTCGGCCTGCCAGAGGGACAGATGGGCAATTCCGAGGTCGGGCATCTCAACATCGGCGCCGGTCGTCTCGTGGTGCAGGACTTGCCTCGCATCGATGCGGCGATCGCCAGCGGCAAGATCGAAAGAGCGCCCGCCCTCACGAGCCTGATCGAGAGCTTGCGGCAAAGCGGCGGTACCTGCCATCTCATAGGCTTGGTGTCTCCGGGGGGAGTGCATTCGCATCAGGATCATGCCGCGGCGCTCGCCGGAATTCTCGTCAAAGCCTCCGTGTCGGCGGTGGTACATGCGTTTACCGACGGTCGCGATACGCCGCCACACTCGGCAGGGGACGACATTGCGCGCCTCGTCGCGGCGCTGCCGCGGTCCGTCCCGATCGCGACGGTGAGCGGCCGCTATTACGCTATGGATCGCGACAGGCGCTGGGACCGCGTGGCAAAGGCCTATCATGCGATCGTTCCCGCCGAGGGTCCGCGCTTCGCAAGCGCTTCCGCCGTCATTGCGGACGCCTATGCGCACGACATCAGCGACGAATTCGTCGTGCCGGCGGTGGTCGGCGAATATGCCGGGATGCGGGACGGCGACGGCGTACTCTGTTTCAATTTCCGCGCCGACCGCGTGCGCGAGATCCTTTCCGCCTTGCTCGATCCGACCTTCTCCGGCTTTGCCCGCCGGCGCAGCGTCCGCGTCGCCGCCGCCGGCATGACGCAATATAGCAAGCAGCTGGATGCGCTGATGGGAACGATCTTCCCGCCGCAGAGCCTCGCGAACGTGCTTGGCCAGGTCGTCGCCGAGGCAGGCCGCAGCCAGTTGCGAATGGCCGAGACGGAGAAGTATGCGCACGTCACCTATTTCCTCAACGGCGGCGAGGAGGAGCCCTATCGCGGCGAGGACCGCATCATGGTTCCTTCGCCGAAAGTTGCGACCTACGACCTCAAGCCCGAGATGTCGGCGCCGGAGTTAACGGACAAGGCGGTGGAGGCGATCGGCTCCGGCCGGTACGACCTGATCGTATTGAATTACGCCAACCCCGACATGGTGGGACACACGGGCAGCTTGGCGGCCGCCGTCCAGGCAGTCGAGGCGGTCGATGCTGGCCTCGGCCGCATTGCAGAAGCGACCGCAAAAGCCGGCGGCGGCTTGCTCGTCACAGCGGACCACGGCAATTGCGAGACGATGCGCGATCCTGAGACCGGCGGCCCGCATACGGCTCACACCACCAATCCCGTCCCAGTACTGCTGCTGGGCGGCGGTAATATTTCGTTGGCAGAGGGGCGGCTCGCGGATGTCGCCCCCACTTTGCTCGAGTTGATGGGCTTGTCCCAGCCGACCGAGATGACGGGTCGATCGCTTCTGCGCGCGGTCCGCGCGAGCGATCAAATGTCGCTCAGGCCCAGCACGTCAGCCATCGAATAAAGCCCGGGTTTGCGCCCGCGCGCCCACAGCGCGGCGCGCAATGCGCCACGCGCGAAAATCATCCGATCCTCGGCCCTGTGCATGAGCTCGATCCGTTCGGCCGGCCCGGCGAAGATTACGGTGTGATCGCCCACCACCGAGCCGCCGCGCAGCGACGCAAAGCCAATGTCGCCGGCGCAGCGTGCGCCGGTTGTCCCGTCGCGGCCGCGCACCGAACGCTGATCAAGGTCGACGCCGCGGCCCTGCGCAGCCGCGCGGCCAAGCATCAGCGCGGTTCCTGAAGGCGCGTCCACCTTCTTGTTGTGATGCATTTCGAGAATCTCGATGTCGAAATCCTCGTCAAGAGTCTTCGCTACTCGTTTGACTAGCGCCGCTAGCAGGTTGACGCCCATGCTCATGTTGCCGGATTTCACGATCACGGCACGCTTTGCCGCCTCTGCGATCAGCGCTTCGTTCTCGCCCGTGAGCCCGGTCGTACCGATGACGTGGACGCAACCCTTGCGCGCCGCATGTTCGGCAAACGCAATGGTCGCGGCGGGAACGGTGAAGTCGAGGAGCCCATCGGCGTGGGCGAGCAGCGGCTCGACGTCGGTTTGAACGGCAATCCCGTTCCTGCCCAGCCCGGCAAGCTCGCCCGCGTCACGGCCGATCACCGCCGAGGAGGCCGCCTCCACCGCGCCTGCCAGGATAACGCCGTCCGTGGCCGCAATGGTATGAATCAGCGTGCGCCCCATGCGCCCGCCGGCGCCCGCCACGATCAGCCGCATGTCGGACATGGAGACCTCTCCGGCAAACTCGGCTGCCGGTATAGCGAGGCGCAAATACGAAGGAAAGTAACGGGCCTGCTCCCCGCTTCCGGGCGGATCAACGGAGGCATCCGCTACGATTGCGGCTCACAGCCTTCAATGATGAAAAGATCGAGCTCGGCTTTGCCTCTGCGCAACGCCGCCACGGCTTGATAGTCGTCCGATCGGTAGCAATCGAGCGCCGTACGATAACTTGGAAATTCGAGCACGACGGTGCGCGCGCGCACCTTGCCCTCGACCACCTCGCGGCCGCCGCCGCGCACCAGGAAGCGCCCGCCGAATTTTTCCAATGGCACCTTGTTGGCGGCCGTGTACGCCTTGTAGCCCTCGGGGTCGGTGACATCGACGTGCGCGATCCAATAGCCTTTGCGCGCTGCGGCCGCCGGCGGCGTCGCGGGCGCCTGCGGCTGCACGCCGTCATAGCCCTCGATGATCACGAAATCGCAAACCGAATGGGGAAGGCGCAGCGGCTTCGCGCGCTGATATTCCGCAGAGCGATAGCACGCAAGCGCCGTGGAATAGTCCGGAAATTCGCGTAGCACGTTGCGGGAGCGGGCCCTGCCTTCGACGACCTCCTGCGTCCCGCCTCGCACCAGGGCGCGGCCGCCATACTTGTCGTGGGCTGCAGGGGTTGCGGCCATGTAGGCCTTGTATCCTTCCGGATCGATGACATCGATGTGCGGAATCCAATAACCCTTGGGCATCTCGACCTCCCTGTCACGCCGTCGCTGCTGCGATTTCAGCGATAATCGCCTCCGCCGCCGCCTTGGGATCTGGCGCCGCGACGATCGGTCGCCCAACCACGAGATGATCTGCACCGGCAGCAATCGCAGCACCCGGCGTCATGATGCGCTTCTGGTCCCCGGCTGCGGCCCCGGCCGGCCGGATGCCCGGTACGACCAGCACCATGCCCCCGCTGACGATCGGGCGCAGCATCGCCGCCTCCTCGCCCGAGCACACCAATCCGTCAATTCCCACGTCCCGTGCCTGTGCCGCGCGTTCACGGACGAGCTCCGATACCGTGAAATCGTAACCGGCTGCGGCGAGGTCGGCATCGTCGTAGGAGGTGAGCACGGTGACGGCGAGGAGACGCAGCGGTGAGCCTTTGCGGGCATCGACTGCCGCATGCATGGTCTGCGGGTAGGCATGCACGGAGAGAAATGATGCTCCAAGCCGCGCAACGGCTTCGACGCCTCGAGCANNNGATATCGTGCAGCTTGAGGTCGAGGAAGATGCGCTTGCCGGCGCCGGCCAGCACGCGCGCGAAGTCGATGCCGCCGGCAAAGGCGAGCTGATAACCGATCTTGTAGAACGAGACGGCATCACCGAGCCGCGCGACCAGCGCCTCCGCCTCGCCGACCGAAGGCACATCAAGCGCGACGATCAATCGCTCGCGCGGATCAAGCTTCACGGCCGATCTCCTCCTAGCCTCCTCCCAGACCGCGTGCAGGGTTCGACCCTCCTGCCAAGAGTTTGGCGGTATCGACAAGCTTGCGCACGACGAGCTTGAGCTGACCGGCCGCGCGCGCGTCTTTGAGCTCGTCCATCTCGTCGAATGCCTGCTCCGCATTGGGCACCGTCACCTGCTCCGCGATGACCAGCGCGCGGCAGCCGACCGCCAGCACTTGGCGCAGCGCCAGCAATGAATGCGTCGCGCCAGAACGCCCGGGCGAGGCGCCGCCCAGGGCGAAGACGCGGTTCTGGTAGGCGGCGAGCGGCGCCTCGCCGCGCTCGCGCACGGCCGAAATCCAATCGATCGTGTTCTTGATCAGCGGCGTGATCGAGGCGTTGTATTCCGGACTGGCGATGAATACGCCTTGGTGCGCGGACATCAGTTGCTTGAGCTTGACCGCATTCGACGGGGGCCCGGCCGTCTCCGCGGTGTCGGCATCGTAGATCGGCAGCGGATAATCCAACAGCGAAATGCGGGTGACGTCGGCATCCGCCAGCGCCAATTCCTTGGTCGCGAGCGCGGCAAGCCGCACGTTGTACGACTTTGCCCGTAGCGAGCCGGGAATGACCAGAATTTTCGGGTCGGCCATGACAGATGACGGAGGATGGATTGATGCGCCATGATACGCACAACTTCCATCATCTGTCGTCCCGTCATCAGTCCCGCCGATACACCCATACCCGTGCCGGCGGGATGTTCATCCACACCCGTTCGGATGCTTCCACGCTCACGCGGTCGAGCCGCTTGGGAATGGGCGCGACGGCATTGTACGTGAACTGCACGAAGGGCGCGCCCGCCGACATCAGGCCGAAGGCTTCGAACAGGAGCCGCAGACGCATTCGCAACGGTTTGGTGAAGAGCGGCAATCCGGAGACCACCCCGGCGGCTGGTTCTTGCAAGACGCCACCCAGCAGACGCCTGAGGGCGTAGGCATCGCCCTGCACGACGGTCGCGGCCGGATAGCGCGCACGCAACAAGCGGCAGAAGGTCGGATCGAACTCGACCAGCACGAGTCGCGACGAATCAATTCCTTTTGCGAGCAGCGCCTCGGTGACCGGCCCGGTGCCGGGGCCAAGCTCGACGACCGGACCCGTTCGGCTGGGATCGACATAGGCCGCCATGGTGCGCGCGAGCGCCCGGCCTGACGGCGTCACCGCGCCGGTGGTCCACGGCTTCTCGATCCAGCAGCGGATGAAGCGCACCTCGTCGTCGAGCCGGACGCCGTTCTTTTGCTCGAAGAGACGAATGCGCGTCTCGATCTTCTTTTTTTGCGTGTCGAACTTCTGCTCGAACTTCCTTTTGTGATTTTCGAACTCTTGCTCGATCCTTTTCTCGAACGCGTCCTTCCTCTGCTCGAAGATTTGAATTTGACGCTCGATCCCTCGTTCGAGCGCGCCCTTTCTCAGTTCGAAAAGACGCTTCTGCCTTTCAAGCTTCTGCTCGAGGAGTTGGAAGGCTGGGAGCGGCATGTTGGGGCTAACGCTACGCAATGACTGCCGATTTGAACTCTAAACCGGTAAAGGCCCGGCGTGCGAGGGTCAAGCGGCAATTTGCTCAAACCGCGCCGGACCGGCCCAAGAATTCCCGAACCTTGCCGAAGAATCCCGCGGTTTCCGGCTGCGTCTCCTTAGACGACAATCGCTCGAATTCCGTCAGCAATTCGCGTTGCCGCTTGCTGAGTTTTTGCGGCGTCTCGACCAGGACCTGAATGTACATGTCGCCGGACTGTTTGGAGCGCAGCACCGGCATGCCCTTGCCTTGGAGACGGAAGCGACGCCCCGATTGGGTGCCTTCCGGCACCTTTACGCGACTGTGGCTGCCGTCGATGGTCGGCACCTCGATGTCGCCGCCCAGCGCGGCAAGAACCATGGAGATCGGCACCCGGCAAAACAAATCGGCGCCTTCGCGCTGGAAGAACGGATGTGCGCTGAGGGCGAGAAAAATGTAGAGGTCGCCGGCGGGACCACTGCGCACGCCCGCTTCGCCTTCGCCGGCAAGCCTGATGCGGGTGCCGTCCTCGACCCCCGCAGGAATGCTCACCGACAGGGTACGCTCGCGCGTGACTCGTCCGGAGCCGGAACAGGACGGACACGGGTTGTCGATCACTTGACCGCGGCCCTGGCAGGCCGGACAGGTCCGCTCCAGGGTGAAAAATCCCTGAGCATGGCGGATGCGCCCCTGACCACCGCAAGTCGGACAAGCCTTGGGTCTTGTGCCGGCCTTGGCACCCGAGCCGGAGCAGGCCTCGCACGTCACCGAGGCCGGGATGCGCACCTGGGCGCTCTTACCGGAGTAGGCTTCCTCCAGAGTGATCTCCATGTTGTAGCGCAGGTCGGCACCGCGTTCGCGGCCGCCGGCGCGTCCACGGCGACCGCCGCCCATGCCGAACAGATCATCGAAGATATCGGCGAAGGCCGAGGCTACGTCGCCAAAGCCACCGGCGGCTCCGGGACCAGCATGCTCGAATGCGGCATGGCCAAAGCGGTTATAAGCCGCACGCTTGTCCGGATCTTTGAGGATCTCATAGGCCTCGTTGATCTCTTTGAAGCGAACTTCGCAGCTCTTGTCGCCGGGATTGCGATCGGGATGCCACTTCATCGCGAGCTTGCGAAAGGCGGACTTCAGTTCACTTTCGTCCGCCGTACGCTCGACCCCTAGAACGTCGTAATAGCAGCGCTTGGCCATGCCCGCGTTCACCCCCGTCATCTCTGCCGTGGCGTCATCGCCGAACCTTACCCGGTCGCTCATGGTGCTTCAAAAAACAGGCGACCCCCGGGATACGGCCCCGGGGGTCTTGGTTGCAATCGAAGACGGCATGGCAGATGCCTCGCCGACGTCAGGCTGACTTCTTGTTTTTCTTGTCGTCGTCGACCTCGGTGAATTCCGCGTCGACGACGTCCTCGGTTTTGCCGGAGCCATCGCCGCCGCCCGGAGCGCTACCGGGTCCGCCCGCTGCAGCACCTTCCTGCGCCTGCTTGTACATGGCCTCACCGAGCTTCATCGAGGCTTGCGCCAGCGCATTGCTCTTAGCCGTGATCGCCTCAGCATCGCTGCCCTTGAGCGCTTCCTTGAGATCAGCGATCGCGTTTTCGATGGCGCGCCGGTCGCCTTCCCCGATCTTCGAGCCGTGCTCGGCGAGCGCCTTCTCGGTGGAATGGACCAATGCCTCGGCGTGGTTCTTGGCCTCGACCTCGGCCTTGCGCTTCTTGTCTTCTTCGGCGTGAGATTCCGCATCCTTGACCATGCGCTGGATGTCAGCCTCGGATAGACCACCCGATGCTTGGATGCGGATCTGCTGCTCCTTGCCGGTTCCCTTATCCCTGGCATGCACGTTGACGATGCCGTTGGCGTCGATATCGAACGTTACTTCGATCTGCGGCACGCCGCGCGGCGCGGGCGGTATTCCAACGAGGTCGAATTGGCCCAGCAGCTTGTTGTCGGCTGCCATCTCGCGTTCGCCTTGGAACACGCGGATCGTCACCGCATTCTGATTGTCCTCGGCAGTGGAGAACACCTGGCTCTTCTTGGTCGGAATAGTGGTGTTGCGGTCGATGAGCCGCGTGAACACGCCGCCGAGCGTCTCGATACCCAGCGAGAGCGGCGTCACGTCCAGCAAGAGCACGTCCTTGACGTCGCCTTGCAGCACACCGGCCTGGATCGCAGCGCCGACCGCGACGACCTCATCGGGGTTGACGCCCTTGTGCGGCTCCTTGCCGAACAACTGCTTGACGACCTCCTGCACCTTCGGCATGCGGGTCATGCCGCCGACCAGCACCACCTCGTTGATCTCGGCCGGGGACAGACCCGCATCCTTGAGCGCGAGTCGACACGGCTCGACGGTCTTCTGCACGAGATCATCCACCAGCGCCTCGAATTTGGCGCGGGTGAGCTTCATGGTCATGTGTTTCGGACCGCTCGCGTCGGCGGTGATGAACGGCAGGTTGATTTCGGTCTGCGTGGTGGAAGAGAGCTCGATCTTGGCCTTCTCCGCGGCCTCCTTGAGCCGCTGCAGCGCGAGCTTGTCGCGGCGCAGATCGATGCCTTGCTCCTTCTGGAATTCGTCGGCGAGGTAATTGACCAGACGCATGTCGAAGTCTTCGCCGCCGAGGAAGGTGTCGCCGTTGGTCGACTTCACCTCGAACACGCCGTCGCCGATTTCCAGTATCGAAATATCGAAGGTACCCCCGCCCAGGTCGTAAACTGCAATCGTGCCGCTCTTCTGCTTGTCGAGGCCGTAGGACAACGAGGCCGCGGTCGGCTCGTTGATGATGCGTAGCACCTCCAGGCCGGCGATGCGGCCGGCATCCTTGGTGGCCTGACGTTGCGCATCATTGAAATAGGCGGGCACGGTGATAACGGCCTGCTCGACCTTCTGGCCGAGATAGGCCTCGGCCGTCTCCTTCATCTTCTGCAGGATGAAGGCGGAGATCTGCGAGGGCGAATAGGTCTTGCCTTCGATCTCGACCCAGGCGTCGCCATTCGAGGCCCGCACGATCTTGTAGGGGACGAGCTTCTTGTCCTTATCCACCATCGGATCGTCATAGCGGCGGCCGATGAGCCGCTTGACCGCGAAGATGGTGCGCTCCGGGTTGGTGACGGCCTGGCGCTTAGCCGGCTGTCCGACCAGCCGTTCGCCATCATCGGTGAAGGCCACGATCGACGGCGTCGTGCGCATGCCCTCCGCATTTTCGATCACTTTCGGCGTCTTGCCTTCCATTACGGCGACGCACGAATTGGTGGTGCCGAGGTCGATGCCGATGACCTTGCCCATGTCTCGCTTCCTCTTGTCTGCGGCAGGTCGGTCGGGTCCTTTCGGCACCCGAACGGGAGAGTCCGCGACACCCGCGGGGCCCCCTCATCCGACCCCCTAAAATGCGTACCGATGCCGCCCCGGCGGCGTCTTGGCTCATATAGGAGGGCCGCTTTAGGCCGCAAGGCATAAGATCACGGATTCGCGAACTGCAAGCGAGCCGCCTTCGCTCGCCAAGGCGAGGCGGGGTCGTCGCACGATAGATCGGAACGGCTCAGTGGCCATGCCCGTTTGACAAGATGCAATGGCGAAGGACGATGACGCCATGAACGGCCCATGCCCGCTTTCCGGCTTCCGCCTCGTGCCGGCCTATCTGGACCCGTCCGCCCAAAAGGCATTGCTGGCGGAGCTAAGCGCCGTGTTCGCAGCCGCGCCGCTCTATACCCCGCGCATGCCCAAGAGCGGAAAACCTCTCTCCGTGCGCATGACGAACTGCGGGCCGCTCGGCTGGGTTACAGATGAAGCCGGCTATCGCTATCAGCCTCTGCATCCACAAACCGGCAACCCATGGCCGGCGATGCCGACTATCGTGATCGATGCCTGGAAGGCACTCGCACGCTATCCGCACCCGCCCGAGGCTTGCCTTATCAACTACTACGGTCCCGCGGCGAAGATGGGGCTGCATCAGGACCGTGACGAGAGTGACTTTGACGCGCCCGTCGTCTCGCTCTCGCTCGGGGACACCTGCCTGTTTCGAATCGGGGGAGCAAAGCGCGGCGACCCTACCCGCACCCTGCGCCTCGCGTCCGGCGATGCCGTCGTGCTCGCCGGCAAGGCGCGTCTGGCCTTTCACGGGGTCGACCGGATCATGCCCGGCACGTCAACCCTGTTGCCGCAAGGCGGGCGGATCAATCTCACGCTGCGGCGAGTAACGCTCCCAGCCAAGGAACGGTGATCACGCTCCGTGCGCCTGACCTTCGACTATTCATCGCTGACCGGTGTGATCCAGCCGATTCCCGCACCGCCCGGTTCTTTGATGATGGCAATACGTCCAACGTCCGGAACGTCGAATGGCTCTCGCATGACTTTGGCGCCCGCGGCCTTCGCCGTCTCAAGCCGCGCGTCCACGTCATCAACGGCGAGATAGGACATCCAGCTTTCCGGCACGCCCTCGAACTCCGGTCCGCTCAGCGGAAAAATGCCGGCAACCGGTTTGTCATCCATTTTCGCCAGCCAATAGGTGCCGTTTGGCATCGGCATTGGCTCGAACGTCCAGCCAATCGAGGAGCTATAGAATCTCTTCGCGAGTTCGACGTTACGCGTCATCAATTCGTTCCAGTAGAAGCTGCCATGCGACCACATCGCCGTTCTCCGTGTTGCTGAGTTCCATGATCTTAACTCGACCTCGGCAGCGAGGCCGATCACGACGCTGCGAATGGCGGCGCGCCGACAGCGTATCTCCGCCATTCAAATCGCGGTATCATGACAGTCGTGATGCTACCGAGGTCCCTTATCGTACTCGCGCTTGTTCTTGGCGCGCTGCCCGCAGCCGCCGCCGACGTCGCCTATCCGCCCGGATCGCGCATCGGGCTTGCGCCGCCTCCTGGCATGATGACGAGCAAGAGTTTCTTCGGCTATGAGGACCCCGACAATAATGCCGCCATCATCTTGCTCGCGCTTCCGGCCAAGGCCTTCTCAGATTTGGAGAAGTCCATCACTGCCGATGCGCTCAAACAACAAGGTTTGACGTTCGAGACGCGGGAGGCGATGCCGCTTTCCACCGGCAAGGCATTTCTGGTGCTGGGACACCAGGAGGTCGACAAGATAAAAATTCGCAAATGGATTCTGGTGGCCGCCTCGTCCGCCCTGACCGCGCTCGTCACGGTGCAGATCCCGGAGCCGGCGAAGGCGGTTTATCCAGACGCGGTGATCCGCGCAGCGCTGGCGACATTGGCGATTCGCGCCACCGTTCCGGTGGACGAACAACTTGGTCTTCTGCCGTTCAAGGTCGGCGAGCTCGCCGGATTTCACGTTGCGGGAGTCGCCCCAGGGCGCGCGGTGATATTGGGCGATGCCGACGCACCGGGTTCCCCTGGCGCCACCCTGGAGCCCCACATTTTCGTTGCCATTGCGCCCGGCGGTCCGGCTCAAACCGCCGACCGCGACGCTTTCGCACGCGACGTCTTCGCGACGGTGCCCAATCTCAAGGATATCCGCATCACCACGTCCGAGCCGTTGCGGATCGGCGGGCAGCAGGGGCATCAAATCATTGCCGATGCCAGGGATCCGGCCGGCGCCGTTACGCTGAGGGTCGTACAATGGCTGCGCTTTGGCGGTGGCGCCTATTTGCAAATGATCGGCATCGCGCGCACGGACGCCTGGAAAGATGCCTACCCCCGCTTCCGCTCCGTGCGAGACGGCATCGAAGCGCGCTGACGGCTTTCCTGGCCCGACAACCGCGCAGCTTTGTCAGCGAGAATCTTGCGGGTCCTGCGAAGATGCGCCCGCATTGTCGTTGGCCGGCGCCTCCATTGAAGCCTTCGGTCCGCCTTTGGCGACAGCAACGAGCGCGGGTCGCAAAACGCGCTCGCCGATCATGTAACCGGGCTGTATCACGCGCGCCACCGTGCCTACGGGCCGCGACGTATCGGGCGCTTCGTACATCGCCTGATGGAGATTTGGATCGAATTTCTCGTCCAGCGGTTCGAATTTCTTCACGCCGTGCTTTTCCAGCACCTTGAGAAGTTCGCGCTCGGTGAGTTCGACGCCATCGAGCAGGGCCTTGGTGCCAGCGTCGGCTTTCTCCCGCAGGTCCGCGTCGAGCGCGCCGAGAGCGCGCTCCATATTGTCGGCAACCGCCAGGATATCGCGGGCGAAAGCGGCGATGCCGTATTCGCGGGCATCGGCCACGTGGCGCTCGGTCCGCTTGCGCAGATTTTCCATTTCCGCGAGCGAACGCAGGAGCTTGTCTTTGTAATCGGCGGCTTCGCGGGCAAGCGTGGCCATGGAATCCTCTTTCGGAGCGGCTGAGGTCTCGCCAGCCGCTGAATTGATCGACGTCTCGGCCTGATCGGCTCCTTGGTCGTTCTCGTCGGTCGCGGCGCCCGGTGCGCGAACGGTCGTATCCGGCATTGTTGTGTTCCCACTCACAATTCGGTTCGCCCCGGATATCAGGGCTGAAACCCCAAAAATCAACCCGCAACGGTGGGTTATGGCAGTGCCGTCACCCGCCGATGAGCTTGCTCACAACCTTGGCGGTATAATCCACCATCGGCACCACCCGTGCGTAATTGAGCCGGGTCGGGCCTATCACGCCAAGTACACCGACGATGCGCCCGGCGCCGTCGCGGTATGGCGCGACAATGGTGGAAGAGCCTGAGAGGGAGAACAGCTTGTTCTCCGAGCCGATAAAGATGCGGGCGCCTTCGGCGCGCTCGGCACGGCCAAGGAGATCGATGACCCCGCGCTTGGTTTCGAGATCATCGAACAGAAGCCGCACCCGCTCGAGGTCCTCGACTGCCTTGAGATCGTCGAGCAAGTGAGCCGCGCCACGTACGATTAGCTTTCGTTCATCCGATTCCCCGCCCGACCAGCTCGCGAGACCGGCGGCGACGATCTTCTGAGTGAGTTGGTCGAGTTCGGCCTGCGCAGCCGCGAGCGCTTTCTCCAGTTCGACCTTGGCCTCCACCAATGTACGGCCGCGCACATGCGCATTGAGGAAGTTCGCAGCTTCGGTGAGGGAGGCTGCGGGCAGCCCCATCGAGACGTTGATGACGCGATTCTCGACCTGTCCATCCTCGCCGACCAAGATGACCAGGGCGCGCTCGGGCTCGAGCCGCACGAATTCGATGTGTTTCAGTCGCACGTTCGACTTTGCTGTCAGCACCACCCCGGCGGCGCGCGTGAGGTCAGACAGCATGACGGAGGCTTCGTTGAGCACGGCCTCCATGGACTTGCCGGCGGCAGCGACCTTGGCCTCCATCTCGCGCCGGTCGGATTCGGCGAGGTCGCCGATCTCCATCAATGCATCGACGAAGAAGCGCAAGCCGAACTCGGTCGGCAGCCGCCCCGCCGACGTGTGCGGCGCATAAATGAGACCGAGCTGCTCCAGGTCCGACATCACGTTGCGCACGGAGGCGGGCGAAAGCGGGGTCGTGATCAATCGGGAGATATTGCGCGAGCCTACAGGCTCGCCGGTGGCAAGATAGCTCTCGACGATCTGTCGGAAAATATCACGCGAGCGCTCGTTGAGCTGTGCGAGGCTCACCTGTGTCGCGCCGATCGGGACGTCGTGGGACAATCATCTCTCCGTTCAACCGCAACAGAATTGTCCATTCCGAGTGTGCAGTTCAAGCCTTACAGGCTTTGCCCCACTCGGCCGGCGCTGCTAGCTTGCGGCACGACGAGTATTTGGCCGTGGGAGGATCGAGCATGACAAGATTATGCAAGCTTGCGGTCGGCATGGCCATCGCGGGTCTTCCATGTACCGGCTCCTACGGGCAGACCGTCATCGACGAATGGGCCACGGCCAAGTTTCCTGCACCCCCTGCGCTCAAGCCGGCAACGATCGTCCCGAACGAGACGGCGCTGCTGGTGATGGATTTCACCAAGCAAACCTGCACCAACGAGCGCCGTCCGCGTTGCGCGCGTTCGGTCGCAAAAGCTCTCAACCTGGTGACGCAAGCGCGCGGCAAGGGCGCTTTCATCGTCTACAGCGTCGCGGTGCCCGGTTCGGTCCCCTCCGACATTCTCCCGGAGCTTACCCCGGCGGCGGGAGAGCCGGTGCTGCCCCCCTTGGGGCCGGACAAGTTCATTGCCAGCGATCTGGAGAAGACCCTCAAGGACAAGGGCGTCAAGACGGTGGTAGCCATGGGCACGCAGGCGCAGACCTCGGTGCTGCACACGGCCGGCGCTGCGGCGCTGCGCGGATTCAAGGTAATCGTTCCGGTCGACGGCATGTCCGCCGATGATGTGTTCCCCGAGCTCTATACCGCGTGGCACCTCGCCACCGCGGCGCGCATCAGCCCGCAGGTGACGCTGACCAAGTTCGACCTCATCGGCTTTTGAACTCCTCGGCTGCTTCCCTCGCCCTCTTGTCGGTCGCGGCGCTCGCCCGTAAAAGCTTGCCGCGTACGCAGGAGATCAGGATGCGCCCGAGCCGCCGACAGCCCGACGAGCTGCGCGCGATTTCGCTCGAGCGCGGCGTGGTGAAATATGCCGAAGGCTCCTGCTTCGTGAAGTTCGGCGACACCCATGTGCTGGTGACGGCGACGCTCGAGGATCGCCTGCCGCCTTGGCTCAAGGGACAGGCGCGCGGCTGGGTGACCGCCGAATACGGCATGCTACCGCGCGCGACCTCCGAGCGCACCCGCCGGGAGGCCTCGGCCGGCAAGCAGAGCGGCCGCACGATTGAGATCCAGCGGCTGATCGGCCGCAGTCTGCGCGCGGTACTCGATCTCTCGGCGCTCGGCGAGCGGCAGATCACGATTGACTGTGACGTGATCCAAGCCGACGGCGGAACCCGCACTGCGGCCATCACCGGCGCGTGGGTCGCGCTGCACGATTGCATCGCCTGGATGAAGACGCGCGAGATGGTGACGGCGGAGCCGCTGCGCGACCATGTCGCCGCCATCTCTTGCGGTATCTGTAACGGCACGCCGGTGCTCGACCTCGATTACGCCGAGGATTCGCAGGCCGACACGGATGCCAATTTCGTCATGACGGGCAGTGGACGAATCGTCGAGGTGCAGGGCACGGCCGAGAAGATCCCCTTCACCGAGGAACAGTTCCTTGGTCTGCTTGCGCTGGCCAAGAAGGGTGTGATGAAACTCGTCGACCTGCAGAAACTGGCGGTGATGTGACCGGGCATTGCGCGGGATCGCGATGAGTTCGAAAGCTGCCGAGCATCGACGCCTAGCTGGCCGTCTCGTCGTTGCGACGCACAATTCGGGCAAGCTCAAGGAAATGCGCGAGCTTCTTATGCCGTTCGGAATTGACGCGCTCTCTGCAGGCGAGCTCGGGTTGCCTGAGCCGGCGGAGAGCGGCACGACCTTCAAGGAGAACGCGCGTGTCAAGGCGCGCGCTGCGGCGACTGCTTCCGGTTTGCCGGCGTTCGCGGATGATTCCGGGCTGACTGTCGATGCGCTCGGTGGCGCGCCTGGTATCTACTCCGCGCGCTGGGCGGGGCCCGCAAAGGACTTCCGGCGTGCCATGCAGGCAGTGGAAGACAAGTTGCGCGAGCGCGGCGCGCACGCGCGTGGCCAGCGCAAGGCGCAGTTCGTTTGCGCGCTCTGCCTCGCCTGGCCCGACGGACACCTTGAAGAATTCGACGCCGCGGTGCCCGGCACCCTTGTCTGGCCGCCACGCGGCGACAAGGGTTTCGGATACGATCCCATGTTTTTGCCCGATGGCCACGCGCTGACCTTCGGCGAGATGACGAATACGGAGAAGCATGGCCTGCCGCCGGCGGGCAAGGGGCTTTCGCACCGCGCCCGCGCGTTCCTGAAGCTCGCGGAGGCTTGTCTTGCAAAATCTTGATCGCGGCGACGCGCCGGGGTTCGGTGTCTACATCCATTGGCCGTTCTGCCTGTCGAAGTGCCCGTATTGCGATTTCAACAGCCATGTCCGCCATGCCGCCATCGACGAGGCCCGTTTCGCGCGGGCCTTTGCCGCCGAGATCGCCGCGACCGCTGCCCGCGTTCCCCGACGCACCGTCTCCACCATCTTCTTCGGCGGCGGCACGCCATCGCTGATGCAGCCTGCGACCGTCGGCGCGATCATCGATGCGGTCGGCCGGCACTGGCCCATAGCGCCGGATGCCGAGGTAACGCTCGAAGCCAATCCGACCAGCGTCGAAGCAAGGCGCTTTCACGGTTTTCGCTTGGCCGGCGTCAATCGCGTCTCGCTCGGGGTGCAGGCGCTGGATGACGGAGCGCTCAAAGCGCTCGGGCGGCTGCATTCGGCGCAGGAGGCACTCGAGGCGGTGGCGATCGCGCGCTCGATCTTCGAACGCTATTCCTTCGATCTGATCTACGCGCGCCCCGGCCAGACGCCGCAAGCATGGGCCGGCGAGCTCAAACGCGCGACCGCCGAGGCTGGCGAGCATCTTTCGCTCTATCAACTCACGATCGAGCAGGACACGCCGTTTGCAGCGCTGCACGCGGCCGGCAAGCTCGTCCCTCCCGGCGACGACACCGCTCGCGCACTCTATGACACGACCCAGAGCGTTTGCGCGAGCGCGGGTCTCCCCGCATACGAGATCTCAAACCACGCCCGCCCGGGCGCCGAGTGCCGGCACAATCTCATCTACTGGCGCGGACACGAATATGCCGGCATCGGGCCGGGTGCCCATGGACGGCTCGACATCGCCGGCGAGCGCCACGCCACGGCAACCGAGAAGGAGCCGCAGAATTGGCTCATGCGGGTGGAAGCGTTCGGTCATGGCGTGGTTGCCGACGAGGCGCTCACACGCGAGCAAATGGCGGACGAGTTTCTGCTGATGGGATTGCGGCTAGCCGAGGGGATCGATCTCGCGCGCTACGCGCGTCTCGCGGGTCGGCCGCTCGACGCGCGCCGTCTCGCGCTGCTGCACGAGCAAGGCGCGATCGAGACGACGACGAGCGGCAGACTGCGCCTGACGCTTGCCGGCTTTCCCGTGCTGGACGCGGTGGTCGCCGACCTCGCAGCCTGAGGTAGGCTAGGTCGCCGAGCCGCCGAAGCCCTTGGGCGGCGGGCTGATGATCTGCCCGCCGGTCGGCGACACGCGCATCACCGCGAGCCCGCGCTGGTTGGTGCCGTCGGGGCGGAAGCGGAACAAGCCGTCGATGCCGGTGAAGCCCGAGGAGTTGGTCAGAACATCGTCCGCGAAGCGCTGCTTGCCCTGGGTTTTGACCAGCGCTGCGACCAACGCGACGGCATCGTACGCGAGGGAAGCGGTGCGCACGGGCTCCTTGCCATAGCGGGTCCGGTAGCGGCCGGAGAAATTGCGAAAGCCGGTTGAATCCGGTCCTGCATACCAGGCGCCGTCGAGCAAGGGGTTGGAGAAGATTTGCGCGTCCTCCCATAACCCGGTGCCGAGCAGTTGCACGCGCTTGGTGTCGATGCCATTCGCGGTCAATGTCTGCACCACCGTGGGCACGGCGTCAGCGCCGTCCGGAATGAAGATCGCATCCGCGCGGCTAGCGGCCTGCGCGACGTTGCGCACTGGGGCCTGCATCTGTGCCCGATCGAGCGGATAACGCTCGAGCGCGATGACACGGCCGCCGCCGCGCCCCACCGCTTGTTTGAAAGCTGCTTCCGCCACGCTGCCATAGGCATTGTCCGGAACGAGCGCCGCGAACGACCGCCGGCCCTGGCTCGCGGCATAGCCGATAATGCGCTCGACGTCGGACTCCGGCAGAAAGCTCAGCAGATAAACGCCGCGCGCCGCCACATTGGTGTCGGTCGAGAACGCGATCACCGGCACGCCGCGCGCACGCGCGGCTCGTCCGACCGGGCCGACGGTCAGCGCAAACAGCGGTCCCAGGATGATCTCCGCCCCTTCGTCCAGCACCTGCTGGGCTGCCTGCTGTGCGCCGGGCGCGCTGCCCCCGTCATCTTTCACCAGCAGCTGGAGATCGGGATTGTTGAACTCCGCGAGCGCCATCTCGGCGGCGTTGCGCATGGATTGGGCAGCGACCGCGGCATTGCCGCTTGCCGATAATGGCAGGATCAGGCCAGCCTTGACCTTGCCTTCGCCGATTTGGGTCGCGGGCTGTGACGGAGCGGCCGGCGTCGAACTCAGATCGGGAAGGTTTCCCGAGCAGCCCGCCAGCAAGGGGATGGATGCGAGCGCGGCAAACCACGGAGAACGCCGCGCAGGCTGCGAGCCCCAGGCCTGCAGTCCTCCGAACATGGGCAGCGGTCTCCCCGTCGCCGACCGAGACTGTGACGCCAGCCCACGCCGGCAATCAGGCATTTTCTCGGTGAATGGTTAACCAAATGAAAAGGATAACGATTTTTTAAGCCGGCCATGACGCGGCAAGCTCGCGCCGCTACAGTAAGGAGGATGAGGAGGACGACCGCAACCGAGAGCCCAAGCGCGTTCCGCGCCGCTCGGCACTATCTTCTCAACGGCCGTTCCACCGCCGCACCGCCGCTGCCGGCCGGGCTCTATCTGGTCGCCACCCCGATCGGCAATTTGCGTGACATCACCGTGCGGGCGCTCGAGGTACTCGCTGCCGCCGACCGGATCGCCTGCGAGGACACTCGCGTCACCCGCAAGCTTCTCGACCACTACGGCATCGCGACCCCGCTCACTGCCTATCACGAGCACAATGCCGCGCAGGCGCGGCCGAAGCTCATCGCTCGGCTCGGCGCCGGCGCCGCGATCGCGCTGGTCTCGGACGCCGGCACACCGCTCGTGTCCGACCCCGGCTACAAGCTCGTGCGCGAAGCGCGCACCGCGGGCGCAGGCGTGACCGCGTTGCCGGGAGCGTCGGCGGTGCTCGCAGCACTCACGCTGAGCGCGCTCCCGACCGACCGTTTTTTCTTCGAGGGTTTCCTGCCGGCAAAGGAGGCAGCACGGCGCGCGCGCATCGCCGAGCTCAAGCGCATTCCAGCTACCCTCGTCCTGTTCGAGACCGGGCCGCGCATCGCCGACGCGCTCGGCGACCTTGCTGCCGGGCTAGGTCCGCGTGAGGCCGCGCTCTGCCGCGAGCTCACCAAGCTCTACGAGGAGGTCCGGCGCGGCGATCTCGCCACGCTCGCGCGCGAGACCGCGCAAGCGGATGAGCCGCGCGGCGAGATGGTGATCGTTGTGGCACCGCCCGAGCGGGAGCGCGAGGTGACCGCGGTCGATCTCGACGCACTGCTCCGTGAGGCGCTCGACCGTCTTTCGGTCAAGGAGGCGGTCGCCGAAGTCGCGGCTGTCACCGGGGAGTCTCGCCGCGAGGTCTATCAGCGTGCTCTCGCCCTCACGAAGGAGCGCGACCATGGTCGATGAGCGGCCGCGCGCAAGTCCGATCCAGGCTCCGCGCCCCGAGCGTCAGATTGCATTTCGCACCGGCATTTCCGCCGAAAGCCGGGCGGCGGCGTTCCTCATCGCCAAAGGCTTCCGCATCCTCGCGCGGCGTTGGAAGAGTCCGGTCGGCGAAATCGATATCGTCGCGCGCCGCCGGAGCCTGTTGCTATTCGTCGAGGTCAAGGCGCGCGAAAAGCTGGACGACGCCGCCTGGTCGGTTACTGATCGCCAGCGCTTGCGCATTGTCGCGGCCGCCGAGGCTTGGCTGGCGCGATACCCCGATCCTCGTATCCGCGATATCCGTTTCGATGCCATGCTGGTGGCGCCGGGGCGTATTCCGCGCCATATCCCCTCGGCTTTCGACGCCAGCAGCTGATGCGATCGGGTGATAATTTGCGTTCCGAAAATATATCTTCCGGGCAGCGATGACCCTGAATGTTGCCGTACAGATGGACCCGATCGAGCGGATCAACATCCGCGGGGATTCCACCTTCGCGCTGCTTCTGGAAGCACAAAAACGCGGCCACGCCATCGCCTATTACACGCCTGACCGGCTGGCGCTGCGGGGCTCGACGGTGGTCGCGGCGGTGCAGCCGCTCAAAGTTCGCGATCAGCTTGGCGAGCATTTCACGCTGGGCGAGTCGCGACGCACGGAATTGACCGAGTTCGACGTGGTCTTGCTGCGGCAGGATCCACCCTTCGATCTCGCCTACATCACGACCACCCATTTGCTCGAGCGCATCCATCCCGGCACGCTGGTCGTCAACGACCCGAGGGCGGTGCGCAATGCGCCGGAAAAGATGTTCGTGATGGAATTTCCCGACCTGATGCCGCCCACGCTGATCACTCGCGACCTCGCCGAGATCAAGGCGTTCCGCGCCGAGCACGGCGACATCGTGATGAAGCCGCTCTACGGCAAAGGCGGCGAAGCGGTGTTTCTGCTGGCGAAGGAGGATCTCAATTTCGCCTCGCTCTACGATCTTTTTACCGTGACCTTCCGCGAGCAGTGGGTGGTGCAGAAATTCCTTCCCGCGGTGAAAGACGGCGACAAGCGCATCATCCTCGTCGATGGCGAGTTCGCCGGCGCGGTGAACCGAGTGCCAGCGCCCGATGATCTGCGCTCCAACATGGTGCGCGGCGGCATTCCGAAAGAAACAGAGCTATCTGCACGCGATCGCCGCATCTGCGATCGCATCGGTCCGGCTTTGCGCGAGCGGGGGCTGCTCTTCGTCGGCATCGACGTGATCGACGGCTATCTCACCGAGATCAACGTCACCTCGCCGACCGGCATCCGCGCGGTGAAGGATCTCGGCGGGCCGGATGTGGCGGCACTGATCTGGGACAAGATCGAGGCAAAGCGGCGGGGAAAATAAGCGCCGGTTCGCACGCCAGGTTCATCCTTCGAGCCGCGCAGCGCATGCAAACCGAGGAATCTGGTTTGCCTTAGCGCGCAGGCGTGCCCTTCTGCTCCGCCTTAAGCTTAGCGATTGCAGCCCGGATCGGCGCGAATGGCCCGTATTTGTGCTGCTGCTCGCTAAAGCCGTCGGCGTAAGGACCGTAGGGCGTGTCGACCGGCTTTTCCAAAAGATCGGGGAAATCCTTGTCGAGGCCGGCTTTGTGCGGCCGCGGCTGCGAAATAACGTAAGCCGCAATGTCCCAGGCCTGTTCCGGCGAAAGCTGCGGGTTCAGGTAGTCGACGCCGTGCGGCATGTTGAAATGGATAAAATTTGCGGCCGCGATGAGCCGCGCCATGCCGGCGCCGTCATTGAAGCTGTCGCTGCCCCACAGCGGCGGCACCATGTAGCCGAGATCGGTCGTCGGCAGGCTGCGGCGAATGCCGGCGCCATTCGGACCGTGGCAGGTGAGGCAAGCATTGGCGTAGCCCCTCTCGCCGCGCACGGGATCGGCCGGGCGATCGAGCTCGGGCATTTTGCCGGTGCCCATGCCGGGCAATAGCTGCCCCGGCGCCACGCCGGTGGACAGAAACTTGATGTACGCCACCATGGCCTGCATTTCCGGCGCGCCCACCGGCAGCGCGCGCCCGTTCATGCTGCGGGTCATGCAGGAATTGAGGCGGTCCTCGATGGTCATCTGCGCCCCCGAGCGGGCGCTGTAGCGGGGAAACTCTCCGAGTAACCCGAACAGCGGGATGCCGAACTTCTTCGTCCCGGCCTGAAGATGACAACTGGCGCAGGCGAGGTTGTTGCCGGCAAAGCGCTTCGCGCGATCCGCCGCCTCCGGACCGATATAGGCGTAGGTGGCGGCGATGAGGTCGCGCCCGCGCCGCACCAAACGGCCATTGGCATTGTTCGGCAGCGCGCCGATCTCCGGCACGGTCCAGATCTGCTGCGCCAACGGCGTCTCTTGGGCGAAGCTCAAGCCGCCCGGCCATCCTGCCACCCACGCCACGACGACCAGGCCTATGGCAGCCCGCAAGCTTACCGACGCTGTCCACATCCAAACCCCTCCCGGTCAATGCCGTCAGTCGCCACAGCTCGATGGCCTTCTATCACAGACCAGTTGGCAGCCTTGTTCCCGAATTGTTCTTGTCGAGTGGCGGCGTTTCCGCTACTCTCTCGGGCGAGCAGGGGCAGCATGGTCCAGCGCGTCGCGACCGTAGCGTTCGAGGGCATCGAGGCCCGCGCCGTCGATGTCCAGGTGCAGGTCGCGCCGGGACTACCGGCCTTCAACGTCGTGGGCCTGCCCGACAAGGCCGTGTCCGAGGCCCGCGAGCGGGTGCGCGCGGCGCTGGTGGCCTCGGGCCTGGCGCTGCCGGCCCGGCGCATCACGGTCAACCTCGCGCCCGCCGACCTGCCGAAGGAAGGCAGTCACTATGACCTGCCGATCGCGCTCGGCCTGATGGCGGCGATTGGCGCGATTCCCGCGGACGCGCTCTCCGGCTTCACGGTGCTGGGCGAACTCGGGCTCGACGGCTCGATCGCGGCGGTCGCGGGCGTTCTACCCGCCGCGATCGGCGCCAACGGGCGTGGCGAAGGGCTCATCTGCCCCGCCGCCTGCGGCGCCGAAGCGGCCTGGGCAAGCCCGGAAATGGAGATCATCGCCGCGGCATCGCTGATCCAGCTCGCCAATCACTTCCGCGGCACGCAAGTGCTCGCCCGGCCGCAGCCGAAGATCCGCGAAGCCCCCGACGCGCTCGTCGACCTCAAAGACATCAAGGGCCAGGAGAGCGCCAAGCGCGCCCTCGAGGTCGCCGCCGCGGGCGGCCACAATCTGCTCATGATCGGACCGCCGGGCGCCGGCAAGTCGATGTTGGCAGCGCGGTTGGCGACCATCCTGCCGCCGTTGACGCCGGCGGAACTCCTGGAAGTCTCGATGATCGCTTCGGTCGCGGGCGAGATCGAGGACGGCGCGCTCACCAATCGCCGCCCGTTCCGCGCGCCGCATCATTCCGCCAGCATGCCGGCGCTGGTCGGCGGCGGATTGCGCGCGCGGCCGGGCGAAGTCTCGCTCGCGCATCATGGCGTGCTCTTCCTCGACGAGCTGCCCGAGTTCCAACCGCAGGTGCTCGATTCGCTGCGCCAGCCGCTCGAAATCGGCGAGGTCGCGATCGCGCGGGCGAACCATCGCGTGACCTATCCCGCGCGCTTCATGTTGATTGCCGCCATGAACCCCTGCCGTTGCGGCCGCGCCAGCGAGCCGGGATTTGCCTGCAAGCGCGGCGCAAACGCGCGTTGCGCGGCCGAGTATCAGGCGCGGTTGTCGGGCCCGCTCATCGACCGCATCGACTTGCACATCGAGGTACCGGCGGTGACTGCCGCCGATCTCATTCTGCCGCCGCCGGCGGAAGGAAGCCGCGAGGTGGCGGCGCGTGTCGCGCGCGCCCGCGCGATCCAGTCGGAGCGCTACGCAGCGATCGGTCTGCCGCAGCTGCGCACCAATGCGCACGCACACGGCCCGCTGCTCGAAGACGTGGCGCGGCCGGATGGGACCGGACTTGCGCTCTTGCGCGACGCTGCCGACGCCATGCGGCTCTCGGCGCGCGGCTATCATCGCGTGCTGCGGGTGGCGCGCACGCTCGCCGATCTCGACGGCGCCGACAAGGTCGGCCGCGTGCATCTCGCCGAGGCCCTATCCTACCGCACGCTGGTTGACGAGGTGCGCCGCGCTGCGTGAGCGCGAACTCCCATCACAACCGCCGCAGTGCCACCTCTTCGACCAAGTGGCTCTCGACCTTTTTCAAGATGAGGTCGCCGCGCTGGCGCGTCGGCACGATGTTCTCGCGCAAATTGACGAGATTGATGCGCCTCCAGATCGAGGTCGCGGTTTCGACCGCCTCCGCATCCGACAAGGTCGCGTAGCGGTGGAAGTATGATTTCGGATCGCAGAACGCGGTGCCGCGCAAGGTCAGGAATCGATCCACGTACCAGCCCTGCAATATGTCCTCGTCGGCGTCGAGGTAGATCGAAAAGTCGAAGAAGTCCGATACGTAGGGGCTCGGCTTGTCGCCCTTCGGCGGGATGCCGGCCTGCAGCACGTTGAGGCCTTCGACGATGAGGATATCGGGCCGGTCGATCTCGATCCATTGATTGGGCATCACGTCATAAGTGAGATGGGAATAAACCGGCGCGCGCACAGGTCGGCCTCCGGCCTTGATGTCGGAGAGAAAGCGCAACAACGCGGGCAGGTCGTAGCTCTCGGGAAAACCCTTCTTCTCCATCAGATTCTCGCGCTCGAGAATCGCGTTCGGATAGAGAAAGCCGTCGGTGGTGACGAGGTCGACCTTCGGGACATTGGGCCAGCGCGCCAGCAACGCCTGCAGCACGCGCGCCGTCGTCGACTTGCCGACCGCCACCGAGCCTCCGACGCCGATGATGAAAGGCACCTTGGCGTCTTCGGTCCCGAGGAAGTTCTGCTGCGCCAGGAACAGGCGCTGCGTAGCCGCGACGTAGAACGAGAGCAGCCGCGACAGCGGCAGGTAGATTTCCTCGACCTCGGTCATGTCGAGGCGGTCGTGCAGCGAGCGCAGCCGCGTGACCTCGTCCGGCTTGAGCGTCATCGGCGTGTCGGCGCGCTTGGCGGCCCATTCCGCCCGCGAGAAGACGCGGTAGGGCGACAGCCGCTCGTCGATGCGTTGCTCCATGTCTGGCTCAGCCCCGCTTGCGCGTCGCCTTTTCGGTCAGTCCCGACTGGCGCGTGCGTTCGGCGAGCTCTGCTTCCACGTCCGCCAGCGTGATCCCGCGCGCCTCGAGCACGACCAGCAGGTGGTAGATGAGGTCGGCGGCTTCAGCGATCAAGCGCGCGCGATCCTCCTCGACGGCCGCCAGCACGGTCTCGATCGCCTCCTCGCCGAGCTTCTTGGCGCAATGCGCCACGCCCTGGTCGAGGAGCCTGCGCGTGTAAGACGCGTGCGCGCTCGCCTTCGCGCGCTCCTGCACGCGCTTTTCGAGATCGCGGAGGGTGAAATTCGCCATCGGCTTTGCTCCGCCTTGGCATATCATCTCCGCCCGCCATCGCAAATCGTGCTTCAGGCTAAGGATCGAGCCGCATCGGCAGGCCGGCACGGGCCATATACCGCTTGGCCTCGGAAATGGTGTGCTCGCCGAAATGGAAGATCGAGGCTGCGAGCACCGCGGAGGCGTGGCCGTCGCGGATGCCCTCGACGAGGTGCTCCAACGTGCCGACGCCGCCCGAGGCGATCACCGGCACCGGCACCGCGTCGGCGACGGCGCGGGTGAGCGCGATGTCGAACCCTTGCTTGGTGCCGTCGCGATCCATGGACGTGAGCAGGATCTCCCCGGCGCCGAGCGCTGCCACCTCGCGCGCATAATCGACCGCATCGAGCCCGGTCGGATTGCGGCCGCCGTGAGTGAAGATTTCCCAGCGCTCGCTCTCGCCCGGCTTCGACACGCGCTTGGCGTCGATCGCGACCACAATGCACTGATCTCCGAATTTTTCCGCCGCTTCCTTGACGAAAGCGCGCCGGGCGACCGCCGCGGTATTGATTGAAACTTTATCGGCGCCGGAAGCCAACAGTTTGCGGATGTCCTCGATCGTACGCACGCCGCCGCCGACGGTGAGCGGCATGAAGCAGGCCTCGGCCGTGCGCCGCACCACGTCGAGAATGATGTCGCGGTTCTCGTGACTGGCGGTGATGTCGAGGAACGTGAGCTCGTCGGCGCCGGCTCCATCATAAGCGATCGCCGCCGCCACTGGATCGCCGGCGTCCCGCAAATCGAGGAATTTCACGCCTTTGACGACGCGGCCGTCCTTGACGTCGAGACAGGGAATGACGCGAACCTTGAACATGTCGTCACGTGGTTGCTCGCGCCGAGCGGATGAGCCGCAGCGCTTCGGCCGCGTCGAGCCGTCCATCGTAGAGCGCGCGGCCGGCAATGGCGCCAGCGAGCTTTCTGGCCCGTGGCTGCAACAGCGCCGCCACGTCCGCAATGGAAGCAAGCCCCCCGGAAGCGATGACCGGGATGCGAACCGCGTCCGCGAGCGCGATGGCCGCGTCGAGGTTGAGCCCGGCGAGCATGCCGTCGCGTGAAATATCGGTGTAGATCAAGACCGCAATCCCCGCGTCCTCGAAGCGTCTCGCGATGTCGAGGGCGCTAAGCTCTGACGCTTGGGCCCATCCCGCGACGGCCACCATGCCGTCGCGGGCATCGAGCGCGACCGCGACGCGGCCTGGATAGAGCCTGGCCGCCTCGGTGACGAGCGCCGGCTCGCGCACCGCGGCGGTGCCGATGATGACGCGAGCGACGCCCTTGTCGAGCCAGGACTGGATGGTGGCGATGTTGCGAATGCCGCCGCCGAGCTGCAGGGGCATCTTAGTCGCCGCGATGATGCGCTCGACCGCGGCAACGTTGACGGGCTTGCCCGCGAACGCGCCGTCGAGATCGACCACATGCAGATATTCGAACCCCAGCGCCTCGAACGCTTGCGCCTGCGCTGCCGGATCGCGGTGAAACACCCTCGCGCGGCCCATATCGCCCTGCTCGAGCCGCACGCATGCACCGTCCTTGAGGTCGATGGCGGGGAAAAGAATCACCACAGGACTCGTTTGCCGTTGTTTGCTGCCGCCGCAATGCCGGCACGTTGCAATCACTGGAGCGCGTGCGGCACGCGCGCCCGCAACGAGCAAACCAGCCGTCGCGTCACGGCTTCCATTTCATGAAGTTGGCGAGCAACCGCAAGCCCAGCCGCTGGCTCTTTTCCGGGTGGAACTGAGTGCCGACCATGGTGCCGCGGCCGACGACGGCGGTCACCGGGCCGCCGTACTCCGCCTCGGCGATGAGATCGGAACGCACGGTCGGCTTGAGCTGGAACGAATGCACGAAATATGCGTGCAGACCCTGCGGGCCGAGGGCAATTCCGTCGAGCACAGGATGCGGCCGGCGCGCATCGAGCGTGTTCCACCCCATGTGCGGGATCTTCAGATCAGCGTCCGTGGGCGCAATCCGCTCGACGTCGCCCGGGATCCAGCCCAGTCCCTGCGTCACCTCGTATTCGCGGCCGCGCTCGGCCATAAGTTGCATGCCGACGCAAATGCCGAGGAAGGGACGGCCGCGCTCGCGCACGCTCTCGTTGAGCGCCTCCACCATGCCGTCGACGGCATCGAGCCCGCGCCGGCAATCGGCGAAGGCCCCGACACCCGGCAGCACCACGCGATCGGCGCGGACGACCTTCTCCGGCTCGCGCGTCACCACGATCGACTCCACCAGTCCTTCCTCTCGCGCGGCGCGCTCGAGGGCTTTCGCCGCCGAATGCAAATTGCCGGACCCGTAGTCGATAATCGCGACGCTCACCGCGGCGCTCCGGGTTGGGGAAAGAGGCCAATGACTTCCGATGCCGTCCGCCGCGAGACGGGCACGCCTGCGGCCGGCGACGACGCCCGAGGCTCGACATTGCCGGACGATCTATCGATCCAAGCTTTATCGACCCATGCATCGAAGAATCGCCGTTCCGCCGATTCGAGATCGTCGCCGACCACGATGCCGACGTTCGTCCAGCCGCGGCGCGACAGCGTGAAACGACGCATGGTCGCTGCCTCGAAACCGACGAGAAGCGACAGGAGCGCGCTGGCGATGATTGTGACCGTTGCCGATGCGCCGATCAAACGCAATCCGACAAGTAGCGCGACGGCGACGATGACGTAGCCGGTCAATGCCAGCCACAGCCGATATCGGAGCATCCAAAACGGCGTCAGTAGGAACGCCCAGAACGAGAAGCCGTCGCGCACGAACACGAAACGCTCGGGTTCGGTCACAGATTCGTGCGCTTTCAGCGGCGGCTCGTACACAGTGTAAATGGACATGATCTCCTGCCTTCTCAGCCGCCAAGCGAACCCTTGGTCGAGGGCACCTCGTTGGCCGCACGCGCATCGATGGCGACTGCGGCGCGCAATGCCCGCGCCAAGCCTTTGAAGCAGGACTCGGCGATGTGATGATCATTGGTGCCATAGAGCGTCGCGACGTGCAGCGTGACTCCGCTGTTCATCGCGAATGCCTGGAACCACTCCTGCACCAACTCGGTATCGAAGCTGCCAACTTTGTCGCGCACGAACTCCGCCTTGAATACCAGGAGCGGCCGACCGGAAATGTCGAGCGCCACGCGCGTGAGCGCCTCATCCATGGGCACATGAACGTCGGCATAACGCGTGATGCCTTTCATGTCGCCGAGCGCCTGCTTCACCGCCTGCCCGAGGGCGATGCCGACGTCCTCGGTGGTGTGATGATGATCGATGTGCAGGTCACCCTTGGCTTTCACCATCAGGTCGATGCGGGAGTGACGCGCCAAGAGGTCGAGCATGTGGTCAAGAAACCCGATGCCGGTGGAGATCGACGCCGCTCCCGTCCCGTCAAGGTCGACTGCGACCTCGACGTCGGTTTCCTTGGTGCTGCGCTTGACCGAGCCTTTGCGCATGAATGCGTCTCTTCGTCCTAAGCCGCGCGCCTTTTATCAGGGGTTGACCGCCTTCGCCACTCCAGCGACGCCGGCATTTGCGCGCCCATTGCAGAATGTTTAAATGCGGTTTCTGGATTTGCCCATGCAGCCTATCTCGCCCGACCTCTGGCACGGCACCACCATCCTCACTGTCCGCAAGGGCGGCAGCGTGGTGATCGGGGGCGACGGGCAGGTTTCGATCGGGCAGACGATCGTCAAGGCCAACGCCAAGAAGGTGCGTCGTCTGGGCAAGGGCGACGTGATCGGAGGGTTTGCCGGTGCCACGGCGGACGCCTTCACGCTGTTCGAGCGGCTCGAAGCAAAGCTCGAGCAATATCCGAGGCAGCTCACCCGCGCCGCAGTCGAACTCGCCAAGGATTGGCGCACCGATCGGTACCTGCGGCGACTCGAGGCCATGATGATCGTCGCCGACGCGCAGGTGTCGCTGGTGCTCACCGGCACCGGCGATGTGCTCGAGCCCGAGGCCGGGGTGATGGGCATCGGCTCGGGCGGCAATTACGCGCTCGCGGCTGCCCGCGCGATGATCGACGGTCCGCTCGATGCCGAGGCGATCGTGCGCAAGGCGATGGACATCGCCGCCGACATCTGCGTCTACACCAACCGCAATGTCACGATCGAGAAACTTTAAGCTTGTGTTGCGGTTCGAGGCGACGAGAGGTTGGCAGGCCGCAGCGCCATTGCACCAGCCCGTGACAAGGGCCAAATAAGACCTTCAATGACCGACTTTTCCCCTCGCGAGATCGTTTCCGAGCTCGATCGCTTCATCATCGGCCAGGCCGATGCTAAACGAGCGGTGGCCATTGCGCTGCGCAATCGCTGGCGGCGCCTGCAGCTCGACGAGAAGCTGCGCGAAGAGGTCCTGCCCAAGAACATCCTGATGATCGGCCCGACCGGCGTCGGCAAAACGGAGATTTCCCGGCGTCTCGCCAGGCTTGCCGGAGCGCCGTTCATCAAGGTCGAAGCAACCAAGTTCACCGAGGTCGGCTATGTCGGCCGCGACGTCGAACAGATCGTGCGCGACCTCGTGGAAGTCGCGATCACGCAGACGCGGGAGAGAAAGCGCAAGGACGTGCGCGCACGCGCGCAGCTCGCCGCCGAGGATCGGGTGGTGGACGCGCTCGTCGGCGAGCACGCCAGCGCCTCGACCAAGGACGCCTTCCGCAAAAGGCTGCGCGCCGGCGAGCTCAACGACAAGGAAATCGAGATCGAGGTGCAGGCGGCCGGCGGCGGCATACCGCTGTTCGAAATTCCCGGCATGCCCGGTGCGCAGATGGGCGCAATCTCGATCGGCGACATTTTCGGCAAACTCGCAGGCGGCCGCAGCAAGACCCGCCGTGTCACCGTCGCGGAATCCCACGACATCTTGATCAACGAGGAATCAGACAAGCTCCTCGACAACGACCAGTTGGTGCTGGAATCGATCAAGGCGGTCGAGCAAAACGGCATCGTGTTCCTGGATGAGATCGACAAGATCGCCGGCCGGGAGGGACGGATGGGCGCCGACGTGTCGCGCGAAGGCGTACAGCGCGACCTGCTGCCGCTGATCGAGGGAACGACCGTCTCGACCAAGCATGGGACGGTGAAGACGGATCATATCTTGTTTATCGCGTCGGGGGCGTTCCATCTCTCGAAGCCGTCGGATCTGCTGCCCGAGCTGCAGGGGCGGCTGCCGATTCGGGTCGAGCTCTCCCCGCTCACGCGCGACGACTTCCGGCGCATTCTCACGGAAACCGAGGTGTCGCTGATCAAGCAATACATCGCGCTGCTGGCGACCGAAGGGGTAAAGCTCGAATTCACCGCCGACGCAATCGACGCAATCGCCGACGTGGCGGTCGCCGTCAATTCGAGCGTCGAGAATATCGGCGCGCGGCGGCTGCAGACGGTGATGGAGCGCGTGCTCGACGAGATCTCGTTCGCAGCCCCCGACCGCCCCGGCGACACGGTGGCAATCGACGCCGCCTATGTGGATAAGCATATCGGCGATCTGGCCAAGAACGTGGATTTGAGCCGGTTCATTCTTTGATGAACTGAGCGAACGCCAGCGGATTGATGAACACGATGAAAGCGGTCCGCCTGTTCGAGTTCGGCGGGCCCGAAAAACTCGTCTATGGCGACTATCCGGTGCCGGACGTCGGGCCAACCGACGTTCTGGTCAAGGTGCTCGCCACGTCCGTCTCGCGCTGGGACATCAAGTACCGCACCGGCGAGGTGCACGAGTTCTACAGCAAATCCACCGGACATCACGGCGGCATCCAGGGCCGCCGCGTTTTCCCGATGCCGATGCAGCTCGGCCGCGACGCCGCCGGCGAAGTGGTGGCGGTAGGCGCCAGCGTGACGACGCTCGTGCCGGGCGATCGCGTGCTCGGGCTGACCAATCCCGAAAATCCGCTGTCGCTCGCAAGCATCCGCGGGCTGGGGAATCTCTCCGGGGGTGTTGACCTTCCCGGCCACACCATGTTCGGGGGCTATGCGCAGTTCGTATCCCGTCCGGAAAACTACTGGATCAAGACCAGCCCAGATCTCGATCTCGATCAGGCTGCCGCGGCCATGTGGCCGTGCGCGACCGCCCACCGCATCATCGTCAATCGACTCAACGTGCGGATGAACGACAACGTTCTCA
>WNGE01000773.1_pt1 | contig 46022 bp, 43 predicted proteins | sample 5400651 | NCBI WGS metagenome assembly WNGE01 (sample SAMN13153370, study PRJNA577476) | soil metagenome | isolation source: 60 cm soil or saprolite under grassland replicate 2 | place: USA:California | collected 2016-06-15 | reverse complement strand
TGTAAACTGTCTAACACCCTGTCATATGTATTGCCTTTCATCATCTCCTTCTTTTTCGTGACCCACTGGCCAGGCTATGCCAAAAGAATTTGTACAGACGAATGAAGCATGAAGCCACTGAACGGCCACATGTCATCCATCAGGGGCCGATGATGCAGATTAACTTTTTAGAGATCGGAACATCCACCGAGGGCCGATAAATCGACGGTGTGCGCGATAATGTAAATTAACAAAATAAACCGGACATCCGTATGGGTGACAGCACTGTCATGCTGAGCGCAGCGAAGCATCTCGCTGCCCAGCGCGACAGACCCTTCGCTGCGCTCAGGGTGACAGTGGAGGGGCCGATTTCATAATCCGTCTTATTTATTGAAAGTCCATAATCGGCACCTAAGGATAAACCGATTCATTTGTTCATGTGCATTATCGTCCCTCACTGGATTTCCAGCAATCTCGATGAGGCTACCAGACAGCGTTTTTGTGCTCAGCAGGTAGTCTATGCGGATACGGTCATTAATCAGGAGAGACATTGACAACACACCGGAAGCCGATATGGCACGTAGAGGTGTCCATCCAGAAACCACTCACGGGCACAGTACGGGTCGGTCCCTCTTCCGGGTAATGATGGTCCGACCCCATCAGAAAGGTTCTCCCGGGAATCCAGACCATATCTTCATGTGGCGGTGGGCCTGGCTGCCCAGGTCGATCTAGGTAGGGCAAGGGATCCGTTCTGAAAGAGAGGGAAGGCGACCGAGGCCGTCTTCGCTCCTTGCCCTCTTACTCTCAGCCTTACGATGCCCCAGCGGGTGTTTGCTCCGCTGCCTTTCCCTGGCTGCGCCGTCCCATTTCCCCACCGGCGACCATCAGAATGACCAGCATGAACAGCGCGCCGACAATGAGCATGACTGTCACGTTTGGATCGCTGCTGAAATTCTGGGTTCCGATCACCAGGGCCGCCGACACGTTACGCTGCGCCGTGCCCAGACCCGCGACTCTCTTGATCCCGCTGTCACTGCCGATCCCACCTACAAAGTATCCCAGCACAAACGAGACGACAATGAAGATCACCAGGGCCAGAATGCCACCGGTGCCGATGATGGAAATGACATTGCTGAAGTTGAGCACCAGCATCAGCACGAGCACCAGGATGATGCTGTAGTTCGATGCCTGGGCCATGACCGGTTGCAGGCCAGCAGCAGCAGATTCATAGCGGGCCTTCATGAACAGCCCGATGGCCAGTGGGATCAACATCAATACCACGAGGGTGGTGGCGATTTGTAACGGATTCACCGTGACGCCTGTTAGCAAGAGCGGCAGGACGAGGGGCAGGTAGATAATGGTGACCACCATCAGCAGAACCATCAGTCCCACGGCAAAGGCGAGATTGCCTTTGGCAACCTGCGTCAGCTTGGGCAGGAAAGGAGCGCCTGCCGCCGTTCCCAGCAGGATCATGCCGGTGCCCAGCGACTGCTGGTTGGCCAGGATGGTCTTTGCGAGGCCGTAGGCCAGGGCAGGCACCACCAGAAAGTTGAGCACCAGGGCCAGGATGACCAGCCTGCCATTGCGCAACGGTTCCAGGATCTGCTGCATGGTCAGGCTCAGTCCCATGCTCAGCATGCTCGAGATGACGAAGACGGCAACGGCCAGATTCGCCAGCACTTGTAGGGTATGGTCCATCGTGTGTTCCTCCTTTATGAATAAGAGCTTGTGGCAGAAGTCAGACTTGGGGAAGCTGCTCCCTCTGTGGGCTGGCACCAAGGGCGACCGATATGCATCAACCTAAGACACAGGTCCAGGATTCCATAGGGCGAGAGCGGATGGGCGTCGAGATGCTTCGCTGCGCTCAGCATGACAGTGCTGTCCTTCTGAGAATAAGGATAGCCGAGGACGCGCGCGAAAGCAATACCCCATAGGGGATAGAAATGGGAATAGATTTTGGCCTGGTGCTTTGGAAAGGCGGGTACTTGAGCAGCCAATCGCACGTCTCGTGTGCGCACCGTCACATTGAGCGTGCGATGGGCATTTGAGACCTGAAGAAATCACACATCGGCCTCAACCTGCATTCGCCTTCCTTGGACAAAGCGGCGCATCGAACGCGCCTGTAGATCACGTCGGCTACTTCGGCGAGCATCACCCGGCTTGCCGTCGCCACCTCACTGGCGGCCTTGAGGTTCTCCAGAGAGGCGACGAACCTGCTGCACATGTCGCCTCTCACGATCAGAAGACCGTCTTCCAATCGTTCTTCATGCTGACCACGAGCCAACCATGTTCTTTGGCCAGCGGCATGACCTGCTCGGTGCCATTCGCGTAGGCATATTCCCGGTCGGCGTCGTCATGATTCACCAGCAGCGACAGCGAGCGATGGCCGCTCTTCTCAGCCAGCCACAGCATATGCAGATCCCCATCGGAGTTGCCACCCGCGAGCACTGGCTTTTGGCCGATGTGGAGTTGGATGCTGACCGGCTTACCTGGCCCGTCGTCGACGGGATCGACTAGGCCCGGTTTGCGCATGATCACCGGCCCGTCGGCAGTCATCAGTGTCTCAAAGGTGATATTGCTCCCAATCACCCGTTCTTTGGCAACGCCGTAGATCTCTTCCGCAGCGACGCGCATGAAGCTCATGCCGCCGCCCGATGCCAGGAAGACTTTGAAGTCATGGTCGCCCAGGTAGCGGATGAGTTCCACCATCGGCTTGTAGGTCAGATCCTTGTAGAGGACGCCAAAGCGCGGATGCCTGGCCGCTTCCAGGTACGTCTTGACCATAAGCTCAAAGTCATCTTCGGACATGCCTGCGTGGGAGTCGTAGACGACCTTCATCAGTGCTTTGACATCGCCGCCAGCGTGTGGGTCGAGCTTGGCGAAGTAGCCCATGTCGTCCGTTGCTGCTGCCTTGAAGTCCGGCTGGGCCAACAGCCTGGGGTCCGCCTCGGCCATCTGCTTCAAGCGCGCGATGGCGAAGAAGAGCTGGATATAGGCCGGCTTTTCCACCCAAAGCGTGCCGTCGTTGTCGAAGACGACGATGCGGTCACGCTCCGGAATGAAATCGGCGCTCTTATGGTCGGTGACGGCGGCGACATAGTCGACAATCGCTTGCCTGGCCGGTGTGTCATGCCATAAGGACAATGTTGTAGCCATAGTAATTATTCTCCTCCTTTCCGGCTATCCACAAGGATGGCCATGCATTCAGGGTGTATGCGCTCCTGCTCTTTGAAGTGTACACCCTGTACGTCTACACACGACACGCGTTGCGTTTTCTACTCGATGGTGTCAGCCACAGCTTCAATCGTTTCCGCTTCGCCAACTTCCTCTGCACCTGTGGCTATGCCAGCAACGCCTTCTGCTGCCATCTCTTCTGCTGCCTGGCGCGTCTCTTGTGACGCTGCCATCTCTGCCACTCCCTGCTCCGTCAGTTCGACGCCAGCTTGAGCCAGTTGTTGGCTCTGGGACTCGATAGATTGCGCCTGGGCAAGTCGGGTGATCCCCTTCACGAACTCATCGGCGCCGAGATCGCCAACCTCGACGCCGGTCTCTGCGATGGCTGCCGCCAGTGCCCGCGTTGCACCCGCACGCAAGAGCATCTTGACCGCGATCCGTTGCACCTGCTCGCCCTTCGCGTCCAAAAAGGCGGCGAGCACGGGCATCCCGAGCGTTTCCATCATATCGCTGGCAGCCCCTAACTGCCCGGCGACCGAGGCGAGTTCCATCCCGCGATCCAAATCGGCGGCACTCATCGCGCTGACGATCGCGCTCTGCACCGCTAAATCTCCGGATTCGGCCAGCAGATCGGCCGCTTGCGTCACATCGCGCGCGCCCGCGGTAGCGACCGCTTCGCCAAACTTGCCAGCGAGTCGCGCGGCATTGGCCGCATCAATTCCCTTGGTCGCATCGCTGGCTCCTTCGGCGAGCATCACCCGGCTTGCGGTCGCCGTATCGCTGGCAGCCTGTAACTGCTCGGCACCACCGGCCACGTCCGCAGTTGATCGGCCGTCTCACGTTCCTGATTCGCACTGCTGGAGCCACGCTTTTCTTTCGTTCCTTGCTTGCTTTTTTCTGCCATGTTTCTCTTCTTTCATCGCAAAACGTGCACATCACGTTCCTTAAGAAGAACTGTAGTCGAAGACGCGCGCGAAAGCTATCCCCTGTGGGGTATAGCTTTCGCGCGCGTCTTCGACTATACTAAAAGAACGTTACGAACGAAACAAACTCATGAGCGAAAACACCGAACTGTTCTCTGTTGATGTGCGTGTAACATATGTGTATGCGAATGGAATGAATCTATGAGCGAAAATACTGAGCCGAATGTCGAGAACATCGAGGCCATGTTTGTGCAGAGTGCCAGCGGGCTGACGAGCAGCGACGGCAGCATGATGTTTCACGGGCTAGCACACTCAACCCTGTTCTTTGCGGACAGGCCAGAGCGGGTCGTGGGTCACCTGCACTCCAGGAAGTTCGTCGAGCAGTGGGGCGAGGGCGAAAACAGTTTCGCCGACGATCCGCCGAACGCGGTTGTGTCCTTCCTGGAGGACGGGGACACGGTCCCCGAAGAAGTGACAGTGGCCTTGCGCGATCCGCAACTGGACGGGGATACCCTCACCTACAAAGTCGAAGTCCTTGACGGGACGCTACCGGTCAGTGCGGGACCGTGCTCGCTGTTCATTGACCCAATCGGCAGGCCGTTGTCGCCGGTTTCGGTCATGGGTATGCACCGGCGCACGCGGCGGCGCATGCGTTGAGGGATGTTGTGAGACGCTCATTTGAACACGACGCGGGCGGGGGCTGCCCCATACGGTTCAAAAAGAAAAAGGAGAAAATATGCTATCATACAAAGAGAGAGTGCAGAAAGTTATGGAAGATTTCAGCAGCAGGGCATAACCCGGAAATGATACCAGGGATTGCTCAAAGTAGCATTTAAATGCAAACACAAAGGAGATACAGTTATGCGCAGAAGAAGAGAAGAGCGTCAGGAGAGGCGCGGTGGTGGCGAGGACAAAACCCACTATCAGATGCGAGAAAAGCTTGTGTCCATCGGCGATGATTACTGGATCGAAAACAACAGAGGTGAGAAGGTATTCAAAGTAGATGGTAAGGCCTTGCGGGTGCGCCAGACGCTCATCTTCGAGGACCGCAGTGGCAGGGAGTTGGCCAAGATCCAGGAGCGCATGCTACGCGTCAAGGACAGCATGGAAGTTGAGGGCCCCGGTGGCGATCAAATGGCTATGGTCAAGAAGGCCTTGATTGCACCCTTGCGCGAACGCTGGACTGTCAAGATCAAAGGCGGGCCTGACCTGCAGGTGCAGGGTAATATTCTCGACCATGAGTACACTATCGGCGAGGGCCGGGATAAGGTGGCCGAGGTTTCCAAGAAGTGGTTCCGATTGCGCGACACCTACGGTGTGGAGATCGAAGCCGGGCAGGACGATATCCTCATCCTGGCGGTCACCGCGTGCATCGACCAGATGGCCCACGATTAAGCATCACCTCTTCGCCTAGATCAGCCTGAACACGTCGCGTCAAGGCTGTGCGGGGTGCGGTTACGGTGATGTGGGGCGAGGTTTATCCTTGCGCAGCCTTGACCGGTGTGGCACACTCGGCATTCCCGCACGGGAGGCAGCATCACTCCTGGCAAGAGGTAACGAAGCGGGTTGAGAGAGTTCAGATATCGTTATTAGGGAGAACAGACAGATGCTTCGCTCCGCTCAGCATGACAATTTGCTGTTGAGAGAGTTCAGATATCGTTATCAGGGAGAACAGAGGAGATAAATGAGCACATCTAGAGAGAGAGAACGTCAGGATGTAGAGTAGACCCTTTCCCGAGTGCAGAATACATACCCATCATGCCGATTGCTGCTCGTCGTAGATACGATGGATTGCAACGTCTCTCCCGCCTTGCAGGTCTTCCGCTGGCTGTTCCTGCTTCTGCTCTTCTGCTCTCTTCTCGTCCCAGGGCAAGCGATACGTGACCTCTGCTGGCATGTCATAGCCATATCCTCCCTCTGTTAGTTCTTGCTGGAGTTCCTGCAAGTAAAGGCGCAGAAAGGCCATGCGGCGCTCTGCCATGGCCCGCCCCGTAGCCGTCGTCATCGCCTCCTGGAGCTTCAAGAGTTTCGTGAAGAAGCGGTCGAGCAGATAGCGCTGCCCATCTGGAACGCGCCACAGCGCGAACGGGTCGTCAGGATGGTAGGTCTTGATCTCGGGCCAGCGCCCGTGCTTCGCGGCCATGGCCCAGCGCATCACCCCACTCGCTCCCAGGCTATCCAGGCGATCCGCGTCATAGAGCACACGCGCTTCCAGCGTCGCAGGCTCGACGCCATGACGATAACTATGGGCCAAGATCGCGTGGAGGATCGCGTGCTGCGTCTCATAGGGAAAGTCATAGGAAGCCAGCAGTTCCTTCGAAAGCTGAGCGGAGCGTTCTGCATGCGAGCGCGAAGGACCCCGGGTGGTGCGTCCCAGATCATGCAGCAAAGCTGCCATCCCACGATCAAGCCACCGGCGTGTTCCTGCTCCGCCAGGTACAGGGCGAGATGATAGACCCGGTGGACATGCTCCCAACCGTGCGCCAGGTCGCTGAAACCGGTGAAGCGAGCCTGCACCTCCGTCGCCATCTTTGCCAGCAGGTGGATTGCTTGTTCGGCGATTTCCATGAAAGAGTTTCCTCTTACTCAGCATCTGAGTGTGGCTGCCTGGTACTTTGGCTACGACTGGCTGGTCGTTTCGTGGCAGTCGATGTTCGCGCCGCCGCCTGATGTGCAGGTGCCTTCCCTGGCGCCGGTGGTGTTGGGGAAGTATCACTTTCAGTTGCGGTTTCCTGGTTTTGTACTGCTTCCCTTTCAATCATATCTTTGGTCGCGACTATGACCTCCGAGGGTGCGGTCTCTTCTACCACAGGAGCGTGTTGCTCTTCGTCAGTGGAAGTCGAGGCCCCTGTTTCAGGCGAAGCCGGTTGATTCCCATCAGAGCTACCTATGCTGCTCTCCAGCACGGATTGCTCTTGTTGGTGCTCAAGCTCTGCACTTTGTGGAGGCGTCTCAATTGCAGGCTCCGGGCCTGGGGCGCGCAGTTCCGCCAGACGCGTTTCAAGTGTGTGTAGAGAGGTGCTTTGCGCCTCCAGACGCGCCTGTGCTTTCGCCTGCTTCTTCTGTGCCTTCTTGAGATCCTTTTTCGCTTTCTCGATCGCCAGCATCAGTTTCGCTTCTCGCCTGGCTTGCTTCTTTCGTTGCTTCAATGCCTCGTCGGCGGATGTTGATGGTTTGTCGCTTGCTGTTTTTGCCATGGTACCCTCCTTATGACATACTCGTGAAAACCTGCTTTTCACTTGCAGGTGTATGAAATAGGCCGATAATGCACATGAACACATTGATCCAGGAATCCGTATGGGTCACAGCACTTTCACGCTGAGGGCAGCGAAGCATCTCTCTGCCCAGCGCGACAGACCCTTCGCTGCGCTCAGGGTGACAGTGGAGGGGCTGATTTCATCATCCGTCTTATTTTTTGAAACTGCATTATCGGCCCCTTTGTGCATTTTCCGATATCCAGATTATTTTGTGAAAAATCTTAATCGGTCCCTACAGCCTGTTTGTTCCGCTTTTGCCAGTCGCTCCCGTTTGCTTGCCTATACATCGACCTCGGCCTGAATGCGACCTTCTTTGATGGCAGCGAGCAACGCAGCGTGATCGCGTTCGGTCTGATCCGCATAGGCCTCGGCGAAGAGGGCAATCGCCTGTGCAAATAGATCACTGTTGCCCAGGTAGCCGCTGATCTGCGCCGGGTCTCCGCTGCGCGCATGGGCTCGCGCAAGGGCCATGGCACACCACCGGGTGTACTGATCGAACTCTCTCTTCGTCAAGGTCGCAATATCTGCCGACAACTTCATATCGCGCAACTGGCGCACATAGAGGTCGGCGACATCGCCATGCGTCCAGCCCAGGAAGATGTCGCTCGCTTCCTGCATCAGACGCTGCCCCTGCACCACCCGCTCCCCATGGTTGGCGTAGGCACTTTTCCCAACGTAGGGTTCAAGCGTCGAGGCATCTGCTTCCTTGACCTGCAGGAAGAGCGGGTCATCTCCGTCCCCTCCTGCCATGAACAACCCGACCCAGCAGCGCGTTCCGACGCTGCCCACCCCAACCACTTTGCGAGCGACGTCGACGAAATGGTACTTGCTGAGCAGCACCTTGCGATCATCTGGCAGCGTCCCCAGGTAGGCAGCAAAATAGTCCTTGATCCATTCGGCTTCATGCTCTTCCGTCTTTTTGACATCGCCTTGATCCACGACGTGCACGATCAGCGGTGGCTCATCCTTGATACGGTACTGTCCGTCAACCACCTCGGTCAACTTGGGAAAGACTCCCTCGCTCGTATGGCGACTCGCCTTCTGCTCCTCCCTTTGAATAAGTTCCCGACCTTTGCGTTTCGCCATCCCCATGATCTGCTCAATGTCGATGTGCTGGTACCAGACGTCGAGATGACACATGCTCGCCATGCGCTGCATCAACCTATGGTATTGCTGTATACTCCCGACAACTGCTTGCCGGTTCTCTTGAGCCGTGTAGCCATTCTGCCGGCCAGCTACCATGATGCTGGCAGCCAGGCGCTTCACGTCCCACTCCCAGGGCCCCGGCAGCGTCTCGTCGAAATCGTTGACATCGAAGACCAGGTTGCGCTCTGGCGTGGCGAAGACGCCGAAGTTGCTTACGTGTGCATCCCCGCAGATCTGCACCTTGATGCCCGAGACGGGCGTCTTCGCCAGGTCAGACGCCATGACGATCGCCGAGCCGCGTAAGAAGGTGAACGGAGAGAGCGACATGCGTCCGTAGCGGATGGGCACCAGTTCCGGCACGCGCGTGTGGTTGGACTCTTCGAGCAGACTTATTGGATCAGGACGATCGGAAGCAGAGGCCCACTCTCCATGGCTGGTACGGGGAGCTTTGGAACGCAAGGCTTTACCGGCCGCATACCGCTCGGCGCGTGTTGAATACGTAGTTATCCCTTCAGAAGAAGAGGTTGATACAGTCATTTTCCATGTCCTTTCTCATGTTCGATGTGTCTGGTCGCGCTCTGATGGTTCGTCCCACCGGTAAAGGGCGAAGACTCAAGCACTCTCAACATGTGTCAGGAAGAGAGGGGCGGAGGACGGGATGAAAAATACCCCGTCCTCGCCCAAAACTACTTGTTATCTGCGCTCCCGCGTGGCTGTTCCGTGTTTTCAGCCACAATCTCCTCCAATCTTCCCTGCGCGGCCTGGATGCCGGTTCCACGACCCCGCAGGATGTAGGCGATGCCGACGGCAAGCAGCCCACCGGCAATTGGACCCACGATGTACACCCAGTAGTGGGAGAAGTCGAGGAGCACTAGATCCGGGCCGAACGAGCGCGCCGGATTCATCGACGCTCCACTAATCGGGCTCGCCCAGAGCCCGGCGAGAATGATGTAGGCACCCACCCCGAACGCCGAGATCGGTCCGAGGTTCTGCGCTCGAGAGGCCGTCCCCAGGATCGTGCTCACCAGGCCGGCCGTCAGCACAAACTCCATAATCAACGCCTGCCAGTCGTTGATGCCCGGCCCCGGCTCAGTGGCGCCGAGCAACCCCACCTTGCCGAACAATGCCGCCAGGAGCAGGCACGCGAGGGTGGCTCCGACCAATTGAGCGATGATATAGCCGGGAACACGCCGCCACGGGAAATCGCCACGAACAGCAAACGCAATGCTGACCGCGGGATTGAGGTGGGCCCCAGAGACAGCTCCCATGAAGAGGATCACGGCCAAGACCATCAGGCCTGGCGCGGTCACCGCTGCCGCACGGCTGATTTGCCCGTTGCTCACCGCGTTGATAGTCCCTCCACCGGCTGCCACGATCACCAGCAAGAACGTTCCCAGGACCTCCGAGAACAGGCGCCGCCACTCTAACGCGGGATTGTCGAAGTTCCTGCGGGAAAACTCCAGTGAAGCGAGGGGGGTCAGGATCGAGTGTTCTTTCTGATCGCGAGATACTTCTTGACTGCTCATATGCTTTTCCTTTCTCTTCTCCTGTATGCTACCAAGTTCACGTAACTCCCAGTATTCCAGTCGGATAGGCCGATTGCTACGTCGGAAAACTTGGACGGTATGGTGCTTAAGAATAATAGTAGTCTCAGACGTGCGAAAAAGCTATACCCCACAGGGGATAGAAAAGGGGGTAGTTTTGGGCGTTCTGCCCTTTCCAAGGGAAAACGGCTGAATGGTTGTAAAGCAAATGCAATCGTTGTGATTTCTTCGAAAACATTTTGGCAACTGATATGATAAAATTGTGATGTGCTAGGTGCACTCTTACCAAAGAGGATTGAATATCCTGGCTCCTTCTGTCTTTTGCAGAAGGAGTCAGTTCGAGCGTGTCTTTTGAGTGCGCGATACAAAGGGGGATTCGTATGCACCGAACCAGCCTGAGGGTGGAAGGCGGGCGGTTATACCAGTCAGAGACAGAGAGTAATCCAATCGTCGTTGGGACCCCTGCCTGGTACGACTGGCTGGAGGACCATACTGCTTTTTCTTTCGTCGATAGTGTTGGCAGCTTTACTGCGCACAAGAGCGTGCTCCCCACCAGGGGTTCCTACTGGAAAGCGTACCGTAGGCGTCAAGGCAAGCTCTACCACATCCACCTGGGACACTCGCACACGCTGACCCTGGAGCGGCTGCAAGCTGCTGCACAGGCATTTGCCGGAGAGCATGTTCCAGGCGAGCAAGCCAGTGTGCCCTCGAGGCAACCTGTTGCTTCCAGGCTCACCATAGCCCCATCACCGCGCATTGCGCTCGATGTCGACCATTACACTTCCTTGATACAAACCAAACTCTATCGACCACGTATGGGCAGCGATCTGATCCCCAGACCCCGCCTCCTCGAGCGCTTGAACGCCGGGCTTGGCGGCAAGGTCACGCTGGTGTGTGCTCCTGCGGGCTTTGGCAAGACCACACTGCTGGTCACGTGGGTAGAGACGATCGATCGCCCCACGGCCTGGCTCTCCCTCGATGAGCACGACGACGATCTGGCAATCTTTGTGCGCTCGCTCACGGCTGCCCTGCAAAGCGTCTTCCCCGATGCTTTCGGGGCCACGGCCAGCCTGCTCCAGGCGACACGATTTCCAGCCCTTGATTCCCTGGTCGCTCTGTTCAGCAACGATCTGGCCGATGTGCCTGAAGACCTGCTCCTGGTGCTGGATGATTATCATCGCATTCACACGAGCGAGGTGCACAGCTTGCTCGAACTGCTGGTCAAGCATCTGCCTGCCCAGGTGCACCTGGTGCTCTCCAGCCGCTCCGATCCGCAGCTCCCGCTTGCCAGGTGGCAGGCCCAGGGGCACCTACACGAACTGCGTGGCACCGACTTGCGCTTTACGCTGGAGGAGACGGAAGCCTTTCTCGCGCGTGCACTGGGAAGCGTTACGGCACACGAGATCGCGGGTGCGCTCGAAGAGCGGACGGAGGGCTGGATTGCGATGTTGCGCCTGGCGGCTCTCTCGCTGCGCAACGCGCCTGACCAGGCGGCGTTCCTGGAACGGCTTGGCCATTCTCCTGAGCGCACGATCAGCAGGTACCTGGTGGAGGAAGTCCTCAGCCAGCAAGCGCCAGCTGTGCAGGAGTTAGTCGTCCGGATGTCGATGTTAGAGCAGTTCTGCGCCGGGTTGTGTAGAGCGGTCATGGGGAGTGATGCCTCGAACGCGCAGGTGCAAGCCACCCTGGAGTGGTTGGAGCGCTCGAATCTCTTTCTGGTGCCCCTGGACGAGCGCCAGGGGTGGTATCGCTTTCACCACCTGTTCCAGGGGGTGTTGCAGCAGCGCCTGCAGCAGCGCCTCAGCCAGGAGGAGCTTACCCTGCTGCACTCTCGAGCGAGTGCGTGGTATGCCGGGCAGGGATTGCTTGAGGAGGCGCTCGAACATGCCCTGGCGGGGGGAGATGTGCCGGATGCGACGCGGCTGGTGGAAGAGCACTTTTTTAGGGCATACGAGCAGGAGCGGTCGGTGCAGATGGAGCGCTGGCTGGGCCTGTTGCCGGAGGAGCAGATCCAGGGTAGCCCCGTCCTGCTTGTCGCAAGAGCGTGGATTGTACAGGTCCATGGGCAGCTCACTGACTTTCCGCGCTTGCTGACGGCTGCCGAGCAGCTCTTAGAGAGCAACAACAGCGGTGCAGGTGAAGCGGGCGAAGCGGGCAACTCTCAGACCAGGATCCTGCGTGCAACGATTGCGATGTACTGGAGCCAGTTCCAGTACGTTACCGGGCAGGTGCAGGCGAGCCTGCAGAGCGCCCGCTCCGCGCTTGAATGGATCGCGCCAGGTGAGGCGTATGTAGCGAGTCTCGCCCTCTTATTCATGTCACTCTCAAGACAAGCTACCGGGCAGGAAGAGGTAGCGCTCGCCCAACTGCAACAGGCGCTGAGAGACCAATCGACGCGACGTAACGACACTGCTCGCCTGCTCTTTGCCCAGGTACTGGTGTATCTGGTTGCAGGCAAACTGCACCAGGCGGAACACACCGCACGACACCAACTCCGGCTGGCACAGGGGACCGATCTGATATTGAGCCAACATTTTGCCCACTGGTTGCTGGGGGTGGTGCATTACGAACGGGACAAGCTGGATGCGGCGGTGTACCACTTTTCCGCCGTGCTCGCCAACCAGCACCTCGCGAACTTGTGGGCGGTGCGGGACGCCATGTGCGGCTTAGCCCTGGCTTATCAAGCCAAGGGGTTGGGCAAAGAGGCGCAGGAGACCGCTCGCGCTCTGCTTGAATTGGTGCAAGAGCAGCACAACATGGGTGAGCTGATGGCGGCCTATGCCTTCCGTGGACAGCTGTCGCTGTTGCAGGACGAGGTGGAGGAGGCCTCGCGGTGGCTCGAGTTGACGGGGGAACAAGAGGCGCTGAGTCCGATGCCGTTCTTGGAGGATCCACTTATCACCAAAGCTCGCTTGTTGCTTGCCACAGGTGATACTGCGAGTGTGGCAGGAGGGCAAGCACTGCTCATGCACCTCTTGCAGCAGGTCGAAGCCATGCACTCTACCCGCAAGACGATCAAGGTGTTGGCCCTGCAAGCGTGGGCCTACGATCTGCAAGGTCGTGAGACGGAGGCGCTCGAGTTGCTGGAACAAGCGCTTGCCCTGGGGCGTCCCGGTGGGTTCGTGCGCACCTTTGCCGATCTGCCGCCGCTGCTGAAAGTGCTTGCGGAGCTGCGCAGGCGCAGAAAGGCGCAGCAGGCGGTCGATGGAAAACTGGACGCCTACCTGCAAGATATCCTGGTGGCGATGAGCCCGGCGCCAGCGCAGGTCGTGTCAACGAAAGAGCTGATGCGGCAAGAGGGCCTGGAACCCTTAACTAAGCGCGAGCTGCAAATCCTGCGCTTGCTCGAGAGGGACCTCACGAACAAGGAGATTGCGCGCGAACTGGTGGTCACGCCCGGCACAGTCAAGGTGCATACCACCAATGTCTATCGCAAGCTCAGTGTGAATAATCGGCAGACGGCCGTCACCCTGGCCAGAGCGCTGGGCCTGCTGGCTGCAACCTGAGCACACGAGACGTGCGGTGGGCTGCTCGAGCGCCCGCCTCTGCACTGCACCACGCAGCGGAGAATATCAGCAGGACCCTCAAAATCTATCCCCTTTTCTATCCCCTGTGGGGTATAGCTTTCGTGCGCGTCTTCGGCTATAGTGATTTTCGGGAGGAGTCGCTGGTCAGCGCTACAACATTCCCTGGCAGATCGTCGATGTCTGACATGTGCGCGGGCATGTATGGAAAGTGGCCCGTGCCGTCCAAAGACGGCGCGTGCTTGCACACGACCTGGGAGATTAAAGGAGATTATCATGCACCTTGACAAATGAATGCGTATACCCGTGGGGCCGATTATCGCGTCCATCGCCGATTATGAGTTGTAAAAGTTCATTATAAGGAGGAAAAAGTTTATCATGTTCACACGATTACAATACTTCACACGTTGGTCTGTACTTGCGTCGTGCAGCCTGATTTTTGCAGTCCTGCTGGTCGCCTGTGGTGGGAGCGGAACAGGAGGCACTACATCTACACCAGTTCCGACACCTACATCCCCACCAGCGTCGCCAACTGCGGCAACTGGCGCCATGATCGCCTATCCGGGCAACGGCTTTACCATCAGCTATCCACAAACCTGGCAAATTAGCAGGAAGGCCAATAATCTCTTCACCTTTACCGATAGCACCGGTGGGATCAAAATGACCATCACTGTCGCTCCTGATCCCAATGGGGCAATCAGTGCGGATTCAGTTGCCTCAACTGCATTGAAAGCAGCGCAGGTGCTGCTCAAGAATCCACAAACGGTGTCAGTTTCATCCACGTCCACCGTTGGTGGCGATAGTTGGAGCCAGATAGCCGCATCCGGAACACAACGATTAAACAATCAGGACACAGACGTTCAAGTGGTGGTACTTGCAGATGTTCATCCGGCGAACACGCCTCTCAGCAAGAGTTTTACGATTCTCTATCAGGCGCCGGTATCGACGTTCAGTCAAGATAACACGGCCTACTTCCAGCCGATGCTGCAATCGTTCAAATTTGGGTAAATGAGCAGTCAGCGCCTAGATAGGGTGCATAGTGCCCCACCTTTCCAAAAACTATCACCCTTTCTATCCCCTGTGGGGAATAGCTTTCGCGCGCGTCTTCGGCTATAGTGGTTCTGAGGAACGCACATCACCTGGAGGCTGTCTACAAATAGGCATATCCTGTGCGTGGCACTGGCTGCTTTCAGCATTCCGATGACTGATGCGTATTGACTCCCTGAGAGTAGCAGCGCTAGTTACCAAAGGAGCGTGCCATGGAAAAATACTGCCCAGGTGCCAGTTTGTTAGCGCCGGCGAGGTACCGGATCTGCATCCAGGGCACCCTGGACAAGAATTGGTCCGATTATTGCGGTGGGATGGCGATCGAGCACGAACGCGATCCGCATCATCATGCGGTGACGATCCTGACGGGTCGATTGGCGGACCAATCTGCATTGGTTGGTGTGCTCAATTCGCTGCATGACATAGGCTGCCCGATTCTTTCGGTGGAGCGGATGGAAGCAGAGTAGATACGAAGAGAGAACCAGGAGAACTATGTTCAAAGCGGATCGAGAGGAAAGCTGGCAAGCTTTCGTCAGCATGCGCAGCCAGTACGGTTTCGTCCTTGTAGCCCTTGCTCACCTCGTGTCTGCGCCTCAGGCTCCCTGGACCTCTGATCGAAAGCTTGGGCTGACTACACGAGACCTGGTCAGGTAGGCCAACTGTGATAGGCCCCCAATAAGCATCAACCTAAGAAAAGCCCATCAAATGCTGTGGGGGCGAGGGTGGTGAGGAGTGGCTGGGATGGCCAGAAGGGGTGAGAGCAAGCGGAACGCTTTCAGATGGCGATGGCGCAGCAGGAGGACAGCACTGTCATGCTGAGCACAGCGAAGCATCTCGACGCCCATGCAGCCAGACCCTTCGCTGCGGCTCAGGGTGACAAGATGACCCTCAGGATGACAATGGAACCCTGTCATGCTGAGCACACTCGCTACGCTCAGTGTAAACTCAGCGAAGCATCTCGACGCCCATCCAGCCAGACCCTTCGCTGCGGCTCAGGGTGACAAGAGAACCCTCAAAGTGACAAGAAAGGGCCATCCCATGCAACGACGTGCACCAGAATGGGTCATCTGCCATCATGCCCCGGTACTTGATGTGACAAGAAAGGGCCATCCCATGCAACGACGTGCACTCTCTGCCCCTCTGCCCAACCGCCCTCGCCCTCTGGAATCCTGGACCTGTGTCTCAGGTTGATACTTATTGGCCCCCTGTGAACTGACTACTTGTGCAAACCCACTACACCTATACTCCTCTTCTCTTCGAGTTGATGATCATCGGGCCTCGCAAATACCAGGAAAGCAACTCCGGAAACCAGGAGTAACAGACTTGCTAGTAGGTACGCATTGTGAAATCCAGCCACTACGTTCTTTCCTGACGACTGAATAAGCAACCCCGTGACTAAGGGAGCAATGATGCCGGGCAGCGTCAATACGGCCACGACAATGCCCAGGACTGCCCCACGATATGCTTCCGGTGCCACTCCCGTGATGATGGTCGATACCATGGGGATGACAACACCTATGGGTGCGAGGGTGAAAAAGAAGACCGCTCCAAGCGCTGAAGGAACGCTCACCGCCAGGAACAGGCAAAGAGCGCTCACCATGAGCAAAGCAGTAACCAGGTACACATACGATCGACGACTACTCCCCGTCCGGCGGAAGACGCGATCAGCGAGCGCACCAAAGGCAATCAGTGCGATTGCTCCTACAAGATAAGGAAGCGTAATCCCTGCAAGGTAGAGGGGATCACTGAGCTTGAGGTGACGCACAGTGACCAGGTAGGTCGGGTTCCAACTGAGATACAGCGCACTGGCCCAATAAGCGCTGAACCCTGCGAGGGTTGAGAAAATAACCGTGCGGGAGAAAATGATGGGTAGGATCTGTGACCAGCGGGTCCAGGGGTGACCAACGTACGTTTCATCTCCAGCTAGACTGCTCTTTTCTGAATACTCTCGCCCAACGAGCAGCCAGATGACCACCCAGAGCAAGCCTATGCCTCCAAGGAGAGCAAAGGCTGAGCGCCATCCAACGACGACGATCAGGAAGGTGAGTGGTGGAGCAAAGAGTGCCGGGCCGATGTAACTGCCAAACGTCACAATGGCCAGACCAAATGCACGACGGTCAGCAGGCAACCAGGGTGTCGCAGCAGCGACGGAGGTTCCATAGGATGGCCCCTCCCCTGCTCCAAGCACAACGCGCGTGAGGAGTAACGCGGGAAAGGAGAAGACAAACATAGTGGCGAATTGTACGATAGCCCAGGTCGTTGCAAGCAATGCCAGAACTTTTTTTGTCCCGATTCGATCGGACCATGCCGTCACCAACACCGATGACAGCGAAAACAACCAGAAGAGACTTCCACTCACCAGCCCATATTGCACCGGGCTTAAGTGCAGTTCCTTGATGATCGGCACCGCAGCCAGGCCAAGTACCGCCTTGTCGGCAAAGTTGATGGCTCCCAGGGCGAGCAGCAGGATGATCATGACCCTACCGAACGGCGTTATGCGCGTACGAACCATGTTCTGCATATTCCTTATCTGCTTCTGTGGAAGGCTCCTCTGAGAAGTATTGGACATCGATGTATCCTCTCTTTTGAAAATGTCCTTTTTCATGTTGGGTGGTGTACCACTTAGATGAAGGTCTTGTCTGCTGTTACTCATCAATTGTAATATATCCTGATGCACTAGACCACTTCCTGAAAGAGCAGCAATGATAGCTCTACCCATTCCTTCCTCGGAGGTTTCAGTGCTTTTTGGGAAGTTTGTACGCCTCAATGGCTCCTAGAGAAGAGCAAAGTGATGCCACATCACCGTGATTGTTGACCAGATCCCCTATTTCGCCGGTGCCGTTTCCAGGGCTGTAGAGATTGCAGAAACAAGCGTCTGCAACTTAAAGGGTTTCTCCACAATACCAGCATGAGGCGCAATCAGCCTGGCTTTCGCAATATCAGAGCCGGTAGAGGCAGTACACACGATAAGAGGTAATGATTGAGTGTGGGGGTGAGTCGTCAAATAACGCAGAACTTCTATACCATTGATGTCAGGGAGAGAGAGGTCAAGGATGAGAACCTCGACTGGCAATGAGCTTTTGCCGGCAAATTCTTGAGAAGATAAGACATTGTCCTGGCTCTGGCTATATGAGAATAACGCGCGCAGACAATTGAGAGATGTGTCATATCTCGTAACTTGATGGCCTGCGAAGTGTAAAAACGTCGCGCATAGTTTCGCGATGCGATCATTGTCTTCTAACAAACCCACGATAGCCATAAATTATCTCATCCTTTGTTCCTCTGGTATTGTTTACTTCCAAATTGTAATGGTAACGTATGCGATCTGTCAAGCTTCATGGCTATATTGATATACCAAATTACCTCGACGCATTTCATTGGATGCTGTACAATCTAAAACGTCGAAATACCATCTCACACATACGATAAACTTACTAGAGATTGACAATGACAGATAATAATGATACCCAAAAACACCCAATAAGCACGGTGCGCTTCGGCATGGGCAAAGAAATACGCCTCTATACCGATGAATTGGCTGTAACAGGTCAAGAGGAAAATCAGGAGATACGCGTAGAATTGGAGGCCATTAAACGCCTGACGCTGGTCCCCGGTGATCCAAATCCGGCAAAATTAGTCTTGATGGCCGACCTGGACGATGATACCACCATCATACTGGCAGAAGGTATGAGCAATGCACGAGATTTTCGCGCAATGCTCCCACATCTGATCGAACTCTGCCCAGACCTACAGCTAGACCCACCCGATATGGGGGAACAGTTACGGCAAGCGCTGAACAGCCGCCGGGCATGGACGTTGACCTGCTATGGCGCAATAGCGCTGGTTTGTATTTCGCTCTATTTACTCTACCTCATTGTCGTATTTATCGGCGCACACCATCCTTAATAGCGTTAGAAAGCGAGGTCTACAGTGCCCAAAAACGATGGAGTTTTTTTTGTTCCTGAAATGAGCACCGATCGTCGTGTCAACGTGTTTCGACGCATAATACACGATTTGGATGAATTTGAAGGCCTGGAAGTGGATGCCTATATCGTCATCACTGAGCGCTACTTAGTCGTATTCGACACTCTGCTGTGCCCCGAAGACAGCGCCATCATGATGCACATGGTCGAAGATCAATGCATCGGGCGGCAAATACTCGTTGTGAATAGTCACGCTGACTGGGATCATTGCTGGGGCAACGCGTATTTTACGGGTGAGCACGCGGCCCCCATCATTGCCCATCACCATAGTCTCACACGGATGCAATCAGAAGAGGCGCGGCAAGAGCTAAAAGACTACAAGCAGCGCTATCCTGTCTTTCATACTGTTGAACTGATCTCGCCAACAATCACTTTCAACGAGGGGCTGACGATTCGCGGCGGTGATCTGACTATTGAACTGATCCCAGCTCCAGGCCATCACCCAGATCATATCGCTGCCTGGATACCTCAATTGAGGTTGCTATTGGCTTTCGACGCAGTGGAGAAACCTTTCCCCAGCATTGAAAACGCGGACGCTGTTCCAGCGATGTTTGCGACGCTGGAACATTTTGTCGCGATGCTGCCAGAGCGCGTACTCTGCTCTCACGGAAAGTCAACGAGCTTTGCATTAGTCAAAGAGAACCTGGAGTATTTACGTGAAATAGAACGGCGGAGTCGTGCCCTCCTACAGGAACGTCGTCCAACGGACGATGAATTGGAACATGCATCTGAGGTTATTCACTACTCTCTTGACGAGGTGACTGGAGGTTCGACAGAGCCATTTGACCGCATCTATTACAATTGGGTGCACGACGCAAATGTACGTTTTCTATTACAGTGGTTGATGAGTTACCAAGGAGAAATTTAAGTTTGTTCGCTGTCACTTTTAAATATTGCCCGGTTTGCGCAGCTCCCCTGATAGAAAAATACCTTTTCCATGCTTCCCGGCTCGCTTGCACAGCCTGTGGCTTTATCTTTTATCTAGAGCCGAAGGTGGTAACGGTGGTGGTGGTCGAGTACGAGGGTAAACTTCTGCTTGGCCGGCGCAATATAGATCCGGGTAAGGGATTGTGGAGCTTTTTTAGTGGCTATATGGAACGTGGAGAAAAAGTCGAACTGGCAGCCATTCGCGAAGTCAAAGAGGAGACAAACCTGGATGTACATCTTGGGAATTTAATCGGCATATATAGCGAGCTTGACAACCCACACGTGGTAATAGCATTCCGGGCCAGCGTGGCCAATAGCGATGTAAGCGAAATGATTGCCCAACCCGATGAAGTGAGCGAACTGGCCCTCTTTTTACCAGAAGAGGCACCTCAACTGGCCTTTCCCACTGATATACAAATTTTACGCGATTGGTATAAAACACTCCCATAGCTTTATGTCAAGTTACTTGTTTTGGCCAGGTCGCTCCCCTCCTCCACTTTCGACTGTTCGGCATTACGATCTGTTCTGGATGTTCTTCGTCTGCGCCTGGCCAGGCGATAAAGCGCATAGAAAAAAACAGCGACTATGAGCAGTTCTATCAGCCGATTGAAACCGAATCCCCCACCCGTACCTGGATACATGTAGACATCATCAGCGGCAGCAAAGAGTTGCGTGTAATTAGAAGTTCCCCACATAATCGCGTACACCGATTGATTTCTTGGCATACCAGAGCCAACACCACCCCAGTTTTGACTGCTATTATCACTGCGCAGAACTCCAACGTCGGTTCCAACGAACAACGTGGTAGGTTTGTGGAAATCAACGTAAATAACGCGCACATTGGTTCCAACAAGTGAATCCTGGCTGCTTGTCCAGTGCGCTCCCGCATCTTGAGAAAAGAAGAAACCGTGACTAGTACCGGCAAAGATGAGGCCTCTTGTTCCTCCAGGTACAATTGTATCTGGTTGAACTGAGTACACCACAATGGAAGTCGGTAGGCCAGTATTGAAGGCTTGCCAGCCGAAGCCTCTATCATCAGAGCGATAAACACCCGAGGATGTGGCAGCCCAGAGCTGTTGATTTTCAGAATCAAAAGTCAAGGTATTGATCGTTATACCGGGAGGCAGGCCAGTATTGGCAGAAGACCACGTATTACCATCATCACTACTCCTGAGGACACCCTGAAATGCTGTACCAGCGTACATAGTGTGTGGCTCCCTGAAGTTAAAAGCCAGTGCTGTAAAGTTAAATGGCCCTCCCGCTGCGACTTTATTCCAGTGGAGCGCCGCATCTGTACTCACAAAAAGGCCTGCGCCGGTCGCAGCATAGAGTTTTTTTCCTGTAGTATCGAAAGAAAGAACATTGATAGAACTGTCTGTTGGTAAACCAGAACTCCGGTCGATCCAGTGCTGACCGCCATCGTTACTGGTAAAATTTTTCCCCTGCGAACTGGCAGCATAGATTACCTGTGGATTGTTAAAATCGACGGCTAGAGCGCGGATATGCTGATGCGGAAGCCCACTTGATTGCCAGTTTCCGCCAGCAAAAATACCTGAATTGGAAGTACAAGCTGAAAGGAAGAGAAGGATGATCGCTAAAAGCAGTACAACTTTCGGAGCTGTTTTACGCATAGATTCCTCAGATCAAGATAGGAGTGGTAGTTCCAGGCCAAAGCCCCTTTCAATTGCCTGGAAATAGACCTGGGCAGCGACGGCGATATCTTCGAGCGCTATTCCCAGGCCCTTGTAGAGGGTAATATTTTCTGCTGCCATGCGTTGCGGCCCCTGTCTACCAACAACCTCAGACAGATCAAAGACTCTATTCCAATCAAATAATCCCTGATCGGCAGGGATGATAAAATCACCAGCCTCGTCCTGAGCTTGATCTCGCGAATCAGTGACAATCAGAAAGCTCCGCTGTAAGGTGGATAGATCAATTTCATGTTTTGTATGCCAGTTTGAACCAATGGCGTTGATATGACAACCCAGCTTGAGCCATTCGCCCTGGAAGACCGGGTCTGAGGACGAGGTAGCGGTAATCAGGATATCCGCAACTTCGACTGCCTGGCGAGCGCTGGGAACCGGCCTCACTTCGATATTGAGAATTTTGGCCATTTCATCGCAAAAGACTTTGCAAACCTGCGCATTGCGGCTATAGACATAGATGATAGAAATAGGGCGAACGGCACAGACGCCCATCAGTTGCGTGACAGCTTGATTGCCAGAACCGATCAGGCCGACGATAGTTGCGTTATGCCGCGCCAGGTACTTCGTAGCCAGTCCGCTGGTAGCACCCGTACGCATCCTACCTAACCAATCAGCTTCTATGATCGCAAGGAGTTGCCCGTCTTGTGCGCTAAAGAGCATTACCACAAAACGCACTCCTTCCCGAAATGCCGTGTACGATTTATAGCCGAGAACGCCGAGGGTTGGCGCAGCAGCTGCAAGCATGTTTAATACGCCATTTGCCAGCCTGATACGGCTACGTGGCAGATTTACTGCATTACCATCTGCTAACGCACCAAACGCCTGCTCCAACACTTCTACAGTATCAGGCATTGGCAAAAGATTTCGTACATCTTCCTCACGCAATACTAAAGCCATAGGAGTGTTCTCAATTTTTAACTAACTCTTACGACGGATGACGCGCCGCATATACACAACCGTCTCTTCAATTTCATAGTTCTTCGGTAATTTAAACCTCTTATCGTTCTGCGGAAACAGCACATCTCGCAGCCTGTTCAGTGCCGGTAGAGAGTTACTGACTGGTTGGGGTGGCTTCGGAGCTGGCATGATACGAGCCATCAGGCCACGGCGCACCAATTCAATTCCGACACCGACAGCAACAGCTCCGATACCTGCTGCAACACGAGGTAATTGTGGATGGCGAAGAAGAGTTGGAGTACGGTTTTGTACTTTTACCAGACTTGTAGAAGGTAATGTCAAATCTGACCCACAACGGCGGCAATATAGATCAGTTTCTAAGTTTCCAAAACGACATTTGGGACATAACATGAGTCTTTTCCTCCTCGATGACTTGCATACGCATATTTATTTCCTGCTTTCCAAAATCTCCGCGATTGCGTCGATGACAAGAGTGTTTTCCTCAATAGTATTGTAAAAGTATGGGGAGACACGTAGTAACCCTGGTCGCGAGTCCGTAATAATATTACGAGCGATGAGTGCTTTTACAACTTCTTCAGGACGATCAATTTCCAACATTACAATGGAACTACGCCGCTCAGGTTCCAATGGAGCACGCACTTTCCAGCCATGTTCACGAGCCTGGGCAATCAGATCATTGGTCAAATAGCGTGTTCGCTCACAAATTCGTTCTACGCTGATCTCTTGAACGATTTCAAGGCCGCCATTCGCCGTATAAATTGTGGGAACGGCAGGCGTTCCCATTTCGACCCTGGTAGCCTCTGGACGGAAGGCGAATTCCCGTGTCTTAAATTGGAACTGGTCACGATGTCCAAACCACCCGGCGATTGTAGGTTCCAGTTGTGACAACAAACCCTCACGAATATAGACAAATGACAGTCCCGGGCCGCCCATCAACCATTTGAGCGTGCCCGTTACAAGGAAATCAATGTCCAGGGCGATGACATTCATCGGTATCTGGCCCGTACCCTGGTAATCGTCAATCAATACGTATGCGCCATGTTTATGTGCAATATCTGCAATGGCCCGTACATCCTGCACATAGCCGCTGGTAAAGAAAACACGCGAAGTAGCAAGTAACGCAGTTTTATCATCAACCTGGCGCTCAAATAATTCTGGCGGCGTATAGATATGATCAGGGCTCTCAACAAATCGACACTCAACTCCCAGGCGCCTTTTTACTAACCACTGGTACGTCAGTGTGGGGAAATCCATATCAGCCATCACGACGTTATTACGCTTGCTATAATCTAACGCTGAAGCAATGGAACTGAGCGCGACAGAGGCGCTTGGGGCAATGGCTACCTCGTGTAGCTGTGCACCTATGATGGTGGCAAACTTTTGTCGCGCCCTGGCAATCTCTCCCATCCAGATCTCATACCATGCATGCGCCCCCCATTCGTTCCACATCTCCATGAATTGCTCCAGGCCCCGCATTGATCGATGCGAAAGGGCACCCAGGGAGCAACTGTTCAGATATGTTTTTCGCTGCAGTATGGGAAACTCCGAACGATATGCCAATAGTTCTGGATGTTCGATGGCGGTTGGGACAGGATATTGCATCCTGGACTCCTTCATGGTCAACTTCTGTTTACTCCTACAAGCAACTTTGACCGATTGTTTTCCCAATACCAATGGTACCATTGCGAAAGATTATATCCTGTATTTTACCGCTTATTGAGCATAGTTGCTATAGTTCTTGCCAGCAAAGTTGCCGCTTGCTGAACTTCTTCTTCGCTTGACCAGCGTCCCAAGGTCAATCGCAGCGCGCCGAGTGCCCGCTCGCGAGAGATTCCCATAGCCAACAGTACCGCTGAAGGTTCAGTATTGCCCTCGTGGCAAGCAGAACCGGTAGAACTGGCTATCTCCGATGTGGCGGCAAGCACCTCCTCACCCATAACACGCTCTACACTGACGTTGAGCGTATTAGGCAATCGCTCGGTCCTATGCCCATTGAGATGTAATGCCCCTGGAAGATATGCTTCGAGACGCTGATGAAGAAGGTCTCGCAAGTGTTGAAGGCGTGTCTGACTCTCTGCAAGTTGCTCACTAGCTAACAAACATGCAGTACCAAGCGCCATGATAAACGCGATATTCTCCGTACCTGCTCTACGCCCAGATTCCTGACCACCGCCGTACATAATTGGTTCAAGGTGCAAACCCTGGCGTACATAGAGTGCACCAATACCCTTTGGGGCATACACCTTGTGGCCAGCAACGGTCAGCAGATCAACACCCAATGCATCTACGCAGGTCGGAATCTTGCCTACAGATTGTGCTGCATCAGTATGCATAAGCACGCCGTGGCGATGGGAAATCTGCGTGATTTCGGCTATAGGCTGTAATGTGCCGGTCTCGTTGTTGGCGTGCATAATAGTAACCAATATGGTTTGCTCTTCAATCGCTGCCTCAACATCTGCCAGATTCACACGCCCGCTCCTATCAACCGGCAGATACGTCACGCGAAAGCCGTGGAAACGCTCAAGCGCATGGCAGGTATTAAGCACAGCTGGATGCTCAGTAATCTGGGTGATGATATGGTTACCTTGAGCGCGCCTGGCTAGCGCCACACCGCGAATGGCAAGGTTATCGCTTTCAGAGCCGCCAGCAGTAAAAATAATTTCAGTGGGCGAACAATGCAGTAGTTGTGCTACCTGTTGCCGTGCAATGTCAACGGCATGATGAGTTGTACGACCGTAGCTATGTGTACTCGAGGGATTACCAAAATGCGTAGAAAGATAGGGCAGCATGGCATCAACCACGGCCGGGTCTACTGGTGTTGTGGCATTGTAATCGAGATAGATGGGACCGCCTTGCAAACCTGGATGTGATCTCAAATGATACCTCCTCCTAGTGATTCATTGACAAAGGCGACTCTCTCCATAATATCACAAGGAAAAGCGGAAAAACCTGGGAATGCGCCAGGAAAATTTCTGCGTTGAAGAGGGATAGTCTAGCCAGCTCTCCATTTTGAGATAGTTACTCCATCCTGGCAAGCTCTCCCTGGAGCGCCTCCCACAAATCACGCACATCCTGCTCTGCCGTACGCAAATTACCAATGGCAATACGGATGGTGAAGATACCATTGAGCCTGGTGTGCGATAAGAAGAAGCGGCCTGAGGCATTAATCGTGTTCATGATACGCTCGTTTACTGTTTCTAGCTGAGCTTCATCGTCCAGGTGGTGAGGATGCGCACGAAAACAGACCGTGCTGAAGGGAGCAGGCGCCATGAGTTCAAAATCACGAGATTCATTCACCCACTGTACAACGAGTTGGCCTAAGCGAATGTGCTCGTGAATGCGTGCGGCTAGCCCCTCCTGCCCAAAATAGCGCATAATCATCCAGAGCTTGAGCGAGCGGAAACGCCGACCGAGCGAAGTGCCATAGTCCATGAGATTGGGAACTTCATCTCCCATACTTTCAGTGTTGCGCAAGTATTCGGGGATGAGGCTGAATGCAGCTTTCACCACATCAGGCTTGCGCGTGAAAAAGACACTGCAATCGATTGGTGTAAAGAGCCATTTATGTGGATTTACGATCAAGGTGTCCGCGCGTTCGCAGCCGTCGAGGGCCCACTGCATCGATGGGTCGACAGCGGCAGAGCCACCATATGCTCCATCGACGTGCAGCCAGAGGCCGTAGCGTTCGCAGATAGCGGCTATCTGTGGTACCGGGTCTATGCTGGTAGTTGAGGTTGTACCTACGGTGGCAACAACAGCAAAGGGCCGCCAGTCGGCAGCAAGGTCTTCTGCGATAGCTTGCTCCAGTTGGGCCACGTCCATACGAAATGAGCTATCTACGCCAATTTTACGCAATCCCTCCTGGCCAACACCCAGCACAATGCCAGCCTTCTCGACAGAGGAATGTGCTTCTTGTGAAGCATAGTACCGCAAACGCGGCACCTCAGGTCTGCCAGACATACCTTCCTGACGAATCTGCAAACCGGGAATAGCTTCACGAGCCGCAGCCAGGGCATAGAGCGTACCAGAAGAGGCGGTGTCGTTGATGACGCCAAAAAGGGGAGTAGGTAGGCCAAGCATTTGCCGCAGCCAGTCAAGCGTCACCTGTTCGAGTTCCGTCGCCGCTGGCGAGGTACGCCACAACATGGCGTTGACATTTAGAGCGCCAGAGAGCATCTCCCCGAGGATACCTGGCCCGGAACCGGTGATACTGAAATACGCTAAAAATCCTGGTGAATTCCAGTGTGTAATGCCGGGCATGATAACGCGATCAACATCAGCGAGGATATCTTCCATAGCTTCAGCATGCACTGGTGGCTGAGCAGGCAGTGCGCGGCGAATTGCGCCTGGAGCAGTCTGCGCCAGCACCGGATAGGTACCGGCATTCGCCAAATAGTCCGCCATCCAATCTACAACTTGATGTCCATAGCGACGAAACGCCTCCGTGTCCATATCGCCTACAGCACCTGTTTGCTGAGCCACGTCAAGCGATTTTTGTTCTTCCATAGCATGTTTCCTTTTCGCTCAAAAATAAAGCCCCCACCGGGATGGGGGCAAAAAAACCTCTACGGGGATGGAGGTATTATAGCTCTTTCAAAGGTTTCTACGAGAACTTTGCGGCAAGTTCACGAGGGCTTGGCTCGACTAAAATGGAACCGTCTGGAAAGACGATGGTTGGCACACTATACATGCCGCCATTGACACGAGATACGTACGCAGCAGCACGTTCATCCTCTTCGATATTGATATATTCGTAGGGTATGCCACGCGATTCAAACCAGCGCTTCGCCATACGGCAATCACCACACCATCTTGTGGCATACATTTTTACGATTTCTTGCTTCCCAGACGAGGGTAATAAGATATCCTGCACAAACAGCTCCTTCAGTTTCTGGGGTAAAGATACAGGTTATTTCTGTTTTGTAGAACACTCTGACAAGGCGAAATATTCCCACATTGGTGAGCCTGCCAGGGGTGCCTATCCCTCTACCGCTTGCAGTGATGGAGCATGAATGCGCGCTAACATCAAGTCAAGGAACTTCTTGCCACCAGTTGCTATAAGTCCTGGATTACGAGCCAGGACACTCATCACCAGGCCAGCACTAAAGTCTCCCCGCAGCGCCTGGGCTATCTGGGTCGGGGTAAGGCGCTTCATCAGGTCGAGCGCTTCATCCCATTGCTGATCGCTATACTGCGCGATACGCTTATTAATCATATAGGCAATGTCCATGTCACGCCCAAAGCGCGCACGCCACATGTAATCGAAACGTTCCAGGAAAGCCGCAGTAGTATTGCCTGCTTTGACGGCTTCAGCCGCAACCTTCCCAGCCATCTGGCCAGAGTAGATTGCAAAGCGAATCCCCTCTCCGACCAGGGTCGAGCCGTGGCCGCCGGCATCACCGGCCAATAACAGACCAGCGCGGGAAAAACGCTCAAGCGGGCCTTCTGAAGGAAAAAGCCCTGTGTGAAACTCAATAGGGCAGGCATCTCTGAATTTATCAGTCAATTGCGGGACATCTTGCACAATGCTGTCCAGGTACACGCGTGCATCATCTTCGCTGTCTGGATGTAAGACGCCAACACCAAGGCGCACCCGCCCATTCCCACGCGGAAAAGCCCAGGCGTAACCGCGCGGGGCAAAGCGGCTCCCCATAATCAGATAGAGCTCATCCTGGGGATAGTGAGGGGCGTACATATCATACTCCGCCCCATAGCCGTAGCGGCGGAAGGCCTTGCCCATCTCCGTACGTACGCCCACATGCCTGGAAAAGCCACTGGCGTCAATTGTGACAGCTGAACGCACGGTGATACGTTCGCTGATATGATTTTTTGCGGCCACCCCACAGATACGTCCATCTTCCAGCAGTGTTTGCTCGACAGTATGGCGCACACGCAGTTGAGCGCCTGCGGCAATTGCGCGGCTGGCGAGGTATTGATAGAGCCCTCGCACATCGACCACACAAGCGACTGCCGGATGATAGTCCAGGGGAACTTCGCGCTGTGGCGAGACAAAAATGACTTTATTGATGGGATGATAGAGCGTTTGAGGGATGTTTAGCGCCTGCATATCTCTGACCCAACTTCCACCGCTTGTATGAATTGGATAACCAATTTCGTGCTGGCGTTCCAGAACGAGCGCCTCTACACCCTCTTTGGCTGCGGCCTCTGCGGCGGCCAGGCCAGCAGGACCACCACCCACGATTAAAACATCGCAATCTTTTGACATGAACAACCTTCTAAACTAATACGTAAGAGATAAGCTGAATTGTGCGTATGACGGAACCTGACGCCCACAAGGGGTGCCATGCCTTAGCGTTGATTGCTAGAATTATAGTTCACGCAGCTTAGAAATGTCCACTTCCTCCCGGCAACCAGTTGTTGCCGCAATCAGTATTTGACTTCCATCCTCTCATGTGATAAAATTAGAACATGAATTCAATGTATTTTGTACACTAATATAGATTTTATTCAGTCAAATGTACGCATTTATCACATTATGCGATGAATCTCAGGAGAACTAGGAGCGGGCTACTATGAGTATTATGCAGTTCACCCAGACAATACACATTATTCCTTCTATGGTAGGCTCACGGAGCAAACTTGCAAAGCAACCGACTCTGCCCGGTTTAGAACTAGAGGCTGAAAAAGCCCCTGTAGTAACGAACCGCCAGATCGCCGAGGTGCTTTCCAGTATCGCCAGTTTGTTGGAAAATCAAAATAGCAACCCATACCGCATTCAAGCGTATCGCAATGCGGCTCGAGGTGTGCTTGAGTTGACCGAGCAGGCAGCGGAGACCCTGGCGCGTGGAGAGGAATTACCGGTACCCGGCTTGGGACGGCGTTTACGAGCACGCATCAAGGAACTGGTGCAAACCGGAACGATGACTTTTTATAACGACCTCTTTATACAATCACTTCCACCGGCCGCGCGCAAATTGATGGCCCTTGACCATGTTGGTCCTCATACTGCCATCCGTCTCTACGAAGAACTGAATATCGATACCCCGGAGAAACTCTGGTGGGCTGCTCAAAACCAGCGCATTCGTGGCCTACCCGGCTTTGGAAAACGCAGTGAAGCACGGCTGCAGGAAGCAGCTGCTCGTGTACGCAAGAGCAGCAGCACGGTATCACTTGATGGTGCGGCCTGAGATCAACATAAGATAACACCCGGGAAAGAGAGAGGCATGCAAACATTGCCTCTCTCTTTTTGTGTCTATGACAATGCAAGCGTAGATTGGCTGGCTTAGATACACCCCTGGATATGGTAGAATTGAGTATGAAAGATTGTCAGAGTTGACGAGACATTCTATGATCTACTATTTTCCCAACCAGGAGGCTATTTATGTCCGAGCGTATTCCTCACCTTGACATTCCCGGAGCGAAATCGCGTGAATTGCTGGCACGGCGCAATGAGTTTGTGGCGCGCGGTGTTTCATCGACGATGAATGTGTTTGCTGCCAAAGCTGATGGCGCTATTATCGAAGATATAGATGGAAACCGCTACATCGACTTTGCCGGTGGCATTGGAGCCATGAATATTGGGCATGCTCGCCCAGAAGTAACGAAAGCCATTGCAGAGCAGGCCGCGAAATTCACGCATACATGCTTCAGCGTCATGATGTACGAACCATATGTTACTCTTGCTGAACGCATCGTGAAGCTGGCCCCTGGCGATTTCGCAAAGAAGGCGATTTTCTTTAATAGCGGCGCAGAGGCCGTTGAAAACGCTGTCAAAATTGCTCGTTACGCGACCGGACGCCCCGCCATCATCACGTTTGACAATGGCTATCATGGCCGTACATTGATGACCATGACCATGACCGCTAAAGTCAAGCCCTATAAGCATCGCTTCGGACCTTTCGCATCAGAGGTTTTCAGAACGCCGTTTCCCTACCCCTATCGCATGGGTATGTCACCGCAGGACGCTTCCGCTTTCTGCATCCAGGAACTGGAGCGCAAGTTTATCGGTGAAGTAGCGCCAGACCAGGTAGCGGCCGTCGTCATCGAACCAGTCCAGGGTGAGGGGGGATTTATGGTAGCCCCTCCGGGCTTCTTACGAGCAATCAAGGCTGTTTGTGAAAAACATGACATTCTCTTTATTGCCGACGAGATTCAGACCGGTTTTTGCCGCACAGGTGAAATGTTCGCGGTACAACATGACCAGGTCGTACCCGATCTGATGATTATTGCTAAATCGATGGGGGCAGGTATGCCAATCAGCGGTGTCGTTGGACGCGCCGATATCATGGATGTTCCGCCTCCAGGAACTCTTGGTGGAACCTATAGCGGGAATCCTGTTGCCTGCGCCGCGGCATTAGCGGTTCTTGACCTATATGAGCAAGAAGACTATGCAGCTCGTTCACGCGAGATAGGTCGAGCTGTCACAGAACGCTTCCTCAAGCTACAAGAGAAATACTCCCTAATAGGAGAAGTACGCGGCCTAGGCGGTATGGTTGCGATGGAACTTGTGAAGGACCGCATAACTAAAGAGCCAGACTCACACGCCGCAAGCGATGTGCTAGCAGCAGCACACCAGCGAGGACTGGTGCTCATTAAGGCAGGCATGTACGATAATGTCCTGCGCGTCCTGGTGCCGCTCTGCATAACCGACGAACAACTGAAGGAAGGTTTGGACATTTTTGAAGATGCTTTTGCCATTGTCGCCGAAGCAGCCATAGCAACAACATCTTCCGTCGGTTGATAACCATGGCTATATATTCCTTTCATGCTGCTGACGCGAAGCGCAGGCGCGCTGTAGAGTGCGGATGTATCCAGCACGTCGTCGTTGCAGCATGTCTTTCAATAAGCGACAGCGCTACGTCAGCTAGTCATGCATTACTATTCCCCACGCTCAACCAGCTCTATAAACCACTGTTCCAATTCATAGGTTCGCGGGCCGGGCACACCTTTACCAATCGTTATATCGTCGATCTGCACAACCGGCATAATTTCCTTGGAGGATGAGGTGATAAACGCCTCGTCGGCCTGGGCTAATTCCTCCAATAAAATTGGGCGCTCCTCAATAGGAAAGCGTCCCCTGGACAGTTTAAGGACCACGTCGCGCGTGATCCCCATCAAAATACCTTTCCCAGGCGTGACCAATGTATCCCCTCGGAAAATGAAAAAGTTACTACGTGTGGCCTCGAGCACGTGACCCTGCTTGTTGACAAAGAGTGCGTCCGTAGCATTTCGGCGTGCCGCTTCTTTTAAGGCTCGTATCGCTACAAGATAATTGGTGGTCTTTGCCTCCGGCGTTATCCGTTGAAATGCAGTCGTAATAAGCTTATACCCCTGTGCGAAACGCTGCATATCTCGTTCCGGCAGCTCAGAGATCAGCACAGCAAGCATTGGCTTCCCTATGGGCAGGATGCTATCTTCGCTCTCCCCACCAGTAACAAGTATACGAATGGCAGCGTGCTTGTATATATTCCGTCCAATTACATCGTAGATAATAGCCGTTACATGCTCCCACGACCAGGGAATCTCAAGTTCAATCAATTCTGCCGAGTGGTAGAGGCGGGTGAGATGCTGTTCCAGGTGAAATGGACGCCGATTATAGGTACGCAAAGCCTCAAAGGCGCTATAACCACGTAATACCGCGACATCATTGACAGATATCGTGGCTTCGTGAGGATGTACCCAATGTCCCCCAACATACCACCATGCTGCCTCGTCAATCATATCTTTCTCCTTTTTATTACCCATTGAGGATATCACAGTTTTGTGAACAAATCGAGAAAAGCAATGCTTTCATCTAACCTATCATCATTCAATCCGTATACATAATGTAGTCAAAAAACAGCAATAGAGGCTACATAAATATAGCACGCACCATGCTTGATGGCCTTTTATACGACCAGGACGTCAATATTTGCATGGTTCGTGGTTTGAAAAAAGAAATACAGAGACAGAAGGAAAGGGATTATCATGGCAGAAACAGAGCCAAATGTAGAACAGAAGCAGGGGTTCGAGGAACTACAGGTAATGGGCGAACAACTACTTACGAAAGTGAAGGAGTTGGTCCATGAGGGCAATGTACGGCGTATCATCATCAAACAAGAAGGACATACCATTGTCGAGTTTCCATTAAGTGTTGGACTGGTTGGTGTTGTCTTTGCTCCCACGCTCGCCGCCGTCGGCGCTATTGGCGCATTGATCGCTCAGTGTTCGATCGAGGTTGTGCGTACAGAACGCCCGGCAGAGACTCCGAAGAGCACCGTTGAAGAAGTTACGCATGATGAGCCATCCGCCCCATAAAACGGTTACCTGCCTTTAGCATTCTCTTTTAGGGTCAAAGCCATCCTCGCTTTCTGGTGGCTTTGACCCCAATTATTTTACAGGGCAAATGTCGAGCACCCAATTCGTGTATAATAGGGAAGAAATCAAAGCACGAGGAGTTCACTATGCCCCAACCAACACCCGAGCAGATTGACGCTTTCGAAGCAACCCCATTCCAATAACGCATATTTTGTGAGGCCTACTGTTATGTCAAATAGGATATCTATTCTCTCGAAGCATTCTTCCAAAGATCGGCTGCAAGCGTATGCACTCCTCCTCCTCGGAGTAGTTTTCCTCATATTGGCCTGGTTGCTTCATCCGAGTACAAGGGATTACCCGGTCGGTGTGCTGTTGTTTGGCTTAGGGATGCTCTTAGCGGCTGTGATTAACCCATTTCGTCTGGTGTCAGCCAGTTTTCTCGTAACTTTCCTGGGAATAGCTGTCTTCCTGGCGTTCAAGCACCTCATACCTGGTAATCAGATTCTCTCTTCCTACATCCTCGCCATCGGACTTGCGCTTCTTGGCATCGCATTGATGGCCCGGCGAGATTATGTGAAAGCTGGAGCCGTGACACCCGGTTTACTGGTAATCATTGTGGGCATTCTCGAGTACCTCCTGGCAGCAGGGCTTACACCCTCCATTTTTATTCCCTTTATGCTTTCGCTCTGGCTGCCCGGTTTTGGCCTGCTAGCTCTTGGATTGGTTTACCTATCAGCTACATTCCTCAAAACAAAGGACTAATGCGATGTCGCTCAGCGAGGAGCGCCGAGCAGTGCTCAGAGAGCAGTTGCGCTCTTTGCTGCCTATCTCAGCAGATGGTTCAATTCACCTGATCGCTCGTGCCTGGGCCGTGCGCGGTGTTCGCGAATAGTCCCTAACAGGTGAAGGGAACAAGCACCCCTGCGGTTTTAGCACAGGGAGTCTCAGAATCGGACAACGCCCAACATACGGCCCTTCACCAACGAGACACCTTTTCTTGCTCGCGTGAAAGACTTCAGGTCCGTCGCCTTTATTGCTGTGACCTGCTCTCCTTCTTCGTTTTTCCAGGTTAGCAGCAGGTGGTCTTGCTCGCTGATGATCATCGTGAGCAACACACGGTCCTGTTCAGTAAGTTCCGTGGTCACGACACCCGCCGTTGCACGTCCCTTAGGGGGGAACTGGCTCAACGGTACTTTCTTGCCCAGTCCGCTCTCTGTAACCACCAGCAGGCTCAAGAAATTGCCGGTACTGGCCGCGAACTCACTATCCAGGTAGGAGGCACTCACAACCTGCGCATTTGGTCCAAACGCGATAGCGGTCACACCCTGACCAACGCGCCCCTGGGCGCGCAAAGCATCATCATTGAAACGCAAAGTCTGCGCGGTACTTGTTGTCACAAAGTATTCACCCTGTCCTCGAGAGAGCAATGCGGCAACAACCGTATCACCTTCAGCCAGTTTCATATCCTGCAAACCGTCAACGTCCGCCGTTTTATACTCGCTCAGTGGCGACTTCTTGACTTTCCCCATCTTGCTAAAGATGACCAGGTAACGATCCTCTTCGTAGGATTCGACAGGAAGCACCGTCACTACCTCTTCACCTGGAGCTAATTCCAACAATCTGCGAACAGGCTCACCTTTTGCTGAACGATTCCCTGTAGGAATGCGATGAGCTGCAATCTGGAATATGCGCCCATTTGACAAGACGCACAAGATGTAATCTTGCGAAGTGGCCCCAACGACCTGGCGCAGTTGCTCGTCTCCACGTACGGGCGTATAAACGGCTGCACCATTTTTTCCCCTTGGTACAAACGTTTCTGCCGGGAGAGCCTTGAGAGCACCAGCACGTGTGTAGGCAATGGTAAGTGGCTCTCGCTCGTGGAGGCTCGCCACTTCCTTGATGGGCTCATGGATCTGACCTTCTACATCAATGACCGTACGGCGCTCGTCGCCGAACTGCTTGACGAGTTGCTGCATTTCTTTCTTCAAGAGCTGGAGCATGGCATTGCGATCAGAGAGGAGGAGTTGTAATTCAGCGATACGCACCTGCAATTCCTCTTTTTCTTTAGCATATTTACTCGCGTCCAGCCGCGTCACCTGCGCCAGGGTCATCGAGGCAATGACTTCCGATTGGATAGGCGTGAGCTTATATGTCTTCTCGATCACCTGGCGAGCAACCGCCCGGTCTTCAGCCTGCTGGAATATCTTGACGATCTTATCTGCATGGGCGGATCCAATGATCAATCCCTCAACAACATGCAACCGTTCCCGCGCCTTACGCAGGTCAAACTGGGTTCGGCGTGTAAGCACATCCATCTGGTGAGCATTCCAGTAGTTGAGCAATTCGACTATCCCTACATGTTTAGGTTGCCGTGCAGCCTGCATCGTTTCACCGAAGAGAAATACCATTTGAAATGAAAGGGCAACCTGTAAATCCGTCTCGGCGAAAAGTTGCGAAAGCATCTGTGCGGCATCAGCATCCTTGCGCAGTTCCAGAACAATGCGCATGCCCTTCTCTGTATCGCTTTCGTCGCGCACGTCCGGCAAGAGCCCCTCCAGCCTTCGCGCATTAATTGCTTTTACAATAGAGGCTTTGACCTTATCTCTGCCTATTGGAGGAATCTGGGTAACAATGAGCGAGCGACTGCGAGGAGTATCTTCCAGTCGTACCTCCGCGCGCACGATGATACGTCCTTTGCCGGTGGCAAAGTAATCTTTAATGCCATCAATCCCTATGATGCGCCCTCCCTGGCAAAAATCCGGCCCCTGTATAAATGTCATAAGCTGCTCAACGCTCATAGTTGGTTGATCGAGCAGAGCAATACAGGCGCGCAGTACCTCGACGAGATTATGTGGTGGGATGTTGGTGGATAGGCCTACCGCTATACCACTTGATGGGTTGACGATAGGTGGAATACGGCCAGGCAGGTAATCGGGTTCCAACACCTTTGCATCCTGCTTATATGTGGGATGCTGGGGAACAGTCTCACGCTCCATATCGGCCATCAAAGCTTCAGCCAGGGGAGAGAGGCGCATTTCTGTATAGCGGTAGGCAGCAGGTGCATCGCCATCTTCACTGCCCATATTTCCCTGTCCCTCGATTAAAGGGTAGCGCAAAGTAAAAGGTTGAGCCATGCGTACTGCGGCATCATAGACAGAAGTGTCCCCATGTGGATGATAGTTACCAAGGATCAGTCCTACCACCTCCGCGCTTTTTACAGTCGGGCGGCTAGAGAGGTATCGAGCCTCTCGCATCCCAGCCAGGATACGCCTCTGTACAGGTTTTAAACCATCCCGCGCATCAGGAAGCGCACGATCAGTTACGACAGAGAGGCCATAGGTAGCGAAAGCCTGGGCCATGATCACAGAGAAATCCTCTTCGCGGATTGCTCCTGTTTCTACTGTAGTAGTATTTTCTGTTCCCCGAGCCATACATACTTCCTTGCATCCCTGCTGACGTAGGTAGAAGCGCTACAAGAGCGCAGTTGCAGGGATGGCTTGCAATAGACTACACATCCAATTCTTTTATCTTACGAGAGTGCTCAGCCAGGAAGACACGCCGGGCTTCCGCATTTTCATCTTCCATCAATTCCTTGACCAGGCGAGCTGCTAATACTCCATCCTCCATGGAGACGCGTTTCAGTGTGCGGCGCGCCGGGTCGAAGGTCGTATCACGCAATTCTTTCGGATTCATCTCGCCCAGACCTTTGAAGCGCTTGAATTCCAGCCCCTGAGCATCTATGTGGGTTTTCATAAATTGAAGGCGAGCATCGTCATCTAACAGCCAGAGCGTCTTGCCCTTATATTTGACCGAGTACAGTGGGGGACAGGCAATATACACGTGACCCTGCTCGATGAGGTCACTAAATTCCTGGTAAAAGAGCGTGAGCAGCAGGCATTGAATGTGCAAGCCGTCTACATCGGCATCAGTGGCAATGATGATACGATGAAACTTCAAGCGGCCAATGTCAAATGAATCGCGTGTTCCCGTACCCAAAACATTGATGATAGTACGAATCTCTTCATTTTCGACGATACGCCGCAGATCGGCCTTTGCGACATTGAGCGGTTTCCCCTTGAGCTTCAGGATAGCTTGAAACTCCGAAAAGCGCCCCTGACCAGCGCTTCCACCGGCAGAGTCGCCCTCCACGATGAAAAGTTCGGCACGCTCAGGGTCATTGGAGTTACAACGCAGAAATTTTTTAGAGAGTGTCGTGTCGATTAACTCGCCATTCTTCTTAGTGCCGCTTCTCGCCAGTTCTTCTACCAACTGTGCCTCGTTGCGGGCCTTCTGCATTTGCTGTATCTTTTTGATCCACTCTTTTCCAGGGCCCGGATTACTCTCAAACCAGTCTTTCAAGCCCTCATCGACAATCGAACGCACAATACCCTCAACTGGCGCGTTATTGAGACGGTCTTTGGTTTGTCCCTGGAATTGGGGATTGCTCAACTTGACCGAGATAACTGCATTCAGCCCCTGCTGGATAACTTCTGGTCGGAAACCATCCTCCTCACGATTTTTGATGATCTTCCATTTAAGCGCATAATCATGGACGACCTTTGTTAACGCAGCCTTAAAACCTGTTTCATGAACGCCCCCATCTCGAGTGCGCACAGCATTGGCAAAACTATACATTGTCGTCTTATAACCCGTCGTCGGCTGCAAGGCCACCTCTACCTGTACTCCATCCTTTTCTTTAGTTATGCCAAGCACATGTTTGAATAGGGGAGCGCTGGTACTGATAGAGAGCTCTCGCACGTAATCAGATAAACCATCACGAGAATAGAACGTGCGGCTTACCTGTTTATTTTCGGCGTCATCCCAGGCATCGAGATGAAAGGTGACCCCACGATTCAGAAAAGCTGCCGCATTGAGGCGGCTTTCAATAGCTTCGAGTGGGTAGTAAGCTTCATCGTCAAAGATTGAACGATCATATAACCAGTGTAGCTGTGTACCGTGCACCTTTGGGTCACAAGCAGTAATTTGATGTGGCATTGCAACCCCACGGCTGAAAAGCTGAGTGAACCTCTGGCCGTCTTTCCATATCGTCAATTCCAGCTTTTCAGACAGCGCGTTAATAACTGTCGCACCTACGCCGTGCAGACCTCCAGCCGTCTTGTAAGCCCCCTCGGCAAACTTTCCACCAGAATGAGGAACGGTCAGGATAACGGTCGCGGCAGGCAGGTAATCTCCCTGGTAGAGCATAGGATCAAAGGGCATACCACGAGCCTCGTCCTTTACGGTTACCCAGCCTTCGCGATCAATACTCATCCAGATATGCTTACCGAAACCCGCCACCGCTTCATCCACGGCGTTATCAAGGGCTTCCCAAATAAGGTGAAGCAGGCCAGATGTTGAAGTTGACCCTATATACATTCCTGGACGATGGCGAATCGCTGCAATGCCTTCTAATACCTGAATATCTGAAGCATTGTATGTCGAACTCTTTTTTGTTCTTGCCATTGCTTTCGTCTCAATCCTGGCCGGTGTAGTCTCTTTCTTGGATGTTCCATTGTGCTCTTCTATTTTACGAGGAGCGAAAAGCGATAACTGCTCTTGCCCAGCATCATGATCATTTCGTACAGTCGAGATGATTTTGGCGGAATGTGACATCTAGCCTGCTACCTCACACAAATCGGGCAAGGAAGCCCCGGCTTTCAAGCGGGGGATGAATTGCCCGCCGCCGCAGCGGCACTATTCAAACGCTGTCCCCTTGCGGGGGAAGACGAGAAGTGCGGTCTCCTCTTCATTGCCAGAGATGGCTGGCACCCTTTCCCGCACAAAGTAATGGTGGCCTCGACAAACTTATCCGAAGGTTTGACGCTGACAGCACTGCATAGACCCCGTTTTGCTGTTTAACCATCAGCCGTAGAGCAAGGGGCTGGCCTCGCACCCCTTGGTACCTATTTCTCCGGTAAGGTAGCTAGCACCAGCCTGATGGTATCCAGGCTGTATGTGCTAGACTCTAGTCTGGTCAAGTCCAGGACTTGCGAGAGACGGGTCTAAAGCAACCCCACTCACAAGCCCCCTGCTTTCAAGCGGGGGTACTTGACTTTGCATACATCTGTTGTTACACCAGCATACAGTCTTCATTTACAAAAGTCAAGAGGAAATTTGACCAAATGTTCTAATTACAAGAAAACTCATTTTCCCCTTGATTTCAAGCATAGATTACTTCTCCGCCCTCCATTCCAGTGTGATATAATGTGTTACAATCTTATCAGAATCAGAGACTTCAATGTCCCTTGAGAGGGAAGTTTCCTATGACAAAACCAATTACCGGCCAGTATGAGTACCTGCATCGTTCTGGGGTAGGGCTTGACTATTTTACTTCGCGTATCGATAGTCTCACGCTCCTACCAAATGGGCGTTTTATCCTGGTCATACAGGAACGCAGTCGCATCGCTAACGCAGCCCAATCGCTGATGAGTGGGCAGCAAGTTGCTATGAACGCTCCAGAAGTACGGCGCGAAGGTACTTATAGCGCCCAGGGAAATGCTATTTCGTTTCGTTTTGACGATGAAGCAATCGAAGATGGGCAGCTGGCCTGGAACGGCGAGGGAATGCAGTTCGGCCCCAACTTTTTTAACAAGGTCTCAGATTCAACTATACTGCCATCCCCTCAGCGGATGAAAAAGGATATGGATGATATCGCCAAAGGCCTGAAAATCGCAGGTACCATAGGTGGTATGGCGATCAAGGCAGCGAAAACTATCCAGGATACCATACAGACTGCACAAGAACCTGGGCCAGGGCAAAAACAGAATGGTCCTTCCTCACCACCCGTTGAAGCAAGTCAGCCAGTCCCAACTGCTCAGCCACAACGGCCAGCACCCTCTTCGCCTTCATATACGCCTCCGTCGCAGCCTCAAGTGCGAAGTACAGTAACACCTCCACAGCAAAGGGAGCAGCAAGAAGCGATATTCTGTGATCAATGTGGGGCACGTGCTCGGCCTGGCAAGCGCTTCTGCAATAATTGTGGCGCGCAACTGCCGTAGTGTGTTCATTGTTTTGCCTGATCCCTCATCAAGAACTCGTATGCAGCGATGATGCGTTTCATTTGTTGCTGGTCTCCTCCCCGATCAGGGTGGTGGCGCTTGGCGAGCGTTCTATAACGACGTTTTATCTGCTGTGGAGTTGCATTTGGCGGCAAACCCAGTACATTCAAAGCTTGCTGGCGCTCTATTAACGGGCGTGCAGGATTGGCGCGGTTCTCCCAAAGGGTTTTGAAACTCAAACGCAAAACATCCCACAATAGCGCCGCAAAAGACTTTTGAGGTGGCTGTGCATTCATTCCAACATTCCTAGCTTTATGGGAGAAACTTGCAGCCGCTCGACGACCTCATTAGCCAGACCAGGATGGTAAAGTCCTTCAGCGATGATTGCAGCCCCAATAGCGACTTCATACCAGGGCTGTTCATCATCACCACGCGGGAAAAGATAGCATTGATACCTATCGTTCAACCACTCAATGACGTTGTCTTTGCACTGGCCGTTCACTACAATATCTTCGAGATGATGAATAGCCATCAATCCAGCCAGGTCCTGGGTCAGGCTCTCCCAATAGGCTTGTTCTGCAATTGCTTCGCTTTTTAGAAGATCCTGCCAAGCAACATGATCGGTAGCGCCAAGTTGAAGAGCGCTAAAGCCAGCGGAGGTTTCACCTATACCATCAACAATTCGCCCATCTTCAACGACAATGATACTCCTGGAATGACAATCCGCCGTCAGGTAGAAGAAACGCATCTCTTGCCAGCTAGCCTCCTGCTTTCTCATACGAAAAGTTAAAGTGGTTACTGCGCACAAATCGCCTGACGAGCCCATATCCAATCTATATTGCTTACGATAAAGTGGTACACTTGCTAATTGCCTGATAGAAGGGAGGTAATAGGTGTTGAAGTACACTGATTCCAGCGCGAGAAGAAAATCATGGACCTTGTTTTCACCATGGTTATGCGGTGAAGTACCATTTGATACCGAGGTATTTGCAGTGGCAGTCAAGTGAGTTGGATAGCCGTTTTTTCTGGCTGATACAGCGATAACCGGCTCAGGATAGAAACTACAAATATGTCTTACATACTCTAATGCCGAACGAACGTCATTCAATGGTCGAAGTTCCAGTGTTCTTCCATTTTCCAGCAAGCTGGCTCTCCAATCTTCTCCATTGCAATCAATGCCGATATTTAAAACCATTGTGTCGCTCCTCAAGGAATCGATTATCCTCTTATAATTCCTTCTATTTTCCTCATTACAAGCCATATGTCAAGTCTAAAGGCCCTATTTTGCTTGACGCTACACAGACCCATCTGTTACACTTTGACATAATCAAACACAGACCCCTTACACATTACATATCAAGCGCGCTATGAACGTTTGTCCCTGTAGTGAGCACTATGTCACAGCGCATCAATTGCGCCAATCATCTTAATTGTTGAAGAGGAAGAAAGCATGTTAGGTGAACGCCCCTCATTCACCCACGAGCAAGAACATCAACGGCTAGTCACTGCTTTACGCGAAAGTGAGATTTTGCGTGAATTAGCAGAGCTGTTAGCATCTTCACTTGATCTGAATAACATCTTGACTGTCCTGACGCGACGTACTACCGAGGTCTGTGAAGTTGAGCGCTGCTCAGTCTGGCTACGAGATGATACGCAAGATGTTTTTCGGCCAGCAGCCTACTATCTTTCCTCACAACGTATTGATCGCGAGAAAATCTCCAGTGGTGACCATCTCTGGCGCCAGGGATCCGTGCGCTTCCATGATCCGGATATTTTCCACCTCCTACAGGAAAAGGGCATGCTCGTTATCAACAATCTCCATGACCATCCAAAAGTACGAAACGTTGCAGATGGATTCTTTGTCAGTTCAATACTGTTCGTTGCCCTGAAACGCGAAGATCGTATTTTAGGTATGTTGACACTGGATGATCCGTCTTTCATCCGCACATTTTCCCCTGAACAGCAACAACTTGCCAGTGCAATTGGACAGCAGGCCGCACTTGCCATAGACAATGCCCGGCTCTATCAACAAGCACAGGCAGAACGAACTCGCGCCGAGCGCTTAATTGAACGTGCGCAAGCAATTTATCAAGTGGCATTAGCCGTCAATTCAGAGGAGAATCTCTCGGCAGTATTACAAATCGCTACACATCACCTGGTGAGTGGTCTCAACGCAGATGGTGGCAAGATCGTTCTCCTGGAGGCTGATATGTTGCGCCTCGCTGATATCGCTGAGCAAGATCAATTTCACATGGCCGCTTCAGTCGAGACAGCGTTCGCGCTGAGAGACTTGCCTCATATTCACCGGGCTGCATCGACAGGTTCACCTCTCTACGTCACCACAAAACAGGCTAGTGTAAGCGAACAACAATTATTTCGCAAACTGAGTTTTAGCGGTGTAATGGTTGTTCCTCTTATTACTGGCAGTGGTCATGCAAAATCTTCGACACCGAGAACCTATTCACCACCTCATACATCTCAGTGCATTGGTTTTGCCTTCGTCAATTTTCAAAACCCCGGCTATCACCCGGGCAAAGGACAATTTGCTTTTGCTCAAGATATCGCGGCCCAATGTGCACTTGCCGTAGAAAAAGATCGTCTTCTATCCGATGTTCACACCGCTGCCGCCCTGGCAACCGAGCGTGCGAATACGCTTGATGCTGTCTTCCAAGCAATGACCGAAGGTATCACTGTACTCAACCAGGACGGGGAGGTACTTGTTCGCAACAACGCTGCCTCTCGATTTTTAGAGATACCAATAAACTCAACCGCTAACCTGAAGGCACTTCTTCAACGCTTCCCAACGCGCACACTACACGGGCAGCCACTTTCAGAGGAAGAATTTCCCCTGAGCCGCGCATTGAAAGGCGAGCGGATCCATGGAGAGCGCTTCGTCACAGTTCGTGGGGACGGCGTTGAGCGGGTGCTCGAGGTAAACGTCACCAACATGCTGGACGATTCCCAGCGGCAGATAGGGCTCGTCAGCGCTTTCCGCGATATAACGGAGCAGGCTCGTGCTGAACAGCGGATACGCAAGGCATTAGAAACAATGCTTAATGTCGCAGAAGCTTTTTCTGGTATCACCGAAATAGAAGACATCCTGCAGAGTGTCCTTGGAATGACGCTCTCCACACTCAACTGTGAACGCGGCTCCGTACACCTGTTTGATCAGAATGATCAGGCATTTACCATCCTGTTATCCAGTGGCTTTGGAGATAATGAGTCTGAGCAGGAGTGGCTGCTTGAACAGAGCCTCTGGCTTTCACCCGCTGAAAACGAGTATCAAGGGTTCCGCAACCAGGTACTGGAGGGGCACGCCACCGTCATCAATGCCGAGCAGGATGATAAGCAGCACCATCCAATCAATCAGACGATGGTGCTTGCCGCCCCGATCACCCATAATCATCGCCTATTGGGTCTGATGATAGTGGATCGCTGCTCATCGCATACCACGGGTACTGCACTCAGTAAAGAGGAATGGCAATCCCGACCGCAAGAATTTTCAATCTGGGACATGGCAGTCATCGAAGGTATTGCACAGCTTGCCGGGCTGGCAATTGAGCAGGCCCGCTGGCAGGAAGAAGCTATAAAGGCTCGCACCAGCGAGGCCGCGATGCGCGAAGCAAACGCTCTTAAAGACGAGTTTCTGGCTATTACTGCACATGAGTTTCGTTCTCCACTTACCGTTATTCTTACTCACAGCCAGGTTGGTTTACGTGCGTTACGAAAGGGCACTGAACCGCAGACCATTCAAAGGGTGAACGATAGTCTCACTGCTATTGAAGAACAGTCGCACCAGTTGACCAACATTGTCAATACTTTCTTAGAAGTAACACAGATCAATCGCAAACAACTGGTCATCAAATCAGAACCAATCGATCTGGCAGAGATTGCTGAACATGTGGTAGCAGCCCACAGCGCAACTTCAGCGGTACACCAGATCAGTTGTCAAATAGCACCCAGCGATCACCCCTACATTGTCATTGGAGACGACGCACGGCTTAAACAGGTTCTAGCCAACTTGTTACAGAATGCCATTAAATACAGCCCATTCGGCGGTCCCATTACTGTCTCCCTCTGCCAGCATGAGAGCAAAGAGGGCGACGGGAGGCGAACCATCGACGTATGCGTGGAAGATACTGGTATTGGTATCCCTCAGGATGCACTACCCCGACTCTTTGAACGTTTCTATCGAGGGTCCAACATCGATGGGCATAGGACAAGAGGGATAGGGCTCGGCCTTTATATTGTCGCGGAACTTATTCGGATGCATGGCGGCACCATCCGAGCAGAAAGCGCTGGTATCTCTGGTCAGGGTAGCCGCTTTATTTTCAGTTTACCTTCATCACCTCTAGAAAGAGAAACAGCCGCTGGTGAACTCTAGCAAGCGCGGCATTGGAGAGTACACAGCAGCACGCAATCCTAGCAAATTCGATAGTTGAAGGTGGTCGGATTCTTCGCAGGCGCACTTAAATGGACGGTAAAACCCACCGCTGGCTGGAGTGAAACATACTGTACTACTACTGGACCTGGATCAGCTGTGAGCACCACAACCACAACGCTCGTCGCTGTAATATGAGCATTGGCAACCATCACCTCGGATTGATCCCTTTCAAAGTTGGCCGAGCCAGCTGTTGCCGCGCTACCTTCGCGTAAAGGCGATGCAAAGCGCCCCTCAAAGCTCTCTACTGCTGGCAAACCGGGATTCGTAGCTGTCTTAGAACGAGATACATCACCGCTGGCAGCCCTTGCGATTGCCTGAGGCTTGGGAACAACTTGCAAGTGTACCTTTGTCGTGTGCAAAGGAGAACGCCTCTTGTTCGGTACTGTTCTGGGAAACTCCGTTTTGGGGGAGACCACCCCTTCTTTGGTCGCGATAGGAAGATGATCAGTGCGTGCCTTTGGCAGCGTACGAACGGCAGGCAATTGTTTGGATTGAATGCTGAGGCACGGTGGAATGAGCATGGCTTTTTGCACATCAGGTACAAAGTCATCAAACTCTTCCGCTTCCAGGACTTCCTGAGCAGATTCGTCGATCAATGCCTCTTCTACCGAAGCTGAAAGGTCTAATCTCTCTCGCGTAACGCGGGATTGCCATTGTTGCTGTTTCTTCTCATCGATATTATCTTGCCAGTGCATCATCAACCTCTGAACGCTTTTTCAACAAATTATCGCCGATCATGAAATAAGGTGAAACATCAAGGGACAGTATAGCATACCTTGCTCAAACCACCACTCTATATAGCACATTTGGGTAAAATTGGGAGCGTCTATTTATTGCGCCCCTCTGGAAAGCTGATCCAGGTACAAGGGCGCAACGAATGGACGCTCCTATTTCTGCACTGAAATAATAGCTCCAACCATTTCCCCAACTGGCGGGACCAGCATTCCATCGCGCTCAACCAGCCACCCCTGCAATAATTGTCGCAACTCTGCGCGTGTCTTTTCGTCATCAGGCAGAATGAGCTGCTCTAACATCTCTTCTACCGCAACATCGACAGAAGGATATTTGAGGACAAGAGGAAGCGAAACGATCTCTACGTTTGCATAGATACCCATTTCAAATAATACATCAAGTGCATGAATATAGGCAGGAGGCAGACAGCGCTCATCTCCATGGAAATGCCGCCAGAGGCCGCCAATCAGGGAATCAATGGCGGTCGCTCGCATGTAGAAATAGCAGATTTGGCGTGTAGCAGTATAGAGTTTCGCAAGGAAGGGTGCAATTGCGAAAATTGGATAGAGCACATGGCTACAAATGACGATATCTGCCGCAAGGTTCTCAGGTGCATCCTGCCACGTTGATTGCATCAGCGTGATATTCGTGAGATGCTGTTCGGTAGCATCTTGACGCAGGTAGCCCAACATCGCAGCGTTCGGCTCAACGGCAGTGACATGCCGGGCCTGCGGCGCGAGCGCCAGGGTAAATCGCCCCGTACCGGCTCCGACGTCCAGCACGGTCATCTGGGTGGTGACTACGCTCTGTAACCTGTGAAATAAAGGGTCCTGGGCAACAGCATCCTTCGTTGTGCTGTGAAAGCGCCGTGCCCGGCGATCCCAGAAATCTGCACTGGTGCGGCCAAGGCGCGCATAGGCCGCATCCATCTGTTGCGCTCGCGCATTGAGTATTGCCTCCCAACGTTCAACAGCGGTTTCCATAGAAACCTTTCCCCACTTTCCCTACCACCTCTGCATCGGCAGCCTGTAACTTTGTTTTGAGGCACTCAAAGAATTGATCGGTTAATTTTTCGGCCACGCCCTGCAGGAGACGAGCACCAACACTCGCGATTGTGCCGCTTACAACGACCTTGGCTTGCCAATCCATGCGTGTCTGCTCATTCTCAAGTGCTGAAAGCTGCATATCTCCAGACAAATCAACAGCGCTACCCGGCGCTTTACCTCGCCCCTGGACAAGCATACGTTCTGGCTCTTGTATTTCTGGCCGTGTCACATCCATAGTGAACTTGGCTTTTACAGCGCCAACGCCTACACCGACGATCGCCTTCCAGTGTTCCTCTCCCAATTCTTCGAGGCTTTGAAAGCCAGGGGCGCAGGACGCTACCTTATTTACATCGAGAAGAAACATCCACACCTTGTCAATGGATGCATCGATGGTTTGAGTCCCAGAAAATTCCATAC
>WNGE01004130.1_pt1 | contig 46057 bp, 48 predicted proteins | sample 5400651 | NCBI WGS metagenome assembly WNGE01 (sample SAMN13153370, study PRJNA577476) | soil metagenome | isolation source: 60 cm soil or saprolite under grassland replicate 2 | place: USA:California | collected 2016-06-15 | reverse complement strand
GCTGCGGCATGATTGTCGCCCGTCTGGACAACAGCCAGCTCCTCCCTGACCCGCAGTGCTGAATTCGGATCACTGAACAGCACCGTGCCGAGCGCGACATGGAGCGCACCGCATGCGACGAACTCGAGCGCATCCTGTCCGGTGGCAACTCCACCCATCCCGACGATCGGAAGCTGTGTCGCTGCATAGCACGCGTGCACTGCCGCGAGCGCGACCGGTTTCAGCGACGGACCCGAAAGGCCGCCCGTTCCGCGCGCGAGTACGGGCTGGAGCGTCGTCGGGTCCAGTGCGAGGCCGCGGAGCGTGTTGACGAGCGAGAGGCCGTCGGCTCCGGCTTCGGCGACCGCGCGGGCCACCGAGGCGACGTCAGGATGCGCAGCGGACAGCTTCGCGTACAGCGGGAGCGTTGTCGCGGCTCGGCAGGCGGACACGATCGCGGCCGCCGAGTCGGCCGCCTCGTCGACGTTCGGGCACGAGAGATTGAGCTCGATCGCCTCGACGTCCTCCAGGACGCCGCATGTGTCGGCGTAATCCTGCGCGCAGAACCCGCCAACCGAGATCCAGAGCGGGATGCCGAGCTCGCGGAGGCGCGGCAAGTGGTCGTCGAGGAAGCCCTCGCGGCCGGGATTGGCGAGGCCGATCGCGTTCAGCATCCCGTGGCCCGTCTCGACGATCCGCGGCGGCGCATTCCCCTCGCGCGGCAGCGGCGTGATCGTCTTGGTCACGAAGCCGTCGAACTGACGCGCCACCTCGGGCGCGACGAGCGCGTCGAGGCAGCCGGAGGCGTTCAAAAGGCTGGTCACTGCACGCCCTCGACGGCGAGCCGCGAGACCGCGCTCTCGCGGCTCGCAGAGCGCGACTCCGGCGCGCGTGGCCTGAAGGAGGGGGGCCGTGGGGGAACCATGGGTTCCCCCACGCTCAGCACCGGCCCTTCCACACAGAGCCGCTTCAGGCGGCCGTCGATCTCGACCGCGCAGCCGTAGCACGCTCCGTAGCCGCAGGCCATCGGCGCCTCCCACGCGAGCTGCGCTCCGGGGTACTGCTCCGCGATCGCGCGGAGCATCGGCTCCGGGCCACAAGCGAGCACCTCGTGCCCCTCGGGGATGAGCTCGGTGACGAGTGTCGGGTCGATCGCGACCTCCGCTCCGGGAAGGAGCGCCGCCGCCTGGGCATGGGCCTCGGTGCGGAACCCGAGCACGGCGGGCGGAAAGCGGAGCGCCTCCGCGAGATAGGGCAGCGGCGCGATGCCGATCCCGCCGCCGACGAGGAGTGGGCGGTCAACGTCGAGCCGGTAACCGTTCCCGAGCGGCCCGAAGACATGGATCGCGCCCCCCGGATCGAGCCCGAGCGTGTACAGGCCGATGAGCTCGGAGCCCGTCACCCGAAGCCGCTGCCTTCTAGCGGTCACGGCCGTGACCTCGTTCCTGCTCCGCCGCGCGAAAACCAAGCAGCGCAAGGACACAGGGAGGCCGCATACCGGTGGTATGCGGCCGACTGAGGACGCGGCGATGCGCCGGTTTGCAGACGGCGGAGCAGACAACCGTGGTTGCGGCCGTGGCCGCTAAACACCGACCGCCTCGACTGCGATCCGCTCTTGCAGCGACAGCGCTTCCTCCCGCCGCGCGGACGCGATGGCATGCACCGCGGCGGCGGCGCCGGACGGCGTCGTGATGCACGGGATGCGCGCCGCGAGCGCCGCTTCGCGGATGGCGTATCCGTCCGAGCGCGCGTTCCGGCCCTCCGGCGTGTTGACGACGAGATCGAACCGACTCCTGCGGATCATGTCGACGACCGGCTTTCCCTTCTCGATCTCCTCGACGTCGAGCCCCGCGATGCGCAGCGCCTGAGCCGTGCCGCCGGTCGAGACGAGCGAAAAGCCGAGACCCGCCAGCGCCGCCGCGATCGGGATCAGCGCCGGCTTGTCGGCATCACGCACCGAGAGGAACGCCGTCCCGTGCGTCGGCAGGGGACGTCCCGCGGCACGCTCCGCCTTGGCGAACGCAGTGGGAAAGTCGCGCGCGCTCGCCATCACCTCTCCCGTCGAGCGCATCTCCGGGCCGAGCACCGGATCCGCGCCGGGGAAGCGTGCAAACGGAAGGACGGCGGCTTTCACGCTCACCTGCGCAGGCGGCCGTTCGGGCGGCAGCTCGAGCTCCGACACGCGGCTGCCGGCCGCGAGCCTGCACGCCGCCTCGACGAGGTTGATGCCCGTGGCCTTCGACGCGAACGGAACCGTGCGCGACGCGCGCGGGTTCGCCTCGAGCACATAGAGCTGGCCTCCGGCGACCGCAAGCTGCACGTTGAGCAGGCCGACGACGCCGAGCCCGCGCGCGAGCCGGCGCACGACGTGGCACACCTCGAAGTACGTCGCCGGATCGAGCGACGGCGCAGGCAGCGCGCAGGCCGAGTCTCCCGAGTGCACGCCGGCCTCCTCGACGTGCTGCATCACGGCCGCGACGTAGCAAAGTGTCCCATCGGACAGCGCGTCGACGTCGATCTCCATTGCATCTTCCAGGAACCTGTCGACGAGCACGCGCCCCTGGACGTCGCTCATCGCGTCGCGCACCTCCTCGGCCGAGTAGCAGATGCGCATCGCGCGGCCACCGAGCACGTAGGACGGGCGCACGAGGACTGGGTAGCCGATGCGGGCGGCCACCTCCTCGGCCTCCGCCGGGTCGTCTGCCATTCCCCACGGTGGGACGCGGATTCCGAGCTCGTCGGTCAGCCGGCCGAATCGCCCGCGGTCCTCGGCGAGGTCGATCGCGCCGAACGGCGTGCCGAGGATCGGGATGCCTGCATCCTCGAGCGTTGCGGCGAGCTTCAGCGGCGTCTGCCCTCCGAACTGGATCACGACGCCCTGCGGCTGCTCGCGCCGGCAGACCGCGAGGACTGCGGCCGGATCGAGCGGCTCGAAGTAGAGGCGGTCGCTCGTGTCGTAGTCCGTCGAGACGGTCTCGGGATTGGAGTTCACCATCACCGCCTCGTAGCCCAGCTTGCGGAACGCCTGCGCCGCATGGACGCAGCAATAGTCGAACTCGATGCCCTGCCCGATCCGGTTCGGACCGCTCCCGAGGATCACGACGCGAGGCGCGTCGCCCTGCGGAGGGGTCTCGTCCGCCTCGTCCCAGGTCGCGTAGTAGTACGAGGACTCGGCGGCGACCTCGCCCGCGCACGAGTCGATCCGGCGATAGACAGGCGCTCGGGTCGCCTGCTTCTCGCGCTCCTGCTCGATCCCCTCCAGCTCGCGGCGAAACCACGGATGGAGGTTCTCCGGATGCCAGTCGAGCTGCGCCTCGAGCCCTCGCTCTGCCTTGACGAACGCCTCGCGGAAGGTGCGGCCGATGCCCATCGTCTCGCCGACCGACTTCATCTGCGTTCCGAGCCGCGTGTCCGCGCCGGGGAACTTCTCGAACGCGAAGCGCGGGATCTTTACAACGACGTAGTCGAGCGTCGGCTCGAAGCTCGCGGGCGTCGTCTTTGTCAGGTCATTCGGGATCTCGTCGAGCGTGTAGCCGACGGCGAGCTTCGCGGCGACCTTCGCGATCGGATAGCCCGTCGCCTTCGAGGCGAGTGCCGACGACCGTGACACGCGCGGGTTCATCTCGATGACGCGGATCTCCCCCGTCTCGCGATCGCGCGCGAACTGGATGTTCGAGCCGCCGCACTCGACGCCGACCGCGCGGATGACGGCGGCCGCGGCGTCGCGAAGCTCCTGATACGCCTCGTCGGGAAGCGTCATCTGCGGTGCGACGGTGATCGAGTCGCCGGTATGCACGCCCATCGGATCGAGGTTCTCGATCGAGCAGACGATCACGACGTTGTCGTTCCGGTCACGCACGACCTCGAGCTCGAACTCGTCCCAGCCGCGCACCGACTCCTCGACGAGTACCTGGCCGATCGGGCTCTCACGGAGTCCCCGCGCGACCTGCGCGCGCAGCTCGACCGCCGTCTCCGCAAAGCCGCCGCCGTGCCCGCCGAGCGTGAACGCGGGCCGCACGACCGCCGGCGCAAGGATCCCGCTCAGCTCGTCCGACCTTGTAACAACTTGTGACTTGGGAACGCGGAGGCCGGCTCGCTCAACGCACGCTTTGAAGAGCTGACGGTCTTCGGCGCGGTCGATCACGTCGAGGGGCGCGCCGATCAGCTCGACGCCGAGCTCGTCCAGCAGTCCGGATCGCGCGAGCTCGCGGGCGAGGTTGAGCGCCGTCTGGCCTCCCATCGTCGGCAGCAGGGCGTCGGGCCGCTCGCGGCGGACCACCGAGGCGACGCCTTCGAAATCGAGCGGCTCGAGATAGGTCCGGTCTGCGAAGCCGGGGTCGGTCATGATCGTGGCCGGGTTCGAGTTGACGACGATCGTCCGGAACCCGTTCTCGCGCAGCACCTTCAGCGCCTGGCAGCCGGCGTAGTCGAACTCGCACGCCTGGCCGATCACGATCGGCCCGGAGCCGATGAGGAGGATCGATTCGAGGTCGGTTCTACGCGGCATGTGCGAGTTCCTCGACCCAGGTCTCGATCAGCGGCCACGCGTCGTGCGGGCCGGGGCCCGCCTCGGGATGGAACTGGAGCGAGCGAGCGCGCAGCTCGGGGAACGCGAGGCCCTCGACGGTGCCGTCGTAGAGCGAGACGTGCGTCACCTCGGGCGCGTCGGTCGCATCGACGCAGAAGCCGTGGTTCTGCGCCGTGACGAGGACGCGCCCGCTCGACCGCTCGAGCACGGGATGGTTCGCGCCGCGGTGCCCGAACGGAAGCTTCGAGGTGCCGAAGCCGGTCGCGCGGCCGAGCAGCTGGTGGCCGAGGCAGATGCCGAACACCGGCACCCGGCCGAGTAGCTCCCGCACGGTCGCGATCTGCAGCTCGAGCGGTTCCGGGTCGCCGGGCCCGTTCGAGAGAAGAACGCCGTCGTATGCGGCGAGCTCGTCGGCGTCGACGTCGTGCGGATACACGGTGACCGCCGCGCCTGCATAGGCGAGCCGGCGCAGGATCGAGCGCTTGCAGCCGTAGTCCACGACGGCGACGCTCGCAGCGCCGACGTCGCTGAAGATGTACGGCTCCTTCGTCGACACGTCGGCTGCGAGGGCGCGGCCGTTCATCCCCGTCAGCGAGCGCGCGGTCGCGAGCGCCTCGTCGACCGCGCAGTCGCCTGACACGGCGACCGCCCGCATCGCACCGGCGCTGCGGAGCTGGACGACGAGGCTGCGCGTGTCGATGCCCGTGAGCGCGACGATGCCGCGCTCGTGCAGCCAGTCGGTCCATCCCGGCCCGCGCGCCTCCCGCATCAGCACCGCACGCGCGTGAGGCTTGCTCGACTCGCTACGCGCCCTGTCGACACCGTAGTTGCCGATCATCGGCGCGGTGAAGCAGACGAGCTGCTCGGCGAAGCTCGGATCGGTGACGATCTCCTGGTAGCCGGTCATCGCGGTCGTGAAGACCGCCTCGCCGCAGGCGAACCCGGTCGCCCCGACCGATTCCCCGGTGAAGACCGTGCCGTCCTCGAGCACGAGCATCCCGTTCACTCGTACACCACTGCCCCAGCCGCGACCGTCATGGCAACGCGGCCGCGCAGCGTCCGGCCGAGGAGCCACGAGTTCACCGAGCGCGACCGGAAGCCGTCCTCGGTCACTCGCGTCACGCCGGTCGTGTCGAGCAGCACGAGGTTCGCCGCTGCGCCGACCGCGACGCGCGGACGCTCGAGCCCGAAGATGCGGGCCGGGCCTGCGGAGAGCCGCTCGAGCAGCGTCGCGAGCGGCAGCAGTCCCGGCTCGACGAGCTCGGCGTAGAGAACCGCGAACGCCGTCTCGAGCCCGGTGACGCCGAACGGCGCCGCCTCGAACGGGGCGTCCTTCTCGTGACGCGCGTGCGGCGCGTGGTCGGTTGCGATCGCCTCGATCGTCCCGTCGCGAAGGGCGGCGAGAAGCGCGACGCGATCCCGCTCTTCGCGCAGCGGCGGGTTCATCTTCACGTTCGTGTCGAGCGACCGCACCGCGTCGTCTGTGAGCACGAGGTGGTGCGGCGTCACCTCGCCGCTCGCATGCACGCCTGCGTCGCGGGCCCGCCGCAACGCGGCGACCGATTCGGCGGCCGACAGGTGCAGCAGGTGCAGCGGCTGCTCCTCGTACCCCGCGAGCGCCAGGTCGCGCTCGACCATGACGGACTCCGCGACCGATGGATAGGCGGCGAAGCCGATCTCCGCCGCGACCGCTCCCTCGTGCATGTGACCGCCGCGGGAGAGCGACGGTTCTTCGCAATGGAGCGCAAGCGGGCGGCCCGTGACCGACGCGTACTGCAGCGCCCGGCGCATCAGTCCGGCCGAGGAGACCGGCACGCCGTCGTCGGAGAACGCGACGGCCCCGGCGTCGGCGAGCTCGCCCATCTCCGTGAGCTGCTCGCCCCTCTGGCCGCGGGTGATCGCCGCGAGAAAGCCGACGGGGATCTCCGCCTCCCGCTTCGCAGCGTCGGCAAGCGCGCCGAGGGTCGCTGCCGAGTCGACGACCGGATCGGTGTTGGGCATCGCGAGAATCGCGCAGTAACCGCCGGCCGCGGCGGCGGCGGTGCCGCTCGCAATCGTCTCCTCGTCCTCACGTCCCGGTGTGCGCAAGTGCACATGCGGATCGACGAATGCCGGCGCGAGAACGAGTCCCTCCGCCTCGACGATGCGGTGCCCGTTCGCGTCCACGTGCTGCGCGACGGCGGCGATGACGCCGTCGTCGATCCGGACGTCGAGCGTCGCATCGATGCCTTCGGCGGGATCGACGACGCGCGCTCCGCGGAAGACGACGTTCACGCCCTGCTGCTCCTTGACCCAGAGCATCAGGCAACCTCCGCCGCAGCGAGCGCCCGCACGCCGACAGGGCCGGTGAGCACGTCGTAGAGAACCGCCATCCGGACGACGAGCCCCGAGCGCACCTGCGTCTCGACGAGCGAGTCGGCGGAGTCGGCGACCCTCGGATCGATCTCGACACCGCGGTTCATGGGGCCGGGATGCATCACCTTCTGACCCTGGCGAAGCCGTTCGGGCGTGATCCCCCAGCGGGCGGTGTACTCGCGCAGGCTCGGGACGAAGTTCGCGCCCGCCTCCATGCGCTCGCTCTGCATGCGCAAGACGTAGACGACGTCGGCGTCCCGGATCGCAGCGATGTCGGTCGTCGCCTCCGCGGCGAGGCCACGGGGCAGCAGTGCCGGCGGTCCGACGAGCGTGCATCGCACGCCGACGAGGTCGAAGGCCTGCACGAGCGAGCGCGCGACGCGCGAGTGCAGCACGTCCCCGACGATCGCGACGTGGAGCCCTTCGAGGCGACCGAGCTCCTCCTGGAGCGTGTAGAGGTCGAGCAGCGCCTGGGTCGGATGCTGGTGCGTCCCGTCGCCGGCGTTGACGACGTGCGCGCCGGTCGCGCGTGCGACGAGCTGCGGCGCACCGATGTGCGGGTGCCTGATCACGACGACGTCGGGGTCGTAAGCGCCGAGCGTGAGCGCTGTGTCCTTCAGCGACTCGCCCTTGTCGACCGACGAGCCCGCCGACTTGACGGTGAGCGTGTCCGCCGAGAGGCGCTTGGCCGCGAGCTCGAAGCTCGACGATGTGCGCGTCGAGGATTCGTAGAAGAGGTTCACGACGAGGCGGCCCTTGAGCGTCGGCAGCTTCTTCACCTCGCGGTCGAGCGATGACGCGAAGGTGCGGGCAGTGCCGAGCAGCCGCTCGACATCGTCGCGGGTCACGTCGGCCATCGAGATCAGGTGGCGGCGCGGCGGCGGCCCCGGCGGGCGCAGGTCGTCGCGTACCAGGCGGATTGAGCTCATCGTGACCCCTCCTCCGGAATCGGCACGAGCAGGATCTGGTCGACTTCGTCCACCTCGAGGAGCTGCACCTGGATTCGCTCGGTGCGCGACGTCGGCAGGTTCTTGCCGACGTAGTCGGGTCGAATCGGCAGCTCGCGATGGCCGCGGTCGACGAGGACGGCGAGCTGGACGCGTGCGGGGCGGCCGTAGTCGAACAGCGCCTCGACCGCCGCGCGGATCGTGCGGCCCGTGTAGAGCACGTCGTCGACGAGGACGACCGTGCGCCCCTCGAGCGGAAAGTCGAGCTGCGTCTCGCGAACGACCGGCTGCGCATGGAGCGGAGCCTCGCCGCCGCGCACGTGAACGTCGTCGCGGTAAAAGGTGATGTCTACGGCGCCGAGCTCGGGAGCCTGTCCGGCGCGCTCCTCGATCAGCCGGGCGAGCCGCTGGGCGAGCGGGACCCCGCGGGTCTGGATGCCGACGAGCGCGACCTGGCCGAGCTCCGGGTTCGACTCGATGATCTCATGTCCGATGCGCGAGAGCGTCCGCGAGAGCGCATCGGCGTCGAGCAGGATCTTCCCGGCTGTTTCCACCGCACTCACAGCGCAGCAGGCGTCGCGGGACCTGGGACGTGCGTCGTCATTCGACTCCTTTCCGGCCTCTCTGGACCGGGTTAAAGGGGTTCGTGTCGCGCGGGACAGTATCGTGCGCGCCGGATGGACGCCAACCTGCTCGACCGCTACGCCGAGCTGATCGTCTCGGTCGGGGCCAACGTCCAGCCGGACCAGGTACTCGCGGTCGAGTCCCTACCGGAGGCGCAGCCCCTCGTCGCGGCGATCGCCCGCCGCGCCTACGAGAAGGGCGCGCGCTACGTCGACGTGCAGTACTTCGACCCGCAGGTGAAGCGCATCCGCGCCGAGCGCGCCCGCGAGGAGACGCTCGGCTGGGTGCCGCCGTGGGCCGGCCGCCGGATACTCGACCTCGGCGACCTCGACGGGGCGCGGGCGGTGCTGGTGCCGCTCGTGCCGCCGCGCATGCTCGACGGCGTCGACCCGGCGCGGGCTGGGCTCGACCGGCTGCCGACGCTCCAGGAGTCGTTCAAGGTGATCGACGAGCGCTCCGTCGCGTGGACGCTCTCGCCGTACCCGACCGCAGGCTGGGCCGGGGTCGTCTTTCCGGACCTCGACGAGTCCGAGGCGCTCGAGCGACTCTGGCAGGACGTCGTGCACGTCTGCCGCCTCGACGAGCCTGACCCGGCGGTCGCCTGGCAGGAGCGGATCGACGAGATCTGGCAGAGCGCGAACCGGCTCGATGCGCTCGACCTCGACTCGATCCACTTCGAAGGACCAGGCACCGACCTCATGGTCGGCCTGCTGCCGAGCTCGCGCTTCGCGAAGGAAGGCGGCTCGTCCCAGACGCGCACCGGCGTGCGGCACGTGCCGAACATTCCGACCGAGGAGGTCTACACGACTCCCGACCCGGAGCGCACGCACGGCGTCGTGACCGCGACGAAGCCGCTCGATGTGGCCGGCTCGCTGATCACGGGCCTCCGCATCCGGTTCGAGGGCGGCCGAGCCGTCGAGATCGACGCCGACACGAACGCGGATGCGCTGCGTCAGCGGTGCGCGACCGACGACGGCGCGTCACGGCTCGGCGAGGTCGCGCTCGTGGACGGCGAGAGCCGGATCGGCAAGCTCGGGCGAACGTTCTTCACGACGCTGCTCGACGAGAACGCCGCGAGCCACCTCGCGCTCGGCGACGCCTACTCGGCGCCGATCGGCGACCCCTCCGACCTGCCTCGCATCAACGCGAGCGCCGTGCACATCGACTTCATGATCGGCTCCGCCGACGTCGTCGTCACCGGCACGACGAAGTCCGGCGAGCAGGTGCCGATTCTGCGCGGCGGCGACTGGCAGATCTAAACGACTACGGCTCGGCGATCAGGTCGTCCGGCTCGGACAGCGCCTCGATCGCATCCTGCGCAGCCTCGAGCGAGTCCTCCGGAACGAGGACGGTGAGCGGATCGTCGTCGCCTGCCGCGCCGACCTCGGAGTCGATGCCCGCGCCCCGGAGGAGCTCGGCGAGCTCCTCCGCTTCGGTGGCGTCACCCGCCACTGCCACTTGCACCATCCGCGCCATCGCGTCCCGATGATACGGGCCTTGCTCCCGACTTGACGAGCCGTGGTGCGCCGCGGTCGGGGAACGGGACCTCGATCACGTCGAAGTCGCGGGGAACGACGGTCTCGGGGAATACCTCGCGTGCCTCGCCGGCGAGATCCGGGCCGGCATATCTGGTCGAGAGGTGGGTAAGGGCGAGCAGCCGCACCTCGGCGAGTTTCGCGACCTCCGCCGCATCGACGGCCGTCGAGTGTAAGGTTTCCCGGGCCCTATCCGTCTCGTCGGAGCCAAAGGTCGCCTCGTGCACGAGGACGTCGGCGCGGTGCGCGCTCTGCACGACGGCCGGCGAGGGCGCGGTGTCCCCCGCCAGCACGACCTTGCGGCCCGGCCTGGCCGGGCCGAGCACGGAGTCAGGGGTGACGACGCGACCATCGGGAAGAGTGACCGGCTCGCCGCCCTGCAACATCCCGCGTTCCGGCCCGGGCGGAACGCCGAGGGCGTCGGCGGCGGCGACGTCGAACCGCCCCGGCCGATCGTGCTCGACGAGCGCATACCCGATCGCGGCGACCCCGTGGTCGAGCGCGAACGTCTCGATCGCGTACTCGCCCCGCTCGAGCGTCTCGCCCGGCGGGAGCTCCACCGTCGTCAGCGGATATGGGAGGCGACCGAGGAAGGGCCGAAGCTTCGAGAACAGGTCTTTCAGCCCTCGGGGCCCGTAGACCGTCAGCGGCACCGCGTCTCGGCCGCGCAGCGCGAACGTCTTCAGCATCCCTGGCAGGCCGAGGAAGTGGTCGGCGTGGAAATGCGTGATGAAGATCTCCTCGATGTCGGGCAGGCCGACGGTCGAGCGCTGAAGCTGCCGCTGCGTCCCCTCGGCGCAGTCAACGAGCAGGCGCTCGCCGCCGCGCCGGACGAGGATCGCGGCCGGTGCCCGCTGCGCTGTCGGCATCGAGGCGGACGTGCCGAGAAACACGAGGTCGAGGTCCACCGGGCGATTCTAGGGAGGCAGCCTCGGGGGGCTGCCCGGCTGTCAGGTTCCTCGGATACAACTACGGCGTGCGCCATGCAGCACCTCTCGCCGCCATGGCGTTCATCCTCGTCGTTCTCGGCGCCGCGCCCGCCGGCGGCAGCGGGGTCGTCGCGCATTCCGCAGCGGCCTCGACACGGCTGCTCGGCATCACCGGCAACACCACGCGCTTCAAGAACCAGACAGGGCAGCAGTCGCAGGTCCGCCAGGCCTTCCTCGGCTGGGGACAGGGTCAGAGCTACGGCTCACCCTTCGCGGGCCTCCTGCCGACGCTGACGCCGATCCCGATGCTGCATCTCGGCACCGGGGGTCGCGACCGGAGCGAGACGATCACGCCGGAGGGAATCGCCTCCGGCGAGGGCGACGGGTACCTGATCGCGCTCAGTCAGGCGATCGCGGCCTGGGGCAAGGGGATCTATGTCCGGCCGATGGCCGAGATGAACAATTCGGCCACCTTCTACTCGGGGTTTCAAGCGAACGGGAGCCCGAAGGACGCCGCGCACTCGCCGGCCAGCTTCCGCAAGGCGTTCGCCCGCATCTATCTCATCCTGCACGGCGGCCCTGCGGCGGCGATCAACGCGAAGCTGACGCAGCTCGGTCTCCCCGCCCTGCGGGGCGGCGACCTGCCGGCGAACCCGTTCCCGGGGCTCCGTATCCTCTGGAGCCCGCTCGCGAGTGACAACCCGAGAGTGCCCGGGAACGCAGCCGAGAACTACTACCCCGGCGCCGCCTACGTCGACGTCGAGGGCGCTGACATCTACGACGAGCGGTTGACCGACACCGCGCCGTGGGCCGGTCTGGAACGACTGTTCGATGCCGCACGCTCGCGCGGGAAGCCGTTCTCCGTCCCCGAGTGGGGCCTGATCGGCGTCGACGATCCGGCGTTCGTCCGCCATATGTGCTCCTTCGCGAAGACGCACCCCGCGACCGAGGTGCTCGCCTACTACAACGCCAACCCGGGCTCCCCGTTCGACCTCGACCCGAAGCCGGGAAGCCGGGACGCGTACCGCGCGTGCATGACGCCTCTGGCCGGCGAGCTCCCGGCGTGGGCCGCCGGCAACGCGCCCGGAACCGGCGGGAAAGTCGTGACGCTGACTCTCACCCCGACTCCGACCACAGGGCCGACGCCGCTCGCGGTCACGTTCGCAGTCGCGGCGAAGCTGACCGTCCCGATCGTGCAATGGCAGCTTCTCTTCGGCGACGGCTCGCAGGTGAGCGGCGCCGGGCAGCCGCCACCGACGGTGCAGCACACCTATGCGGCCACCGGAATCTTCGACCCGACGCTGATCGTCTACGCACAGCCGCCGTTCGCGCCCTCGAGCGCACAGTTCCTCGCCACCGCCGAGGTGACAGCCGGGTCCCCCGCGAAGAAACTCGTCACCTTCACGGCGACGCCGGGCAGGACACCGCTCTCGGTCGTCTTCCAGACCGACCTGAGCCTCCCCGAGCAGGCAACGAGCTGGCAGCTCAGCTTCGGTGACGGCAAGGCGCTCCAGGGCAACGGCCCGCCGGCGCATTTCAACGGCCACACCTACGCGAAGGCGGGCACCTACCGTGTCATCCTCGTCGTGAACACGCCGAGCGGCAGCTTCGTGACGTTCGCCGACGTCGTCGTCGCGCCCGTTGCGGCACCGCCGGCGCAGGGCACGCCCACCGGAACCGTGCTCCTCAACGGCCGCCCGTTCACCGGCGGGCCTGTCCCCTACGGGGCGAAGCTCGACGTCACGAACGGCAGGCTGTCGCTCAAGACGGACGTGGGCACGCTCCTCGTCTACGGGAGCGGGATACCGGCGAGCTTCGTCGTCCTCCACGCCTCCGACAAGGGCAAGCGGATCGTGGAGCTCCGCCTCACAGGCGGCAACTTCGCGGCCTGCGGTAAGCGGTCCGTCGCCGGCTCCTCGGCGACCGCACCACCCAAGAAGGTCATACGGCAGCTCTGGGGCAGCGGCAAGGGCACGTTCCGCACCCGCGCCCGCTACGCATCCGCGACTGTCCGCGGCACCTTCTGGCTCACCGCGGACCGCTGCGACGGAACCCAGGTCACGGTCAAGCAGGGCCGGGTCGAAGTCTCGGACTTCGTCCGGCACACGAAGGTCTCGGTCCGGGCGGGCGGCAGCTACCTCGCGCGGAAGCGGTAAATTCGCCGTCAATGGCCGATCCGACCGTACTCGAGGTCTATCGCCGCGAGGTGACGCCCGAGCTCTACACCGAGATCCGAGAGCTCTACAAGACGCACTCGATCGCCGAGGACGCACGCGACCTGCCGGGCCTGATCTCGACGCTCACGCCGGACTGCGTTTACGAGCTCGTGCAGACCGGCCACCGCTGGGAAGGCCACGAGGGTGCAGCCCGCTTCTACACGGAGCTGCTGACCGCGTTCCCGGACATCCACTTCGACCTGACCGACATCGTGATCGGGCCGCAGGGTGTGTGCGAGGAGGCGGACGTTTCAGCGACGCACGCCGCGCCGTGGCTCGGCGCTCCACCCACAGGTGAGCGCCTCGAGTGGAAGGTCGTGATCTGGTTTCCCTGGGACGAGGAGCGACGCCTCTTCCGCGGCGAGAAGGTCTACGTCTCGGGGATCGACATCCCGGCGGCCGGTTAGGGAAGAAGGCGCCCCGGAAGGCCCGCAGGCCGCAAGACTGCAACCTGGTTAGAAACCAGGTTGCCTGAGCAAAGCAACCAGGCTTCAGCCTGGTTGCAGTCGTTCCGGAAGGCCCGCGGACCGCAACGACCGCGTTCCCTCAGGAGCCGGGCAGCACGAGCTTCTGACCCGGCTGGAGCGTCGCGGAGCCGAGATGGTTCCGCTTCTGGAGCTTCCAGACGCCCTCCCGGACGTCGCCGGCGTAGCTTCGTGCGGCGATCGACCAGAGGGTGTCGGCCGGCTTCACGACGTAGGTTCGCTCGGGCCCGGCGCCCTGCGAGCTGTGTGCGGCCAGCCCGATGGCGAGCGCAGCCAGGACGAGCACGATGAGGAACTTGGCGAACATGTGTTCGTCATGCTAGAGCGAACAGACGTTCGTGTCAAGGGAGACGTACGAGCTCGGGCCGGATCTCCCCCGCCGCGATCTCGAGGACGAGCATGGCGTGGAACGGCCCTCGCCTGCGCTCGGTCGGCGAGCCCGGGTTGAGGAGCCAGATGCCGTCGTGCTGCTCGACGACCGGCAGGTGCGTGTGACCGAAGATCACCGCTCCGCAGCCGCTGAACCGAGCCAGCAGCCGTCCCTCCCGCCCGGCCGGCGGGCCCGGATTGTGCTCCATCCCGAGCCGCAGGCCCTCCACCTCGACGACGAGCTCCTTCGGCAGGAGCGCCCGTAGCGCGGGCTCGTCGGCATTGCCGCAGACGGCTTCCACGCGCGGCCCGAGCGCTCGGAGCTGCTCGAGCGCCGAGAGCGCGGAGAAGTCGCCGCCGTGGAGGATCAGATCCGCGGCACGGCAACGGTCCAGGCATTCCTCGGGGAGCTGTCGCGCTCCGCGAGGAAGGTGCGTGTCGGAGACGACCGCGACCGTGGCCACGTCCCGCGAGGCTAGTACACCCGGCCGGATGCACTAGCGGCGGCGCGCCGCCTTCTTCTTGAGGAGCTTCTTCGCCGGCTTCTTCAAGGCGGCCTTGCCCGGCCACCACGAGATCATCTGGCCGGCGCAGGCGGCTCGGCCCAGGCCGAAGAGCGGCGCCGACTGCGTGTAGGAGCTCTTCGGCTCCGAGACGCCCTCGCCACCCGTTGTGACCAGCCCGCTCTGCCAGCCGCCGCCGAGGTACGCGTTGTTCTCGTCGCGGCCGTTGCGGTACTTCTCGTCGACGAGCAGGAACAACTCGACGCCGACCACCGTCGGATCACAGGCGAAGTACCTCGACACCATCGCCTTGATGCGGTCCGCCTGCTGCTGCTCGCTGACGACGGTCACGTTCTCCGGGTTGACGTAGCCCGAGCGGCCGGTCGTATCCGTCTGCCAGCCGACCTCGTCGATCACGAATGTCAGCCCGTTGAGCGTCGTCGGCTGTCCGGTGCCGTTGAACGCGTCGTAGACGGCCTGCTTGACGCGGTCGAGGTTCGGCACCCCGAAGCGATTCGGGTTGTCGTAGCCGCGTTCCGGCCCGTCCGTCGGACTGCTGGGGTTCGGGTACGGGTGGACGGAGAGCTGATCCATGATCGGCGCCGTGCGGCCGGACGAGCGGTACACCCTGCCGAGGTCGCGCAAGAACACGAGCGGCTCGTTGGACTCCGGCGTCGACGCACGCGGCGAGAGCCCCATACCGATCACGTTCGCGTCCGGGTCGACAGCGTGGATCCCGTCGTAGCACGTCGCGAGCAGCGCGAGGTACGCAGGAGCCGCGACGTCCCTCCCCCTCACGTCCTTCTGGGGCGACCAGTACAGCCTGGTATTCACCTCGTTGCCGACGACGAAGTCGTGGATTCCCCACCGGTTGACTGTCTGCACGACCTGCTTCGCCCAGTCGCAAAAGGCGATCGGGTCGTGCTGCGAGCCCTTGAGCGAATAGAGCACGAGGATGACGCGGACGCCGGCCTCCTGCGCCTTCGGCGCAGCGCGCTCGAGGAACGGCAGCTCGTTGATCGCAGTCGGATTGCTCGGGTCGAAGGCGACCGTCCAGCGGTTCTGGGTGAGGTTCGCGCCCTTCAGCTGCTCGTAGAACCACGCACCGCCGTCTTCGGCGTACTTGGACGCGTCGTCCGCCGCGCCCCAGGCGATCTCGGGAACCGTCGGTGCGGGCGGCGCAGGCACGGTGGGCACGGTGACCGTCGGATCGGGCACCGTCGGATCGGGCACCGTCGGATCGGGCACCGTCGGATCGGGCACCGTCGGCACGGGTTCCGTCGGGACGGGCTCCGTCGGGTCGGTCGGAACGGTCACCGTGGGCAACGTCGGCACGGGCGGATCGTCGGCCGACCCCGCCGCCGCGCCGAGCCCGACCGCAGGGACGAACAACGCGCAGGCCAGCGCTATGAGGCCTACAACCTTCACGACGTGTGCCCTCGCCTTCGTTCGACGACCTTGGGTCCAGCCCAGATCGGGCCGCAGCAGATCGCCACTTTAGAACTCTCCGGCGAGGCTCCTCTCACCCTTTCGGGTGAACCGGCCCTACCTCTTGCGCTTGTGCCGCTTCAGCTTCGGCTTCGGCTTCGCCTTGCCCTGAGCGCCGTTCGCGCCGAGCGAGAGCGTGACCGTGGTCGTGCGGCTCGGGTTCATGTCGGCCTTGAGCACGATCGTCGCCGTGCCCGAGCCGAAGCCGGTCGGAACCTTGACGGCCGCGTTCGTGTTCGGAGCCACGCCGCTTGCGTTCGAGCTCTGCGACCCGTTCTTGAAGGTGATCGCGAAGCTAAAGGCCTCGCCGGCGTCGAGCTTGACGTACTTCCCGCCGCCGCTCAGCGTCGTCGCTGCGTACGGCCGGCGGTCTGCGTACGGGAAGCCCGCGTAGTCCGGAACGACCTCGCGGTTCGAGTAGAGGAAGGTGCCGAGCGTCCCAAACACGCCGCCGCCGCAGGTGCCGTTGTCGGCCGTGATCGCGTGCTGCACCGAGTTGGGCGTTGCACGCGCCGAGTCGCGCTCGTCGAAGTCGATACGGAGGACGCCGCTCTGGAATCCGGCGCGGTCCGCCTCGTCGATCTCGTGGAAGATGTGGAACGCGGTGAGCGTCGGCTCGCAGTTCGCGATGTGGACGAGCTTCTCGTAGTTCTCCGCCTGCTTCGCCTCCGAGACGACGGGCACGTTCTCACTCCCGGTGTAGCCCGGCCGGCTCTGCGTGTCGACCTGCCAGCCGGTCTCGTCGATGAACGTGCGGCTCGTGTCGCCGTAGAGCGTCGAGCCGCCCGTGCTGGCCGCGTATCCGGGCGGCAACGGCTGAGCGGTGTGGTTGAAGGCGTCCCAGAGCGCGAGCTTCACGCGCGCTGCGTTCACGCAGCCGGTGTTCGGCCACGCATAGCCGGTCTCGACCTCGTCGGTGTTCGTGTTCGGATAGCAATGCCATGACCACTCGTCGAAGAGCGGCTTCTGCCGCCCCATCGCGCGATACGCGTCGCCGAGCGCCTTGATCCAGCGCACGGGCGAGATCGACGAGTTGCTCGAGGCGCCCGGGTTGTCGTTCCCGCGAGGCGACAAGCCGACGCCGATCACGTCGAGCGTCGAGTCGAGCGCTTTCAGCTTGTCGTAACAGCTTGCGAGCACGACGGCCATCGCCGCCGGCGACGCCGGCTGCGAGCCGTTCCAGATCGGCTGCCAGAACTTCGGCTGATTCGGCTCGTTGCCGATGATCGCCTTGCGGACGTACGGGTAGCGCTGCATGACCGCGACGGCGTAGTCGCAGAAGGAGTCGGCGGCGGCCTGAGTCGTCGGCGCCATCGTTGCCTTCATCGGGTAGATCGCAAAGACGACCTGGATGCCCTTCGCCTTCGCGACGGGGATCATCCGGTCGAGGAACCCTTGATCTTGGATCGTGGTGGGAGCGTCGGCGTTCCAGAAGACCGCAACGCGGTTCGTCGTCGTCGCGAGCGTGTTCATCTCGTCGAACAACGCCGCGCCGCCGTCATTGGCGTACTTCGTCCCGTCTTCGGCGAACCCGATCTGGGGGCCGGCCGCCGCAACGCCTGTGATCACGAGCGCGAGCGCGCCAATGACCGCCGCAAGAAGTCTCTTCAAGGCCCTCTGTCCCTTCTACATCGACCGCAGAACCAGCAGACATGCAGTAACGGCCGTTGGACAGCCCGTCTCAACCCTCGTTCGAGCTATGCGCCGGCGAGAACGGCGTCGACGAGTCGCGCCGCTCCGAAGCGCACGGGATCGTCGGCGGGAAGGCCCGTCTCGGCCTCCGCCGCCGCCACCGCGGCGCGCGCGTCGTCCTCCGAGAGCGCTCGCGTGTTGAGCGCGACCGCGACGACGCGGGCCGGCCGGGCCGGCAGGGCGAGCCGCTCGTGAAGGTCGACGAGGTCGGAGAGGGGCGGAATCGGGTGCGGGCCGCCGCGAGTAGACCGGATGGAAGATCGCGCCCTGCCCCTCAACCCAGAGGAGCTCGCCGCCGCGCTCGGCACCCTCGACCACGAGCGCCTCTGCAGCGCCCGCGATGAAGTCGGCGACGACGGCGTCGACGGAGATGCCCCAGCCGGCGATCGCGATTCCTGTTTGGCCCGTGGGTACGAAGACCGAGCGGATCCCCCGGCGGCGCGCTTCGAGGTCGAGCTCGAGCGCGACCGTCATCTTCCCGATCGCGCAGTCCGAGCCGACGGTCAGCACGATCGTGCCCGGCACCTGCAGGTTCGCGCCGGTTGCCGTGGACAGATCGCGCGGGGGCCTCCGGAGATCGCGCAGCTCGACATGGTGGTGCGTCGCGAGTGCACGGAGCTCCTGGTCGTCGCCGAGGAACACGTGCAGGCCGTTCTCGACGTGCAGTCCCTTTCTGATGCAGCTTCGAAGCAGCTCCATCCACTCCGGCGGAAAGCGACCTCCCTGCGTCGCGACGCCGACGAGCGCAGTGTTCGGGTTGAAGCAGAGCGCGTCGTCGACGGTCTGCACGACCGGTAGGCCGTCCTCGGTGTCTCCGGGCGCGCGCTTCGAGTCGAGGATCGCGACCACGTCGTCGCGCCGGTAGCGAAGGACGCCTCGCATCGTCTTGCCGTAATGCGGGTCGCTGCTGAAGCCCTCGGCAAGGAGGAGGTACCGGGTGTCGCTCACGAACCGCGTTCGCCCTGCGCCACCCCGAGTCCGGGCAGGTCCGGTGGAAGCTGCACGCCGTCGATGAACTCGACCCCGGGGAACGGGTCGTGCGCGAGCAGGAGGTTTCCGTCGAGATCGACGTGGTCGAAGAGGCTCGCGACGTGCGCGGCTGCGGCGATGCCGAGTCCCGACTCGATCATGCAGCCGAGCATGCAGCCGAGCCCGAGGGCACGTGCCGCATGCACCATCCGCACCGCTTCGCGGATGCCCCCGGACTTCGCGAGCTTGACGTTGATCCCGTGCGCACGCTCCGCGCACGCTGCGACGTCTCCGAGCGTGTGGCAGTCCTCGTCGACGTAGATGGGAATCGGCGAGCGCGCCTTCAGCTCCGGGCCGCCGGGGTCTCCGGCGGGCAGCGGCTGCTCGCAGTACTCGACTCCGGCGTCCGCGAGCAGCGGCAGCGCCTCGACCGCTTCCTCGAGCGACCAGCCCTCGTTCACGTCGACCTGAAGCGGAACGTCCGCGACCCCGCGGACCGCGAGCACGCGCTCGACGTCCCGACCGTCGCCGGCGCCGAGCTTCAGCTTCAGCCGGCGGAAGCGTCCGCGCTGGAGCTCGGCGCGCCGGGCCATGTCATCGGGATCGCCGAGCCAAATCGTCCACGACGTCGGCGGCCCCAGCCGCGGAAGCCCGAGCAGCTGGAAGACCGGCCGCCCGACGAGCTTTCCCTGGAGGTCGTGCAGCGCGGCGTCGATCGCGGCTCTCGCTGCGAACTGCTCGTGCGGCAGGCGCGCCATGATCTCCTCGAGCGCAAAGGGATCGTCCCCGATCGCATCCGCATGCTCCTCGATGTAGGCGAGTGCCGACGCCGGCGTCTCCTCGTAGCGGTCGATCGGCGCCCCTTCGCCGTTGCCGCGCACGCCGCTCAGCGTGAGCGACACCTGCACGACGTCCTCGGCGTCGCGCGCACTCCGCGAGATCACGAACGTCTCCGCCAGCTCGAGCGTCACGATGCGCGCCTCGACCCGCACGCAGATGAGGCTACACTGGAGCCCCCGCGCCCGTAGCTCAGGGGATAGAGCGCGCGCCTCCGGAGCGCGAGGTCGCAGGTTCGATTCCTGCCGGGCGCATTCTCTTCCGCGACGCGCGATCACGGTTCGCGAGCAGGTTCTCCGGGGTAGACTCCGAACATGACTGCGTTGGCGACCGTCGACCCTCTGAGTACAAATGCCGAGCCTGCCACGCATCCGTACGCGCCGCGTCGGGCAGCCCGTGCGCGCCGAGGTCGCCCCGCGGCAACCCCGGCTCGCTGAGCTCCACGGCGACGGCCTCACCTGGATCCACCTCGACAGCCCGACCCACGAGGAGGCCCAGCAGCTCGCCGAGCGCTTCGGCTGGCACCCGCTCGACATCGAGGACGTGCTTTCGCGGCGCCAGCGCCCGAAGGTCGACCTCTACTCCGAGGAGCCCGACGGCTACCTCTTCGCCGTCCTCCACTTCCCCGTCTACGACACGAACGTCGGGCGGCTGAACGCCGGCGAGCTCGACGTCTTCGTCGGCCCCGACTACCTCGTCACCCTCCCCGCCGTCGAGCTGAAGCCGGTGACGCGCCTCTTCGAGCGCTGCGCCGCCAACGAGGAGCTCCGGCACAACCTCTTCTCACGCGGATCGGGACGGCTGCTCTACGAGGTGCTCGACGACCTCTACGACTACTGCTTCCCGATCCTCGACAAGATCGGCTACAAGCTCGAGCAGATCGACGAGGAGCTCGACGACGTGGGGCCGCGTGCGCGCGATCGCGTGCGCGACATCCACAAGGTCAAGCAGGAGATCATCTCCTACCGGAAGATCATGAAGCCGCAGCGGCCGACACTCCGCCAGCTCGAGCGGACGATCGAACGGTTCCTGCCGGAGGAGCTCGAGCTCTACTTCGACGACATCGTCGACGCGAGCGAGCGGATCTGGGACCTGCTCGACAACTACAAGGAAGTCGTCGAGGCGCTCGAGGACACGAACGAGTCGCTCATCTCGCACCAGCAGAACGACATCCTCTACGTGCTCACCATCTTCAGCGCCTTCATGCTGCCGCTGACCTTCCTCACCGGCATCTTCGGCATGAACGTCACGTTTCCCGGATTCGACACGACGGGCGGCTTCATCGGCGCGCTCCTCGTCATGGTGATCGTCGTCGGCGGGATGCTCAGCTTCTTCCGCTGGAAGAAGTGGCTGTAGGCAATCGGCTCGACCTTCGGCCTGCGACCGCGCTCAGTAGTGCTTGACAACCCGGAAGGGAAGGTCATCGAGGTGCTGCCCGTCGACCTGCACGCTTGCCCTGTAGAGGCCGAATCTCGGCAGAGACAAGCCTGTGAACGGAACAGCGAGGTTGACCCCTTGATCCCATCCCGGCGGGTGGTCTGTCTCCGTCGCAAGGTCGACTTGACCTTCCGCGCGCGCAACGGTTCCACCGTCCTCATCCATCATCGTGATCGCAAATTCGTGAATGCGACCCGTCTCAGTCCGGTGGAAGAGCAGCCGCACGACGAGCGCACCCTGAAACACTGCGACGGCTCCTGACTCTGCCTGCGGCAGCGTCGACGGAAGCTCTTCGTTGACGTTGATCGTGTCCCATGCGCCGCCGCTGATGTACAGCAACCCGTTGGGAGCGATCTCGGCATGGTTCGCGAACATCATCCAAGCGAGCTTCAAGGCGCCTCCTCGGTCGTTCGGTCAGCGCGATTATCCCGGCTAACCGCACGCCGCGACGACGGCCTTCGCCGGCATCTCAGCCGATCTGGCAGCATCCGACGCGCATGAACACGCGGTCGTGGCTGTAGCCAGATGGATCGCTTGTGGGCGCCGTGGCGCCTCGAGTACGTGCAGCACGCCGACGAACCGGACGGATGCGTCTTCTGCCGAGCCGCGCAAGGCGACGATGAGGAGCAGCTCGTCGTGCATCGCGGTGAGCGCGCGTTCGTGCTGCTGAACAAGTTCCCGTACTCGTCGGGGCACATGCTGGTCGCGCCGTACCGGCACGGCCTCAATTTCGACGGGCTCGACGACGCCGAGGCGCTCGAGATCCACCGCCTCGGCTCGCAGGGCCTCGACGCGCTGCGCGCCGTGTACAACCCCGACGGCTTCAACCTCGGCTGGAACATCGGCCGGATCGCCGGTGCGGGCATTCCCGACCACGGCCACCTGCACGTAGTGCCCCGCTGGGGCGGCGACACGAACTTCATGCCGGTGCTCGCGAACGTGAAGGTGATCCCCGAGCATCTCTCCGAGTCGCGGCGGCGGCTCGCCGAGGCCTGGCTCGAGTAACGCGGGCAGGATTCTCGTCGAGGCCGAACAGTTGGATGGATCGGCGCTAGACTCCCCGCGAGAGGCGAGGATGTACGGCGTGCTTGCGCCTTCCTCCCCGGGGCGTGAAAGGCGGAGGTTCAACCGATGGCACGCAATACCGCCGACGCGCTCGATCGTGCGTCGTCCAGCTCTTCACTCCACACGGACGCCCTGCAGGCGTTCCTGAAGGACATCGGCAAGGTGGATCTACTCACCGCCGCCCAGGAGGTCCAGCTCGCGAAGCGGATCGAGCGGGGCGACCCCGGCGCTCAGCAGGAGATGGTCGCGGCCAACCTGCGGCTTGTCGTCTCGATCGCGAAGCGGTACCGCAACCAGGGTCTTCCCTTCCTCGATCTCATCCAGGAAGGGACGTTCGGGCTCGTTCGCGCCGTGGAGAAGTTCGACCACCGCAGAGGCTTCAAGTTCTCGACCTACGCGACGTGGTGGATCCGGCAAGCGGTGTCGCGGGCGCTCGCGGACAAGGCGCGCACGATCCGCATGCCCGCGCACATCGTCGAGAGACTGAACAGGATCAGGCAGTCGCAGCGCCGGCTCCACGGGCAGTTCGGCCGCGAGCCGACAGCGGCCGAGATTGCCGCGGACGTCGACCTTTGCGTCAGCGAGGTGGAGCAGATCTTGCACAGCGCACAGGCTCCTATCTCGCTCGAGAGTCCGGTCGGAGAGGAGGGCGAAGCTGAATTCGGGGATCTCCTTACCGACGAGAACACCCCCCTGCCGGAAGAGGTGGCGGACACCGGCTTCCGAATCGATGCACTCGCCGAGTGCCTCGCGACCCTGACGTTCCGCGAACGGCGAGTCCTCGAGCTCCGCTACGGACTGAACGGAGAGTCGCCCTCGACGCTCGAAGAGGTGAGCAAGGTCTTCAGCGTCACGAGGGAACGCATCCGTCAGATCGAGAACAGCTCGTTGCGCAAGCTACGCGCTCCCGCTGCGGCGAAGAGTCTCAGCGACGTCGCCTGAGGCGGAACCGCGGTCGAGATCGCTAGTCGGGCACCACGTCGTGCAGCTCGTAGGTGTACTCGCGGTCCGGCGGCCCAATGGTACCGGCCTCCTTCATGACCTCCGCGACCGCCGGCATCAGTCGCTCGTCGTTGAACCGCTGGAAGTCTTCTTGCGACTCCCAGACGTCGAAGATCCTGAAGACACCGTCGCCGACGAAGCCTGCGGTGTGCACGATCAAGCCTGCGGGCAGATCGGCATCAGCGTTCAAGCGTGCCTTGATGGCGTCGTAATTCGTCGTGCTCCGGTCGCTGGGGTCGCCGTCGAACTCTTGAACGAACGCGATGGGCATCTAGGCCTCCTTGGTCGGGACTCGATCCTGGGCACGGTAACCCTAGTAAGGGCTCATCGATCGCGACCGTCGTACCGATACCGACTCCAAGCGCGAGAAGAGTCGGGGCCGAAAGCCCTCCAAGGGGCGGCTGCGGCTAAGGGCTGATCCCGCTCGCCCGCCCCGGCTCGCTCTCGCGCAGCGACCCGTCCCTGCGAGTGGATTCGATGGCCAATCCTTCGTTCGGGACGGCCGGCGGCTGCGCGTCCCCCTCTACAGAAAGGACGTGGTTTCCGGGCCTTTCATTGAGAGCGGACGATGGGACTCGAACCCACGACACCTGGCTTGGGAAGCCAGTGCTCTACCAACTGAGCTACGTCCGCCTGCGGAGCCCGATTGTACCGGGGCGCAAGAATCCGCCCGATCCGGCATCTCAAGGGTATGGAGCGCAACTGGGGACAGCTTCGCGGAAACGCCCTCTGGGGTCGAGGCCGCGACCGCCTTCGCTGAGGTTCCGCCTACCCCCGCCCCCCGGTCGCCGTCTCCCGGAATAATCCGGTCAACGAAACCGGACAGGGAGAAGGACACGCGATGAGCACCGAGCTGCACGAGACGGCCAGGGCTCTCGTCGCCGAGGGGAAGGGAATCCTCGCCGCAGACGAGAGCGACAGCACGATCAAGAAGCGATTCGACTCCATCGACCTCGAGTCGACCGAGGAGAACCGCCGCGCCTACCGCGACATGCTCTTCACGGCGCCCGGCGCCGAGGAGTACATCAGCGGCGTCATCCTCTTCGACGAGACGATCCGCCAGAGCTCGGTCGACGACACGCCGTTCCCGAAGCTCCTGGAGTCGAAAGGGATCATCCCCGGCATCAAGGTCGACAAGGGCGCAAAGCCGCTCCCGCTCGCCCAGGAAGAGACGATCACCGAAGGCCTCGACGGGCTCCGCGAACGCCTGAAGGAGTACTACGACCTCGGCGCACGCTTTGCGAAGTGGCGTGCGACGTACTCGATCAGCGACACGCTGCCGAGCGACTACTGCATCTGGACGAACGCGCACGCGCTTGCCCGCTACGCGGCGCTCTGCGAGGAGGCCAACATCGTCCCGATCGTGGAGCCGGAGGTGCTCCAGGACGGAACGCACACAATCGAGCGCAGCTACCACGTGACGTGCCGCGTGCTCGACGCTCTCTACACGGAGCTGTTCGACCAGCGCGTCGACATCTTCGGGACGCTCTTGAAGCCGAACATGGTGCTCTCCGGATACGACGCGCCGAATCGTGCCGGCGCCGATGAGGTTGCCGAGTGGACGCTCAAGTGCTTCTACAAGCACGTGCCCGCGGCAGTTCCGGGGATTGTGTTCCTCTCCGGCGGCCAGTCGGACGAAGATGCAACCGCACACCTGAACGCGATGAACGCGCGCGGCCCGCATCCGTGGCAGATCTCGTTCTCGTACGGTCGTGCGCTTCAGGCGCCCGCAATCAAGGCATGGGCCGGCAAGCCCGAGAACGTCGAGGCCGGGCAGCACGCGTACTACCACCGCGCGAAGATGAACAGTGCCGCCCGCACGGGTATGTACGCCCCGGAGATGGAGCGCGAGGCGGTCACGGCCTAGAAAGGCCGACGAGTCAACGACTACCGGTACTCGAAGCCGGTCAGAGCCGACAGCTTTTCGAGCGACTGCTGGGCGCTGATGCGGCGCACGGTGCCGGAACGCGAGCGCATGACGATCGAGTCGGTGACGGCGCCCCCGGGCGTGTACCGGACACCGCTCAGGAGCGGGCCGTTCGTCACGCCGGTCGCGGCCACGAAGACGTCCTCGCCGGCGACGAGGTCGTTCGTATGCAGCACCCGATCCGGATCGAGGCCCGCCTCGAGCAGCTGCCGCCGCTCGTCGTCATTGCGCGGCCAGAGGCGGCTCTGAATGCCCCCTCCGACGCACTTCAAGGCCGCAGCTGAGATGACGCCTTCCGGCGTGCCGCCGATCCCGTAGAGCATGTCGACGCCTGTGCCGGGCTGCGCCGCGGCGATCGCCGGAGCGACGTCGCCGTCGCGGATCAGCTTCACACGCGCGCCCGCCGCACGCAGCTCGGCGATCAGCTGTTCGTGGCGATCGCGCTCGAGCACGACGACGTCGACCTCTCGCGGCGTCTTCTCGAGCGCCTCGGCGACGCGTAGCACGTTCTCCGTCGGGGTTCTCGTGATGTCGATCGCGGCGACCGCGTTCGGCCCGACCGCGATCTTCTCCATGTAGAACGCCGCGCCCGGAAAGAGCATCGTGCCGCGCTCGGCGACGGCGATCACGCTGATCGCACCGGGCTGGCCGAGCGCGGTCAATCGAGTCCCCTCGAGCGGGTCGACGGCGACGTCGACCTCCGGTCCCTCCCCGTTGCCGACCTCCTCGCCGTTGTAGAGCATCGGCGCCTCATCCTTCTCGCCCTCGCCGATCACGACGAAGCCGCGCATGCTGACGCTGTCCAGAACGAAGCGCATCGCGTCGACGGCTGCCTGGTCGGCGCTCTCCTTGTCACCGCGACCGACCCAGCGCGCGGCGGCCATCGCTCCGGCCTCCGTCACGCGGACGAGTTCCATCGCGATGTTGCGGTCCGGCGCCTGCCGCGTGCTCACGGCCCGCGATCCTACATCCGCTCGGGTGCCTCGACCCCGATCAGGTCGAGGCTCCGCGCGATCACGATCTGGGTGGCCCGCACGAGCGCGAGCCGGAACGCCTGCTGCTCGCTCTCGAGCACGCGATGCTCGTGGTAGAAGCGATGAAAGTCGTCGGCGACGCGGATCGCATACGCGGGAATCGCCTGTGGCCCCCGCTTCTCGGCCGCGTCGGACGCGATCGCCGGCAGCTCCAGGAGCCGCTTTACGAGCTCGCGCTCCTCTGGTGCGAGCGGCGCCTGAGGCTCCGGCGAGACGGTCGCGTCGCCGGCGTTCCGCAGGATGCCGGCGATTCGCGCGTGCGCGTACTGCACGTAGTAGACCGGGTTCTTCTGTGACTTCTCGGCAGCGAGGTCGACGTCGATCTCGATCGTCTGATCCGGGCCGCTCTTGACGAGATACCACCGGGCGGCGTCGACGCCGATCTCGTCGACGAACTCGTCGAGGAAGACGACGTCGCCACGGCGCTTCGACATCTTCGCCGTCTGGCCCCCCTTGGTCAGGTGCACGAGCTGGTAGAGCAGCACTTCGACCCGCTCCGGGTCGTAGCCGAGCATGGCCGCCGCCGCCTTGAGCCGGGCAACGTAACCGTGGTGGTCCGCGCCGAGGACGTAGATCGCCTTGTCGAACCCGCGCTCGAACTTGTTCTGAACGTAGGCGACGTCCGCGGCGAAGTAGAGAAACGAGCCGTCGGACGAGCGGATCAGCGGGCGGTCCTTGTCGTCGCCGTACGCACTCGTGCGGGCAAAGAGCGTGCCGTCACCTTCGAACGTGTCGAGCCGCGGTAGCAGCTCGGCCACCCCCTTCTCGATCTCGCTCTGGTTGGCCCACGAGTCGAAGTGGATCCGGAACCGCTCGAGTGACTCCTCGATGTGCTTCCGCATCGCCGCGACCGGATCGCCCTCCTCGCGCGCGATGTCGGCGATGTAGTCGCCGTGGTAGCCGTCGTCCGGCGGCTTCTCGCCCAACCGCACAGCTTCGACCGAGGCACGGAAACTATCCATCTGCGCGCCCGCGTCGTTGTAGTAGTACTCGCGCGCGACCTCGTGCCCTCCGAACTCGAGCAAGCGCGCAACCGAATCGCCGTAGGCGCCGTTGCGTGCCGAGGCGACGGTGATCGGCCCCGTCGGGTTCGCCGACACCATCTCCACCTGGATGCGCTCCTTCGGCTCGGCCCACCCGCCCCCGAAGCGCTCACCCGCAGCGAGGATCTCGCCCACGGCATCCGCAAACCACGCGTCGGAGAGGAAGAGGTTGACGAATCCAGGCCCGGCGATCTCGGCCCGCCCGACCTCCGGCAGCTCCTGCGCCGTGTCGACGAGCTCGGCGGCGAGCTCCCGTGGAGGCTGCCTGCGCACTCCCGCGAGGCGCAGCGCCGCGTTCGTCGCGTAGTCGCCGTGCTCGGCGTCGCTCGGCCGCTCGAGCGACACGCCCGGACCGAGGCGCGACGCCAGCGAGCTGACGGGATCAGCCGGCAACGGCGAAGAGATCCTCGAGGCGCTGCAGCTCCTCTGTCGTGCCGACGCCGACGATCACGTCGCCCGGCTCGAGCACCGCGTCGGGCTCCGGTGTCGTGTCGAACGTGCCGTCCCGCTTGCGCAGGGCGACGATGATCGCGCCCGTCTCGTGCCGCACGCGGGAATCTCGGATCGTCTTGCCGGCAGTTACGCACGCCTCGCTGACTTCGATCTCCGCCATGTGGAGGTCGGGGCCGGTTGCGGTCGTGACCGCATCGAGGAACGACATCACCTGCGGCTTCAGCACGAGGTTCGCCATCGTCCGGCCGGCGGCGGTGTACGGCATCACGACGCGGTCGGCGCCGGCAAGCAGCAGCTTCTTCTCTGCGTCCTCGTCCGAGGCTCGCGCGACGATCTGGATGTCGGGCCGTACGTTCCGCGCCGAAAGCGAGATGTAGAGGTTGTCGGCGTCGCTGTCCGAGGCGACCACGATTCCTGCAGCGCGGTCGATCCCGGCACGCCGCAGATCTTCGTCCTCGGTCGCGTCGCCCTCGATCAGCAGATCGCCGTGCTCCTTCGCGGCTGCGGTCGCGTCCTCACGGAAGTCGAGCACGACGTACGACACCTTCGCGGCGCGGAACTCCTCGGCGACGCGGCGGCCCACCCGTCCGTAGCCGCAGATGATGAAGTGGTCGTTGAGGCGCTCGATCGTCCGCTCCCTTCGCCGTTCGGCCAGCACGCCGGTGAAGACGCCGCCGGCAATCGCCTCGACGATAACGGCGCCGGCATAGGCGATGATCGTCAAGCCGCACAGAACGAGGACGATCGAGATGATCCGGGCGCCGTCATTCTGCGGCACGGTGTCCAGCCCGGCGAGTGTCGCGGTCACCACCGCGCGGTACAGGGATTGCAGCCAGGTCTCCGGGAGGGTCTCGTGGAAGCCGATCGTGCCCCCGGCGAGCGTGAGGGCGATCGCCAGAAAAAGCCGGACGACCTGGCGGAAGCGGAGGTTGGGCTGCACGCCTCTAGTATTCCGGCGTGGACGAGGAACTCGTTCCCGAGCCGGAGCCCGGCGAGCGCCGGCTCAACATCCATCTCGACCCGACGGACATCGCCGGGGTCTACGCGAACTTCGCGAACATCAGCTTCTCGCAATATGAGTTCACCCTGACCTTCGCCCGGATCGAGCACGAGGTCGAAGAGGGCGACGTCCCGGGCGCCGTGGTCGCGCGGATCAACGCGTCGCCGCGGTTCTTCGAAGAGCTGATGGCCGCCTTGCAGGACTCCTGGTCGAAGTACCAGACGAGAGAGGGGATCCGCAACCTTCCCGAGACGCCGGGACCCTGAGTCTGAGTCTCGCTCCGTCGTACGCCGTGCTCTGCGCGGTGCAGGCGGCGACCGTGCTCCTGCCGCGGCGGGACCACGCTAGAGGGCGCGCAGGCGCGCGTTTCGGCTGGCTCGGAATCGCAGCACCGGCCGCAGCGCTCGCAACCGGGATCGTCGTCCTTCGCGTCTTCGCGGGCGGCCCGCATGCCCTGGCCCTGCTCGCGGCCGTAGCGACGCCGGCGCTCGCCGCCGCCCGTACGCCGCCCGCGGCAGCTGCGCTGTGGCTCGCGGCCTGGCTCGCACACGGGCTCGCCGCGCAAACCGCCTCGGTTGCCCTGATCGCGCTCGCCGCCGTCATGATCGCCGAGCTCGCGGCGGCGATCGCACCCGAGTGGTCGCTCGTCGTCGGCCTCGTCGTTCTTGCAGTCGTGGACGTCGTGCTCGTCTGGGGCACCGCGCAGGTGCAGCCCGCCACGACGGCGTTGCACGGCGCGACGGTGGGACACGGAATCCCGGAGCTGCAGGACGCGACGTTCGGCGGCGCGACGATGGGCTGGCTCGACCTCGTCGCCCCGGCCCTGCTCGGGGTCGTCGCGCACGCGCGGCTCCGCGCCGCGGTCGTAACCGGCCTCGCCGCCGGCGCCTGGGGGCTCCTGCTGCTCGCCACTCCAACCATTCCGGCAACGGTGCCGGTGCTCGCCGGCCTGCTCGCAGGAAGGACCGGCCGGTGAAGGTCGCCGTTCTCTCCGACATCCACGCGAACCTGCACGCGCTCGAGGCCGTGCTGGTGGCGATCGACGCCGATCCCCCGGATGAGCTCTGGTGTCTCGGCGACCTCGTCGGCTACGGGCCGAAGCCGAACGAGTGCTGCGCGCTCGTGCAGGCTCGCGTATCGCACTGCCTCGCCGGAAACCACGACCTCGCCGTGCGGGGAACGATCGACCTCGCCGAGTTCGCAGGTGACGCCGGTGCCGCCGCCCAGTGGACACGCGGAGTCCTGAGCAGCGAGGCACGTACGTATCTCGACTCGCTCGAGCCCTCGGGAAAGGCGGACGACGTCGCGCTCTTCCACGGCAGCGCGCGCGACCCGGTGTGGGAATACGTCCTGACCGACGAGTCGGCCCTCGCGACGCTCGTGCTGACCGAGGAACCGCTCGTGCTCGTCGGCCACAGCCATGTGGCGCTTCAGGTGGTGCTCCGCGAAGACGTGCTCGAGGGCGGGCTCGCGCCCGACCGCACGGAGCTGAACCTTGCGGGAGCGCGCTGGCTCCTCAATCCGGGCTCGGTCGGCCAGCCTCGCGACGGCGACCCGCGTGCGGCATACCTCGTCCTCGATCTCGGCGCGCGTCGCGCGAGCTTCCGCCGCGTCGAGTACGACATCGCGCAGACCCAGGCGGAGATGCGCGACGCCGAGTTGCCGGAGATGCTCGGCCTGCGGCTGCAGGTCGGGCAATGACGCGGGCGGTTGTCCTCGTCGTCGTCGTGCTCCTCGCTGCCTGCGGCGGCGGCCACGACCCAAAGCTCCCCGCCGGTCTCGCCCTGCAGTGGCGCGCCGATGCGACGTGCGAGAGAGCGAACGCGTTGCGCACGAGCGTCATCGCCGCGATCAACGCGCATCGCATCCCTCAGTCTCTTCAGGAGCCCCTGACGAGCAAGGTCAATGCGCTCGCATCCGGCTCCTGCGACGCGGAACGCGCCCGTGACCTGAGGCAGTGGCTGGAGGAGAAGTCCTAAACCGGGGCTACTTCGACGGCCGCGGCGACCGGCTCGGCCGCGTCATCGCCGTAGAGGTGGATCCCTTCACGCGACAGCGCGAGCTGGACATCTTCACGCGCCTTGTAGATGCGCCACTTCACGGTGGAGAGCGTCACCTCGAGCGAGTCGGCGATCTCGGTGTAGGAGAGGCCGACGATGTCGCGCAGCAGCAGCGCCATCTTCAGGTCGACGTTGAGATTCTCGACCGCGCGCCACACAGCGTCGATCGCCTCGAGCCGCTCGAACGGGGCATCGAGCACCTCGAGTGACGGCACGTCCTCGATGTCGACGACCGCCCGCGGCCGCCGCTCGACCGCGCGCAACTCGTCCAGCACGCGGTTCTTCGACACCTGGAAGAGCCACGTCGTGAACTTCGATCGGAGCGAGAACTTGGGGAGCCCCTGAAAGACCCGCAGGAAGATCTCCTGTGTCAGGTCCTCCGCGAGGGCTCTGTCACCCACCAGGCGGAGCACGTAGTTGAAGACCGGGATCTGATACGCGCGGACGATGATCGAGAAGGCGCGCTCGTCTCCGCGCTGGGCCTTCCGCAGTACGCCGAAGTCAGGCTGGGGCAGCGACAAGGTGCACCATGATAGCCGGGTTATTTGCCGTCAATGAGTGTTTCGCCTGTCATTTGTAAGGGCTGCGCAAAATCGAGCAGCGCGAGGATCGTCGGAGCCAGGTCGGAGAGTTCACCCATATCTCTCAGCTTTAGTCGCTTTTCCGTCGTGATCAAGGGCACGAGGTTGGTCGTATGTGCCGTGTGGGGATGTACGCCGTCGTCCTCCAGCATCCTCTCGGCGTTTCCGTGGTCGGCCGTGACGAGGCAGACGCCGCCGAGCGCCTGCACGGACTCGACCACGCGGCCGAGACAGGCGTCGGCCGTCTCGACCGCCTTGACCACGGCGGGGATCACGCCGGTGTGGCCGACCATGTCCGGGTTCGCGAAGTTGATCACCGCGAACGCGTAGCCCTTGCCGATTTCCTCGACGAAGCGGTCGGTGAGCTCGTTCGCCGACATCTCCGGCTTGAAGTCGTAGCTCGGCACGTCCCGCGGCGAGGGCACGAGCACACGCGTCTCGCCCGGGAACTCGTCCTCGCGGCCGCCGTTGAAGAAGTAGGTCACGTGTGCGTACTTCTCCGTCTCCGCGGTGTGGAGTTGCCGGACGCCGTGCTCTGCAAGGACCTCGGCCAGAACCATCTCGACGCTCTGCTCGGGGAACGCGACGGGGGACGTGAAGTCCTCCCGGTACTTCGTCATCGTCGTCAGGTCGGTTTGCAGCTCGGCGAGCTTCTCGCTGAGCTGCCGTGCCCGGTCGGGACGGAAGTTGAAGAAGGTCGCACCGTCTCTCGCCGGGTCGAGCGCCGGCTTCCCCTCGCGCCAGAGCGGCGAGATGAACTCGTCGGTGATGCCCGCGTCGTAGCTCCGCTGCACGAGCTCGGCGGCCGGCTCCGGGCCGACCGAGCCGCGCTCGTGGAGGATCGCGTCGAGCCCGAGCTGCGTCCGCTCCCAGCGCTTGTCGCGATCCATCGCGTAGTACGCCGCCGTACGACACGAGGCCGAGCAGGTGCATGTCCCCGCCGCGCTCACGCGCGCGGCGGAACGCCGAGACGAGCGCCTCGTTCTCGAAGAAGCTGCCGTCCGCGATCGCTCGGTTGACGCGCTGGAAGTCCTGATCGAGCACCCGACCGGAGCCGATCGTCAGATGCCCGACCTCCGAGTTGCCCATCTGTCCGGGCGGCAAGCCGACCGCCTCGCCGGACGCCTCGAGCCGAGCATGGGGGTACTCCGACCAGAGCCGGTCGAACACGGGCGTGCTCGCCAGCTCGACCGCGTTCCCCGGTCCCGGCGGAGCGCAGCCCCAGCCGTCGAGGATGACGAGGACTACGAGCGGATACGCGCGGCCGACCGGCAAATCGCGGTGAAGCTATCGATGTCAAGGGAGGCTCCGCCGACGAGCGCGCCGTCGACAGCCGGCTGCGCCAGCAGCTCGTTTGCGTTGTCGGGCTTGACGGAGCCGCCGTAGAGCACGGGCCGGTCGAGCAGCGACTTGATGAACGCATGCGCGTCCTGGGCGAGCTCCGGCGTGGCGGTGAGGCCCGTGCCGATCGCCCACACCGGCTCGTAGGCGAGGACGAGCCGGTCGTGCGGCCCGCATCCGTCGCGGATTGCGTCGACCTGTACGCGCAGCACCGTCTCCGTGTCGCCGGCGTCGCGCTCCTCCTGCGACTCGCCGACGCATGCGATCACATGCAGCCCTGCCTCGAGCGCGAACTGCGCACGCCGAGCGACGCCGAGGTCGGTCTCGCCGAAGTACTGGCGGCGTTCCGAATGGCCGACGATCGCTCCGCGCACGCCGAGGGCAAGCAGCATCGGCGCCGACACCTCGCCGGTGTACGCGCCTTCGGGCTCCCAGTGGACGTTCTGCGCGTAGGTCGTCAGTCCGGCCTCGACGCAGGCCGAAAGACGCGTGAACGACGGGCAGACGATCGCGTCCACCCCCGCTATGTCCTCGAGCTGCCGCGCGAGCGCCGCCGGGTCGGGCCCGAGGAACATCTTCCAGTTCCCGGCGACGATCACGACGGGATCGCCGCCACGCCGGGAAGCTCCTTGCCCTCGAGGAGCTCGAGGCTCGCGCCGCCGCCCGTCGACACCCAGGAGATCTTCTCCGCGAGCCCGAGCTCGTTCAGCGCGCGCACCGAGTCGGCGCCGCCGACGACGGAGTACGCGGCCTCGTTCGCAGCGACCGCCTCCGCGACGGCCTTCGTCCCCTCGGCGAACGGCTTCCACTCGAAGACGCCCATCGGCCCGTTCCAGAAGATCGTCCGCGCGTCGGCGATCTTCCTCGCGAAGCGCTCGCGCGTCTGCGGGCCGATGTCGAGCCCGAGCCAATCCTCCGGGAGGCCGTCGAACGGAAACACACCGGACTCCGCGTCCTCCTCGAACGCCGCGGCGCCGCCGACGTCGATCGGAAGCTCGACGTCGAACGTAAGCGGGTTCTGCTCGCGGATCTGCTCGGCCATCTTCCCGCCGATCAGCACGGTGTCCGCCCGGCCACCGAGGTTCTCCAGAACGCCGAGCTTGTCGTCCACCTTCGCGCCGCCGGAGATGAGGACGAACGGCCGCTCGACATCGCCGAGGAGCCTGCCGAGGTGCTCGAGCTCGGCGAGCAGCAGCAACCCGGCATAGGCCGGCAGCAGGTGCGCGACGCCCTCGGTCGAGGCGTGTGCGCGGTGGGCGGAGCCGAACGCGTCGTTGACATACAGGTCGCAATCATCCGCGAGCTCGCGTGCGAATACGGGATCGTTCTTCGTCTCGCCCAGGTGGAAGCGGGTGTTCTCGAGCAGAGTCATCCGGTCGGCCGGAAGCAGCTCGCGGAGGCGGCGCTCGACGGGAGCCAGGGAGTACTTCTCGCGATCGTCCTCGGTCTTCGGGCGGCCGAGATGCGAGCACACCCGAACCTCGGCGGCGCCGCGTTCGAGCAGCAGTGCGAGCGTCGGGAGCGAGGAGCGGATCCGCGTGTCGTCCGCAACCTCGCCGTTCTCGAGCGGCACGTTCAGGTCCGACCGGACCAGCACCGTCTTGCCGGCGACGTCGGCTTCGCGGACGGAGCGAGGCAGGCGCATTACCCCACAACCGCGGCCGGCATCGTCGCACCGATCCGCGCGACGAGGTCGACGAGCCGGCAGCTGTAGCCCCACTCGTTGTCGTACCAGCCGAAGACCTTGACCATGTTCCCGTTCACCATCGTCAGGTCGCTGTCGAAGATCGCCGAGTACGGCGAGTGGATGATGTCCGTCGAGACGAGCGGCTCGTCCGTGTAGAGGAGGATCCCCTTCAGGTCGCCGCTGTCGGCCTTCGAGCGGAAGAGCTCGTTCACCTGATCCTTGCTGGTCGCCCCTGCCACCTGCACGACAAGGTCGACGATGGAGCCTGTCGGCACCGGTGCGCGCATCGACATCCCGTCGACCTTCCCCTTCAGGTCGGGGAGCACGAGGCCGATCGCGCGGGCCGCGCCAGTCGAGGTCGGGATCAGGTTGATCGCGGCAGCCCGGGCACGCCGCAGGTCGGAGTGCGGCAGGTCGAGCGTGCGCTGGTCGTTCGTGTACGCGTGAATCGTCGTCATGAACCCGCGCTCGATCGTGTACGCCTCGTGGAGCACCTTCGCGAGCGGCGCGACGCAGTTCGTCGTGCACGAGGCGTTCGAGATGATGTGGTGCTGCTCCGGGTCGTATTGCCCCTCGTTCACGCCGAGGACGATCGTGATATCCGGGTCGGTCGCCGGCGCCGAGATCACCACTTTCTTCGCACCGGCTTCGAGATGCTTCTGTGCGGACTCGCGGTCGGTGAAGAGCCCGGTCGACTCGATCGCGACGTCGACGCCGAGCTCGTCCCATGGCAGCTGCGCAGGATCGCGCTCGGTCACGAACTTGATCTCGTGGTCGCCGGCGCGGATGAAGCCGTCGCCCGCCTCGACCGGGAGGTCGAGCGTGCCGAGCACGGAGTCGTGCTTCAGCAGGTGCGCCATGGTCTTCGTGTCCCCGATGTCGTTCGCCGCGACGAGCTCGAAGTCGCCGCCGTGGTGGAGGGAAGCCCGGAAGAAGTTCCGGCCGATCCGGCCGAAGCCGTTGATCCCGACCCTGATCTTGGCCATGGGTTCTGGACGCCTTTCGCTCGAGGTTCGGGACCAACTCTAGATAAGGCGGGCGGACCGGGAAGCTCCGAGGACGACCCTCCCGGTCCTTACACCACACCCGAGACCGTGGCGACGGACGGGGTCTGAATCCGACGCCGGACGAGCGCGGACCCGCCGTTGTCGAGTATGACGAGGCCCCTGAACCCTTGCTAGACGAGTTGCAAATGGTACTAGCGGGCGAGTTCCTGGAGCCGCAGGAGGCGTCGATATGCGGACGCCTTCGTCAGCGGTGGACGGCAGCGGCGGGCCAGGTCGGCGATCGATGCGGTCGGGTGGCGCAGGCGCAGCGACGCGAGCTCCCGCAGGTCGTCGGGCAGCGAGTCGAGGTCGAGACGGCGCACGGCCTCGAGCTGCACGTGCGCGGCGCGGCTCGTGCGTACGAGGTTTGCGTGGTCTGCGTTCGCGAGCCGGTTGGCGTCGGCGCGGGTGGCGGCGAGCACGGAGCTCTCCTCGAGCGCCAGCACGACGTCCGTTGCACCGGCTGCGACGAGTGCGTCGGCAATCGACTCGGTGCCCTTCGCGTACGCGACGGCGTGACGACCGCGGTCGAGGACGTGGAGCACCGCGCCCTGCCGTGCGGCTACCTCGGCGAGAAAGCGGGCGCCTCCGAGCTCCGCGGAGCGGATCTCGAGGTGTGGGTCACGCGGACCGCTCAGTGAGCCCGCGCCGAGCAGCGCACCGCGCAGGTAGGCGCCGCGACAGCAGCGGCGGGAGAGCACGCGCTGCGGCGGGTGCTCGAGCGGCCGGTGCGACGCGTCGAGCACGCCGGCGCGATGCAGCGTCTCGTAGGCGTGCACGCCTCCCTCCACGTGCAGCTGGTAGCGCGTCGCCCTGCCGAAGGCGTGCTGCTGGTACGTGCGGATCTCCGATTCGACTTCGAACGCGCGCAGGAGCGCGAATGCGCGCCGCGCGACCGCGGAGCTGACGAGGTCGAGGTGGAGCGCAACCTCGCCGCGCCCGCGGAGGTGCACGCTGCCGGCGACGTGGAAGAGGCCCGAGAGCTCGGCGAGCCGGTCGCAGTCGGCCTCAGGCGCGATCGCGGCGAGCTCGTTGCGGAGGTCTTCAGAAAGAGGCACCCTCGAGCTCCAGGAGTCGCCGCTTGTACTCGACACCGAGCGATCCGTACGAGCCGAGCCCGCCCGCTCCGACGACGCGGTGGCACGGCACGAAGAGTCCGAGCCGGTTGCGGGCGCAGAACGACCCGGCCGCCCGCGCCGCGCCCGGAGCGCCCGCGAGCGCGGCGAGCTCGCCGTACGTGACCACCTCGCCACGTGGGATCGCCCGCAGCTCGAGCGCGCAGCGCTCGAGGAACGGCGTCTCGTACTCGAGGTCGACGTCCACGTCGTCGAGCGACACCTCCGCGCCGGCGAAGTACGCCCGCAGGCGTTCCACCACCTCCAAGTGACAACTTGTCACTTGGACTTTTCGGGCGGGGAACGGGAGCTCGTGCCAGAGGACGCGGCCGCCTTCGAGCCACAGCTCCCCCACCCCCCAGCCCTCGGCCTCGTACGCCACGTGCGTCACCGCCATGTCCGGCAATCCTAGAATCGGGAGAGATGGGCGCTCACGGCATCTTCAAGGTTCCCGAACCCTTCAACGAGCCCGTCCGCAGCTACGCGCCCGGGAGCCCGGAGCGCGAGGAGCTCCGCGTCCGCCTCACCGAGATGGAGTCGCGGCAGATCGAGATCCCGCTCGTGATCGGCGGCGAGGAGGTGCGCACCGGGAACACGTTCGAGGCCGTTGAGCCGCACAACCGTTCGCAGGTGCTCGCCACGGTGCACAAGGGCGGTGCGCCCGAGGTCGAGCGGGCGATCGCCGCTTCTGCCGAGGCCTGGGAGGACTGGTCGCGCACGCCGTGGGAAGAGCGCGCGACAGTCCTGCTTCGCGCCGCCGAGCTGCTCTCCGGGCCCTGGCGTCAGACGCTCAACGCCGCGACGATGCTCGGGCAGTCGAAGACGGCCCACCAGGCCGAGATCGACGCCGCCTGCGAGCTGATCGACTTCTGGCGCTTCAACGTGAAGTACATGACGCGCATCTACGAGGAGCAGCCGGCCTCCTCGCCGGGCGTGTGGAACCGGCTCGAGTACCGGCCGCTCGAGGGCTTCGTCTTCGCGGTGACGCCGTTCAACTTCACCGCGATCGGCGGCAACCTCCCGACGTCGGTCGCGCTGATGGGGAACACCGTCGTCTGGAAGCCCGCCTCGACGGCGGCGTACTCGGCGTACTTCGTGATGAAGCTGCTCGAGGAGGCGGGCCTGCCGCCGGGCGTGATCAATCTCGTCTACGGCAGCGGCGCCGAGATCGGCGACCCGGCGCTCGCAAGCCGCGACCTCGCCGGCATCCACTTCACCGGCTCGACGGCGGTCTTCAACGGCATGTGGCGCACGGTCGCGGGCAATCTCGAGAACTACCGCAACTACCCGCGCATCGTCGGCGAGACCGGTGGCAAGGACTTCATCGTCGCGCACCCGTCCGCAGACGTCGATGAGCTCGCGACCGCGATCGTGCGCGGGTCATTCGAATACCAGGGGCAGAAGTGCTCCGCGGCGTCGCGGGTCTTCGCGCCGTCCAACCTCTGGCCGGAGCTGCGCGAGCGGCTCGTGGAACAGGTGCGCGCACTCAAGGTCGGCGACGTCTCCGACTTCGGGAACTTCATGGGCGCCGTGATCGACGCCGGCTCGTTCAAGACGCAGAAGGCCGCGATCGACGAGGCGAACGCGTCGAACGGGACAGCGAGCGTCCTCGTCGGCGGCGGCTACGACGACTCCGACGGCTGGTTCGTCGAGCCGACCGTGATCGAGACGAGCGACCCCGACTTCCGCACGATGAAAGAGGAGCTCTTCGGGCCCGTCGTGACGGCGTTCGTCTACCCGGAGGGCGACTACGAGGACACGCTCGACCTGATCGACAGCGGCGCGCCGTACGGGCTGACCGGCGCCGTCTTCTCGCGTGACCGAAGCGCCGTCGAGCTCGCCAACGAGCGCCTGCGCTATGCCGCCGGGAACTTCTACGTCAACGACAAGCCGACCGGGGCCGTCGTCGGCCAGCAGCCGTTCGGCGGCGCCCGCTCCTCGGGAACGAACGACAAGGCCGGCTCGATGTGGAACCTGATCCGCTGGGTCTCGCCGCGGACGATCAAGGAGCTCTTCGTTCCGCCGAAGGACTACCGGTATCCCTACATGGGGCCGGCGGCGGAGTAGATCTAGATCTCGTCGACTTCGACTTCGACGTCGGCCCGGTCGGCCGCGACGTAGCGAAGGTAGAGCTCGACCTGCTCGATCATGTCGGCCGCAAGGTCGGCATACCAGGCGTGCTCGTCGAGGTCGTCGGCGATGAAGTACGGCTCCACGTGCGGGACGCTACGCGCCCTTCGTAAGGGATCGGTGATGCCGCTGTAAAAAATAGATCCCGGCCGCGCCGAGCAGGACGGGCGTCGCGAGTACGACGCCGGCAGTCCGGACGCCGAACGCGCTTGCGATTGCGCCGTCCGCAAGGCTCGCAAGCGGGCGGAGGCCGAGGAACGCGACACTCCACAGTGCCATGATCCTCCCCCGCTGGTGCTCGGCGACCTCGAGCTGCAGCCGGCTCGTCGCGGAGGTGTTCGACGCGAGGTACCCGAAGCCGGCGATCGCGAGGAAGAGGTAGCCGAGGCCGAGCCACGGCGCGAGCGAGAAGCCGACGACGCCGCCGCCCATGAGCAGGAGCGTTGCCTGCATCCGCCGCCGCGACCCAGCCACGCGGCCCGCGAGCAGGAACGCGGCCGCGACGGCTCCGGCGCCGAACGCGCCGATCAGATAGCCCGCGTCGGTGTCCCGCCTGCCGAAGACGTGCGCGAACGCCGGCGCTTCCGTGTTGATCGGGTCGGACGCGAAGCCGACCGCGGCGACGACGAGCAGGAACGCAAGCAGGCGCGGCCGCTCGAGCACGAGGCGAAGGCTCTCGCGCAGCCGGGTCTCGGCGCGAGTCGCGCGACGCCGCGGCTCCGTGTGCACGACGAGCACGCCGACGACGAGCACGAGGTACGAGCCCGAGTTGATGGCGAACGACGCCGGAATCCCGAGCTTGCGGACGGAAAGCGCCGCCAGCGCGGGCCCGACGGCGCGCGCGAGGTTGTACGTCATCGAGTTCAAGGCGACCGCCGACTGCAGCTCGCTCCGCGGCACGAGGTCGCTGATCAACGCCTGGGACGCCGGCGCGCCGAACGCGCTCCCGACTCCGAGCCCGAGCGCACAGACGACCACGACCGAGACCGGCGCACGACCCGACCACGCGAGCACGGCGAGCAGCGCGCTCAGCACCGTCGAGCCGAGCTGCGTCACGACGACGACGCGCCGCCGGTCGAAGCGGTCGGCCATGCTGCCTGCCCACGGCGCGAGGACGAGGATCGGGATGAAGTTGCAGAAGTTGAGGACGCCGAGGAGGAAGGGCGAGTGCGTCTGCCGGTAGACGAGGAGCGACGCCGCGAGGTTCTGGAACCACGTGCCGCTCGCTGAGGCAGCGTTGCCGACGAAGTAGGGACCGACGTTGCGGCTTGCGATCAGCCGGACGGCTGCGGCCGGCCCCGTCGCCGCGCGGATCTCCCGGGCCTCGTCCACCGTGGCTCTCTATCACGGGTGATGTCATCACTACGCTGGGAGCCGAGTGCGATTCATAGGAACCCTGGTCGTTCTCTCAGCCGTCCTCGCACTGGCCGCCGCGCCCACAGCCGGGGCAGCGACGGCCATCGACCGCGCGGTCGCCGAGCTCAAGAAGGATCCCGTCTACGTCGATCCGTCGGCCGAGGAGCGCATCTCCCGTGCGGACGAGAAGCGCCTCGAACGCGAGATCCGAACCGCCCGCGCAGGACAGGTGTACATCGTGCTCCTCCCTGACAGCGCCGGAAACGATCCGGCGCAGGTGCTGCGGACGATCCACAATCGGCTGCATCGCGACGGGACGTACGCCGGCGTGGTTGGGAACCACTTCCTCGCGCTGAGCAGCACCCTCGCTTCGGGTGAAGCGGGTCGGCTCGCAACGGACGCCATCGACGCACATCGCGGCGACGGCGTCACGGCCACACTCGTCGACTTCGTTCACCGGGTCGCAGACGCGCGCAACGGCTCGAGCGGTGACGGCGGCGGCTCGAGCGGCATCGGCACGTGGCCGCTGATCGCGCTGATCGCCGGCGGCATCTTCCTGTTCCTCTTCGTGCGCGGCCGCTCGCGCCGCCGAGGCCAGCAAGCGCAGCTCGCACAGGTGAAGGAGGTCGCCCGTGATGACCTCCGCGCTCGCCGACGACGTGCAGCGGCTCGAGCACCGCGTTGAGGGCTCCCCCGCAGCAACCGAGGCATACAACCGCGCGCTCGCGTCATACGAGCGCGCATCGCAGGCCTTCGACCGCGCCCGCTCGCCGCAGGAGCTCTCACGTGTCGCGGAGGCACTCGAGGAGGGCCGCTACGAGATGGCCGTCGCCGACGCGGCTCTGGCAGGGCGTCCGGGGCAGGAGCGCCGCCCGCCCTGCTTCTTCGATCCGCGGCACGGCCCTTCGACGCGCGACGTCGAGTGGTCGCCGGACGGCGGTGCGCCGCGCCTCGTGCCGGCGTGCGAGGCGGACGCGCAGCGGGTGGAGCGCGGCGAGGAGCCGCAGTCACGTCAGGTCGCCTCCGGCGGCGCGATGATGCCGTACTGGGCCGCAGGCCCGATGTACGGCGGCTACTTCGGCGGATTCCTCCCCGGCCTTCTCATCGGCGAAATCTTCGGCGGCTGGGGCGGCGGCTACTCCGACGCCGGCGGAAGCGGCGACAGCGGCGGGGACTTCGGCGGCGGCGACTTCGGCGGCGGCGGTGGCGACTTCGGGGGCGGCGGCGACTCCGGCGGCGGCGGCGACTTTTAGGAGGGTCCTAGCCGGCGCCTGTCTTGTGGAGCTGCGCGTAGATGTGGCGCGCGGTCTTCGCCGGGACGCCGGGGACGCCCTCGAGCTCTTCCTGCGTCGCCGAGACCATCTCCTCGACCGAGCCGAAATGCTGGAGCAGTGCACGCCGGCGGGCCGGGCCGATCCCCTCCAGGTCGTCGAAGATCGACTCGAAGCCGCGCGACTCGCGGCGCTGCCGATGGAAGCCGAGTGCGAAGCGATGCGCCTCGTCGCGGATCCGCTGCAGAAGCTGTAGACCGGGGTTGTGTCGCGAGAGCACAACCGGATCGCTCTGTCCCGGAATGAACACCTCCTCGACGCGCTTCGCGAGCGCGATGACCGCGACGCGCGGGAGGTCGTACGCCTGCATCGCAGCGAGGGCGGCCGAGAGCTGCCCTTTGCCGCCGTCGATCACGACGAGGTTGGGCGCCGTCGCAAACGAGGCATCGTGTGTGTCTCCCGTCCCGTCGGAGAGGCGGGCGAACCGGCGCGCGATGACTTCCGCCATCGCCGCGAAGTCGTCCGGATCGTCGCCGGCGGTCTTGATGCCGAACTTGCGGTAGTCGGCCTTCTTCGGCAGCGCGTCCTGGAAGACGACCATCGAGCCGACCGGGTCCTGGCCCATCGCGTGCGAGATGTCGTAGCACTCGATCCGGATCGGGAGCGACTCGAGGTTCAGCGCCTCCCGCAGCTCCTCCAGCGCCTCGATCCGCCGCGCGCGCTTCTGCTCGGTCGCTGCTTGCTCGGTGACGAGCGCGTGGCGCGCGTTCTCGTCGGCGAGCTGCTGCAGGCGCCGCTTCTCCCCGCGCTCCGCCGTCCGCACCTCGACGCGCGCACCTCGCTTCTCGGAGAGGAACTCGGCGAGCGCGGAGAGGTCGCCCGAGTCGGGCGGCACGATGATCTGCGGCGGGACGCTCGGCGCCGAGCCGTAGTACTCGAGGCCGAACGACTCGAGCACCGTCGTCAGATCCTGCCCGGCGACGTTCTCGAGATGAAACGAGTGCCGGTCGATCATCTTGCCTCCGCGCAGCGGGAAGATCTGAACCACGGCGCGGTCGGCCTCGGCGGCGAAGCCGATCACGTCGACGTCCCCGACCGACTGCCGCTCGACGGCCTGTCGCTCGACCAGGTGCTGAACGGCCCGCAGGCGGTTGCGATAGCGCGCCGCGTCCTCGAAACGCTCCTCGCGCGCCGCTACATGCATCTTGCGCTCGAGCTCGCGCTGGATCGGCTTCACGTCGCCGGACAGGAACTCGATCACGCTGTCGATGATCGCGCCGTAGTCCTCCTTCGAGACGTAGCCCACGCAGGGAGCCAGGCAGCGGTCGATGTGGTAGTCGAGGCAAGGGATGCCCGAGTGCCGGCCCGGCTTCGGCCCCTCGCAGGGGCGGTACGGGAAGACGCGGTTCAGGACGTCGAGCGTCTCGCGCACCTTCTTCGCGTTCGCGTACGGGCCGAAGTACCAGACGCCCGGCCGGTGCCGCTCCCGCGTGAACATCACCCGCGGGTACTCGTCCTCGACCGTGACCGCGATATACGGGAACGACTTGTCGTCGCGTAGACGGACGTTGAAGGGCGGCCGGTGCCGCTTGACGAGGTTCTGCTCGAGGTGGAGCGCTTCAACCTCGGTTCCGGTGACGATCACCTCGATGTCCTCGACCCGCTCCGGCAGGAGCTGAATCTGGGCGCGTCCGTCCTGGGTGTTCTGGAAGTACGACCGCACCCGCGGCCGGAGCGACTTGGCCTTCCCGATGTAGAGGACGTTGCCCTTCGCGTCGCGGAACAGGTAGACGCCCGGCTTCGCCGGGAGCCGTTTCAGCTGGTCTTCGAGCCTCGCGGGCATCCGACGGCTACCGTAGCCGAGCCAATGAGGGGGTCGATCCTGCGGTTCTCGACAGTGCTGGCGGCCCTCGCGCTCGCCCCGGCCGCGCACGCGACGGGCCCCTCGCTCGTGCTCGGCGCGACCGAGGATGCCGTACGCTCCGTCACCCTCGCCCAGACGAAGACACAGATGGATCTGCTCGTCCTCGCCGGCTTCGGAGCCGTGCGGATCACGCAGGCGTGGACGCCCGGCGAGCGCGTCCTGTCGGCGCATGACCGGACGGTGCTCCAGAACGTCGTAGCGGCGGCGAAGCTCGCGAACGTCACCGTCGTCACGAGCGTCATGAATGCGGGTAGCCGGACGACGCCGCTTACCGCCGCCGACCAGGCCGACTTCGCCGCGTACGCAGCCGCGGTGGTCAAGACGGTGCCGGCGTTGCGCATCGTCATCGTCGGCAACGAGCCGAACCTGAACCGCTACTGGTTGCCCCAGTTCAACGAGGACGGCAGCGACGCGGCGGCGCCGGCGTACGAGTCGCTGCTCGCGCTGACCTACGACGCCGTGAAGGCACAGGACGCGAACGTGACGGTGCTCGGCGGCGCAGTCTCGCCGCGCGGCGGCGACGTCGCGGGTGGGATCCGGCCGACACATTCGCCGACCGTCTTCATCCACGACATGGGCCAGGCATACCGCGACAGCGGCCGCACCGAGCCGATCATGGACGGCTTCGCCTTCCACCCGTACGAGGACAACTCGAATGTCGAGCCCGCGCTCGGGACGCACCCGAACTCGACGACGATCGCGCTGGCCGACTACCCGAAGCTCGTCGCGTCGCTCGGCGAGGCGTTCCCGGACGGCTACTCGATGCCGATCTGGTACGACGAGTTCGGTGTCGAGTCGCAGATCCCGGCGGCAAAGCTTCCGCTGTACACCGGGACGGAGCCTGCGACGACGAAGCCGGTGCCCGAGGCGACGCAGGCCGCCTACTACCGGCAAGCGGTGCAGCTCACGTTCTGCCAGCCGAACGTGCGCGGCCTCTTCCTCTTCCACTCCGTCGACGAGAAGGATCTCGCCGGCTGGCAGTCGGGCGTCTATTACGTCGACGACACGCCGAAGACGAGCCTCCCCGCCGTCAGGCTCGCCCTCCAGGAATCGCGGCGTGGCGTCGTTGCGCACTGCGACGGCCTCGAGCTGCCCGTGCAGCTGAAGGTGACGCAGCGCGGGCCCGTGCTGACGCTTACCTGCGACTTCGACTGCTCGTACGTCGCGGAGCTGTACCGGATCCCCGGCAAGCTGCTCGTCACGAAGCGCGGGCGTGCGATCGGCGCCCGACCGACGACGTTGCCGCTGCGTGTCCCGAAGACGAAGGGCTCGTACCGGCTTAGGCTCTCGGCCGTCGCACCGGTGAATCCGGCGCCGCCCACGCTGCGGCTCGTGCCGGTCCGGCACGGCTAGCATTCCGTTCGTGGAGGGCCAGTACGTCGCGTACACCTTCTTCCGCGTCGACCCGGCGTGGCGGCGGCTGCCCGTCGAGGAGCGCCAGGCAGGCAAGGACGCGTTCGCCGAGGTCGTCGAGGACTTCACCGACCGCTTCGAGCACCTGCGCGCGTACACGACGGCGGGGGTGCGGCCGGACACCGACTTCTTCCTCTGGAAGATCACCGAGCGCTACGAGACGCTCGGCGAGCTCGGGGCAGCGCTGAACGGCACGCCGCTCGCCGGGTGGGTCGAGACGCCCTACTCGTATCTTGCGACGACGAAGGCGTCCCAGTACACGAACGCGCGGCGTGCACGGAAGATCGCGCCGCAGGGCTCCCCCTACCTCGTCGTGTATCCCTTCGTGAAGGTACGACCGTGGTACGCCCTCCCGGAGGCGGACCGCCGCCGCGCGATGGACGAGCACATCACGATCGGCCGCGAGGAGTTCCCGGGGATCAAGAACCACACCACGTACTCGTTCGGAATCGACGACCAGGAGTTCATGACCGCCTTCGAATGCGCCGAGCCCGCGGACTTCATGCACCTGATGCTGCGCCTCCGCGACAGCGAGGCATCGGCGTACACCGAGCGCGACACGCCGATCTTCGTCGGCCAGCACGTGACAATCCGAGAAGCGCTAGCCGCGCTCGACGGGGCGTCGGCGCGGGTCGAGCTCTAGGACGCGGATCGCGTCTAAACCCAGGTGTGCTGGTCGCGCCACGTGCGCCACATCGCGAACCCACACCCCACGAGAACGGCGACGAACGCGAGCACCTGGAGGCCGTGCGCTCCGCCGTACCAGTTGAGGCCGAGGTCGGCGACCGCGAGGACAGCGGCGCCGTAGAAGACGATGCGGGCACGCAACGGCCACGCTCCGATCTCCTCCCGCCGCTCCCGCCACATCAGGTAGACGAAGAATGCGATCGCAAGCACGAAGAGGATGCGCGCGATGAGCAAGAGCGCGACGAGCGTCGCCTGCAGCTGGAGGACGACGACCACCGCCGCAATCAGGGCGATGATCAGGAACCCGCGCAGCGTCGGATTCATCCGCGAGAAGAAGCCGCTTTTCATCAGGCTCCAGTCATGTACGCCCGCACCGCGAGCGCTCCTGCCACCAGAGTAGCCGCCGCAAACCAGGCCAGCCGGGCGCGGCGCTCGGCGGGCGCGTAGAGCCACGGCGCGAGGGCGGCGAGGAGAGCCAGCGTCCCGTAGAGGTAGTGCAGTCGGTGCGGCGCTCGATGATGGTCGGAGAGGAGCAGGAGCCCGACGCCGACCTGGGCCACGAGCAGCGTCTGGGCGAGCGCGAGCATGTGCGTCACGAGGCCGCGCGGCTCGCGCCGGCGGTAGTACGCGATCCCTGCGAGGACTGCGGCGCCCCAGGTCGCGGCGAGCACGAGGAACGCGACGATGCGATGTGTCGTCAGCATCGGCGCCGAACGCTACAGGGAGGATTCAACTGTGATCGAGGAAGGCACGCCGGCCCCCGACTTCGAGCTGACGACCGACCGCGGCGCCACCGTGTCGCTCTCGTCGTTGCGCGGCAAGCCGGTCGTTCTCTACTTCTATCCGAAGGACGACACGCCCGGAGGCTTATGCAGTGGCCCGGCGCCGCGCTAGTACATCCGGCCGGAAGTTCAGTGGTTTACCGGCGAGTGGCTCGGCGTTCGTGGCAAGGACGCAGGGAGCCCCGATAGTCCAACTATCGGGGCGACCGAGGACGCGGCCACGGGCGGCGAGACGCCGCCGGGAAGC
>WNGE01001409.1_pt1 | contig 46170 bp, 38 predicted proteins | sample 5400651 | NCBI WGS metagenome assembly WNGE01 (sample SAMN13153370, study PRJNA577476) | soil metagenome | isolation source: 60 cm soil or saprolite under grassland replicate 2 | place: USA:California | collected 2016-06-15 | reverse complement strand
AGTTGGTCGAGGACGTCATCTACTCGATCAACGGGATTCGCGCCTCCACTCAGAAACTGCGCGGCTGCATCGTCCAATCCGAATTACCTTCTTTTTTGCGCTAATCCGTTGCATTATTTATGCAGCGATCAATAGTGGGCTCAGGCCGGACCCCCAGAGTATTTGGGCAAAGGTAAATCACTCGTCCGATGAATACGCTGTCGTGTATCTCGACGACGGTGCCATATATCTCGGTTGGATCAAGGAATATACATTCGACCCAGATGTCGAGAGCAATGATTTCCTTCTCGCAGGAGCCAAGCGAGTCGATGATAACCTCAACACGACTTATCTCGTCAACGGACAGGGTGTCTATCTGAATACAAGAAACGTCAAGCGAATCGAGTTTGTGCGCTGATCGCGTTTCACCAACAGTGGGTGATCACAAGTACCTCATGAAGCCAGCCTGATTTTCGAACCCCGGAAACACTGTCTCCAAGTCCCTGTTCCCCAGACAGCACGACACCGCTTCGCGGAGCACTAGTCGGAAGTCTGTCGTCATCGCCAGATCGCGGCCCTGATAGAGCTGCGACTGGTCCAGCCCCGGCCAGCGGCCGTAGACTTTGCCGCCCTTTACCGGGCCGCCCAGGACGAACATCACGTTGGCATGCCCATGGTCGGTGCCGCGGTTGCCATTTTCGCGCACGGTGCGGCCGAACTCCGACATCGTGACTACAACCGTGTCTTCTCCGAGATTGCCGAGGTCGGTCCAGAAGGCTGCAATGGACTGCGAGAAGTCGCCCAGGACATTCGCGAGCTGTCCCTGGGTGCTGCCCTCGTTGACGTGATGGTCCCATCCGCCCATGTCGGCGAACGCGACCTGAACGCCCAGGTTTGCTTTGATCAACTGCGCGAGTTGCTTCAGGCTGTCGCCGAAGCGTCCCTGGGGATAGTTCGCCCCAGCGGCCGGCGCGTACTTTGCCGGGTCGGCCGCCTTCCGCATCTTCACAGCGTCGAAGGTTTCCTGCCCGGTGCCGGGCCCGTTGACCGCAACCGCGGGTTCTTTGCCCAACAGAATGCGTGGCAGCGAATGCCCCAGCGCGATCGCGCGGAACGCGGATTTGTCGACTGCAGATTTGTCAGCAGTACGTTCGTGCAGCGCGCGGTTCAGCCAGCCGTCCTCGGTGACCTCCACGCCCGACCTGCCCGATTCCATAAAATCCTGGGCGTCGAAGTGCGAGCGCGTCGGATCGGGCGACCCCGCCGCGTGCACAATCGCCAGATGCTTCTGTTTCCACAGCGGCTCGAATGCCGACATCGAAGGATGCAGTCCGAAGAAACCATCCAAATCAAGTACGGATTTCTTGGGAATATTGATCGTCGGCCGCATTGCGTAGTACGAGGGCTCTCCGTGGGGCACAACAATGTTCAAACCATCTGCAGCGCCGCGCTGGAAGATCACAACCAGTCGCTTCGCGCGCGCGCCAAGGTCGGCAGCGCCGAATGCTGCCCGCGTAAGAAAGCTCGGCAAAGCCGCCGTGCCCACGGCGGCCAGCGCGCTGTTGCGAAGGAAGACTCGACGAGTGATGGACATGGAAAACCGGCTTTCAGCTGGCAGCTCTCAGCGTCCAAAAACTGAGAGCCGAGAGCCGAGAGCTGACCAGCTATCTAGAATGACACGGCGGGTGGGAAAAGTTGCAGCTGGATTTGCTGTAGAAAGCGGATCTCAGGATTTCAACCGCGCGACATAAGCGTGTCCGCTCTGCGCCTTATAGATCGCGCTCTCAACGAATTTCAGAAATTCGCGCAGGTGCTCTTTCTCAGTCAGTTCCGCCTCGGAAAACTGCACGCGCACGCCGAACGAAGGCGCGATGCGCGTGACCACACCGCTCAGGACCGCGCCTTTCACCCAGATCCTCCCGCTGGTAACCCACAACCCGATATCCAGCGTTTTGCCCGCAGGCACTGCCGACGCCGTTTCCACCAAACAGCCCCCACGGCTGACGTTGGAAAGGTTTCCCCACATCGGCGCTTCCATTCCCTCCACGTGAATCTCAACTGCGAAAAAGCACTTGATTCGCTGGAAGCGGCGCCGGCCCAGCCCAGTTTGCGGCGCAAACAGGTCGGGTTCAAACGGAGGCGCCTCATCGATTGGTTCGGGATGCGGCAACTCGGGTTCCGTCACGTGCTCCATCTCAGGTTCTGGTTTGTGGCCGGTAGGTCTGGGAACAGGATTCACCCGCTCCCGTGCCTTGACGGCGGCTTCCTTGATCTTGTGCATCGCCTTGAGTAGCGCGGTTTCCCGCGCTTCAGGCGCAACCTCGCGGTAAGTCTGGAGCAACTGACCGAGATGGCTCACCAGATCCGGGTCGGTGAGAAGACGAGTCCAGTCCGATGCTTTCGTTGCTGACGGTTTTGTGGCTTCGCTCATACGCACTACTTCCCACACGCGATCTAGCCGAGCGGGGAAGCACTTTACACCTTGCCTATGATTGGCTTTCCGTCGGAGGTTTCACAAGATGACCAAGGTCACGGCGGCGTCTTCAGCCTCGTAGCTCCAACCGCGCGAATTCCCATTCGGTTCAACAATTTGCACCGCTCGCTGTGAAAAAAGAGTCCAATGTATTTTCGATTTACGCTTCCAGAGGATGGGCTCAGGTTCCATGGCTTGCGCGAGTTGTGCCGGTTGTCGGCTACGGTTGCTTCGTGTCTTCCGATTTCTGGCCGTCCTCTGCTCCGTCAGGTCGAGGCGCAACTGGCGGACGTGCGCGGGCAGATCGATCAGGATGTGCGCAATGCGCTGCTCGATCTCAAGTCGTCGAGCGATCAGGTGGAAGTAGCCCAGAGCTCCGTCATGGGCGACGAGAACGTCATTGCCGCCATTCTCAACGGCATGCGCACGCTCGACGCTCGTCCCGTCGAATCGGAGCTGCGCGGTGTTCGCTGACGCTTATGACTGCCGGGCACGACACTAGACGAGCTTAATAGGGGGACCTGCCCAAGGCCCTCGTGCCTCCTCCAGCGCCGCCGCGATTGCCAGGATCAATTCTTCTTCCCACGGACGTCCCACAATTTGCACCCCGATCGGCAGGCCTTCTGTGGAAACAGTCATGGGAACTACGACGGCGGGGAAGCCGAGCAAGTTAAACCACTCGCAGTAGCTCCAGGCGTCGACATACTTCACAGTTTTCCCTTCTACCTTCCATTCGCGCTCGCCATGGCGAAAGGCAGGAATGGCCGCGGTGGGGCAAATCAGCACCGGGTACTTCCGCATCTGAACCAGTATTTTCTCCCGCACTTCATCGCGTCCGAGCCAGGTTGCGAGCAAAGACTGGCCGCTGTGCACGGGCTCGGCGGCCGTCCAGGAATAAAACTCACGCAGAATGGGACTGAGTTCCGATTCGTGGCCCCGCAGCATCGGACCGAGAATCATACCTCCGGCAGTGCCGAAGAACTTCCACCAGAGCTGGCGGGCTTCTTCCAAGCCTTCCGGGCGAAACGGATCGACTCGAAATCCCGCATTCGACAGCAGAGACACGGCGCGGTTAACGGCGGACCTAGTTTCTGGTGTCACCGGAGTTCGGCCGTCATCTTCGAATGAACCGACCGTTACACCCCGGATGGTTCTTTCCTGAATCCGGCGCACATCGACGGGGGCTGAGCAGGGGTCGCCGTCATCCCACCCCGCCATGGCTTCGAAAAGAACCTGTACGTCCCCAACGGTGCGCGCCATCGGGCCGACCACGCCGAGCAGTGCGAATGGGCCGCCGGACTTCGGAAAGTGTCCCGTCGAAGGGATGCGTCCGGGGGTGGGCTTGAGTCCACAGATTCCGCAGAAGTGTGCGGGTTCGCGGATGGAGCCACCGCCATCGCTCCCTACTCCCCCGGCGGAGAGTCCGGCGGCGATGGCCGAGGCTTCTCCGCCGCTGGATCCTCCTGCGGTGCGAGTCAGATCCCAGGGATTATTCGTCCGGCCATAAAGGAGGTTGTCGGTCTCCCATGCCATGAGCAGTTCGGGCGTGTTGGTGACGCCGAGAATCACGGCTCCAGCGGTTCGCAAACGCGCGACCAGGGGCGCATCCTGTGCTGGGATGTATCCGGCGCGCAAGCGCGTGCCCGCTTCCGAGCGATGGCCGGCCACATCAATGGAGGCTTTGATCGAGAGCGGAACGCCATGCAGGGGGCCGGTTTCTTCTCCGCGGTGAACCGCTTTCTCGGCTGCACGGGCCTGCGTCAATACCAGGTCAGGCTTCCAGTCTACGAATGCGTTCAGTTGTGGATTCAGGCGCTCAATCCGATCGAGATGGATTTGAGCAACTTCGACCGGTGATATTTCTCTGTTGTGGATCTGCGCGGCGATCTCCAGTGCGGGAGGAAACGAGCTTGCAGTCATGAAATGAATGGAGCGGCCCGTCCCAGAAACAAGGAAGACTCGCCTCCAAGGAATTCAGGATATCAGCGAAGTGTGCGAGGGAGACTTCAGGCGCCGATCAACTTTTCCAGCGCTCCCCGGTTTGTAATCATCAGAGTGGAACCACGCAACTGCGCGAACTGCTTATCGCGGAACTCGCCGAGCACGCGCGTAACGGTTTCGCGGGAGGTACCGATCAGTTGTGCAATCTCCTCGTGAGTAAGGGCAATCTTGATCCGAATACCGTCCTTGGTCTTCTCTCCATCGCTGGCCCACTCCAAAAGCAGGCGCGCAAGTTTTTCGGAAACCGAGTGCGAGAGTCCAAGGGAACGGATCATCTCATACGCACTCTGGCAGTTCTGGCTCAAGTGATGCGCTGCGCTGAGACAGGCATCGGCATGGTGCTGAAGAAATTTCAGGAAATCGTCTCGCTTGATGAAATCCATCTGGCAGGGTTGGAGAGTCTCGGCCGTCAACTCGTAGGGTTTGCCCGACACCGTGCCGTGGAGCCCCAGTACTTCTCCCGCCTGGGCGATGCGCAGGATCAAGGTCTTGCCGTCGCGCGAGGTCGTGGTCAGTTTTACCCGCCCACTGCAGACGATGTAGATGCCACGGGGAGCCTGGCCTTCCACGAACAATACGGCTCCCTGGGGAAACGCGCTGGCATACTTAATTCTATCCAGGTCTTCAATCGACGATTTCGGGAGGTCACAAAAGAAGCCGGAATGGCGGAGTTTGCATAAAACGCAACTCTCCGTGATTTGCAGCCCGTAGGGCGAACTCATACACTAACTCCCCCACCCACAACTGGATACTAGCATCCCGTTAGCTTCTGGTAAAGTGAACCAAGAACCCTGAAAATCGATGGCTGTCACCTGCGGTGTTTGGGCCAAGGCGCTCTGCCAAATTCGATCGAGAGAACTGGCGGTCGCGTGAAATTGCCGCTGGCTGCGATTTTGCTGTTATTCGTGCCCCTCCCTAACTGGGGCGGTGCCCACCGGCATTCTGCCAAACCATCTGCGCCCAACGGCTCGGGCTATGTTTTCGCGCTAGGGACAGCGACCAGGTTTCTTCACGCATGGCAAACGGGCGATCTCGAAACCGGCATGATCCTGCTCAGCGACCACGTGCGCGGCTCCCATACCGCCGAAACCTTGGAGCAGCTTTTCTCCAGCGGTTCGGACCGAGCTTATGAAATCGGCCGCGGCAAGGGACATCCGGGGCGCTACCGCTTTCCCGTGGTCCTCGTTACGAAAACAAGCGGCGGCTCTCACCGCACCTTTTCCGAGATCATCCTCATCCACACTGGCAAGAACGACTGGGCTGTAGATAAACTACCCTAGAAGACCTTTTTTCTTTTCCGCAGCTGTTCATCTCAGAGCGTCGTAACTTTATTGCGGGAGCGATCATTCATGAAAAACATACATAAAGTTGCCATCCTCGGCGCTGGAACCATGGGCGCGCGCATTGCCGCACATTTCGCGAACGCCGGTGTTCCATCGTTCTTGCTGGACATCGTTCCGCCGGACGCCGATGGCCCGGCGCGCAACAAAATCGCAGCCGCCGGACTTGAGGGCGCCCGCAAGTCGAAGCCCGCCGCGTTCTTCGAGACGTCGCTAGCGCGGCTGGTCACGGTCGGCAATTTCGAAGACGACTTGAAACAGTTAGCCAACGTCGACTGGATCATCGAGGCCGTCGTCGAGAACCTCGAAATCAAGCGAACCCTGCTGAAAAAAGTGGAGGCGGTACGCAAACCCGGCACCATCGTCACCACCAACACCAGCGGGCTGCCCGTGGGCAAAATTGCCGAGGAATTCTCCGACGATTTCCGCTGGGCCTGGTTCGGCACGCATTTTTTCAATCCGCCGCGCTACATGCGCCTGCTGGAGATCATTCCCACGCCCGAAACCGATCGCGCCGCGCTCGACGCCGTCGCTCACTTCTGCGACGTGCGCCTGGGCAAGGGTGTGGTCTTCGCCAAAGACACACCCAACTTCATCGCCAACCGTATCGGGACGTTTTCCGTCCTCAATGCTATGCGCCTCATGCAAGAGATGGATCTCGGCATCGAAGAGGTCGACGCGCTCACCGGACAAGATGTGGGCTGGCCCCGCTCCGCCACCTTCCGCACCATAGACCTCGTCGGCCTCGACATTCTTAGCCATGTGGTCGGCAACATGACCGCGAATGTGCGCGACGAGCGCAGCGATCTGCGCTTGCCCGATTTCTTCGGCCAGATGTTGCAGCACAAATGGCTGGGCGACAAAACCAAAGGCGGCTTTTACAAGAAAGCGAAAGGCGCGACTGGCGTGCGCGCCTGCGCATGCTGCTTGGACTGGAAGGCAGTGGCCCGCAGAAGGGCGACAAGGCGGGAGCCTTCCTCTGGTCAGCGCTCTCCGATTTGTGGACTTACTCGGCTAATCGCGTGCCTGAGATTTCCGACTCCATCGTCGAAATCGATCGCGCCCTGCGCCTCGGTTTCAATTGGGAACTCGGTCCTTTCGAGCTTTGGGACGCTGCCGGGGTTGAAGCTACCGTTGCCCGCATGAAAAGAGAGGGCAAGCCCGTGGCGCCCAACGTCGAGAGGCTGCTGGCCTCCGGACAAAAATCCTGGTACCTCGACGACCCAAGATCGCCTTCGGGACGCAAGTACTGGGAACCCGGAACAGAGAGCTGGGAGGCGATCCAAGTGCCGTCGGGCGTCTGGTCGGTCGAAGTCGCGAAAAAATCCAATGGCGTGGTCAAGAAGAATTCCGGCGCTTCCCTGGTCGACCTGGGGGATGGCGTCGCCTGCATTGAGTTCCACTCGAAGATGAATGCGCTGGGCGCTGACATCATCTCCTTGATCACGCAAACCCTCAAACACGGCGGCCCCGGCGATGCCTTCGATGCCTTCGTTATTACCAACGAGGCCGCCAACTTCTCCGTAGGCGCTAACGTGATGTTGCTGCTCATGTCCGTGCAGGAAGAAGAGTGGGATGAGATCGACCTCGCCATCCGCCAATTCCAGGGCATGACGCAGGCGATCAAATTCTCTCCGAAGCCGGTCGTGGTTGCGCCATTCGGTTTAACGCTAGGGGGAGGCTGCGAAATTTCGCTCCACGGCGCGGCGCGGCAGCCGCACGCGGAGCTGTACATGGGATTGGTCGAAGTCGGCGTTGGCCTGCTTCCCGGCGGCGGTGGTTGCAAGGAGATGCTGCTGCGCGCGGTCGACAGTGCGAGTTCCATTCGACCGGACGGGCGGGGCGAATCGGTTGAGTTGCTGGAGGCGATGAAGAAGACTTTCGAGACCATCGCCACAGCAAAGGTCGCGACCTCGGCGCACGAGGCACGGGGCCTTGGGTTTCTCTCCGATCCTGACCGGATCACGATGAATCGCGAGCGTGTCCTCTCCGACGCCAAGACTCGTGCGCTCGAACTGGTGCGCGCAGGCTATGAACCACCGCTTCCACGCACCGATATTCCCGCGCCCGGCGAAAATGTTCTCGCGGCGCTAAAAATGGGCGTGTATATGATGCGGCAAGGTGGCTACGTCACCGAATACGAACAAAAATTGGGAACCAAGATTGCCGAGGTTCTATGCGGCGGACATGTCACGCCGGGCACAAACGTCAGCGAGCAATACCTGCTCGACCTGGAGCGTGAGGCTTTCAAGTCGCTGTGCGGAGAAAAGAAGACTCAGGAGAGGATCCAACACACACTCAAGACCGGTAAGACGCTGCGGAACTGACGTCTTGACATGTACATCATACATATGTACTATGAGAACCGGAGGTGGACAGGCACATGAGCTATGTAGATCCCCAGACAGTCACATCCCCTAAGAATCTAGTGAGTGACGTAGAAGTCATTTATGACTCGGGTCCGCGTGAGGATAGCTGGGCTGTCGCGACCTTGCGGTGGGACAAGAGGCCTGCGGTTGGAATTCGGTGGAATGGAGCACCAGGCTCAGGAGTTGGTAGTCCCCAGTCCCGAGGTCTCCCAACATGGTTTGTGGTTCCAGACGAGTTAGCGGACCTGGTGCGTGAAGCCGCTGAGAGACTTGCAAATGGTGGCGATCTTCGCCTGATCTCGGGTTATCAGCAAATGGCCCACGATCAGGACCGGGAAGCGGAAGCAATCGAGTGGAGCGAAGGATTGATGGGCGATGAATCCACGCAGAGGTGAAGTGTGGTGGGTCTCGTTCGATCCTTCGCTTGGCGGCGAGATCCAGAAGACACGCCCGGCCATCGTCATTAGCAACGATGCCGCGAATGCCGCACTGAACCGGGTGATTGTCGTCCCGCTTACCAGTCAAACGGCGAAGCTATACCCCGGAGAGGCAATGGTCACGCTCAACGGCGAGCGGCGCAAGGCGATGGCCGACCAGATCGCGACCGCGTCTCAACAAAGACTCCGCGAGAAGCTGGGAAATCTTTCCCTAGCCGATATGGCAGCCGTGGAGAAAGCCGTTCTTCTTCAGTTAGGCATTCGCCGTTGAAGTATGCAAATCGCCGGCGGCACGCGGAACGCCACTGCAACAATTTACTTTGAAAGCGCCCGGTCCAGCGAGAACGCGCCGGCGCCGCGCAGCAGCAAGGTGGCGGCGACGGCGAGGGCCAGCAGATGATATTCGATGCCCTCACCTTTTTGGTTGCCCATCCAGTTCATGAAGAATCCGTTCGGCAAGTGGACCATGAAGATTGCCCCGATCATCAGGCCGGCAATTCCGAGAGACGCGATGCGGGTCAACAATCCGACGATCAGCCCCAGGCCGCCAAAGAATTCGGTGCAGATGACGAGAACGGCCAGGGCCGCCGGCATTCCATTGTGCGTAAAGAATCCCACGGTGGCGTGAAAACCAAAGCCTCCAAACCAGCCCAGCATTTTTTGCGCGCCATGCGCGAAGAACACCACGCCCAGAACCACTCGCAAGATGGTAAAGCTCACGTCGTTGCTTGTACCCATCAGCCGCTTCAGCATTGCATCCTCCTAGTGGGATCTGCCGTCCGCGATTGTCGTTGTAACGACAGTTTAGTTTGATTTCCTTCCCGGGAGCAAGGATTCATTTCCTCCTCCGCCGGGCAACTCCCCCGCCGACCCGCGCGAGAAATTAGCTGCGTCCCGGATGCGGCGTATAATTTGAACACTAGATTCCGCGAAGGATGGTACAGACGAAAATGTCCGCAGGCAATGGCAATTCGACAGATCGTGCTAACGGCGATGGTTTGGATACGGTCCTCAAGCCGCGGGCGGAATGGCTGGCCAAGCGGAAAGCCGAGGACAGGGACGGCAATTTCTCGCAGATGCACTATGCCCGCCGCTGCCTACTCACCGAGGAGATGGAATACATTGCGCGGCGCGAAAGAATCACAGCCGAACTCGTTCGTGATGAAGTCGCGCGCGGCCGCATGATTATCCCCGCCAACATCAACCATCCGGAACTGGAACCGATGGCGATCGGCGTAGCGTCGCTGTGCAAGATCAACGCCAATATCGGGAACTCCGCCGTCACCTCCAACATCGACGAAGAACTCAAGAAGCTGCACACGGCCGTGCACTACGGCGCCGATACGGTGATGGACCTTTCCACCGGCGGCAACATCCATGAAATCCGCGAAGCCATCGTGCGGCACTCGCCGGTACCGATCGGAACGGTTCCGATCTATGAAGCCATTTCGCGCGTAAAGCGGGTGGAAGATCTCACCGCCAATGTGATGCTCGAAGTCATCGAAGAGCAAGCCGCGCAGGGCGTGGACTACATGACCATCCACGCGGGTGTGCTCATTCAATATGTGCCGATGGTTTCGAAACGCATCACCGGCATCGTGAGCCGCGGAGGTGCAATCCTGGCGCAGTGGATGACCCACCACCACAAGCAGAATTTCCTCTACGAGTGCTTCGAGGACATCTGCAAGATTTTCACGAAATACGATGTGAGCTTCTCGCTCGGCGACGGCCTGCGCCCCGGCTGCCTGGCCGATGCCAGCGACGAAGCGCAGTTTGCCGAACTGAAGACGCTCGGCGAGTTGGCGCGGATCGCGTGGAAGCACGACGTGCAGGTCATGATCGAGGGTCCCGGCCACATCCCGATGCACAAAATCAAGGAACAGGTCGATCTTGAGAATGAATACTGTGACGAGGCTCCTTTCTATACCTTGGGCCCGCTGGTCACCGATATCGCTCCCGGCTACGACCACATCACGTCCGCGATCGGCGCGGCCATGATCGGCTGGTACGGCGCGTCGATGCTTTGCTACGTTACGCCCAAAGAGCACCTTGGCCTGCCGAACGAAAAGGATGTGAAGGACGGCATCATTGCTTACAAGATCGCAGCTCACGCCGCCGACGTCGCTCGCCAGCGTCCGGGTGCTCGCGACCGCGACGACGCCCTCAGCTATGCCCGCTACAAGTTCGACTGGGAAAAACAGTTTGAACTCTCGCTCGACCCCGAAACCGCCCGGTCCATGCACGACGAAACCCTGCCCGAAGAGGGATACAAGACGGCGGCGTTCTGCTCCATGTGCGGCCCGAAGTTCTGCTCCATGAATTATTCGAGCAAGGTGGACGAGTACAACAAAGAAGTTCACGGGCTGGAGAAGAAGGACTACTCGGGGCTGGTCGAGAAGCTGGTCACGATTAAGTAAGTTGTGTGGCGCGGGCACTCTTGCCCGCGAAATGCTCGGACAAATCAGCATTTTCGAAGTGGTGGCCTAGCGATTGGCGGTTAGGTTTATTGCGGCCAATACTTCGGAGGGGAAATTTCTGCGGGGCCGATTATCAGATTCGCGGAACGGCGGCAAGTTGGAATCTTTGGCGCATGCGCGGACATATTCTCTCTTAGTGACCTGCTTGTTGTTCACCCAGTATCGGGGATAACCACGCCTCAGACGCCCTCTGCTGTTCCAACTTCGTTGTATACCGTGCTGCAAATTTTCCCAGAACTGTTGTTCATCGTGAACGCTCCTCTGATCCTCATTGAGCCACCATTCATAGCCATGCCATTTGCCGTCCTTGATGAATCGTGCCTCTGCCAGAAAGGTCCGTTTCTTGCCCCAATTCTTCTTGCACCGCCAAAGATCGAGTCCCGTCCCATGTTTCATTGTGTAGGTGCCAATGAGTTCTCCATCGGAAGACCACTGCTTTGCAATCCCATGTGCGAAGCCGTTGCGATACGGCTCGGCAGAGATCACAACGCCGTCGTCGCAACTATAGAGCATTCCATGCATCACTCCATTCTTCATGGGGCGTTCAAGTTCGAGCTGGCCGTTCTGGTTGAACTGTCGCACCCCAACGACTTTCCCATTGACAAGATATTCTGCCTTGTATTTCTGCGGCCCTGTCAGGTGAGTAGCAACAACGCGCTCCTTTGCCGCTTTCGGAATGGACGAACGGTAATGCTCCATGAACCAAGATTGTAGTTCGTCCACACGAGAGCTGGCCTCACGATCACAGTTGCCAAGGCCCCAAACCAAATTCGGGCGGGTGGCCCGTCCAAGCTTCGCTTGGGCGGGGGTGTTCTTTGTTCGCTGACTCGACTGCGTGATTCATAGCTCAGCGATAGGCTTCGCTGCGGTGTTTTACGGATAGGATTTCGAAGGAGTCGCCGAAGTCATGGAAGCGGACGCGGTAGTCGCCGACGCGTAGGCGGAACTCCGGGGGTTCGATGTTCTGGAGGCGCTTGACGTCGCCTTCGCCGGTGGCGAGGACGCGGGCCAGTGCGTGGAGGATACGGAGGGCCGTGGCTTGTTCGATAGCGCGGAGGTTGGCCTTGGATCGATCGCTCCAAACGATCTTCTTCATCTGCTACTGGTCCGAGCCGCGTGGTTTAAGCGGAGTGCGGCCCATGCGCTCGAAGTCCTCGGAGTTGAGGCCGAACTCGGCGAGAACCTCTTCGTGGGGAATGCCCTCGCCACGCGCGAGTGAGGCCTTTGCCGCCTCCACCTCGCGAGCCTCCTCTTCGCTGACCGGCTCATCGTCATACGGGGCGCTGGCTAGGGTGCGGGCAAGCGGATCGAGGATGATCTCCAGGAGGCTAACCACGGCTGAGACCTGGCCGGGAGCCATGCGGTCGATCAGTTCGTGCGCGTGCTGTTTCTCGTCCGTGGAACCATGTGTCACGAGAATAAGTCTAGCGAAATCTGCTGCTCTGCGCTAGGGACGCAAAGCGATGCAACGCGGAGAGAACTTGCATGGCGGTTGGCTTGCTCAGGCTGCGGACATCGTTCTTGGCTGGATCGGTCCAGACAACGCGCTTCACTTCGGATCCTGAAAGTGGTCGATTTCTTCCTGCGTGACTCCGAGTTCAGCCAGGACCTGCTCGTGTGGAATGCCCTTGTTACGCTTCGACCATTCATTCGCCTCCGCGAGCGCTTTCTCCTCTTCCGGCGTAAGCGGTTCGTCGTCAATAGGAGCGTTTGCGAGGGCACGCGAGAAGGGATCGAGCATGGCCTCGAGCAACCCGACGACGGCGGACACTTGTGTCGGTCCAAGCCGCTCGATCAGTTCGTGCGCATGCTGTTTCTCGCTACTGGAACTGTGTACCATGAGATCGAGTTTAGCGAATTCCGCCGTTCGATGCTACGCATGAACCGCCACCCCGTTTCTCACGTTCTTTGCGAGAAGTCGGGCCCTACCATTCCTATCCCTCAGGCCGACCTCCGCCGGGAGCGGCGCGAGCCAAGTTGCTCCATTCGCGCTCTCCGCCGTCTCTTTGCCGGACCGGTCTGGATCAAGACCTCGGCGGGGATTTCCAATTTTCTGTGCAAATTGCGAATCATGTTGAGTGAGAGCGGGCGCGCGCCGCGCATGACTTCGTAGACCCGAGTTCGCTGGCCAATGATTCCGATCAGCGCCTTGTAGTCCTTCCCCTCTTGCTCCAGGCGGAACTTGATAGCGTCGATTGGGTTGGGCAGGTCAACTGGATAGTACTCCCGCTCAAAGGCTTCGACCAGCGTGACCAGCACGTCCAGTTCGTCTCCCGCCGAGGTTCCCTGCGCCGAACCCCACAGCCGCTCAATTCGCTGCAAGGCGGCGGCATGATCGTGTTCGGTTCGAATAGGTCTAATTTCCATACTTCACCGTTTGCACATCAATTCTGCCGTATTCCGCGTGTGTGCCCAGCCACTTGACGAATACAATCTCACGCTGGTAGTCGATCGCGGCAACCAACCGGTAGGCGTTTCCCTTGATGTTAAACACAACGCGATCGTTCCCCACGATGCTGGCATTGGCGTAGGCTCGCGTCACATCCGCAGGCTTCTTCCAGGTCGCACTCTGAGCTTCATGAAACCAGGCATCCAACGCGGACTTGACTGCCTTCTGGTCCTTGCTGCCTTGCAGCGCCTCGATAAAATTTCTAAGCGTCTTGCGCGCAATGATTCGCACAGCCCAATCTTAAGTTCCTAGGGGATTATAGCATTGTGCCCATAATGGGCACAAGGCAAACTTCGCTGTGCCACCAAACTCTCGCCTCTCAAATGGTGGAATTCTCCGCCCCCAACGGGGAATCTGAATATACGTGCCCGTTGGGGCAGCCGATGCCGTGTCATATGAGCGCGGAACAAATCCCGGGGACGTCGGAGTGGCGTCTGATTGGGACAAGCGCTTCTGGTCCTGAGGCTCGGCCTTACCTTAGATCGGTGACTGTCCTCGCTGGGGCGTGTCCCCCATTTTGCTTCTGCGAACTTGCGCGACGGCGAGAGTCCCTGGCGGCGGAGACAGAGGCAGACTTGTCGAAATAGACCACTGTGTCCCGCGCGACAAGGTCATCCTCGCTGCTGCGGGATCTCACAGCACGGGATTTCTTAGAGTTGGTGTGGATCCTTGGCGTAACCGGCCCGTTTTGAGCGGACTTTGCTTCTGCTTTGCCGGCCGTGGACGGCGCAACCGGCGGAGCCGCCGCATGTTTCCGCTCCTCATTCGGCGCAGCCGTTTCCCCGTGCCCGATCTGCGAGGCCGGGTCAGCAGACGCAGCCCCACCCCAACGTATGGCCCGCCCAAGAACCAGAGCCACAACGACCACTGCGGCAAACGTCAATCCGGGGCGCCAGAACCGCGCGCGCGAAATGGCGATCCTCGTCTCCTTCGGCTCAGAGCGATAAAGTCTCAGGATCAGGTTCCCCCAGACTTGCTTCGCTAGTTCCATCGCGGACGCCAGCAACTGCTTCCGCTCAAAGCGATGAATCCTGAGGGGCAGGTCCCGCCTGATCTGCTTCGCTAGTTCCTTCGCGGGCGCCAGCAATTGCTTCGGGTTAGAGCGCTGAAGCCTGAGGGTCAGGTCTCCTCGGACCTGCTTCGCTAGTTCCATCGCGGACGCCAGCAACTGCTTGAGTTCAAAGCGATGAAGCCTGAGGGTCAGGCGGCGCCCGACCTGCTTCGCTAGGTCCTTCACAGGTGCCAGCAATTGCTTTGGCGGCGTGATCGGACGCGCACTCTCTTTCGGGGCGGGCAGGATCCCGAGCTTTGGACGCGCTGGTTCGGGCGCATGCCAATTTTCGGAGGGCAGTGCCACATCCTCGGCAACGTCCGGCTCGGCGTTAAAGCTGACGGGCTGGGTAGGAAGAGAAACATTTGGGCTGGCCAGCGGCGGCCGCCGGATGAAGTCCCCCATCGGCGCTTTCAGGTGATGAACAAAGTCAAGCGAAGCCGCACGACCGCCGCCGTGCGCTGCTACGCTCGCCGTCAGTTCGTTCGCGCGGTCGGCCTCGACGCGCAACTCCAGATCGGCCAGGTTGTCCGGGATGGCATCCGGAGAAACAATCTCAACGGCGTATCCGCGGGCGAGCAGATCCAGTGCCAGTTCTCGCGAGCACTGATGAGAGCGAGAGATGATGCGTGCGAGTGCCATAGGTTGTGCCTTCGGTCTTCTCGTGAACGCGTACCGATGCTGCAGAGTTTACTGCTCAGCGGTATTGTTCCAGAACCAGAACCGCCCGGTTCAACGCAGCCGCTAAAGCCGCGAGCTGTTGCTCCGTTCGGCGAAGGTCACCCCGGTCAATCGCCTCACTCACCCCGGGAATCACCACGGCCGCGTACCCGGTATATTGGCCCGGAGCGTAAATTGCGTGGTGATACCACGGACGGTTGGGCAGGCCCTCTGGGATCAGCAGCGCCCGCTCTGCTTGCCGCAGTGTAACATTCAAACGGTCGGGCGCTCCAGGCATTTTCCGCTGTTTTTGGAGGATCTTTGCTCCCGCCTCCTGCAGACGGCGCGCACCCCTTAGGGCTGCCGAGAAGTCCGGCGCTTTGTCTCCAAAGCGGTCTTTGGCCTTGTTCTTCGCTGCATCCAGATAGACCAGAATCTCTTTCCCGTAGTCCTCATAATCGTAGGGAAGCACGTCGGCGCCGGCCATGCGCACCACTTCGAGCCCGTCGCACCACTTCGAGCCCGTAAACGCGCGCCATCTGCTGCTCGTAGCGAAAATCGGGGTCTCCGAACTTCTTGAACCAGGCAAAATTGTCGAACACCGAGTGATAGACGCCGTAGTCCCCGGTCGAACCAATATCCGTGCTGGGCACGCCCAAGTGCTGCAGGAACACCGTGTAATCGGAACCACTGCCCAGGTCGCCGACCGGGACGTCGCCCCGCACGTTTGCCGCGGGCGGGCGATAGGTGCTCGTGCTGGTCTCCTGCGGACGAAAACCTTCCTGATTGGGCTGGCTCGTCTTTTTCCACGCGTCGTAGACCGTGCCGCCCTGGGGCGAAGGGACCGCCTTCGCGATCTCACGGACAAACTGCTTCAGGCTGGGCACGCCCGACGCCCCAAACTTTGGGCCTGAGACCGCCACATCCATATTGAAGTAGGCGGCAGCTTTCTCCAGATCCTGCGCGTGATCTTCGCCCCACTCCGTGGACCCGATCAGCCCTTCTTCTTCCGCGTCCCAGCTTCCGATCACGATCGTCCGCTTGGGCTTCCAGCCCGATTTCAGCAACTCTCCCAGGCCGTGAACCGCCTCAAGCATGGCCGCTGTGCCGCTGTTTGGGTCCACGGCTCCGTAAGCCCAGGCGTCGCGATGATTGCCCGCCACCACCCACTCGTCGGGCGACGAAGTTCCCCGCGCTTTGCCAATGACATCCCAAATGGTGCGGAGTTGGTAATCCTGCTTAAGGTGCATCCTTATCTTCGCTGGTCCCGGACCTACGTGATAAGTGAACGGCAGTGCGCCCTGCCATGCGCGCGGCGAAGGCGGGCCACCGAGATGCTCGAGGATGGGCGAGGCATCGGCGTAGGAAAGTGGAGTCACCGGAATTCTTGGCAACTGCTCGGATTGGGCCGGTGGCACACGCTTCGAGTCCGGCAAGCCCGGCACAGAAGCCACTCCGGGCGTCGTCGGATCGCCTGGAAACTGGAACATGAACCCTATCGATCCGCGCTGCACTCCGCTCGCCGGACGCCAGGGTCCGTTGGGGTACGCATCGCCGCGGTAGTAACCATCGTCTTTTGGATCGGAATAAATCACCACTCCCGCCGCCCCGCGCTCCTGGGCTACATAGGCCTTCACGCCGCGGAAATTTTCTCCGTAACGAACGATGACGATCTTGTTGCGGACATCCACGCCCAACTGCTTCAGCTTGTCGAAATCTTCCGGCGATCCGTAGTTCGCGTAGACTACTTCCGCCTCCGCATCTCCGGCCGGCGACATGCCGTTATAGGCGTTGACCACTCGCGGGTCGTCCTGAAACGGATCGCCCTCCACCAGCTCGCGTCGCGGCCCGTGCATCTCAACGCCGGCCGGCGCCGTCATGTCCACGCTGATTTCGGAGGGATAGTTGATCCACACCTGGTATTCAACAATCTCGGTATCGAGGCCAGCTTCGCGAAACTTCTTGGCCACATACTCGGCGGTCGCTTTGTCCTCGGGCGACCCGGCAATGTGCGGCGCCTGGGTCAGAATGCGCAGGTGCTCTTCGGCCAGTTTGGGATCGGGCACGGCCAGAAAGGTCTTCTCGACCTCCTGCTCCGCGGTGACATCTCGGAAACCACTGATGACCGCGCTTCCTGATTCTTCTTTGTTGGGATGATCGAAGGCTCGCAGGTTCGAGCCGAGCAACACCAGGAACAGAACTGTACCGGACAAGAGTTTCATGAAGCTCCAGTGACCACCAGATTGATTCAGAGTTTCCCCAGCAACGGAAAGATTTCTTCCATCGGCGGTACTTCTTCCAAGCCGTAAAGCTTGCGGAAAGCGATGCGTCCCTCGCGATCGATGACAAAGACGGCGCGCTCGCTCGCCCCCGCCTCCACACCGGACTCGCGCAAGACCCCGTAACGGGCGCAGACTTCTCCGTGAGGCCAGAAATCCGCGCAGATCGGAAAATCGAGCGGCCCGATTTCCCGCTCCCAGGTGGTCGTGTTCATGATCGAATCGACCGTAACCGCGACCGTTTCCGCGTTGCTCGCCAGCACGCGCGGCCGGTTCGCCTGATAACCGGTCAACTGTTGCACGCTCGCTTCCCGCCAGTTGTACGGGTAAAAGGCCAGCACCACATTCTTTTGGCCGCGATACGCGCTCAGACGCAGCGGCTTCTTGACGCCGGCAACCAGCGCCGGCAGTTCAAAGTCCGGCGCGACAGTCCCGACACTCGCCAGCTGGTTTTCGATCACTCCTCGAACCTTATCTTCCGGCTTAAAAAAACGATTGTACCGTGCCTTCAGAGCCTCCCGCTGACGGGTTACACTGAAGAGCAATGAGCAGGGCGCCAACGGCACGCTTTTCCGATCGGGTGGAGAACTACGTTCGCTACCGTCCCGGATATCCGCCGGAAGTCATCGAGTTGCTCCGCACGGAATGCGGACTGCGACCGCATCACATCATCGCCGACATAGCTTCGGGAACGGGAATCTTTACCAAGCTGCTTCTCGAAAACGGCAATCCCGTGTTTGCCGTCGAACCCAACCCTGAGATGCGGGAAGCGGGCAGCAGTCTGCTCGCCGCCTACGACAAGCTGCCGTCAGTCGCAGGAAGTGCGGAGGAAACGACCCTGCCCTCCGCGTCGGTGGACTTCGTCACCGCTGCCCAGGCAGCTCACTGGTTCGACCGCGATCGCGCGCGGCGAGAGTTCGCCCGCATCCTGAAGCCGGCCGGATGGTGCGTCCTGATCTGGAACGAGCGCCGCACGGCAACTACGCCTTTCCTGCGCGATTACGAGGAACTCCTGCTGGCCTACGGTACCGACTACAAGGAAGTCCGCCACGAGCGCACCACGGCGGTGATCCACGAATTCTTCGCGCCGTCGCCTTATCAGGAGCGCGTCTTCGACCTACGCCAGCAGTTCGATTACGAGGGCGCTGCCGGACGCCTGCTGTCTTCGTCCTATGCGCCGCTCGAAGATCATCCCAATCACGCCCCCATGATGCGCGAACTGCAGCGGATCGTTCGCATCCACGCGCGGCAGGGCATGATCGAATTCGAGTACAACACGAGGGTGTATTACGGGCGCTTGGACGGAAAGAATTTGTAATTGGTAATTTGTAATTCGTGATTCAATCGACTTCGGTTTTGAAATTACCAATCACAAATTACCAATTACAAATTCCATGCCGGACACAAAATCCTTCCACATGTCTCCCGAGGAATTCCGCCGCCAGGGCCATGCCGTGGTCGACTGGATCGCCGATTACATGTCCCGCGTCGAGAGCTTTCCCGTTCTTTCGCGCGTTCAACCCGGAGAAATCCGCTCGCAGCTGCCGCCGAGTGCCCCGCAGAGAGGCGAGCCCTTCGACCAGATCCTCGCCGACGTCGAGCGGCTCATTCTTCCCGGAATCACACACTGGCAATCGCCCAATTTCTACGCCTATTTCCCCGCTAACACCTCGGGGCCCGCAATCCTTGGCGATCTGCTTTCGTCCGGATTGGGAATCCAGGGCATGCTCTGGTCGACCAGTCCGGCCTGCACCGAACTGGAAACGCACGTGCTTGACTGGCTCGTCCCGGCTCTAGGCCTGCCCGAAAAGTTTCTCTCCTCGAGCACTGGAGGTGGCGTCATTCAGGACACGGCTTCCAGCGCGTCGCTCTGCGCTCTGCTGGCTGCCCGCGAGCGCACCACGAACTTCGCCTGTAATCGCCGAGGTTGCGACGGGAAGCTGGTAGCCTATGGCTCAACCCAAACGCACTCCTCCGTCGAGAAAGCGATGAAGATCGCCGGCCTGGGCTCCGACAACTTGCGCCTGATCGACGTGGACCAGAATTTCGCCCTGCGTCCCGATGTTCTCACGCGCCAGATCGAAGCGGACAAGAAGTCGGGCCTGATTCCCTGCTTTGTGTGCGCCACCATAGGAACGACCTCTTCCTGCGCCATCGATCCGGTGCGCGAGATCGCCCACATCTGCCAGGATCACAATCTTTGGCTGCATGTGGACGCCGCCATGAGCGGCACCGCTGCGCTTTGTCCCGAATTCCGCTTCATCCACGACGGCGTCAAGTTCGCCGACAGCTACACCTTCAACCCGCACAAATGGATGTTCACCAACTTCGACTGCAACTGTTTCTATGTCGCCGACCGCAAGCATCTCATCCAGACGCTCTCGGTGCTGCCGGAATACCTGCGAAACAAGGCCACAGAATCGGGCGCGGTCATCGATTATCGCGACTGGCACATTCAGCTCGGGCGCCGGTTCCGCTCGCTCAAACTGTGGTTTGTGATCCGGCACTACGGAATCGAAGGCCTGCAGCATCACATCCGCGAGCACGTACGGCTTGCCCAGCAGTTGGTCGAATGGGTGCGCTCCGATTCGCGTTTCGAGCTGGCCGCGCCCGCCAAGCTCAACCTGGTCTGCTTCCGACTGCGCTCTGGAGATCAAGCGAACCAAACTCTGATGGATCGCCTCAATGCCAGTGGCGACCTTTATCTGACGCACACCAAGCTCGACGGTAAAGTCACTTTGCGCTTTTGCATTGGGCAGACGAACACCGAGGCCCGGCATGTCGAGCGGGCGTGGCGGCGCATCCAGCAAGAAACTGCGCTTCTCGAAAATTCCTGATACCTTGTGCGCTATGGCGCGGGAGATCTCGGCGGGCGGAGTCGTACTGCGGCAGATTGACGGAGTGTGGAACGTCGCCCTGATCGAACCGCAGAAGGAGAACTCGAAACCCGCCAAGTCGCCTCGCAAGCGCACGCGCGCGGTGCTGGCTCTTCCCAAGGGGCTGGTCGATCCTGGCGAAAAACCGCTGGCGACCGCGCTTCGCGAAGTGAAAGAGGAGACCGGCATTCTGGCGGAACCGGTCACCAAGCTCGTCGATATCAAGTATGTCTATATGCGCACCTGGGGCGATGGCGAACGCGTTTTCAAAATTGTGAGCTTCTATCTGCTGCGCTATGTCTCTGGAGAGATCGACGACCTAACCCCCGACATGCGCATCGAGGTGAAACGGGCGCTCTGGGTGCCGCTCGACGAAGCGAGCCGGCAACTGGCCTACGGCAACGAACGCAAGGTTTTGCGCCAGGCACAGGACTATCTGGAAACTCGCGGCGGCGCGCCCGAAAAGACGTCCTGATTGCGGGCAACGGGTCTTCCCTTATCAGTCACACGGTTATGTGATCCATGTACTTGCGCAATTATTCCAATTCTGATTTTAGTTTCACCGCTAAGTTATTGCAGGTAAAAGATTTATCTTGACACTCTCCCCCCGTCAGGCTAGTCTGAGTTCAACTTAATAGGGCGCATGCCGTTGCCATCCTCACCCCACATCTATCGGCATGCGCCCGTCCTTTTTGGGGCGTTTTTCTTGGCCGTGAGGCAGCCGTCCCCGGCAATCCTCTGGCTTGGACTAGCCGCGGAGAGCTTGATCCACAGCCTGCTTCTCCCGCAACGCCAACTCTCGCACTGCACCCTTCTTCAGGTCACCAAGCTCCAGCGGCCCGACGGCCACCCGCACCAGACGCAGTACCTGCACATCCAGCGCTTTCAGCAGTCGCCGGATGTGCCGATTCTTTCCCTCATCGAGAGTGATCTCAAGCCAGCTGTGTTTCTCTCCCCGCCGCAGAACCCGCGCGGCTTTCACCCGCAGGCGATCGCCATCGACCGTCGCACCCCGTGCGATCCTTGCCAGCAGGCCGCCGTCTGCAACACGGTCTACCTGCACGTGGTACGTCTTGGCCAGGTGGCTGGCCGGATCCGAAATCTTGGCCGCCCACTCGGAATCGTTCGTCAACAGCAGCAGCCCTTCGCTCGCCTTGTCGAGTCGCCCCACTGGCCCCACCCACGGCAGCGTCGGCTCAAGCAAATCGTAGACGGTCTGTCGTCCCTTCTCGTCGGACGCGGTCGTCACCACGCCACGAGGCTTGTTCATCGCGAGATAGACGTTCGGCAATTCCGCGATGGGCGTTCCATCCACCTCTATTCGATCGCGTCCGATGTGAACGGGATTTTCCGGGCCCCGAATAAGTCGCCTGTTGAGTTTCACATGTCCATCGCGTATGAGCGCCGCCGCCTGCGACCGTGAGCAGCAGCCCATCTTGGAAAGCGCGCGCGCCAAGCCAAACCGTTTCTGAGCCTTCACATCTCTATCGTAAGACGACTGGTCCAAATAGTGCGTGTGTGGCGCGGACACTCATGTCCGCGTGCCGGCAGCACCGGTGCTGCATGCGGTCGCGGACAAGAGTGTCCGCGCCACAGCCAGTAAGGGGGCGGCAACGATAGGCGTATGATTTCGTCGAAGGCGCTCGCTCCTCTTGCCAACCCGTGAAGACGCTGAACGAAATCTATTCCTCGCTCTCGACCCGCCGCCGTTACGAAGTCTGGTTTGTTCGGCTGGGACTGGCGGACGGCGCTGGGGCTTGGTGGTTTCGTTATTTACTGATGAACCCCGGGCGAGGCGGCTGCCCCGCAGACCCGCGTGGAATGCCGGTTCAAGTATGGACCACGTGGTTTCCCCCGGATGGAAAGCCGCAAAGCTTCATTCAAGGATTCCCACTGGAAGGTCTAGACCTCAGCGGCCGAGGGCAAAATCCATTTCACTTCCGAATCGGCAACAGCGGAATTGACGAGAACTCATGCCGGGGAACGCTGGCGGTTGACGGACACGAGATCTCCTGGGACCTGCACTATCGTTCCACATTTCATTGCACGCTGAGCCACAAGGGCTGGATCGGCTTCTCGCGAACCCCGCATTCCGACGCGCTCTTCTCCGGACAGATCGTGATGGATGGCCGGACCCTTGAGGGGAACCCTCTGGGGTTTGGGATGCAAGGGCATAACTGTGGATACCGGCACCGCAACTTCTGGACCTGGGCACACGCGCATTTTCCTCGTCCTGATGGACCGCCGAGCACGTTGGAAGCGTTGGTGTACGACATGCCATTCGGGCTGGTATTTCGCAAAGCGATGCTCTGGCACGACAGGAGACAGCACCAATTCCGGAATCTGCAAGAGACCGGCAAAGATCACGACAAATTCGCGTGGAATTTTCGTTGTGCTGCGCCGGATGGATTCCAACTGGAAGCTGCGATCGATGGAAGCGGGCCAAGTCTCCACCGGTTGCCCTACGTGAAAACCGATTGCACCGGCAGCTTCGAAGTCCTGAACAACAGCCTCGCCAGAGCCTCGCTGCGCCTGGAGCAACCAGGCGCGCCCACCGAAAAACTAGAGACGACTATCGGCGCGGTATTGGAGAGGTCGGGCCGCCGTACTCATTCGGAGGAGTGAGCCATGGCCAGACGCTCGGCGACGATCGCGTAAGCCGCAGGATTAAATGCCATTCCTATGTGGGTGCCCGGGACCTCAAAGTCGACTTCGGCGTGGTTGGTCATGCAATAGCGCCAGTCCACGATGCCGTCATAGCGCGTGTAGATGGCGGTCTCGACCACGGAATCCGGAACATCGCGCTTCAGCGAATCGAGAAAATTGCAAGTGCAGCGCCCGGTGTAGCAGTCGGGCAGTACGCCCCGGCCATGCTCCTGCAGGATTCGCAGGCGAACCGCGTCCACGACATTGAGAATGGCGCGATGGGCAACGGTGCCACGAAAGGGCGACGCCAGCGTAATCACGGAAGCGATATCGTCCGGCCGCTGGCCCGCTACCGACCGTGCGAGCAATCCTCCCAGGCTGTGGCCGATCAAATGAATTTTCCTTTCGGTTTCGGTCAGGGCTCTTTCTATGGTCGCGTTCAGATGGCGCTGGATCAAAAGGTTTGGGCACTCGGCGTTGACCCCGATGCCCGAAAAATAAGGCCGATATCCGATGCGCCCCAGCCAATGGTGGAGTTCCATCAAATAAAGATCAGTGCCGAGAAAACCAGGAATGATGACGACCGCAGACCCATCGCCGCGCGGTATGCCCAAGCCGTAATAAACCGGCGTTGCGTGCAGCAGGAGCATCTCAGCGCCGAACAACGCCTCTGTCCAAAGTGAAGTGTCGGCTTCCGCGCGAGCCGCTGGAGTGTTCGTCCCCTTACCTGCCCCCGATGAACCTTTTGCCGATTTCTGTTTGCGCCGCAATTGGTCCCTGAGTCCGCCCGGCTTCGACGCCCGTTTACCCCAGCGCGCAACGGGCGGAAGCGTTTACGCTGGGGAATTATACCCTTTGATTCTCGCTGGCTCCAAAGCACATTCTGTTAACGGAGCGCCGCCGTCCCGGCGGCTGTTGTGGGGGCGTCCCCGGCGGGATGCCCCTCGCGACAGCCGGCAAGATGCCGGCGCGCTACGTTGGTCGGCGACGGCGGCCGCGCGGCTTCGTGTTTTTCGCGCGCGTGCGTTCTCCTCGCGCCTTGTTTTCGAGCCGGGCTTCCAGTTCCGCCACTCGCTTGCGCAGCGCATCGAGTTCCGGTTCGGGCTCAGGCCGGGGTTGTGATGGCGCCGACGCGCTCAGGAACCGCTTCATCGTATCCACGGGAGACAGAATGGCCGACTGGACATCCGTCAAGCGGCTCTGCACCGCATCCTGCACTTTTTCGTAGGTGTCAAACGCGGATTTCAAATACCACATGACGAACTCCTGCCTCACCTCATCGGACGCCATGATCAACTGGCGCAGCAGTTCGAGCGGCAGACCCGTGGGCTTTCCCTTGGCATCTTCAGTGATGACCTGGGTCAGGGTCACTCGGGTCAGGTCGCGGCCCGTTTTCGCGTCCACTACCTGTACATCCTTCCCTTCCCGAATGAACCTGGCGATATCGTCGAGATTCACGTAGCCGCTGCCGGAGGTGTCGTAGAGCCTGCGATTGCCATATTTCTTGACGATGATGGTGGATGGCTTCATTTTGAACCGCCTATGTTGCTCTGCACAAACGAATAACTATATCTTGACATGATTTGCTTGTACTTGTATAGTTTAGCTGATGCTGCGCTGCAGCAATTCTTGGAGGTACTCATATGGCACCGATGGAGCACGAATCCTCTCGGCCTCATCCCAGGGAGTCGTCCTTTGTTTCTCTTCTCTCGGGCTGGGCAACGCAAGGGGTTCAGACCTTCTTTACTACGCAACGGATCCTGCTGGATCTCGCGATGCGGCAAAACGCCAACGTAATGCACGCGGTGCGGCAACAGTTGACCGATCCGCACCACTCTCCGACCGCCATTCTGAGCGAAGTCGCTGGGGCGGGCGTGTCCAACTTCATTGAAGGGCAAAAGATACTTCTCGATCTGGGTCAGCAACAGAACGAAATCCTGATGAGCGGCGTGCAAGAGCGCGTCGGGGACTGGCCCGCCGTGCACGCGGTCACCGACCTGCTGCGGCGTAGCCTGGATGCTTTCATCGACATGCAGCAGGAATTCTTGAAGATTGCCGGCAAGCAAACGCACACCTGGGTGGAGGCAGCCAAGAACGGCAAGCCCTATCAAGGCGAGCACCTGATGGACATGGCCCGCGAGGGCATGGAGAACTTTGTCAAAGCGCAGAAGGAGTTCCTCGATGTCGTCGCCGAGGAGACCGCCAAAGCAACCAGTGGAAAACACACCAATGGCGCCGTCAAGAAAATGAAGAAGACCGAGTTGGCGGAGTTGGCGCGGCAGGCAACCGAGTCGTTCATCGATGCGCAAAAGAAGCTGGCGGACGTGGCCGGACAACAGATGAGCTTCAACCTGAAATCCGCAGGCAAGGCGATGGAACTGTTGACTCCATTTCCATTCCTGCCCCTGGCGGACCTGACGCGGGAAGGCGTGAAGAGCTACGTCGATGCCCAAAAGGCATTGATGGAGGTATTCGTGAAGTCAACTCATGCGCCCAAACACGCGCCTAAGACTGTACATCACGCGAAGCGCACACCTCGTGCTGTCAAGAAACACGCGGTGGCGGCAGCAGCGGCGGTCTGACAGGCCTGAAACGGTACCGCCTGCGTAACCGCGCGGCTGGTACTGGGCCATGCACCCATGGTTGAGGCCTGGGGTACCGGGCGGAGCGTGCCCTTGTTGGCTGCAAGCACGCCCCGCCCGGTCTCTGCCAACAGGCTTAAGGCGACTCCACAGGCAGATGTGATCCGTTCTGAAGGCGCCGAGATTTTGGGTGGAGCAGCGCTTTCAGCGGTGCATCAGGGTGGTTTTTACATCGGTGGCTTGAGCCGCTGAGGTCGCGCACTGACTCTTTCCGCAGCGTCCGAAGCGGCGCCCTTTCAAGTCGGGTCTTACCTTCATTGCCAGCATTACGATCTCCTGCCCCGCTCGGCGGGCCGGCGCGTCGGACACAAGCGTTCTCCTTACGGCGCCTGCAACATGACCGCCGCACTGGTTGCGTTGCAGTCACGGGACGTAAGGCAGGGCAGGTTGAATACGTCCTCGGTGAACCGCATCAGACTCTCAAAGCCCAATACCGTGCTGTTGACGCCCGGCTTAGCCATGGGCGAAATAACCAGCAGCGGAACCCGTGCCCCCATGCCGTACTCGTCCACTGCAGGCGGAGGCACGTGGTCGTAGTAACCGCCGGGATCGTCCCAGGTAAGAAAGACCACCGTCGTGGCCCACGCCGGGCTGTTCTGCAGCGCCGTGATCTGCTGCACGGTCCACGCCTCACCGGCTGCAATAGACTGGTTGGGATGCTCGGAGTACTTGGACTCGGGCACGATCCACGTTACGGCGGGCAAGCGCCCTGCTTTCACGTCCGCCGTGAAGTTGCGCACATTGCGCATGTTGTTGATCCAGTCTTCGCCGTAGCGGATGTGCTCGATGGCGTCGTAGCTGTTCCACATGAACCCCGCCACGCCGGGCGCCGCCGAGTACATGGCCCAGTCCACGCCCGCCGCATCGAGCAGGTCGCCCAGAGTTAGGAAGTCTACACACGGGCTGATTTTCTGGTACGTCTGGGTGCCCGGAATCAGGGCGCGCACGGTCGTAGTGGCCGGAGCGTCGCAGCCCCAAGCCAGATTGTAGTTGGGGTTATCGACGATGGTAGCGGTCTGCGCCCCGATGATGAACAGGTGGGACGGGAAGCTGGGCGCGGCGACGGGGCTAAAGTAGTGATCCGCCAGACCGTACTGCTGGGCATAATGCCAATAATACGGAATGTCCTGCTGGTAGTACTGCACGTATGCCTGGTTCACGCCCAGCACGATGGCACAGTTGAGGTTGAATTTGTCCATGCGCCCGTTGTCCACGTCCTGCACCAGTTGCCGGCTGGTATGGCCGCAGTTGGCCAGGGGCGGGTCCGTCGCATGCTGCAGGGGCACCAGCGCGCCGGTAGAGATGCGCCCGGCCGTCGCGCCCTCGGCTCCTGGGAACCTGCCGAAGTAGTTGTCGAAAGAGTGATTCTCCTTCACGATGAAGACGATGTGCTCCACCCGCGGCTGGGCGGCGGCGAAGACCGCAAGCAGAATGACGAACGGCAGAATAATGGTTTTTCTCATTCTGACTTCTCCTTTAAGACCTCGGGCGCGGCGGCGGGCAGCCAGCGCTCTCTCCGCCGGCTTTAGGCGGCGCACGCCTGGGCGGCGTAATCGTCCCACAGCGTCGCCTAGTCGGTCGCTGGACCTGCCTATCAACAGCGTCCACAGCGTCCACCAGTGTATCCAGCTCCTAGCGGCCCAAGTGTGACTTCAGTCACGGTCGAACGTGACCCAAGTAGCTGACCCGCGCCCCCTCTAAGCGTTCTACTCGTGTTAGATCGAGATTGCGGAAAGGTTCAGCGCCGAACGCCGGGAAGTTCGAACCGCTTCGAGGTGTTTGTCACGCGTCTGCATCAATTCCGACAGGTCTGGTTTTGGCCAAGAATTTGAGCAAGCGGGAGAAAGTCAGCTTCAGGGAAGACGCTCCCGTTTGGAAGCTCGATCAAGCCATGACCTCCGAAGCGCGCTCGATTCGGTCGAACCGAAAATGACTGCGGAAACGAATCCCGTTTTGATCGCGATTGCAAGAGTTGAGAGCGCGCGGCTCGCGATCGTTGGCAACGTTGAGGTAACCCGATGAGAGTCAGTGAGTGGTCGAAATCCAACATCGATTATGGCCTGAAACTTCTGGATTCCGGACTGGAGGGAGCACGTTCCGCTGAAGGAGCGTTTCTCCAGGGAAAACCGCTCGCTCCGGTTCTGGAGGAATCGGCCCGACATGCCTTAAGGCCCGCCGCTATTGGAGCGTTCATTGGTTTGTTGGGCAGTCGTGCAGGAAACGGGCACAGGTCATCCAACAGAACATTGGTGTGCGGCTTGCTCGGGGGAGCCATCGGCTTTGGCGTTGCTGTGGCCTGGGGCAACCGCCGTCTCGCTGCCCGCGTCGCGTCGAGCGCTTTCAGGAGCATGGGCAAGGTACGCGATGAGCACTGGCTGCAGAATAACCCGATCGACTACGCATAGGACGGGAAGCTTCACTCGGCGACTAACGGGCATACCAACCACTCGGCCTCTGGTCGCTGACCTAGGAACAGGCTCCAGCGGAGATCTCTCCGCCATGGTAACGCAAGAGCCCGGCAACGGAGGAGAGCGTCATGCACAATCATCAGCGCGGTGACCGTCTTTCCTGGGCGGACACAGTGTTCCTGCACCTCGAGCGCGAGGGCATGCCGCTCAACGTGGCCAGTGTCTGCGTGCTGGAGGGAGAGATCCCGTTCGCGACCTACCTTCGGTTCGTAGAGTCGAAGCTGCCTCTGATCCCGCGCTACCTCAAGCGGGTCGTGTCGCCAGCCTTCGGCATTGGTCTTCCCAGCTGGGAATACGACCCCACCTTTAATATCCACAACCACGTGCGTGAGTTGACGCTCCAGCGTGGGACCGATGCCGAACTGAAGGCCGTGGCAGGAAGAATTCTGAGCAAGGTGATGGATCGGCAGCACCCGTTATGGGACCTGACGCTGGTGCACGGCCTGAAGGGCAATCGTAGCGGCCTGATCGTCCGTCTGCACCATTGCCTCGCCGATGGCATCGCCGGAGTGGGCGTCATGAACGTGCTCTTCGACGCGAGCCCGGTGGCGCCACCTCTGCCGAGGAAGAAGCTGCGTCTCCCAATCCCGAAGCAGCGCGACCCGCTCACGTCACTCGTCAGCGGAGTGGTGGATTCTTATTCGGATGCCGTCAAGCGGATTCTCTCGGCGCTGGAAGATATCTTGAGCATGGCGGAGCAAGTCACCTCCACTAGCGGCAACCTCCCCATGGACGAATTCTCCCGCTTGCTGCCGGAGATCACCGCATTCACGGAGCGGCTGCGGTTTAACGTTCCCTACCGCGGACCGCAGAAATTCACCTGGACTGAAGTTCCGCTGGCCGACGTCAAAGCCATCCGGCAGAGCTGCGGTACCAGCGTGAATGACGTCATGCTCGCGCTCATGACGGCGACGATTCGCCGCTACTCCGAATTCCACGGCGATCGCGTCAAGGGAAAGTTGCTGCGCATGATGGTTCCAGTCAACCTGCGCGGAGGCGAGAGCCCCACTGCAATGGGGAACCGCATCTCCCTGGTCCCCGTTACCATTCCGCTGAATATACGCGATCCGCGCAAACTGCTGGCGGCCGCTCATGAGAGAACCAACTTTCTAAAGCGCGTGCATGCCGCTGAGTTGGTCAGTCTGGCGGGTGGATTGATCGGTTTTTTCCCCACTTCGCTTCAGGCGCTCGCCGGCCCGCTCGCGAGCCAGTTGCCGATCACGCCGTTCAACCTGGTGTGCACGAATGTGCCCGGGCCGCAATTCCCGCTCTACCTGCTGGGTCACGAATTGGTGCGCTGTTATCCCTATGTTCCGGTCGGGGGCGAGATGGCGGTCAACTGCGCCATCTTGAGTTACAACGGCACGGTGTATTTCGGGTTCAGCGGAGACGCCCACGCAGCGCCGGACTTGGGGCGTTTGGAAACATTTCTGCAACAGAGTTTCGCGGAACTGCGAGACGCCGCCAGCGGCGGCTCGCCGCAAAAGAAGAAAAAGAAGAGGGTGCGCACGAAGGCCCAGGACGTTTCGACACCGACGCCGGCACCAGCACCGGCGGCGGCCGTCAGTGTTCCCATTCCTCCTGCGCCCCCTCGTCCTGCGGTCGAATCGGCGGGAGTGGCCGAACCAATCGCGGAAGGTGAGACACTCCTGGCCGGAGCGCACGCGTAGTGGTTAGGGGAAATGTGCTGGCGCTGTAGAAGTCGTTAGGTACGACCAGGTTCGTTACAAATAGGCGAGAGTTATGGTAGGTCTGCAATCACCTGCGCAAGCAACCTATTGGTTGATTCAAGGGCGCATCTTATTCCCGATTATTCATCTGCTAGGCGCCGCATGTTTTGCCTACCTTGTGGCGAAGCGCCTGGCGCCGCTCCTTCGCGCCGAACGCGATCTTCGTTTTGACCGGCCACCGGCCCGGTTGGCAAAAGTTGCGCAATTCTGGCTGGGGCAGTGGAAACAGCCCCGCTACCTTCTGGCCGGTGTTCTTCATATCTTCCTCTTCGCCGGTTTCTTGGTGCTGTTGGTTCGTTCCTTCTCCCTGGTTATGCTCGGGACCTCCCAGCATTTCGTGATGCCCGGTTTCTCGGGACGTGTGGGTGATGTCTACCGTGTGCTCAAAGATTATGCCGCCACCCTGGTTTTCCTTTCCGTGGCGATCGCGGCGATTCGCCGCGCGGTTTTCAAACCGTCGCGCTACGCGGTGCCGGCCAGATACGGCAAAGATCACACCGCGGAAGCCGTCTTTATCTTGGCGTTGATTGCCACGCTGATGGTGTCGGAGAGCCTGTTTGCCGCCAGTCAGGCCGTTGCACAAGCACCGCCGGGCCAAAGCGCGGAAGTCTTTCCTGCCCTGTCACTGCCGTGGATGTTGAAGATTGCTCTGCTTTCCGCTTCGCCGCCGTTACTGCGGAATCTCCACCTCGGCTCCTATCTTGTCCACGAACTGACTTTCTTCGCGTTCCTGTGTTTCTTGCCGCTCGGAAAACACTTTCACGTCCTTACCTCCTTCTTCAACGTCTACTTCGCAAAGTTGGATCGGGGAATCCTGAAGCCGGTGAAATGGGGCGTGAGCGATGAGCAGTTGGATCAGGTGAAATCCTTCGGCGTAAAGACGTTCGAAGACTTTACCTGGAAACATATGCTCGATTTCTACTCCTGCGCCGACTGCGGGCGCTGCTCGGATAACTGCCCCGCCAACGCGGTGGGAAGGCCGCTGTCGCCAAGATTCCTCACCATCAAGGCCAGAGATTACAGCTTCCAGCACTATCCCATGTTCGGCACCTCGAACCATGGTCAGCCGTTGATCGGCAAGCTGTATTCCGCGGATGAAATCTGGTCCTGCACCACCTGCGGCGCGTGTGAAGAAGAGTGTCCGTTGTTGGTCGAGTACATCGACAAAATCGTCGATTTGCGGCGCGGCATGATCGACGACGGGAACGTGCCTCAAACTTTGCAAAAGCCGCTCAAGGCGCTGGAGAGCCGCGGCAACCCCTACGGCAAGATGGAGAAAAAGAAGGCCGACTGGGCCAAGGCCAAGGAGTTTCAGCAAACCTGCGACGTCAAAATCTTGAATGGCAAAAGCGCCGCCGACACTTTGTATTTCGTCGACAGCGTCACCTCCTACGACCACCGGATGCAGTCGATCGGGCGCGCCACCGCCAGGATTCTCGACCACGTTGGCGAAAACTTCGGAATCCTCGGTGGCGCAGAGAGAGACAGCGGGCATGAGGTCCGGCGGTTCGGCGAAGAAACGCTATTCATGGCCTTGCGCGACCACAACCTGGAAGCGATCCAAGCTTCGGGCGTGAAGAAGATTGTTACGGCCGACCCCCACGCTTATAACGCACTGAAGCATGACTATAAGGATGTGCCGCCGGTCGAGCACATCAGTGAAGTGATCGCGAACCAAGTAAAGGGCGGCAAGATCAAATTCAATCCGGTAGAGAACAAAGACGCCGTCTACACCTACCACGATCCCTGCTACTTGGGACGGCACAACCAGGTCTACGACGACCCGCGCGATGTGCTCGACGCCATTCCCGGCTTGAAGAGAGTCGAAATGAAGCGCTCGCGGGACCGGTCGTTCTGTTGCGGTGGCGGCGGACTGATGCTGTTCTACGAGCCGAAAGAAGAACAACCCATGGGCGTGAAGCGGGTTCAGATGGCGTCCGAAGCCGGGGCCAATGTGATCGTGACCGCCTGCCCATTCTGCATGGTGAATATCGAAGATGCGATCAAGGTCGCGGGTCTGGAAGGAAAGATGACCGCCATCGACCTGGCGGAACTGGTCGACAAGCAGATCGCGCGCGAAGTGGAAGGTGGGCCTAACGGTCGACCGAAAGACCTGATTTCGTGTCATCCCGAGCGGAGCGAGGGATCTGCAGTTCTCGCAGGACGCGTCAGTACTGCAGATTCCTCGTCGCTTCGCTCCTCGGAATGACAAGGATTTGAGATTTGCAGCAGCAATTTTCGGAGGTGCACGTGGAAATTCTAGTTTGCGCAAAAAGAGTGCCTGACACTTCGGAAAATGAGATCGAACTCAACAGCGCGGGCAATGACATCGAGCGCGATGAGTTGGTTTATTCGATCAATGAGCCGGACAACTACGCGGTCGAAGAGGCCCTGCAGATCGTCGCCCGAGCCGGCGGCAACGTCACCGTGGTCACGATTGGCGGCGAAGACGACGAAGAAATCCTGCGCCGCGAGATGGCCATGGGCGTTCAGCATGGGGTGTTGATCTCAGACGAGGCTTTCAACGGATCGGACGGCCGGGGCATAGCAACCATCCTGAAAGCGTATGTGCAGAAGGGTCAATACGACTTGATTCTGACCGGCGTTCAGGCGGATGACGGTGGCGCTCAGGTCGGAGGCATGCTGGCGGCCATGCTCGACTATCCGTTCGCCTCGCTGGTGACCTCCATTGAAGCGCTGGATGGCAAGAAGCTCAAAATCAGCCGGGAAATCGCGGGTGGCAACAAAGAAATGAATCAGATCGATCTTCCCTGCGTGCTTTCGATTCAGACCGGCATCAACGAACCGCGCTACGTCGGAATGCGCGGTATCCGGCAGGTCGCCTCGTTGCCGATTCCAACTTTCGATGCAGCCGAGTTGGGTGTGGACCCAGGTTCGGTCGGAGAATCTGCCGCGAAAGTGAAGCGGATCGACTACTTCGTTCCCGCGCTCGGCAAGGCAGCCGAGATGCTGCGGGGCAGCCGGGAAGAAAACGTCGACAAAGTTGCCGAGTTAGTGGCCGCCAAAGGAGGGTTGAAATAATGGCTCGCATTTTTGCCTATATCGTGCACAACAATGGCGTCGTTGATGACACGGCGGCCCAACTGGCAGCCGCTGCAAAACAAATCGACAGCGCGGCCTCACCGATAGCCATCCTGACCGGTTTCGGTGCGGATCTAGATACCGCATGCAACACCCTGCACGCACCCTACGCGGAGGTTTGGAAGATTGCCAGTGAAGCTCTTGCCTATCCTAATGCCGAACTGATCCGCCATGCTCTGGTGACTGTCCTGCCAAGCGGCAGTATTTTGCTGGTTGCCCACGAGCATTTCGGAATCGATCTCGCGCCAGGGCTCTCCATCAAGACGAACTCGGCCTTTGTGTCCGACGTGTTGGCCATCGATGGAGTTGAGGGAGCTTCTCTCAAAGTCGTTCGCCAGGAATTCGGCGGGCAGATGAATACCCATGTTCGCTGTGACATTTCGTCGGGCGCGGTGGTCACGGTGCGTCCGGGCGCGTTCAAGCCCGCAGAAAGCGCGGCTGCGGTAGGGCGCGTGGTCGACAAATCGTCCGAGGTTGGCCCGCTGCCGGCTGGTCGTCGCTATCTCGAGACCGTCGTCGCCGAGTCGGGCGCTGTTGATATCACCAAGTACAGCATTCTGGTTTCCGTCGGTCGCGGCATCGAGAAGCCGGAAAACGTGGCCATTGCTCAGGAACTTGCGGACGCCATGGGTGCGGCGGTGAGCTGTTCGCGACCGGTAGTAGACGCCAACTGGCTGGAGAAATCCCGTCAGGTAGGCTCGTCGGGCAAGACCGTCAAGCCCAAGCTCTACCTGGCATGTGGCATCAGTGGCGCGTTCCAGCATCTGGCCGGCGTTAAAGGCAATCCCTTCCTGATCGCCATCAACAAGAACCCCAAAGCCCCGATCTTTCAAGTGGCGAACATTGGAATTGTGGACGACATCCTGGAGTTTTTGCCGGAATTAACCAACAAAATCCGCGAAATGCGAAGCGTCGCAGCAAAGTGAGGAAGTGACCATGATTGCAGCCAAGACCCTGAAACTAAGTTTGAAATCACTGCGGGACTTCGCCAAGAAACGCCTGCCTGACGAAAAACTGATCGAGCTGGATGAAAAGGACGAATGCCCATTGGATGTTGTCCGCGATATGTGCAGCCCCGACCAGCTGGGCATTCAACTGCTGTTCGTTCCGGAAGACTGTGGCGGCTTCGGCGGCGGCGCTTTCGACGTGTACCTGGTTTGTGAAGAGATGGCGCGCATCGACCTGGGTGTCGCCACCGCGGTGCTGGCTACGTTTCTGGGCAGCGATCCGATCACGGTCGGCGCCACTCCAGAGCAGAAGAAACACTGGTTGAGCCGCATCGCGGATGAGGGATTACTGTTCGCGTACGGCGCCACCGAGCCGGAAGCGGGCAGCGATCTGGGATCCCTCCGCACCACAGCAGACCCGGTCACCCAGGACGGGCGCGTCGTCGGCTACAAGATTAACGGCAACAAACAATGGATCAGCAACGGCGGGATCGCGGACGCTTACACCGTCTTAGCCAACACGCCCGGCGGCCCGAGCTGGTTCATCGTGGAGAAGGGCGCGACCGGTTTCAGCCATGACGAACCGGAAGATAAGCACGGCATCCGCCTCAGCAACACATCCGCCCTCGCGTTCAGCGACGTTTACGTTGACGCTGACCGGCTGGTCGGCGGCGTGGAAGGCCAGGGCTTACTCCAGGCGCAGGCCGTCTTCGGCTATACGCGACTGATGGTCGCCGCCTTTGGACTCGGCGCCGGATGGTCCGCGCTCGATCGCGCAATCCCCTACTCGACCAAGCGCATTCAGGCGGGAGCGCCTCTCTCCGAGAAGCAGGGCTACACCCACAAGTTGATCGTGCCTCATGTTGTCCGCCTGGAAGCTGCCCGCTCCTACATCGAGGAAACCGCCGAGCGCATTGACGCGGGCAACGAAGGCAGCTTGAACACCGAAGGCGCCATCGCCAAGTACATGGCGACGGAGGCTGGCAACGCGGCCGCCGAGGCCAGTATCCAGGCCCTCGGTGGCTACGGCTACACCCACGAATACATGGTGGAGAAGATCAGTCGCGACGTTCGCATCACCACCATTTACGAAGGCACCTCCGAGATCATGGAGATGACCATCAGCCGCGACCGCTGGCAGTCCCACCTGAAGACGCGCGGGCAGCATTATCACGACCAAGCGCGCGCCCTGGAAGCGCTGCATGCGCGTCATCCGAAAATCGGCGCGGACGTGGCCGCGCTGGCTTTGCACGGCCTGGCGGAAGTGATGGAGAAAGCCCGCATCGCACGCCTGACCCGCTACCAGCACATTCTCCTGCGCCTGGGCGAGTGGATCGCATACCCCGAGTGCGCGGGCAGCTTGTGCCGCCGCGCGTCGCTGGTGGCGGAAGGCAAGCTCAAAGAAAAAGCCAACCGGCGCTTCGACGCGGCTGCGCTGGCGGCCATGAGCCGCATCTTCGCGCGCGAGGCCGCGCTCAAGGTTGCGGCAGAGGCCTTGCGCTGGGTCATCGGAGCCGGGGGTGTAAGCGAGCCCGATGTGCCCGCCTTTGAAGCGAGTTTAGGATTGCCCGCCATTCACCGCGCGCAGGCGGGTCTGATATCGGACTTGGATTACATCGCAGATGTGCTGTACGGGCGCGCGAAGCGCACAGTACAAGCTGCTTAACCGTTCATAAAAGCTTGCGGCGATCCGGCTCTCTCAGGACTGGATACCGCTTCTTCATAAGCAGGAGTGTCATCATGGAAAACACCGCCCGTCGAGCTATCGCCATCGTGGGTGCGGGAGCCGTTTTGCCCGATGCCCCGAATGTGGACGCCTTCTGGCAAAACATCAAGGACGGCCGTTACAGCATCACTGAGGTGCAGCCCGACCGTTGGGACCCGGCACTTTATTACGATCCCGATCACAGCGCGCCCGACAAGACTTACTCGAAGATCGGCGGCTGGGTGCGCGAATTTGTCTGGGATCCGGTCAAGTGGCGCCTGCCGATCCCTCCGCGCGTCGTCGATGCCATGGACGGCGCCCAGAAATGGGCGATCGCCTGCACCCGGGAAGCCCTGAAAGACTACGGCTACCCGAACCGGCCGCTGGACCTCGATCGCACCGCCGTGATCCTGGGCAATGCCATGGCGGGTGAAAAGCATTACCAGACCGCGTTGCGCTTGAACTTCCCGGAATACGCCCGCGAGTTGGCGGGAAGCGAAAGTTTCGCGGCGCTCCCGGAGTCGGTACGGAGCGACATCACCCGCGAATTCCACGACCGGATTGGCAAACGCCTGCCCCAGGTGACGGAAGACAGCATGCCCGGCGAGTTGGCGAACTGCATTGCAGGCCGCATTGCCAACGTCTTCAACTTCCACGGCCCGAATTACGTTTGCGACGCGGCCTGCGCCTCCGCGATGGCCGCCATCAGTTCCGCGATCGAAGGACTGGTGCAAAGAGACTTCGACGCCGTAGTCACCGGTGGGATCGACCGCAACATGGGCGCCCAGACCTTCGTCAAGTTCTGCAAGATCGGCGCGCTCTCGGCGACCGGCACGCGTCCTTATGCTGAAGGAGCCAACGGCTTCGTGATGGGGGAAGGCTGCGCAATTTTTCTGCTCAAGCGCCTGGAGGATGCGGAACGCGACGGCGACAAGATCTACGCCGTGATCCGCGGCATGGGCGGGTCGAGCGACGGCAAGGGTAAGGGTATTACGGCGCCGAATCCGGTCGGCCAGAAGTTTGCCATCGAGCGCGCCTGGAACAATGCCGGCCTGTCGCCTGCGACCGCGACTCTCTTTGAAGGTCATGGCACATCCACCCAGGTGGGCGACGCCGTCGAAGTGCAATGCTTGGTCGACGTGCTCAAGGGCTCAAATCAGCCGCCCGGATCGGTGGCACTGGGCTCGGTGAAATCGAATTTCGGGCACCTCAAAGGAGCCGCCGGCGCGGCCGGGTTGCTGAAAGCTGCCCTGGCGCTTCGGGATAAGGTACTGCCACCCAGCGTGCACTGCGAACATCCCCTTCCGGATATTGACCGTGCCGACAGCCCGATTCGCGTCAACACCGAACTGAGGCCCTGGACCATGCCGCCCGATGGTGTGCGGCGCGCAGGTCTGAGCGCCTTCGGTTTTGGCGGCACCAACTTCCACGCCGTGCTCGAAGAATACATTCCCCACCGGCTGAATGGGAACGGCAAGCGAACGGCTGCAGTCGGCGACATACCAACCGCCGTGATGAATGAGGCCAGCATGAACGCGAAAGATGTTTTCCGCACTTCTGCATCTTCTTATAAGGCGCCGTTACGTGGCGCACTGGTCATCGGCGCCGCTTCCCAGGTCGAACTGGTGGAGCGTCTGAGCGCAGTACAAAAGGCCGCCCAGGCCGGTCACGCACCCGCGCCGGTTCCGCCTGCCGAAGCAGATCTGCGCGCGCCCGAACGCCTCGCGATCGACTACGTCGATGCCCCCGGCCTGGCAACCCAATCCGCCAACGCGCTCAAAGCGCTCGCCGCCAACCAGCCTGCGATATGGAAAGCGCTGCGCGCCCAAGGCATCTTCCGCGGACACGGTCCTGCGCCCAAGGTGACCTTCCTCTATACCGGACAGGGTTCGCAGTACGTGAACATGCTCAAGCCAATTCGCGCCGCCGAACCAATTGTGGCCGACACCTTTGCCGAAGCCGACCGCATCATGACTCCTCTACTGGGCAAGCCGCTCACCGATTTCATCTATGTCGACCCAAACGATCCCAAGGCGGTAGCCAGGGCGGATGACGACCTGCGCCAGACCGAGATTACGCAGCCGGCAGTATTAGCGATCGATATGGCGATGACTCGCTTGCTGGCTGCGTATGGCATCACGCCCGATTTCACCATGGGACACAGCCTGGGCGAATACGGCGCCCTGATTGCCTCGGGCGCGATTCCCTTTGCCGACGCTCTGGAAGCCGTCAGCGCCCGCGGCCGCGGCATGACCCAGGTGGCCGTGAAGGACCAGGGTCTGATGGCCGCGGTCTTTGCGCCGCTGGAGGAAGTCGAGCGAACCCTGAAAACGATTGACGGGTACGTGGTAATCGCCAACGTCAACAGCGAGCATCAGGCTGTCATCGGCGGCACCAGCCAGGCGGTCTCGCGAGCCATGGAAGTTTTCCAGAAAGCCGGCTTCGACGTGGCGCCTTTGCCAGTCAGCCACGCTTTCCACACCACCATTGTTGCGGGCGCGAGTGAACCGCTACGGGGAGTGCTCGAGCGCCTGCATCTGGAATCGCCGCGTGTGCCCATCGTAGCGAACGTCACGGGCGAGTTTTATCCCACGGGGCCCGGCGTTGTGCCTCAGATCTTAGACCTTCTCGCGAAGCAGGTCGCCGCTCCCGTGCAATTTGTGAAGGGCCTGCGCACCCTCTATGACGCGGGCGCGCGCGTCTTCGTTGAAGTCGGCCCCAAGAAGGCCTTGCAGGGATTCGCCGAGGATGTGCTGGGCGGCCGTGGCGACGTGGTTTCCTTTTTCACCAATCATCCGAAGACGGGTGACATCGCATCCTTCAACCAGGCGCTGTGCGGTCTCTATGCGGCGGGATTCGGCCGCGGAACTGCGGAAACCACTCGGGAAATTCCGGCGTCAGTGCCGGCCGCCGCCGCGCCGCCGGAACCGACTAGGCCAATTGCTATGCCGCCCCCGACCGCGATTGTGCCAGCTGCAGCGACACCGGCGCCAATCAGTCCAACCGCGAAAGCTGCTCCCTCGAAGGGTGATCGCCTGGTTGAACTCGGTCGCATGTTTGCCGACGTTCTCGAGCGCGGCTGGCAGATTACTCACGGCCAGGATCGCGTTAAAGCCGAAGTGTCGGTCGTGATCACCGGCGCGGCCCTGGGCCTCCCCGGCGCCGGCCACATCTTCGACGATGCCAACGTCGGCCGCCTGCTGCGCGGCGATCAATTCATCGATGTCATCCCCACCCGCTTCCGCCGAGCCATGCTCGACAAACACATCACCCGCCTGGTGAAGAGTGAGAACGGAGGAAGCTTCGAGTCGCTCCACGATCTGGCCGATGTCATCAAGCTGGCCGCCCGCGGCAACGCCTTCGATCTGGAAAAAGAATTCGGAGCTTCCGCAGACCGCGTGGGCGCCCTGGATCGCGTGACTCAACTGGCGATTGCGGCCGGGCTCGACGCGCTGCGTGACGCCGGCATTCCGCTGGTCATGCGCTATAAGACGACGAGCAAAGGCACGCAGCTGCCCGATCGCTGGGGACTGCCCGACGCGATGCGCGACGATACCGGCGTGATATTTGCCTCCGCCTTCCCCGGCCTCGACTCGTTCGCCGATGAGATGGCGCGTTACTATGCGGACCACTCCCGCCGCGAGCAGTTAGCCACGCTCGAAAGCGTGCGTGCGCGAGTGGTAGAGAACGATGGACAGTCCGTCCTCGCTCAGGAGATCGACCGCCGCATAAGCGAATTGCGCGGCGTCCTCGAGAAAGAGCCGTATGTCTTCGAGCGGCGCTTCCTGCTCCGGGTCTTGTCGATGGGGCATTCGCAGTTCGCCGAATTCATCGGCGCCCGCGGTCCCAACACCCAGGTCAACGCCGCCTGCGCCAGCACCACCCAGGCGGTCGCTCTGGCGGAGGATTGGATCGGCGCGGGCCGGTGCAGCCGCGTGATCGTAATCTCAGCCGACGACGTAACCTCCGACCATCTGCTCGAATGGATGGGTGCCGGCTTCCTAGCCAGCGGCGCAGCCGCCACTGACGACAAAGTCGAAGAGGCCGCCATCCCCTTCGATCGCCGGCGGCACGGCCTGATTATCGGCATGGGCGCGGCCGCGCTGGTGGTCGAAAGCGCCGATGCCGCCAGCGAACGCGGCCTCCAGCCAATTTGCGAGGTGTTGAGTTCGGTAACGGCGAACAGCGCATTCCACGGCACCCGTCTCGATGTCCAACACATCGGCGGAGTAATGGAAAACCTGATCGCGCAGGCCGAAACACGCTGCGGCATCTCGCGCCGCGAGATCGCCCCGCGGACGGTTTTCGTTTCTCACGAAACTTATACCCCCGCGCGCGGCGGCAGCGCTTCCGCCGAGATCCATGCCCTGCGCCGCGTCTTCGGCGACGTCGCCGATCGTATCGTGATCGCCAACACCAAGGGCTTCACCGGCCACGCCATGGGCACCGGAATCGAAGATGTCGTCGCGGTCAAGGCGCTCGAAACCGGCTGCGTCCCCCCCGTAGCCAACTTTAAGGAAGTTGACCCTGAGCTGGGACAATTGAACCTGTCGAAGGGCGGCATCTATCCCGTCGAGTACGCGCTGCACCTGGGCGCCGGCTTCGGATCCCAGATCAGCATGACCCTGCTGCATTGGGTAAAGACGAAAGACGGTGTTCGTCCCAGCCCCAATAACCTTGGCTACGCTTATCGCATAGCCGATCCGAACGTATGGAACGCCTGGTTAAGCCGCATGGCGGGCCGTCCGGCGGCCGACCTAGAAGTGGTGCACCGCACGCTCCGGGTACGCGATCAAGGACCGGCGGCCAAGGTCGTCGAGGCTGCTCCGGCAGTCCGCGCGGCAGCAGTGCCGGCCCCCGCTCCGCAGGCGGCGCCACCCAAGCGGATCGTCGCTGTGAAACCTTCGGATGTGATACCGGTGGAAGGCAAGCCGGTGCCACCCGCGCCGGTTCCGAAAACCGAGCCACGTGCGGAAGCGAAGGCGACCGCGCCCGCGACTCCAGCCCCGTCGAAGCCCGCCCACACGGGCGACGCAGTGAAAGCACATGTTCTTGCCCTAGTAGCCGAGAAAACGGGATACCCGGTTGACATGCTCGATCTGGACCTTGACCTTGAGGCGGACCTAGGTGTCGATACGGTGAAACAAGCGGAGGTGATCGCCACCATCCGCGAAGCCTACGGCATTGCACGCGACGACAAAATCAAGTTGCGCGAATTTCCCACGCTCGCTCATGTAATTCGGTTCGTGCACGGCCGGCGTCCGGATCTTGCTGGCGAGGCTAACCTGTCAAAGACCACCGAAGCGAAACAGGAAATCAAGCTCGCCGCGGCCAAACCTGCGAACGACATCACGGCCGATGCGGTCAAGGCTGTAGCGGCTCCGGTCCCAGAAATACAAAGGGCGGTGGAGCTACAGCCCGCAACTCCACCGGTGACCGCCATTGCGACTCCCGAATCGGGCGCTGCCGATGCCGTGAAGGAACGCATCCTGGCCTTGGTCGTCGAGAAAACCGGCTACCCGAAAGAGATGCTGGATCTGGATCTCGACCTGGAAGCGGACCTGGGCGTCGACACCGTAAAACAGGCGGAAATGTTTGCGGCCATCCGCGAGATCTACAACATCCCGCGCGACGAGCACCGCAAGCTTCGGGACTATCCCACGCTGGCGCACGTCATTCGCTTTGTATTCGAGAAGCGCCCTGATCTGGCAGCTCCGTCCCAGTCGGCGCCAAAGGCCCAGGAGCGGATCAAGGCTGCTGAACCAACGCTCGCTGCGCCCGCACCCTCTGCACCGGCACCCGCAGTTGTGGCTCCGCAAGACGGCGCGGGCGATGCCGTGAAAGAACGCATTCTGTCCTTGGTCGTAGAGAAGACCGGCTATCCGAAAGACATGTTGGATCTGGATCTCGACCTGGAAGCCGACCTCGGTGTTGACACTGTGAAACAGGCAGAAATGTTTGCTGCCATCCGCGAGATCTACACCATCTCGCGCGACGAGAACCGCAAGCTCCGCGACTACCCCACCCTGGCCCACGTCCTGCGCTTCGTATTTGAGAAGCGTCCTGACTTGGCGGGCACGGCTCCGGCTCCCGCCCCGCCGACGCCAAAAGCAGCAGAGGACAGCAACCCGACCGCCCCCGCCCCCATGGCGGCGCAAGATCCCACGCCCGAAGCCATTACGGAGAAAGTGCTGGAGATCGTAGCCGAAAAGACGGGCTATCCGAAAGACATGTTGGATCTGGATCTCGACCTCGAAGCGGACCTCGGGATCGACACAGTCAAACAGGCCGAGATGTTCGCGGCGGTGCGCGCGGCCTACAACATTCCGCGCGAGGAGAACCTGAAACTCCGCGATTTTCCCACGCTCGCCAGCGTCATTCAATTTGCGGTCGACCGGGCGGGCTCGGGAGTGTCCGCGCCCGGTTCTTCCGCAGTAATTGAAAAGCAAAGGGAGACCCCGGTTGCATCCTTACCTAAACCAGCGCTTCCCGTTGCGCGTGTGCACCCGGCCCTCGCCAGTCTGGATGCTGCCAATAGCATCCCACGCCGCGTGCCGGTAGCGACGTTGCGCCCGGCGCTCAACTTGTGCAAGCCCACCGGCGTCGTGCTCGAACCGAAGCGCAGAGTTGTAATCATGCCGGACAAAGGCGGCGTCGGAGACGCTCTGGCGCAACGCCTGCAAGAGACTGGCGTAGAAGTTCTGCGGATCGACGAAGCGCCGGACGCACAAGCGCTCGCCACTCGCCTCAAGAACTGGATGGCCGCTGGCCCGGTGCACGGCGTTTACTGGCTGCCCGCGCTCGATCATGAGGGCAGCCTCCGCAATCTTGACCTCAACACCTGGCATGAAGCCGTGCGAGTGCGCGTCAAACTGCTTTACACCACCATGCGCGCTCTCTATGAACAAGTTGCGCAGCCGGGCACCTTCCTCGTTTCCGCCACTCGGCTTGGAGGACAGCACGGCTACGATGAAGCCGGAGCAGTCGCGCCGTTGGGTGGCGCGGTCGTTGGCTTCACCAAAACGTATAAGCGGGAGCGGATGGACGCTTTCGTCAAAGCGGTCGATTTCGAACCGCACCGCAAGCCCGCCGAAGTCGCCGCCATCCTCATCGAGGAAACGCTGCACGATCCCGGTGCCATTGAAATCGGCTACAAGGATGGGCAGCGCTGGACAATCGGGTTGCAAGAGCAGCCCGCTGCCGACGGCCAGCCCGGTCTGATCCTCGACGAGAACACCGTCTTTGTAATCACCGGCGCGGCGGGAAGCATTGTATCGGCAATCACCGCCGATCTGGCAGCCGCTTCCGGCGGCACCTTCTACCTGCTCGACTTGGCGCCCGACCCCGACCCAAACAATCCGGACTTGAAGCGCTTCGTCACTGACAAGGAAAACCTCAAGCGTGATTTGTTCGCGCGTATCCAGGCGCGCGGCGAGCGTGCTACGCCCGCCCTGGTTGAAAAGGAACTGGCAGGCCTGGAGCGTGCGCAGGCCGCCCTGAGCGCGATCGACGCCGTGCGGGCCGCAGGCGGAACGCCACACTATTTCAGCGTCAACCTTGCGGACGCGGAGGGCGTGGCCAAGGTCATTAACCAGGTGCGCAAGCAGAGTGGGCGCATCGATGTGCTCCTGCACGCCGCTGGCATCGAGCGCAGCCACCCACTGCCTAATAAGGACCCACGGGAATTCGATCTGGTCTTCGACGTCAAGAGCGACGGCTTCTTCCATCTGCTGTACGCCATCGGCGACATGCCTCTCAAAGCAACGGTCGGCTTCAGTTCCATCGCCGGCCGCTTCGGCAACGCCGGACAGACGGATTACAGTTCCGCCAACGATCTGCTGTGCAAGATCACATCGAGCTTCCGCACCACCCGGCCGTCCACTCGTGGGATCGCCATTGATTGGACGGCTTGGGGAGGCATCGGGATGGCCACGCGCGGCTCCATCCCGAAGATGATGGAACTCGCCGGCATCGACATGTTGCCGCCCGAAGCAGGCGTACCTCTGATTCGCCGCGAACTCACCGCCGGAGGGACGCGCGGCGAGATCGTCATCGGGAAGCGTCTCGGCGTTCTGCTCAATGAATGGGATGCAACCGGCGGACTGGATACAACCGCCGCCGAGAAGCGCTTGGCGGCCCAAAGACCGATGATCGAAAAGGTCGCATCGTTCGGCCTCTACAGCGGCCTGACGATCGAGAGCACGCCGGATCCGGCCCTTCAACCGTTCTTGCACCATCACCAAATCGATGGCACACCGGTTCTGCCGGGTGTGATGGGCGTCGAGGCATTTGCCGAAGCTGCCCAATGCCTGCTTCCCGGCTGGCATGTCGAAGCGGTCGAAGAAGTAAATTTCCTGGCGCCGTTCAAGTTCTACCGCAGCGAACCGCGCCCGGTGACAGTCGAAGCTCAAATTCATCCGCAAGGTGACGGGGTGGTGGCAGATTGCCGATTGATTGGCCGCCGAACACTCCCGAACCAAAACGAGCCGCAAGTGACCACGCATTTCACGGCTCGCGTGCGCCTAACCAAACAACCCCTGAAGGTGGTGAAGGTGCCGGCGCTCGGCACTCCAGAAGGACATGTCGTTGAGGCTGCCGACATTTATCGCCTCTACTTCCACGGGCCCGCATACCAGGTCTTGGAGCGGGTGTGGTGGGACGGACATCGGATCATCGGACTGATGGCCAAGGGTCTGCCCGGCAATCACCATCCATCGGACCTACGGACGCTCATGACGCCGCGGCTGATCGAGCTCTGCTTCCAAACCGCCGGTGTCTGGGAGATGGGCGTCGAGGGCCGCATGGGGCTGCCGCAGCACATTGATCGCGTCTGGGCAGTACGCCCAGATCTGGCCGAGGGCAGATTCTATGCGGTGGTCACGCCCGATCTGGCTCGTGGAACTTTCGATGCGGAGGTTGTGGATGCGGCAGGAAACCGCTACGTACAACTCAGCGGATACCGCACGGTAGCGTTGCCCAGCGCGGTCGATTCCGAGCGCTTGAAAACACTCCAGTCCATCATGTCCGCGGAAGAAGTTGCGGTGGTGTGACGAATACAACTCGATTTAGCGGGGCGAGGAGCTGAATAGGAGTTCTTATGCAGCATGAATTTCAACGCGTAGCTATCGTCAATCGCGGTGAAGCCGCCATGCGCTTCATCCACGCCGCCCGCGAGTTCAATCACGAACATGGCACGTCGTTATGCGCGATCGCGCTCTTCACCGATCCCGACCGTCATGCCATGTTCGTCCGTGAGGCGGACGAAGCGGTGCCCCTCGGCCCCGCTCAGGTCATCGACCCGGGCACCCACCACGCCAAGAGCAGTTACGTCGATTATGGCCGGCTGGAACAGGCGTTAACGGCTGCGCGCGCTGAGGCGGTGTGGGTGGGCTGGGGTTTTGTGGCGGAGCACGCTGATTTTGCGGACCTATGCCGCGAGATGGGCATCGTGTTCATCGGCCCGGATGGCGACGTGATGCGGCGCTTGGGCGACAAGATCGCCTCGAAGCTCCTCGCCGAGCAAGCGCAAATATCCGTAGCGCCCTGGAGCGGCGGCCCAGTCGAGACGCTCGCCGACGCGCACCGGCATGCCGAGCGCTTAGGCTACCCACTCCTCATTAAGGCCACCGCAGGCGGTGGCGGCCACGGGATTCGCCGGGTGCACTCGGCGAGTGAACTTCCGCGAGCCTTTGAGAGCGCCCAGGCTGAGGCGTTCAAGGCCTTTGGAAATCCAACCGTTTTTATGGAACAACTGCTGTACGGAGCGCGCCACGTCGAAGTCCAGGTGATGGCCGACCATTACGGCACCACCTGGGCCGTCGGGGTGCGCGACTGCACCATCCAGCGGCGCCACCAGAAGGTTCTCGAAGAAGCGCCCTCGCCGGCGCTGTCTGTGGGGCAAGATCGCGCCTTGCGCGAGGCCGCAGTGCGTTTGAGCCAGATCGCGAACTATCGCAACGCCGGTACCGTGGAGTTCCTCTACCAACCTGACACCCAACGCTTCGCGTTCATGGAGATGAACACCCGGCTGCAAGTCGAGCACCCGGTGACCGAACTCACGACCGGGCTCGATCTGGTCAAGCTTCAAATCCACGTGGCGCGCGGCGGACGCCTGGAAGGGCAACCGCCACACTCGACCGGGCACGCCATCGAGGTCCGGCTCAATGCCGAAGATCCCGACAACGGTTTCTCCCCTGCCCCGGGCACGGTCGAGCGCTTCCGGATTCTGACCGGACCCGGAGTGCGCATTGACACGGGTGTAGCGGAAGGCGATGCCGTGCCAGCGGATTTCGACTCCATGATCGCCAAGATCATCGCCTACGGTCACAACCGGAAAGAGGCGCTTTCCCGGCTCCAGCGGGCGCTGCGTGAGAGCGTTGTTGTCATCAAGGGCGGCGCCAGTAACAAACCGTTTCTGTTGGAGTTGTTGAGCCGCCCTGAAGTGCAGAGCGGAACAGTGGACATCGGGTGGCTCGACCGTTTGGCGGCCAGCGGCCAGCACCTCTCCCGGCGTTACGCGGACGTGGCTCTGGTGGCGGC